>Ga0326727_10005768_pt1 | contig 34886 bp, 35 predicted proteins | sample MB2enrmetagenome_FD_207643 | JGI IMG/M metagenome (GOLD analysis project Ga0326727, IMG submission 207643) | Lab enriched peat soil microbial communities from McLean, Ithaca, NY, United States - MB29MY | ecosystem: Environmental > Terrestrial > Soil > Wetlands > Peat | place: USA: New York...
TGTACCCATCAATGTACCCGCACGCAATAGCGGCTTCCAGTGGACAAGTTCGGACGTAGAAAGGCGAAATCCCTAGAGTTTTCTAGGGATTAGCGTAGATTCTTGGATTTGCTGGGATGTCTTTGGAGTCGATTAATGGCGGAGAGGGAGGGATTCGAACCCCCGATAGCCTTGCGACTATGTCTGATTTCGAGTCAGGTGCATTCAACCGGGCTCTGCCACCTCTCCGCTTGCAAACTTCTTGGCCACGCTCGAATTCGCGCGCTTGCGCCAGTTCAAGAAATCGGACGATCCCGATCCCGTCACCCGATTTTACCAGATTGCTCACTTTGCCGCCTCCTAAGATCAAGGGCACCCAGTGCCCTGTGGGGCACATGCTTCCCAGTTGACCGCCCTCATCACTCCACCTGAAGGCCTGCAATGTGTTGGGGCCATTCCTTGAGCGCTCGTCGGTGATTCTTACGATCCTGCCAGCACCTTCTCGTAATACCGCACATACTGGGGCACCACGAGCGAAGCGCAGAATCGTTTCTGCGCCGTCCGGCGGCCCGCCTCTCTCATTTCCCGCATTCGCTCATGGTCCTTGAGCAAATCCAATACTCCCAACGACATAGAGGCTATGTCGCCTACCGGGTAGAGCAGCCCCGTCACCCCGTCGTCGATCAGCTCAGGCACTCCGCCAACCCGTGTTGCGACCGAAGGAACTTTGCACGCCATGGCCTCCAGCGCCGCCAGGCCGAAGGATTCCAACTCACTTGGCATCAACAGGATATCGGCCAGAGGCAGTAGCTCGTTGACGCGCTCCTGCTTGCCCACGAAGTGTACCTTTGCGTGAATTTTTAGATCGTGCGCCAGCCACTCTGCCGCGGACCGGTCCGGCCCGTCGCCCACAAGAATAAGCTGAGCCGGAGTCTCCCGCAGAACCCGCGCGAAAATCCTCACCACGTCCACCACGCGCTTGACCGGCCTGAAATTGGAGAGGTGCATCAAGATCGCCTCGCCGGGCGCCGCCAAGCGCAGCCGCGCAGCCGCGCGGACCGCCTCATCTTCGATGGGTGTGTACACGTCGCAGTTAACGAAGTTCGTCACCACCTCAATCCCTCGGGTCACGCCGAAGTCCGCGACCGTTATCTCCTTGAGATAGTCCGAGATACAGGTAACCCCGTCGCTCTCCTGGATGGCGTAGCGGGTGATGGGCAGATAGCTGCGATCCAACCCCACCAGGGTGATGTCGGTGCCGTGCAGGGTGGTGACGAAGGGTAGCCGCCGTCCGCGCGCGGCCAGCATCTGCCGCGCCAGCAGGGCGCTCACCGAGTGGGGAATTGCGTAGTGCACATGGAGCAGATCAAGTTCATTGAATTCAGCCACTTCGGCCATACGCGAAGCGAGCGCCAGGTCGTAGGGCGGGAACTCAAACAAAGGATAGCTTGAAACCGGAACCTCGTGATAATAAATGCCCCCCTCGCGTCCGCTCAGCCGGAAGGGCTGCGAATAGGAGATGAAATGCACCTCGTGGCCCAACGCGGCCAGTTCGATGCCGAGTTCCGTAGCGACCACGCCCGAACCGCCGTAGGTTGGATAACAGGTAATCCCGATCCGCATGGGGTCTTCTCAATTTGAATTTTTATCTGTCTTCGACTTGGACGCTCCCCGAAGCGGGTAAGATGCAGTTGCAGCAAGGATGGGTCAAATAGAGAGCTTGCGCCGGTCACGGGACCGGGCTTGAGCCACGGCGCAGATCGGCGAAACAGATCAGGTCGATCTCGGGAAACTGCTTGATCGTGTTCAAGGCAACCCGCTCGGTCTCTCGCGAGGCCATCAACCGGGTTTGGGTTTTAGCCAGATCGGCATCGTTGTAGCCAGGATGTGCTATCAGCTCCCAGGCGCCTGGGGGAAGGGCTTTGAGCAGGGAATCGACGGTAGCGGCGTCGAGCGATCCGGTCGCCAGTACACCGATGACGCCGTCTGTTGTCGCCAGTCCAGCCTGGGCCACCTGTTTGCGAAAACCCGGCGACAGTTGGCGCAGCAAATGCAACTGAGTTCTCCGCGGCCAAGATGCGGAGCGGGTGGCGCGCAGGCTCCAAGCCGGTTCAAACGGATTGCGAATGGCGCGGATGCCGGCCCCTGCAGTTGCGCGCAGAACGGGTCTGAGCACAGTGGGAAACATGTGAATGTGCTTGTGCGTGTCGACATGGGTGAGCGCGAGACCTTCCGATTGCAGCAACGAAATCTGCGCCGCACTCTCGGCCTCAATCTCTTCAGAGCCGATCAGGCCGGCGAACAGCCGCTGCAGGAACTCGCCCAGGGTGCGCTTAAAGAGGCCCGTCTTCCGGTCGACAAGCGTGGGAATCTGCCGCGGCGGCAGCACCGGAGCGCCATCCACCAGAACGATGTGGCATCCCACGCCCAGCGTGGGCCTGATGAGGGCCATGCGTACGGCGTCCGCCGAGGCAGCGGCATTCGCCATCAATGTGGCGCTGGTCAGCACTCCAGCTCGATGCAGTTCGTCGATGGCGCGATTGACTCCGGCAGTCAGCCCGAAATCATCGGCATTGACAATGAGATGGCCCACCGGGTGAGTCTATCAACTCATCATTGAACGCGGTAGGCGGCGATGGTGTGAGGACTTTGCACCGTTGCGCGAGGATGCGCCTGCTTGGCCGAAAGTGGCACCCCGGTCATCTCCACCGGCAAGATGCGTCCCTAGAGGAGCCAAGACGGCTGCGGTCGCGTATTCTCGTACCCATATCCTCGCAACTGGGAGAAGCGCGTGAAACCAGTTTTTGCCCGTACGCTGCGCAGCCTGCAACGATCCATTCTGGCCGGCATTATCACCATCGGACCGCTGTTCGTTACCTACCTCATCTTCAGCTTTCTTTTGGGCACGTTGGCCCAGGCAGGGTTGCCCGCGGTCCAGCTTCTTGCTGCCTTTTTTCCAAGGGCCTGGCTCAGTCAGCCGTGGTTGCAGTCGGTGCTGGCCATTGTGCTGACGCTGGTGGTGCTCTATGTAGTGGGCAGGCTGACCTCGCTGGTGGTGGGTCGCCAAGCCTTCAACCTCTTCGAAGCCCTGCTGGAGCGCCTGCCATTTATCGCCAAAGTCTACACCTCGGTGCGGCAACTGGTGGACACCATGATGGCCAAGAAGGAGACCAGCCAGCGGGTGGTGCTGATCGATTTCCCCATCGCCGGCCAGAAGAGCATCGGCTTTCTCACCCGCACGCTTGCCGACTCGGCCACCGGGGAGTTACTCGCCGCGGTGCTGTTGCCCAACGCCATCAACCCTGCCTCGGCGTTTCTGCAGATTCTCCCCATGTCGCGTGTGACTGAAACCGACCTGAGCATGGAGCAGGCCATGAGCATGTTGATGACCGGCGGGGCGGTCGGGCCGGAAACGATACGCTACTCCAAGGCGGCGGCCATTGCGGAGGATCGCCCTATGCCGCCTGTGCTCTCGGCTTGACCTTGGCGAGCGACTTGTTTTTCGCGGCGACGCAGATGTCGTGCTTGTTCTGTAGGTTCAGCCGCAGCTGCGCGGAGGTGCCAAAGTAGGCGCTCAGCCGCATGGCCGTATCCACCGCGATCGATCGCTTGTCCCGCACCAAATCGTTCACTCTTGGCGCGGAGACGTGCAGCTCCTTGGCCGGCCGGTAGCTGGACAGCCCGAGCGGCTCCATCAACTTCGTCTTGAGAATCTCACCAGCATGAATCGAATATGCGAACGGGATTCTATCCATGGCGTCTCCTAGCGATGGTCAACAATTTCAACCTCGTATGCATCAGGCTGGTTCCATTGGAAGCACAGCCTGAATCGATCGGCGATGCGAATGCTGTGTTGGCGCTTGCGGTCTCTCGACCGCGCTTGCAAGCGATTCCCCGGCGGCATGGAGAGATCCGGAAGAGTCTGGGCGGAATCCAGCAGCGAAAGTGAGGCCAACGCCGAGCGGCGAATGGTTGCGGGAATGCGGCGGTTCTTGCCGGTATTCCACAGTAGCTCCGAATCGGAGTCCGCGAAGCTCTCGATCGCAGCAAGATAATTGCGCCATTCGTCGAGAACGGCAAGCGTTACAACGCCACGTCCTGGTCCGGCGATTCTTCCCCAACCAACTCCTCGCTGGCGTGCTTGCTCTCCACGGCGATCTTGCGCAGGCTCACGTGCTCGAACTGCGCCCAGATCAGGCCCACTGGGATGATACCCAGGAATGTCACCGCCAGCAGCATGGCGGCGCAGGCGGTGGACGCTTCGGGCGCCGCGCCATAGAAGCTGGACATGGCCGCGGCCACCAGGCCGATCTGCGTAAACCAGCCGAGAACCGGCAACTGGAAAACGCTGGCTCCTCCGCTGAAGGCCAAGAGCAGCATGCACTTTGCCAGGGTCATCGATCCTAGTTCGGGACTGGCCACAAAAGCCTGCGTCGTTTCAAGATAGGCGAGCGTAATCAGGCCCCACATGGTCAATGAGAGCGCCGAGGCAATGCCAAAGTCGGAGAACGAGCGCATGGTGTCCAGGCCGGCGCGGAAGGTGCGGATTGTATGCGCCACCGCGTGGCCCAGCCGCTTTGAGAGCAGGCCAAAGATGCGCTCGAAGAACCAAGCCACAACTCCGCCAGCCATGCGCACGGCGACCAGAAAGAGCCCGCCCAGAACGGTGGCGGCCATTCCCCAGACGCCAGCCTTCTTGACGATTTCCGGATGAGGCATGGCCCCGGCGGGGGCCAGCAAGATGACGGCGGAGAAGATCAGGGCCATCGACCCGGCGTCGAATAGCCGCTCGACGATGTACACGGCGAATTGCGAACTGAGCGGCAGGCCGGTCTTCTTCGCAACCAGGTAGGGACGCACCGGGTCCGCAACCCGGCCGATCAACGCCACGGTCGCAAATCCGATCACCTGCGTGCCCAGCAGCGAAAAAAGCGGCACCTTCTTGCTATGCCTGATGAGCAGCGCCCAGCGCGCCGAACGGAAGCCGTAGGCCGCATAGATGCAGGCGAAGGCAAGGCCGATCTTGCGCCAGTCGGCGAGCGCCAGTTGCGCGCGGAAAACGCCAAAGTCGAAGTGAATCCTGCCGCGACCCCAGACCAGCAGCGCAACCAGCGCCGCCAGCGCCACCAAACCCAGAATCATCTGATTCTTCTTCAAGCGTTCTCCGTCTCGCGAATTTAGGGAGGCTTGTTATCTATGTTCTCACCTGGAAACAGCAGGAATCGTGCGCGGAATCCCCTTTTCATCGAAGGATGACGTAATGGTCTGTTTGGCTTGCGTCTCGCGCGCCAGGACCAGCCGGTTGAATTCGTGAATCACCCGCGCCACGTAGGCCCGCGTCTCGCGGTAGGGCGGAATGCCGTGGTACTTATCCACCGCGGCCGGTCCGGCATTGTAGGCCGCCAGCGCCAAGGCCATGTTGTCGTTGTAGCGGGTGAGCAGCAGGTCCAGGTAGGCCGCTCCGCCACGCACATTCTCGTGCGGATTGAAGCTGTCTCCGACGCCCAGTCCGGTGGCCGTCGCGGGCATCAATTGCATCAGCCCGTGGGCGCCCGCCCGGCTCACGGCGCGCGCGTTGCCGGCGCTCTCGGCCTTCACCACGCTCGCCAGAAGGTCCACGTCCAGGTTGTGCTCAGTCCCGGCCTTGGCCAACATCTCGTGCAGGTCGGCTGGCGAGAGCGCGGCGTCGGAACCAGTTGTGGCTGAGGCCGTGGGCAACTTTGCAGCGGGGGCTGGCTGTGGCAGCGGAGCGGGAACGTATTCCACGGCGGCGATCTCCCCGGCGGAAAACTCGATGTAGTTGTCCTCGCCGGCACTCAGATAGAGCCGGACACGGCCCTCGATCTGGCGGTGACGGTCGCACTCCATCGCAAACCCGTTGCGCAGGGTCACACGCTCAGCCCCCGATGCACCCGAAGCAAGAGCTCCCAGAGCCAGCACCGCGATGAAGATTCTCCCGCGCATTCCCAAATGCACTTCCCCAGGCCTTTCCGGTCACGCCTTGGCGGCAGCCAGCTTGGCCATGGCAGCTTCCAGCACCACGGCCACGCCGTCTTCGTCGTTAGGCGGAGCCTGCTTCCAGCCGCGCATCTTGGCCATGGTCCGTAGCTCCGCCGCGGCATTACCCATTACCACGCCCTGACCGGCCCATTCCAGCATATCCACATCATTCCAGTTGTCTCCGATGGCCATGGTCTCCTTGCGATCCACGCCCAGCCGTCCAGCCAGCCGTTCCAGCGCCCAGCCCTTTGACACTCCAAGCGGCAAAAGGTCGAGGATCGATAGGTCGCGCCCCGGATATTCGGTCCGGATGCACTCGCAGAAACCGCTCCACTCGCTGGCCTTGAGCGCCTTTTCCGCATCCCTCATTCTGCTCAATCCCCCGGCCACCATGCCTTGAATCGGATCTTCGCCATCATTGAGGGCCCGCTCCAGCGGCTTGACCACCTCGATGGCGCTACGGTTGGCCTCGGCCCAGATGGCGATCCTTCCCTGGACCTTGTCCATATCTTCCAGAACCAGCTCCCCGCGGCCCAGTTTGTCGAAAGTGAATACCAAGGCCCCAAACTGCCTCAGCAGCCCACATAGACCGCGCGCCACCCGGGCATCGAGTTGACTGCGGTCCACCGGCTCGCCGCCCAGGGTGCGGATCACTGCTCCATTCGACGTGATGAGGGGCGTATCCGCTCGCAGGTCCAGGCCTTCGAGCAGCGGCACTGTGTAAGCCGTGCGCCGCCCGGTGGCGATGGCCACCGCGATCCCCGCTTCCTGCGCGGCTCTGAGGGCGCGCGCATTCCGCCCGCTTACCTTTTGCGCAAAGGTCGGCAGCAGCGTCCCATCCACGTCGATCGCCACCAGCCGAACCGGAGGGTGCATATCACCAGTGTACCGGGCACCTGCGGTGCGACGGCCTTTTGGTTTTGGACTGGTGCGCCTGCTGAGTCCGGATACAGTAATCTGTGGGACATGGAACGAAGTTGCAGTCAATGCCGGGCCGTCCTCGCCGAGGAGACCCAGGCCGACTGGTGTCCGGCGTGCGGCGGCGCATTAGTCGAGCGAGCCGGCATGCCCTCCCACGCCCAGTCCGGCGAACCCGCGGTTGAAGTCGATCGTCGCGGCATCGTTCTGCCCCGGCGACACGCCGTGGGCGGCATCATTACGCCGCAGTGAGGCTTCCGGGGCAGAGGATCAGGCGCTGGTGTCGAGCCCTGCGGCCTCGGCCAGCTTGGCCTGCCGCTCGTCGAAGGTCCAGAACCGTTCCGCTCTCAACTCCAGCGCGCAAGTCACATGCAGCAAATCGAGCGTGCGGACGCCGAGAGTGGGGGCGAAGCGTTTTGCGAGCTCTACGGTACGGTTCAGGGCGTCAAGGGGGAAGTCGATTCGGGTGAGGGCGCCGTTGTTGCCGTCCTGCTCGAAATCCTGCCAAGCCCTGTTCGCCTGAGCGAGTGAGACGCGCCTTTGAAACACCTGTTGGTGCAAAGCCGTGCATACCTCAGCCCGCACGAACGGGGTGATCAGAATGGTCGGCAACAGAGCCCTCCTGTTGTCGGCCTCTGTGGAGTGCGCGTCTCCCGTATAGCTGGAGACCAGAAAGCTCGAATCGGCGTAGACGATCAATATCTGCTGTCCTTACGGGCCTCAACGACGATGTTCTCGGGGAATACGTAGTCGCCGAAGATGCGACGGCGGCGGGCCGCAAAGTCGGGGGGTGCAGCGGGGGGGGCAGAAGGTGGCGTGCGCGGGACCAGATCGCCCAGCACCTCGTTGCGCTCCCGCACCTCGATGTGAACGCCAGCCCTGAGCCAGGCCTTGACCTGGCGAGTATCGCGGAGTTGCCTGAGAGTGATGCTCTGCATGGCTTAAATGTGACACAAAATGTGTCACATTGTCAATAACCCTGCGCCAGTTAGCTGGGCTCCCAGGCGGCCTACTACTCAGTCGCCCAGTCCGACCTGGCAATTGGAGGTCAACCCAAACGGGCGCTTCAGTGCCAAGAGCACTCTACAGATTCAACGAACCTGAATGTCCCTTCCGATTCAATCGAGAGTCCAATTCCAGAAACAACAATCTCTCGCGCGTCGTCTGCGAGCATCAAACTGAGGCGAACAGCTCCCGAATATGTGGCCGGAAACGGGACCATGTTGTCCTGGACAGATGCCCCGACGGTGAGTGAGCCTTCAAAGATTGACGCAGGCAAATCCCCCACTTCGCCATCAACGCTCATGGACCCGAACTTGAGCCGGATTCGCTGCACCCCTCCCTCACCGGGTGCCGCGCCGGGTTCACCGTCGGTGCGATGGACATAGGCATCGATGAGTACCGAGCCTCGACCGTGACTATCGGTTTCCACTGCGAGACACTTCGAATCATGCAACTCAATCGCTAGGTTCATCCAATGCCTCAGTTTTCACTCATACCGCAACGCCTCCGCCGGCAGCACCCGCGCTGCCGCCGATGACGGATACAGCGTAGCCAGCAGCGAAATCCCGATCGACACCGCCGCCACGATCACCCCATCCAGCGGACGGGGCGCGAAGGGCAGCGTGTCGATCGAGTAGACCTCGGCGGAAAGATGAATGAAGTGGTAGTGTCCGCCGGCCCAGGCGGCCAGATACCCTAGTACCAGCCCCAGCGCAGTGCCGATCAGGCTGATTAGCAGCCCTTGCAGCAGGAAGATTCGCCGCACCTGAGCGGGCTCCACACCAAAGCTCATCATTACGGCGATGTCGCGGGTCTTCTCCATCACCATCATGGTGAGCGCGATGAGAATATTGAGCGCGGCAACCATGACGATGAGCGCGATGACGATGAAGGTGACCTCCTGCTCCAGTTTGAGGGCGCGGAAGATCTCGCGGTTTTGCTCGATCCAGTTGGTGGTCATGAAGCCCTTGCCGGCGGCCTGCTCGATGCTGCGACCGATCTCGGGGGCGCGATCCAGATCGTCCACCTTGAAGCTGATGACCGAGACCAGGTCCGGCTCGCCGAACAGACGCTGCGCATCGGCCAGGCGCAAAAACCCCATCTGCGTGTCGTACTGGTAGAAGCCGGAGTGGAAGATGCCTGCCAGGCGAAAGCGCACATACTTGGGAATAATGCCGAACGGGGTCATCTCCCCTTGCGGGCTGATCACCATCACCGAGTCCCCAACGCCGGCGCCGACCGACTCCGCCAGGTCCTTGCCCAAGACGATCGGCGGCATCTCCCCGCTCCGATCGGAGCCCTGCTCCGGCAGCGGCTCCAGGGCGCGTGCCGAGCCGGGCGTGGCCAAGTTCAGCAGATCGCTTACTGTCCGCTCATTTTCGGGCAGCATGCCGTTGAGCAGCGCGCCCCCGCCGCGCGCATTGCGGGAGACAAGCACCTGTTCATAGAGCTCGGGCGAGGCCGCGGTCACGTGGGGCAGTTGGCGCAGCCGTTCGAGCAATCTTCGCCAGTCGCGGATTCCGTCATCGCTGACGCGCATCAACTGCACGTGCGCGCTCGATCCCAGCAACCGGTCCTGCAGGTCGCGCCTCATGCCATTGGTGATGGCCAGGGCGATGATGAGCGCGGCCACCCCGGCGGCCACCCCGGCGACGGAGATAAGTGTGACCACGCCCACCACCACCTGCCGCCGTTTGGCTTTCAGGTATCGCGCCGCCAGAAAAAGCTCGAATCGCATCCGTTTTGCCTTGCTTGCTCCGGCCTACTTAACCTGGGCGGCGACCACCGCCTTGGCCACGCCGACGTTGTCGTGCCGGTCGTAGACCCGTACAGTAATGAGATGCTCGCTTGATTTGGCGGCGACAGCGTCCAGCGAGACGCGAAACTCATAGCGCTCGCGCCTGGAGTCGGAGAGCCCACCCACAGGCTCGACGAACTGCCATGGCCCGGCATCCAACGAATACTCGGCGTGGGCGATGGGCGAGAACGCGTCTTGGGCGTCAAAGGCCACGCGCACGGATTGCGGACAAGGCGCACGATCGCACGGCTTCGTATCGAGGCTTGCCTTCAGCCCGCTTACCACCGGAGGCGTGGTATCCACCTCGAACCTCTCGCTCTCTTTGGCCCCGGTCAGCGCGTCGCCGGGAGTGTGCGAGGGCGCGTCGGAGGCTACCACCTTGATCCGATATCCGCCATCGGGAATAAGCGTCGCGTCGAAGCTGTAAGCTCTATCGACGATCTCGTCCTTGAGCAAGCGCCACACGGTCTCGCCATCGCCGCGCAGATAGAGAGAGTAGATCAGGTCATCGCCATTGTCGTCGTGAGCCGCCCAGCGCACGGTGATCGCGGTGCGGTCTTTCAATGCCGGCAGAGGCGCCGCGGCTCCGGCGTCGTAGGTGGCGTTCTGGCTGGAGGACGGTAACACGATGTTGATCACGGGGGGCTGGTTGCCTGCCTGATTTTGTGGATTTAGCCGGGCACCGGGCACAACCACGAGGTCGTCCACAACCGGCGCCGCATTCACGGCAAGGTAGTTCACGCCCACGCTGCCCACGATTGCCCCGGCATGCAGCACAGCCTTCCATTGCAGGAAGCGGCCTGGCGGCGATGAAACCGCCGCGCCATCCTTCAGCGGCTGCCACGCGGTCCACCCGCGCACCGGCTGCTCTACATTGCCGGAGCGCGTCCAGAGTTCATAACCGGTGGAGCCGGGCTGAACCTCAACGCGCCCAAAGCGGGCCAGCGCGCCGGCGTCGAGTACGTCGCTCACATATTCATGCTTGATCGAGGGAGCCCCAAAGCGGAAGAGCTTGCCGGTGTTGCCTGTGCCGATTAGAAGGCCGTCCGGCGCCTCGGTTCCAGATGTCAAGGCCAGGCTCAGGCCCTGCTGCGCGTCCAGGTGAGCCACATCGGCGTAGGCACCATCGTCGGCGATCCTGAAGATACGGCCGCGGTTGCCGGTCAGCGCAAGCAAACCAGCCGGCTGCGCGGCCAGCGCGTAGACAATCTCGTCCTTGCCTGTCCAGAGACGGCGCGGCGCCTGAGCCGAGTCACCGAAGGCCGGGGCCAGTGCGTAAATCTCGCTTCCTTCGGGAACGGATGCGCTGCTGTTGGCCGCCTGCAGCGATCCCGGCTGGACGATGGTGATGGTTGCCGAACCGATGCCCTGCACCGGCAGCGGAGGCAGCGGATTGCGGCTCTTGTCGCCCACGCTGGCAGCGTAGATCGTCCCGTTGGCGCCCACGGCTACAGCCGTAATCTCCCGCCGCGGCGCCTCAAAGAGAACGTAGCCCTTGCCTGCCGCGTCGATTCTGTAGACCAGCCCCGACCCGTCCGAGCCGGCAATGAGGTTGCCTTTCGCGTCCCAAGCCAGGCAGCGGATGTGCTGCTCGTCGCTCTTAAAGAATTCCTCCGGCTGCGCGCCAGGCTTGACGGGATCAATGCGATAGATTGCGCCCGGCCCGCCCGTGGCGATGTACAACCGCCCCTGCGCGTCGAAGGTCAGGTCCCAGATGTAATGGGCTCCCGAATCTGTTTTTTCCGCGCCTTGTTTCTCGCCCGCTGCCTTTTCGCCCGGCTTGGTCGCGCTCGTCTTCGCGCCGTCCGGTGGAGGCTTTGCAATATTCAATCCCGATGCGTCGAAGACCACAGTGGCGCTGGACTCATCCTGTTTGGCTTCGGCGTCGGCCTTGATCCGGTAGACTTTGCCGCTGGGCATGGTGGCCGCGTAGAGCGCCCCATCCGGCCCCAGCTTCACCACCTGCACGCTCAGGTCCTTGGTCTCGAAGAGCGTGAAGGTCTTGCCGTCCTTGTCTACGCGCAACACCGTGGCCGGTGAGCCGGTTGCCAAGTACGAGATACCCTTGGCGTCCCCGGCAACCGACCAAACGAACGTCGAGGGCGTGGTGAGCGCCTCGCTCAGCGCCGGCCCCTCGCGCAGAAAGCCGTCGCTGGTCAGGGCGACTCCCTGCGGCGTGCCCTTCTCGAAGTCCTCGAGCCGCGACTGGGTCCAGAGATGGGTGCCTTGAGCCAGCGACGGGCGGCAGGCGCCGACCGCCAGCAGGAGTGTGAGAGCGGAGAGGCGCCATGGGAAGTAAAGGCGGCGGAACCTGCGGTTGGAATCAAGCATCCTGGGGTTGAGTCTACTAAAGTTGGCCGCAGTCGGGGAGATTCCGGCCAAGCCAATCGACATCCGCGTCTGAGGCGCGTCGAATCTCTGACGGTCCCATTGCGGACTGCCAGCTATCCTGAGCTTCAAGGAGCATCGCGATGAGATCGTGTGCCGCGACCGTGCTGCTGGGGGCATCCGTTGCAGTGGCGCAGGCTCCGTCACCTCCCGCTCCGCAAACTCCTTCGCTGCGCACTCAATCAACAGTGGTGCTGGTTCCCGCGCTGGTGCGAACGGGCGATGGAAAGCTGGTCTTCACCCTGACCGCCGGCGATTTCCGGCTCACCGACGACGGTGTCGAGCAGAAGCTCACGCTGGATCAGGACACCGGGAGCGAGCCATTGGCGCTGGTGGTTGCGGTGGAAACCGGCGGCGCGGGCGCGCGCAGGCTATCGAGTTATGCGCATCTCGGCGCGGAAATTGCCGCCGTGGTGGGTGAGGTTCCGCACCGGGTTGCGGTGGTCGGCTTCGACAGCGCGCCCAGCCTGCTTCTGGGCTTTACCGCCAATCTCGACGGCGTTGGAGACGCGCTGCGCGACCTCAGTCCGGGAGACAAGGGCGCGGCCATCCTCGACGGGCTCGAGTTTTCCGCTGCTTTACTGCGCAGCCAGCCGCCCTCTTATCGACGCGCGATTCTACTCATCTCGGAGACACTCGACCGCGGCAGCGAGACAGCGCTGGAGGAAGCGCTGCACGCAATCGGCGATACCAATACATCCATCTACGCCCTCGCCTTTTCATCTGGAAAATCCGAAGCCGCGCACTACGGCTCCAAAGAACTCCCGATCCAGCCGGGTGGCCTCGGGCATGAGAACCCCAACCCGAATCCACCCCATGGATGCATGGGTAAGGACCCGGACCCCGACGCCACCCGCAACAAGGCCGTTCAGGCATACGACTGTCTCACTCAGCTTGTTCCTCCGCTGGCGCTCGCCAAGATGGCCGCCATCGCCGCTGTCGACGGCTTACAACGCAACGTTCCCGAAACAGTGGCTCGACTCACCGGCGGCGAATACCTTCACTTCGAAAACTCCCGCAGCCTGGTCACCGGTCTCATTGCCATCTCCAACCACATTCCCAACCGTTACGTGCTGAGTTTTCAACCGCAGTCGCCTCGCTCAGGCTTTCATGCGCTCGAACTGCGCCTCAAGGACTATCCAGGCCTTCGCGTCACCGCGAGAAGCGGCTATTGGGCGGACAGCGAGCCCGCGGCCTCGCCGCTCCCCTGAAGTCATTGCTCTTCCGCCGCTACCTTCCACTCCGGAACTGGATGATCCGCCGCCGGTCGCGCTTGGTGGGCCGCCGTTCCGGCAGGGGCGCGAACTCCTGCAACGCCTTGCGCTCTGCCGCCGCCTTGAGCCGCGCCGCCTTGCTCTCTTCCGTCTCCCGGTAGAGCGTTTGCGCCACGGCCGCCGGGCCGCGCATCTCGCTCACCAGCATTACCTCGACGTGAAATTCGCCGCCCTCGTTCCTGATTTCGAGCTTGTCGCCGATGCGCACCTCGCGCGCCGGCTTGGCTTGGATGCCGTTCGAGTGGATGCGGCCCAAGTCGCAAGCCTTCGACGCCAACGACCGCGTCTTGAAGAAGCGCGCCGCCCATAGCCATTTGTCGATGCGCACGGAGTCCATCATTGCAGAAGATTCCCAGCGGAAGCGCTGCCGGACGCGCCTCCTTCAAGTGCATTTTCACCGTTCCTGAAATGCGGGCATCGTGGCATCTCACCCAGGGCGCAAAAACAAATGCGCGCGGAGGGTGGGGCACCCAATTCTGCTTAAACAACGAGCGATCAAAGACCTAGTTCGCCAGGACGGCGCGGTAGCGCACTTTGTTCTTCTTGACCTTATCGATGGCTTCGTTGGCCTTGGCCATGGGGAAGCGCTCGGTCTGGGCCTTGACGCCGTGGCGGGCGGCCACGTCCAGCATCTCTCTCAACCGGTACGGACTCCCCGTGGGGTTGCCGCTGATGGAGCGAAGGCCGGAGATCAGCGGAAAGGCATGGACGGAGACGGGCGAGGGTGGCACACCAACAAAGCAGAGCGTTCCGGTGGGCCGCAGGGCCTGAATGTAGACGCTCCAATCCTGATCGGCATTGATGGTGCTCAAGATGAAGTCCATGGTGCCGGCCACTTCCTTCATGGCCTTCAACTCGCGGGTGTTCACGAAGTGGTGCGCGCCCAGCGCCCGCGCTTCCTCTTCCTTGGCGGTCGAGGTGGAAAAAGCCGTCACCTCCGCGCCAAAGACGCGGGCAAACTGGATCGCAAGGTGCCCCAGCCCGCCGATACCCACAATCCCCACCCGCGACGAGGGGTTGACCCCATGCGTGCGCAACGGGTTGTAGACCGTCACGCCTCCGCACAGCAGGGGCGCCGCATGTTCGCTCTGCAGGGACTCGGGGATCGGGATCACGAAGCGGGCATTGGCGCGGACGCTGTCCGCGTAACCGCCATTGCGATGCACGCAAGTACCTTCCGCGGCCGGGCAGAGGTTTTCCATTCCCCGCGTGCACCACTCGCACTCGCCACAGGAGTTCGATTGCCAACCCAGCCCCACGCGCTGGCCCACCTTGAGCGACCGCACCCCGGAACCCAGCGCCGCAACCGATCCGACAATCTCATGGCCGGGGATGAACGGATACTGGCTGATGCCCCAGTCGTTGGCAATCAGGTGAAGATCGCTGTGGCAGATGCCGCAGTGAGTAACCGCGATCTCAACCTCCTGTGCGCCGAGCTTGCCGGGGTCGTAATGAAACGGAAGCAGTTCTGCTCCTGCCGCGTGCACTGCAAGTCCTTGAATTTGAGTCATGATGATTCCGGAATCCTCGCTGGGGGCGACAAAGGGACCGGCAAACTCCGAATCGGTGCCGGCCGGCAGGCTGGTAGAGGTGTCGCCCCACCGAATTTAGTTTAAACCGCTGCCCGGTTCTATGCGAATGTTGATTACTTGAAATCCATTCAAGACGCCACCGGCAGCCGCCTCGCCCACCACCTCGGCCGACTCCCCATTGAGGTTGACTTCCTGCATGGCGCGCAACGGCTCCAACGCGTTGGCGACGGAAAGTGGCAGGCCGGTAAGGGTCCGCCCAGCCATTCCGGCCTGGGTTTCAGGCGCCAGCAGGCTCACGTAGATGCGGTCCGCCGGGTGTTGCAGGCGGGCCTGCGCCAGCAGAGTCTCCAGGTCCGCCGGGTGGGTGGAAAACCGGGGCTGGTCCAGAGTTCGGTCCAGGGTGCCGGAATCCGATACAAGAAGGCGCAAGCTGCCCGCGCCCAGCCTGGCCGGCATGGTGAAGGGAATGCGGACATTGCGCGCCGGCTGCTGCCAGGGACGCACGGTTGCCTCGACCACAACCGTGTCGCCGGCATGGACGATGTTATTGCTCACCAGCCGCGCTGCTTCCAGTTCGACCTGCACGCGGCGTGGAATGGCCTCGACGCGGAGATCGATTCCCCGCACCGAGCCCTGCCGCGCGCCGTTGGAATAAAGCCGCGCAAAGTGCTCTCCAGCCGCCAGAGCGGCCGTCAAGGGCGCCGGCATGGCGTCGCCGGCCGGGGCCCAAAGGTCCAGCGGCGAGCGCGGGTATCCGTCCAGGTCGATGGCGCCGGTGAGGTGGTAGCTGGTGTTAATGGTGCTCTGGTTGGTCTCAAGCAGCGCCTCGTAAAGCGTCACCAGTACAGCCTGGGGAGTCAGCGCAGGCAGGTCCAGCACCTCGACGTTGAGCTTTCGTCCGCCTCCCGGCCCGTCAACCGCGATATGTACGGGTATCATCCGCGCCTTCTGACCCAGAGCACCGCGAATGGCTGAATCGCGGTCCTCAGTAAAGGCGCCTACGGTCTCGCCGGTGTTGACGATCTTGAAGGCGTTCAAAGGCGAGGCCAAGGTAGCCACCACCTCGGTCGTGGTCATGGCGAGTGAAACCGGCCCAGCCTGCAGGATGGGGTGGCCGCAGGCTAGCAGTTGTTTGGCATCGATGTAGGTGACAGTGCAGGTTACAGCGATCTCCAGATCGCCGCGGATCAATTGCGCGCTGACCGCCGAACCTGGCTCAATGTTTGCCTGCGCGGCTGCGGAGGTTTCCGAGCCGGGATCGGCACCGGCTTCGGACGAGCCGCCCATCCCTCCGGCCGCAACTGTCTCCAGGCCTGTGCCAGCCATCTGCTGCTGCCAAAGGCGGATGGCTTCAGGGCGGAAACCGCTCATCACCAGCGGCGTCTCCATGGCATGAAAACTCATGCCCTCGGCGGGCCGGTCTTCGCCCTGGGTTGCAGACGGAGGATTGAAGGCCGTCGTGCTCCCTTTGCCTGAACCGGTCCCGGTGTCGTCGAGGGCCAAGACCTCCAGCATCTGCTCAATGGGCGTGATGCCGGCGATGGGGTCCTTGCTGAACAGGCCGATGCGGTAGGAGAGCGAACCCAGCAGCCGGTTGCCGATATAGACTGGGCTGCCGCTCATGCCGGCAACCACGCCCGTATACTCGGGCTTTGGCCCGTGGAGCTGGACCAGGATCATGTCGTGGCCGGGGCCGCGCGCCCCACGCAGCACGCCCAGAATCTCAACTTCCATCGGCTCCGGCTTGATCCCCGTGAAGACCGTCCAGGCGGTAGCGGTCATTCCCCGGCGCACCTCGCTCAGCGGGAAGATTCCACCGCTCGAGGCTGGTGGGCCCGCGGCAACGGTCGCGTTCTGCGCCGGCAAGGGAGCGGGGAAAAGCAGCCCAATCGGCGCCATCGCCAACGCGGCCCCCACAGCCGCCCGGCCCAACCGGGTTTCCTTCAGACAAATTCTCACGTCTATTAGAGTACAGCCTGTGCGGCCGGCCTTGGCTACTAGCCGCTACCCTCTAGCTGAAAGAGCCGCTTCCCGGCGGGAACCCCGGTAATTGCTGTTCTTGGTGCTGGGGAGAGGCGGTGGGCGAGCGGGCCAGCAGCCAGAGAGTAGAAGCTGCAAGCTGTCTTCCCGTATGCTGTTCAGCACAGAGGTTGTCATGTCCACGCCGCACCCGTCCGTCTTTGCCGTTCGCCGTTTCCCCACTTCAGCTTTGCTTGTTCTCCTTTTGGCCTTGGCGCCAACACTGCTCTGCCGGGCTCAGGCCGCGCCTCCGCCGCCGCAGCCTCAGCAGCAGCCCGACCAGACCGCGCCGGACGCGGGTGGTCCCGGCGGAGACTCCGGGGTGATTGCGCTGCCCAAAAAGAAGGAGACAACCGAGGAAGCGCCGCCGCCGGCCCCGGCTGAGCCCAAGGTCAAGAATCCGGAGGGGATGGGCAATGTTTCGCTGCGCATCGATGTTCCCGAAGTGACCGTCGATGTGGGCGTGCTCCTGGAGAAAACCCACCAGTTTGTGCCCGGCCTCAAGCCCGGCAACTTCCGCGTTTACGAAGACGGGGTGCAGCAGAAGGTGGCAGGATTCAAGCGCGTCGAAGCGCCCATCACCGCCCTCTTGCTGTGCGAATTTGCTTCCAAGAGCTACTCCTTCATCTATGACATGCGCAACGCGGCCTGGGCCTTTGCGCAGCAGTTGCGCCCCCAGGACTACGTGGCCATGATGACCTTCGACATGCGCCCGCAGATCGTCTCCGACTTTACCCAGGACAAGCGTCAACTCCTGGAGGCCATCAACTCGCTCATCATCCCAGGATTCAGCGAGACCAACCTCTTCGACGCGCTCTACGAAGGGCTCGACCGGCTCGACCGCATCCAGGGCCGCAAGTACATCATCCTCATCGCTTCCGGGCGCGACACGTTCTCCAAGCTGACCCTGGACAAGATTCTGAAAAAGGTCAAGGCCACTCAGGACGTAACCATCTACACCGTTTCAACCGGTGGGGCTCTTCGCGCCATGACCGAAGGCCGCGGCGGCATGATGAGCTCGATGCGCGACATGGATTATCTGCAGGCGGACAACGAGATGAAGACCTTTGCCAGCCTCACCGGCGGCGCGAGCTACTTTCCGCGGTTCTCCGCCGAGATGCCCGATATCTTCGCGGAGATCAATAAGAACATCCGGTCCAAATATCAGCTGGTCTACCACCCCACCAACGCCAAACAGGACGGCACCTATCGCAAGCTGCGCGTGGAACTGGTGGACGACGAGGGTCTGCCCTTGCGCTTCCAGGACGAAAAGCACAAGCCGCTCAAATACGACATCGTCGCACGCGACGGCTACCGGGCAAAGCAGGAAGTGGAGTAGAAGAGGACAACGGACCCAGCGTTGGCGGCTGCTCGAGGGCAGCCGCCAACCGGTGGCGGAAGACTAGTGCCTATGCGCTCTACTGGAACTGCCTGAAGACATCGAAGGCGTAGTAACCGATGACCACCACCGTCATTGCGATCACCAGCCACATGGCAACTCGTGACAAGGGCGCTACTTTGTTTACCCTCGCCATGATGGCAGCCTGCTCGGTCTTGACGTGATCGAACGAGTCGTCCAGGATGATCTGGTCGTCCTCGTCTCGTGTCAGCCTCGATGTATACACCTTGAGGCCGAGCATCAACAGAACCAACACGCCCCAGACCGACCACATTACCGGAACAAAGCCCGTCATAAAGCACCTCCAGAGAATCGATAGTCCCAGATACCGGCGAGTCCATGACCGAATCGCGGTCTCGTTGGTAGTGGAGCCTCTACGGTTGACAATCATAGCCCGGAACGGGAAGCCTCGTAGTGACAAGGGTCACACAAGGATCACAGGCATTTTCGCCGGATGAATTGCCATTTCAAACCCGGAGGCATCGGGCTGGCTCACGGTCCTCGACCGGAACGGGGAACGAAGCATCTCCTGCGACTTTGAGCCTTCGGTCGCATCCAATGGGATGAAGCCGCGATTGGGGCTTGTGTAGCTGCGCTTTGAGCGGTACAGTTACGGAGTACGGCACGTATTCCATCTTTCAGGAGACACGATGGCAACCACAACCGTGGCACCCGCACAGGTAACCGAAAAGAAGGCTCCCCTCCATCTGACCCCGCAGGCCATCGCCAAGGTGCGCGAGATCATGGCCACCCAAGATCCCCTTCCCGCCGGGCTGCGCATTGGCGTTGTGGGCGGCGGTTGCTCCGGCTTTCAGTACTCGATGGCTTTCGAAAACCAGAGCGGAATGATGGACAAGGTCTTCCATTTCGAGGACTTGAAGGTGTTTGTGGACGCCACCTCGCTGATGTACCTGAACGGCTGCACGGTGGATTACGTGGAGACACTGGAGGCGGCCGGCTTCAAATTCGAGAACCCTCAGGTAAAGAGCACCTGCGGCTGCGGTTCCTCGTTCAGCGTGTAACGGCCCGCGCTTCGGCTTGGTTCGATGGCGCAAGAAGGCCCGTCCTCAAAGGGGACGGGCTTTCTTGCCTTCTGGCCTTGCCCGTGGGTCGGCCGGGCTGGCTATTGCGTCGGCGCTGGAGTCGCCTGAGTCTGGGGAGGTGCAGGTTGAGGCGGAGCCGGTTGACCCCCGACCGGCGTCGTGGTGCTGCTGGCCGGTTGGCCGATCGTTCCGGTGTTGCCGCCCTGCATCATCTGCTCGACGATCGGGTCGTAAACGAATTCCCACTCGTTGTAGTGGTTCTTCTTCTTGTAGACCAGAATGGACTGCTTGGGGCTTCCCGGAGAGAACCCGATGATGCCCCCGCCGCCGAGCGTCTGTCCGCTCAATCCAGTTCCAGTGCCGGAGGCCGAACTGGCGTCGGGTGCATTCGTTCCAGGGGCAGTCGTCCCGCCGGAAATGCCGGTCGAGGAATCGGGAGAGCCACCGGTTGCGGTTGTGGTTGGGCTGGTTCCGGGTCCGGTTGAGCCCAGGATCGAACTTCCGCCCGCGGGGGAGCTGAGCCCGCTGAGTGGGTTCGTTGCGCTTGCGAGTCCGCCGCCGCTGGGCCCGATGCCGGCCAGCGTCGAGCCGGCGAGTGGTTGCCCGAAGAAGCCCAGCGCGGTCGGGGCCTTGTTCTGGCCGTAGTGGATGGGCTTCCATTCGTCCTTTCCGGTGGTGGGGTCGATGTACTTCTTGCGCAGAAATCGGATCTGATTGGTGTTTACCAAGGCGTCAACATTGGGCGGATAGGAGCCGAACTTCCGGTAGTAGAGCTGCAGGGCGCGCATGTACTGCTTGCCCCGGTGCATGGTCTCGATCTCGCGGTCGCGCTGGAGCTCCTTGGCCACCCTGGGCGCAGCTACGGCCAGGGTGATGATGAAGATTGCCAGCATGAAAATGACCGCAACCAGAATGTAGCCTTCTTCCAAGACGCGTGAAGGCCGGGTTGGATTGGGCTTCATCTCTTAGCTCCTAGCTTCTAGCTGTTAGCTTTTAGTTGCCAGCCTTCTCTCGCAGGACCAAGCCTTCTTGTTCTATGGAAACTCGCCTCCCGGCACAAGCAGCTAAAAGCTAAAAGCCGAGAGCTAATAGACGTCTCTCAGTTTGCAGAAAGCGGCAAGGTTTGGGTGCTGTTGTAGCTCAGGTCGGTCACCTGGGCGCTCCCAGGTTGGATGGCTCCGACCCGGTAGCGATGGTCGACAATCTCACCGGTCCGGGCCACAAAGATGTCCTCTCCGTGGAGGAAGAACGCCTGCAGCGACTTGTCCTTGGCTTGGGAATAACCGAAGTACTTCAGGTCGATCGCCGGCGGCCGGGGCGGCGCTGCCGCAGCCGCCGGCGTAGTGACGTAGGGTTGGCTGTCCCGCGGGCCCTTGACCGGGTTTTCGATCTGGATGGGCGTCGAATCGGCGGAGAAGATGTTTCTGCCCGTGCCCAGGTATTCCACCTGCTCGCTCAGGGCCAGCTTGTCCAGGTGCAGCGAGGGATCGATTCCGGCATTGGTCAGCTTCTCGGCATTCTGCGCGGCGGGCGCGGACACAGTACCTGCCGCAGCGCGGGCGCCGATCTGGCCGGATGCCGGGAGGGAGCGTGGCGCCGCCGTCGCGCCGTCCGGCGTTGAGGCTCCGAAGAACATACCGTAGATCTTCCAGCCGCCATAGCCGAGGATGAAGGCAAACAACACGATGACCAGAATGACCTGGCCCTTCTTTTCCGTTCCCAAAGGCATGGCCATGGCTATTCGCCCTCCTTTCCCGGCGCGCCCCGTGCTCCGGCAGAGGATGGCGCCGGCTCGGTCTCACCCGGCTCCGGCGTGGGCGGCAATCCGCTGGCCGCTGCGTCGGCTGGGCGCAGCCAGGTTGAGACCCGCAGCCGCAGGTTTACCAGCCCCCCTTGCTGGCCGGTCAAAGCCATGCCCCGTATCACAAAGAAGGTCTGGTCGCGCTCCAGGGAGTTCACAAAGCGCATGATCTGCGAATAGCCTCCGCTGATGCCCGCGTCCATTGAAATCTCGGTCAGATCGGAGCCGGGGGCGCCTTGGGTGTACTGGACACGGGTGAGGCGCACGCCGGATGCGACCTGCAACTCGCCGATGCGGCTGGCGATCAGAGAGTAACTGGCCGGGATGCGCTTGTCCTTGAAGGCGTGAATCTGACGGGCGGACTCCTCGACGCGCTTTTCCAGGCCGCGCAACGGGGCGGTCTCAAGGTCCAGCACTTTCCATCGAGCCTGTTTTCCGGCCAGCGCGTTGCTGGACCGGCCGTTGGTGGCTGCCCAATCCAGGCCCAGACGGATAGCCAACCCGATCACCAGAAGAAGCAGTATCGCAAATCCCGCGAAGTGCCAAGTGAGCGGAGAGGCCAGGCGCTCCCGCCATTGAGACGGGCGGCTCATGGGCGGCCTCCCGCGTCGGGGTTGGGACCGCCTGGGCTGGGCCGCGTCGTGATCGGCTGGGCCGGGGGGCCGGTATAGGGCGGACGAACAGGCAGTTGGGCCGGGCTCCCGATCTGTGGAGAAATTGGGCCAGGTAGAGCGTGGGCCGGATGCGGCGCTCGCTTGTTCCGAGTGTCGGGATTCCCGGCTGCCGAAGCAGCTTGCCGGGCGCTCTTGCGCTCTCCGGGCTCGGCGGGATTGTAATCGGCAAGCAGGTCGAAGTCGACGCGGTTCGAGGCGCTCACCGGCGTCAGCACCCGTTCGTTCGGGCCGCCCGCCGCTTCCGAGTTTTCGCTCACAACGCGGGGTAGAAGAAATCGTTTGGAGTGCTCCAGGTTGCGGACCAGCTCAATGGCTCGATCGCGAGGGCCAATCACCCTCAGGTGCAGGGTGATCACACCGGTCTTGGCGTCGCGGATCGGGTCCAGGGTGGCAACCTGCACGCCGCCGGGCAGCACCGTCTCCAGGTCCTCCATGGCCAGCGTCCAGGAGAAGGCTTTGTTATCGAATAACTTGTTGAGAGCCTCGGCCTGCTTCAGCAGTTGGGCGTTGGCCGGCAGGCTCATCAGGTCCTGGTAACCCTGCCGTTCCTGGGTGATACGGGCGATCTGGCTATCGAGGGATCGTTCGCGCGCGCGCGCATCCTCGGCCTTCTTGTCGAAAGCGCGCAGGCCCAGGACCAGGCCGATGGCGGCCACGGCCAGAAACGCCATGGCGATGCGCAGCCGCTTGATGGCCGGTCCCAGGTCGGCGAAGGGGCGGGTGGCGAGATTGAGAGTGATGCGCATCTAATTCGCTCCCGCCAGCGCCCCGGCCACGCCTGCCATGCTGGTATTGCCGAGCGCGGTCGCCGCTCCCATTCCGAGGCGCGGCGTCGCATCCACCACCGTCAGGTTTGGATCGTCGATCCAGCGCGCGAAGCTGTCCGCTCCGCCGATGCCGGAATAATGCAGGCGACTGGGGCGGCTCATCAATTTGTCCTCGAAATACGCGGCGGCCACGGCGATGCCCCGCCGCACCTCATCGAGACGCAACCCCGGGTCCTCGGGCAGATCGAGGGTGCGGTAAAGAAACAGATCCTCCCCCGCAGTGATGGAGGTGGTGAGAGCCTGCGGGCTCAGGTTGGCCGCCAGCACCGCTTCGATGGAATCGATCGCTTCCAGGGCGGCCAGACTGGACGGGAGCACCGCGCCCGGCTCGAAGCCCGCCGCGCGAACCGCGGCCTCGTATTCGGCCAGAATGGGTCCCGGAATCACGGCCGCCAGCACCCTGCACTCATTTTTGTTCTCTTCGAGGACCTGGTAGCTGATTCCGGCGTGTTCCACGTCGAAGGGGACCATCTTGCGCAGGCGGAAGCGCAGCACGGGATAGGCGTCGGCAGCCCGGCTGGACAGGGAATCGAAGTCCAGCATGAAGACCCGGACCACGGTGTCGGGCAGCACCAGCGAAACCGCGCGGGTGCGCGGCGAGACTTGGCCGAACGCGGAGCGAATCGCGGCCGCCACAGCCTCCGGCTCGCGCAGGTTCGGGTCCACAATGCCGGGCACAAGCGCGCCTGCCGGGAGCGGCTCGAAGGCATACACCGGCCGCTGCCCGCCGCCGGGCAGCGCGGCTGCCAACACCCCTTCCGGCGAAAGCTCCGCGGCGGCGGGCGGCCGCCCGCCGGGCTTGTTGGCGGATTTGCTCACAATTGGGTTCACTAGCGGGACGCCTCGATGAACGTAACCTTGTTGATCTCCTTGAGTGTGGTCAGGCCGCGGCGGACACGGTCGAGCGCCGATTCGCGCAAAAAGCTCATACCCTCTTTCCGGGCCAGTTTGCGCACCTCGGAGGTGGGCTTCTTTTCCAGAATCAACTCCCGGATGGGGTCGGTCAAGTCCAGCAGTTCGTGGATGGCCGTCCGGCCCCGGTAGCCGGTGCCGCCGCACTCCATGCAGCCTGTCCCCTCGCGGAAGTCGAAGTCCCTCCACTCGAGCGGGTCCATGCCGTAAGCCATCAACTCGTCATCGCCATAGCGGACCGTGTGCACGCAATGTTCGCAGATGGTGCGCACCAGCCGTTGCGCCAGGATGCAATTGAGCGCGGAGACAAAGTTGTAAACCTCCACGCCCATGTTCACAAACCGGCCCAGCACGTCCACCACGTTGTTGGCGTGGACCGTGGTAAACACAAGATGCCCGGTGAGCGCGGAGTTGATCGCAATCTGCGCCGTCTCGTTGTCGCGGATCTCGCCCACCAGAATCTTGTCCGGATCGTGGCGCAGAATCGATCGCAACCCGCGCGCAAACGTCAGCCCTTTTTTCTCGTTCACCGGTATCTGCGTGATGCCTCGAATCTGGTACTCCACCGGATCTTCGATGGTGATGATCTTGTCCTCGTCGCTCTTGATCTCGTTCAGCGCGGCGTAGAGCGTGGTGGTTTTGCCCGACCCGGTCGGCCCGGTCACCAGCACCATGCCGTAGGGCTCGCGAATGTAGCGGCGGAAGCGCTTCAGATCCTCATCGGCAAAGCCCACCACGTCCAGTGTCAGGTGGTGGAACTTCTCGCTCATACTCTCCTTGTCGAGTACGCGCAGCACCGCATTCTCCCCATGAATGGTCGGCATGATGGAGACGCGGAAATCGATCAGCCGTCCCTTGTAGCGCACCCGGAAGCGCCCGTCCTGCGGCACTCTGCGCTCGGCGATATCCAGCTCGCTCATGATCTTGATGCGCGACAGGATAGTGCTGTGGTGTTCGCGGGCGATCGGCGCCATGGCCGCCTGCAGCACCCCGTCGATGCGATACTTCACCACCACCGAATCGTCCATGGTCTCGATGTGAATGTCGGAGGCGCGCCGTTCCAGAGCGGTGAAGATGGTCGTATCCACGAGCCGGATAATGGGGCTGATGTCTTCTTCGCTGGTCAGCTTTTCGATGGAGATGTTTTCGTCCGAACTGTCGTCGCCCGTCAGCACGTCGAAGGTCAGCCCCTCGCTGGCTTCGTCCAGCACCCGCTGCGACTGCTCGGTCTTCTTCAGCAGATCCGTGATCTGCGACAGCGTGGCCACGCGAGCCACAATGCGATGGCCCAGCAGGCCGGCAATCTCATCCAGAACCATCAGCCGCGAGGGATCCGAGACCGCGATCACCAACGCTTCCGGTTGTTGCTCGATGGGCACAAAGTTATAGCGGAACATCAGCTCGACGGGCACCGTGCGCAGCAGATCGTGCTGAATTTTGAAATTCTTCAGGTCTACGAACTCGGCGCGATAGCGCCGCGAAAGCGCTTCAGCCAGCGCCCGTTCGTCTTGACCCGTTTGCCCTGGGGGAAGCGGGCCGTTGGGGGTCGTAAGCAGTGTCGCGTCAGCCATGGCGGTTTACCCCTGACCTCCGGCCTGACCCAGCGAGAAGATGGGCAGGTAAAGGGAGATGAGAATGATGACCACCACCACGCCCATCACAATGAGAATCGCCGGCTCGATGAGCGCCAGAGAGGCGGTCAGCGCCGTGGCCACGTCTTCCTCGAAGAACTCAGCCACCGAATTGAGCATCTGCGGCAGAGCGCCGGTCTGTTCGCCCACCGAGATCATCTCCGCCGCCAGGTCCGGAAAAACGTTGGTGTTGATCAGCGCCTCGGCCAGGCTCTTGCCCTCCCGCACCGTCGTGATCGACGCGCCCACCGCCTTAGAAACCCGCCGCGAAGAGATGGAGCGCGCCGCGGTATCCAGCGACGGCACCAGCGGCAGCCCGCCCGTGAGCAGCGTCGAGAGGGTGCGCGCGAACAAAGCCACCTGGTACTTGAGCCAGATCTTGCCGAAGACCGGCAGGCCAATGCGAAAGCCGTCGATAAAGTCCTTGCCCCGCTCGGTGACCGCGAAGCGATAGAGGCCCGCTGCGGTTCCCAGGAAGATCAGAACGATCCACAGCAGGTTGTGATTGAGCCATGTGCCGAAGGCGAGCAGATAGACGGTCATCGTGGGCAGCTTGGAGCCCATCTGGTCGTAGAGCACGGCAAACTGGGGGACCACCACCGCGAACATGAAGAACATGAGCCCCGTGACCAGCGTCATCAGCACGCACGGGTAGATCAGCGAGGCCACCAGCTTCTTGCGGAAGGTGAGCGAGATGCGCTGGAAGCTCACATATCGCTCCAGCACCTCCTGCAGATTGCCGGAACGCTCGCCGGCCAACAGCGTGGTGGTGTACATGACCGGGAAGCCGCTCTGCGCCTCAAAGGCCCCCGAGAGCGACTCGCCGGTCTTGACGCGGGCCGCGACGTCGTCCAGTTGGGCGGCAAAATGCTCCAGCTTCTGGTTCTTGGCCAGCATCTGGATCGACCCCAGAATGGGCAGCCCGGCGCGAATCAGGGTCAGGAACTGCTGGTTGAAGATGAGAAAGGGCTCCAGCTTGACCTTGCGCCGGGCGAGCAGGGAAAAGCCCGAGCGCGCGCGCACCGAGAAGACGTGGAATCCGGCATGGGCGAAGCGGGCGCGCAGCTCCTCGGCAGTTGCCGCCGTTTGCGTCTGCTCCTGCACGCGGCCGCGCTCATCGGCCACCTTGATGACGAACTCTGCCATGCCTCCCGCGCCGGCCTTCCTCTAGAGTCTTCTCTTGCTCAAGGGTAACAGTCTCAACAGCACGATAGACGAAAAGGGCTCGCCAACCGTTCGGAGCTGGATGGGCGCGCTTTACCGGGAGCGGTCGCCGAGCTGTATGCTGGTCGAGTTCCATTCTGGAGTGGGAAAGGGGTCCGGATCGGTGCGGGAACCGAATTGGCCTATGCAGTGGAGCTTTGGAGCGGCATTCGGGCAGAGGCTCGGCTCAGTCCCGCGCATACGCTGGCGCGTGGCGGCGGGCGCGATGGCGGTGGGGGCCCTGGGCGCAGCCCTGGCTGCGGCATTTCACCCCGGCCGGCTGGCTGCCGTCGTCGTCCCCTATCCCCATGAGCTTGCCCAGGTCAGCTTTGCCGTGGCCGGCGATGTGATTCCGCACGAGCCCGTTCGCGCCGCGGCCGCTGCCGCCGCGGGCGGGGACCCCACCAACTCCCAGGGCTGGGGAGCTCTCTTCTCCGGCGTCGCGGATGTCTTTGAGAGGGCCGATTTCGGCTTCGTCAACCTCGAAACACCCGTGGCTCCGGCCCACTCCCATGGGTCCAAACCCTTCATGTTCGACGCCCCCATTGCCCTGCTTGAAGCCCTGAAGGCCAGCGGCGTCAAGATCGTCTCCTTTGCCAACAACCACGTCATGGACCAGGGGTGGGCGGGCTTTGCCGAGACCCGCGACCATCTAAAGGAACAAGGCCTGGTTTTTGCAGGCTCGGGCGACACGGCCGCCCTCGCCTGGCAGCCGGTCATCACCGAGGCCAACGGCATCAAGGTGGGCTGGCTGGGCATGACCCGCTGGCTCAACGGCAATCGCAACCCGGACAAGGACGACCAGCCGCACGTGAACTTCTTCCCTTACCCCGGCGAGTCGGGCGGCGCGCAGGGAATGGACGAGGCAGGAGTGCTGGCGGCCGTCCAGCAGGCTCGTGCCCAATGCGATCTGCTGGTGGTCTCCATCCACTGGGGCATCGAATATGCGCCCGCGCCGCGTCCTGAGGATGTGGAGACGGCGCACAAGATGCTGGAAGCCGGAGCCTCGGCGATCGTGGGCCACCACCCCCACGTCCTCCAGCCGGTGGAGACCTACCAGACCCAGGACGGACGCAACACCGTCATCTTCTATTCGCTGGGCAACTTTCTCTCCAACCAGTCGCGCACCTATGTCGATGGCCTCATGCCCGACAAGAACGGCGATCCAAGGGACTCGATGATCGGTTTGTTTTCTGCGGTGCGCAAGGACTATGGACCGGCCGGCATCCGGGTGGAGCTCGGTGACGTGGGGGTTTTGCCGGTCTGGGGCGAGAACAACCGCAATGAGATCGTCCGCGGCCGCGCAAAAACCACTGTCATTCACCCCATCCTGATCGACCGCGAGCTGCCGCTGGTCCAGGCTAAGCTCGACGAGCTGACCAAGCTGAGCGCCGTCGCAACCCCGCTGAGCGCCGAACAGAAGAAGGAATTCGTCGAAGTTACCAACCGGCTGAAGCTGCTTACCGACCGGCGCAACCTGATCCTGGCGCGCACCGGCGATGAGTACGTCACCGATCCGCCAAAGCTGCCGGCAAAGCCGTAGGCTGAGCAAAGTAAGGCCGGACAAAGATCGGCCCGGAGCGTTGTCCTACGCCAGAAGCGGGACGCCTTCCGCCAAGGCGGCAGCCTTGAGATTCTGGTCGAGAGTGGCAAGCGGGAGGCGGTTCCGCTGCGCGACGGCCAGATAGGCGGCATCGTAAAACGAAAGCCGGTATCGCCGCGCCAACCCGAAGATAGCTTGTTCATCCTCGATTGGGTCGATTTGGATGGGAAAGGAAGATAGCAATTCGAGAAACAATGCAGACTCGCCTACCGTCAATCTCTGTCGCCGCTCGTTGACCACCAGGAGGTTGCGGACCTCATACCACCATATCGGCGGCACCAGGGCAATCTCACGCTTGAGGCGGAGTGAGGCGGATTCGGCCACCGAGGACGATTCGTCCGCCAAAGCCCAGACCGCCGCAACAGAGACATCGAGAACAAACGCCATCAGGCGCGGCCCTCATCGCGCGCAGAGAGAATCTCTTCAAGGCTAAGCTTTCCGACTCTCTGCCGCAGGGCACGCATTCCATCGATCGCTCGTTGCACTCGCTCCCGGTCGATCTCCGGCTTGGGGCTGATCACGGCGATTTCTTTCCCGCGGCGCGTGATCACTACAGTTTCTCCGCGCTCGACGTCGTCGAGAATGCGCAGGAAGTGCGTCTTGGCTTCTGATGCCTGGATGGTTTGCATAAAATGACCGGTCGAATCGACTAGTTGAAGTATATCACCGCTGACCGATCAATACCCGTTCGCCACCAGCCAGGCCTCGGTCAGCTCCAGTTCCGGCTTTTTCCCGGCCTGCATCTGGGCGTGGGCCAGCTTGACCAACACATCGGCCTCGACGTTCATTGGCGCGCCAACGCCGAGCGTGTGCAGGTTGGTGCGCCAATACGTCAAAGGCAAGATCGCAATGGTGATTTCATCGCCGTCGAAGGCGGCGATGGTCAGGCTGATCCCTTCGACCGCCACCGAGCCTTTGTGCACCATCCACGGACGTACGTTCTCGGGGACTTTGACTTTGAGGGTCCAGTCGGTGGTCTGCCGGTCGAAGTCAGGCCGAGAAGGCGAGACCAAAGGTTCAAGAGAACGGAGTTCCCCGCAGCCGTCCACGTGGCCCTGCACAATGTGTCCGCCGAGAGGACTACCTGCGGCGGTGGGCAGCTCCAGGTTGACCTTGGCGCCAGGGGCGAGCGATCCCAGCGAGGTGCGGTCCAGGGTTTCCTGAGCGAGATCGGCGTGGAAATAGGCGGGGTCCACATCCAGAGCGGTCAAACAGATGCCCGAAACCCCCAGCGAGTCCCCTTCGCGCAAGCGGCCTGCGAGGCCGGGAGCCTCGACGGTGATGCGTCGAACGCCGCCTCTCGACTCCAGGCTGACCAGCGTTCCGGTCTGCTCGATGATGCCGGTGAACATGGATTTATCTTAAGGGGTCGGGGTTCGGGGAATAGGCGAGAGGCTCAAGAGATTGTTCCAGCCCTGCGTGATGGGGCCATCGATGCTTCCTGTCGAAGCGATCTTGTTTGCCGGCGGGAGATAATGGGGCGAGCGCCTTTGATTCAAATGCGGCAACACATCTTCAATATCGCGATTACTTCTACCGGCCGCATTCTTCTTGCGCGCGATCGGCTCCTGGGCCGGATTGGGCGTGATTGGAGCTCGGATGCGCCCCCGGACGGGGTCTCCCGTCATGCCATTCCGAGTGGAGCCAATGTTCTTGACGCTGTTCTCGTGCAGCCGGACTCGAAGCCTGCGCAGGCGAGCGTGCTGATCTGTCATGGCATCGGAGAAACGGTGCGGCGCTGGCTGGTGGTGCAGCAACTGCTGGCAGCCAACGGCGTCGCCTCGCTGGTCTTCGACTACTCCGGGTATGGACGCAGCACGGGGTCCTTCAATGCGAGCCAAAGTGAGCGGGATGCGGTCGCCGCGTTTCGCTGCCTCGAACGGTTGACCGCTCCATTGCCCGTCTCTGTTCTTGGATTCTCGCTGGGGAGCGGCATCGCTTCGGCAATCGTCTCCGAGGCGCCGGTCCATCGGCTGGTGCTTTGCGCGGCTTTCACCTCCCTGAGGAAAGCCGCGGTCAGCATCGGGATTCCCAGAACTCTTGCGCTGCTGGTGCCGCCCATCTGGAATGCCCAGGAAGTGTTGCGGAATTGCCGGGTCCCCGTGCTGGTGGTTCATGGCGAGAAGGACCGCTTGTTTCCCGTGCGCGTGGCCGAAGAGTTGATTGCCTGTTGCGGCCCGCAGGCCGAGCTGGTGGTTGTCCCTAAGCTTGCTCACAACGAGCCGTTCAACCGCCCACGCTTGTCCTATTGGGGGCCGATCGTCGCGCGGCTGTTACAGCATTGAAAACGCCTCACCGATCACTCACAACCGATCCCTGATCCGTGGCGTTGGGCCACGGGTCCTTGAGCAGCGAGCAGAGGCCCAGATCGTTGCCGTAGCGCTCGACTTCCACTTCTGCCATGTGAATGGAATGGGCCAGACCCTTGAAAGCCGGGACGGCGTCGGAGCCCATGATCTGCGGGGAAATGAAGAGGTGGACGCGGTCCACCAGGCCGGCGTCGAGCAGGGCCGTGTTCAGCCGGGTGCCGGTTTCGGTAAGCAGGGTGAGAATGCCTTCTTCGCCGAGCTGATCCAGCACCTTGGCGAGCGGGACGCGCCCGGCCTGCCACCCCGGCGACGAGGACCTGTCGCCGGGGACCCCGGCCTGCCACCCCGGCGACGAGGACCTGTCGCCGGGGACCCCGGCCTCGGCGGGCAGGACCTCGACGCGGACGCCCCGGTCGCGCAGTTCGTGGATGCGGGCTTCGTCCTTGGAAACGGTGAAGACGACCACGTCGTTGTGCGCCGTGGCTACCATCTTCGAGTCCAGCGGCATCCTCAAGGCCGAGTCAAGCACCACGCGCAAGAGCGGGCGGCGTCGGCGCAGGCCGCTGCGATCAGTGAGCATGGGGTCGTCGGCCAGTACTGTGTCGACGCCGGTCAAGGCCGCGTCGGCCTGCCAGCGGAGGGGCTGCACGGCGGCCCGCGCGGCTTCGCTGGTGATCCAGTAGGGCTGACGAGCGGCATGTTGGCCGGCGGGCGGAGCGATGCGGCCGTCTAGGGTCATGGCCACCTTCATCAGCACGAACGGCCGGCGGTGCTGGCTCCAGCGGGCGAAGCCCTCGTTGAGGCGGCGGGCCTCGGCTTCACAGACCCCAAGAACCGTCTTGATTCCCGCCGCGCGCAAGCGGTCCATTCCGTGGCCGGCGACGCTGGGGTTGGGGTCGATGGTGGCGGCCACGACGCGGCCCAAGTCGCTCGCAATCAAAGCTTCGGTGCAGGGGGGGGTGCGCCCGGTGTGGTTGCAGGGCTCGAGGGTCACGTAGGCCGTGCCGCCCAGGAGACGGTTGCCGGCGTGCTGGGCGGCGACTTTCAGGGCCACCACTTCGGCGTGTTCCACCAGGTCGTATTCGTGCCAGCCTTCGCCCGCCACCTGGCCGGCGCGGTCCAGGATGACGCAGCCCACGGCGGGGTTGGGCGAGGCGACGCCGATGCCGCGGCGGGCCAGTTCCAGGGCGCGCTGCATCCAGTAGCGATCTTGATCCAAGTTTGGCTCCAAGGCGTTCATTCTATTCGAGCAGCGAATCGACAAAATCGGCAGGAGAGAACTCTAACAGATCGCTCATCTGCTCGCCCACGCCCGCAAAACGGACGGGGAGGTTGAGTTCGAGGGCGATGGCTACCGCGATTCCTCCTTTTGCAGTTCCATCGAGCTTGGTGAGGACGATGCCGGTGACGCCCACCGCCTGGGTGAAGAGACGCGCCTGCTGGAGACCATTTTGCCCTGTAGTCGCGTCCATGACCAGCAGGACCTCGTGGGGGGCGCCGGGGACGAGGCGGGCTGCGGTGCGGCGCATCTTGTCGAGCTCGTCCATGAGCCCGGTCTTGGTGTGGAGGCGTCCGGCGGTGTCTACGATCAATTCATCGACTTGGCGCGCCTTGGCGGCGGCCGCGGCGTCGTAGAGGACGGCTGCCGGGTCGCCTCCGGGACGTGTCTTGACGATCTCGACGCCGGAACGGTGGGCCCAGATTTCAAGTTGCTCGATTGCTGCCGCCCGAAAGGTGTCGGCTGCACAGAGCAGGACGGTGTGGTTTTGGGTGCGGTGCCAGGCTGCCAGCTTGCCCGCGGAGGTCGTCTTTCCGGTGCCGTTGACGCCGACCAGGAAAGTGACTCGTGGCGGAGTTTCGGGGTTGGCGGTGGGTTGGCGCGGGGCTTCCAAGATGGAACGGAGCTGAGCTTTAAGAAGATCGCGGAGTTCGTCTCCGCCTTCGATGGCTTGGCGGCGGGCGCGGTCGCGGAGCGCAGCCAGGATTTGGTTCGTGGTCTGGACCCCGATGTCGCTGCTAAGCAGCGCTTCTTCAAGGGCTTCCAGGGTGGATTCGTCGACCGTGCGGGTGAGGGCGACGATGCCTTCGATGCGCGAGGAGAGGGACTCGCGGGTGCGGGCAACGGCTTGCCTCATGCGGCTGAAGAAGCCGGATTTGCGCGCCGCCGGTTCGCCCGCTGCAAGCGCGCTGTCGGCTTCCGCGTCGGGAGGGTCTTCAGGTTCTTTCCTGGCGCCGAGAATCCTCATCGTCGAGAGTCCAGACTTGAGTTTAGAACAGAGGTCTTCAGATCGAGCCCCGGTGAGCGCCGTCGGACAGGCGACGGGAGAACATCATCGATTGGGCGTTGGGGGAGTTTCGGAAGCATTACGGGTATGAGTCGATTTCGAAGTGGGATATCTTCCACTGCAACTATGCGCTGCTGCATCATCCGGAGTACCGGACACGGTATGCGGCGAAATTGAAGCGGAAGCTGCCGCGGATTCCGATGGTGCCTGAGTTGCGGCGGATTGCGGCGATTGGGGCCGCGCCGATGAAGCTGCATAGCCAGGAGGACGATCCGGAGTACATTGTGCGGCAGGCGAGGTTGGGGATCGATCAGGTTTGAGCGCGGCTCGTGGTGCGTAGGCTGTTCTTCGAAAAAGACCGGTGGATTGTGCCTGTACGGGTTGAAGCTCGCACTTACCGCTCGAACAAGTTTTTCCGCAGCAAACGCGAAGGTGGCGCCCATGCCGAGAAACTGCTTGCCTTTGGCGATGGAGTTGGGAAAGAATCGCAGAACGGCGCTCCCCAAAACCGGGGGTACGACCTCGGTGCGCCGAACAAAACTTGAGGAGCGAGCGAGGACGAAAAGGAGGAGGTCGATGAGCAAGGTACGGGTGCTGGTGGGAACGAGGAAAGGTGCGTTCATTCTGACTTCGGACGGGACGCGGAGGGATTGGGAGGTGAGCGGACCGTTCTTTGCAGGGTGGGAGATCTACCACGTGAAAGGGTCGCCGGTGGATGCGAACCGGTTGTGGGTGTCGCAGTCGACCGGGTGGCATGGGCAGGTGATCGAGAGGTCGGACGACGGCGGGGCAACCTGGACGCCGGTGGGGAACAAGTTTGTGTATGACGGGGCGCCGGGGACGCACCAGTGGTACGACGGGACGCCGCATCCCTGGGAGTTCAAGCGGGTTTGGCACCTGGAGCCGTCGCTGACGGACGCGGATACGGTTTATGCCGGAGTTGAAGATGCGGCGCTGTTCAAGTCAACCGATGCGGGCGCGACCTGGGAGGAGCTTTCCGGGCTGAGGGGTCATGGGGCGGGGCGCGATACTTTTGCCCCGCACTGGCAGCCGGGCGCTGGGGGGATGTGTCTGCACACCATCATCCTGGACCCGCGCGATGCGGGCCGGATTTACATTGCTATCTCGGCGGCGGGGGCCTTCCGGACCGACGATGGGGGCGCGAACTGGAAGCCGATCAACAAGGGACTGGTGTCGGGGTTCATGCCCAACCCGACGGCTGAGGTGGGCCACTGCGTTCACCATGTGGCGATGCACAAGTCGCGGCCGGAGGTGCTGTTCATGCAGAAGCACTGGGACATCATGCGAACGGACGATGCGGGGGAAAGCTGGCAGGAGGTGAGCGGGAACCTGCCCACGGACTTCGGATTTGTCATCGACGTGCATGCGCACGAGCCGGAGACGCTTTACGTGGTGCCGATCAAGAGCGACTCGGAGCATTTTCCGCCGGAGGGGAAGCTCAGGGTGTACCGGAGCAAGACAGGCGGCAACGAGTGGGAGCCGCTGACGAAGGGCTTGCCGCAGAAGGACTGCTACGTGAACGTGTTGCGGGATGCGATGGCGGTGGATCAGCTCGAAGAGTGCGGCGTCTACTTCGGTACGACGGGCGGGCAGGTGTACGCGTCGGCGGATGCGGGAGAGAACTGGACGCCGATCGTGCGGGATCTGCCGGCGGTGTTAAGCGTTGAGGTGCAGACGATCTGATGACTGGAAAAGACGCGCCAGTGAATGAACAGGGTGTGAGCGGGCCGGTGATTCGTGTGGTGTTGCCGTATCATCTGCGGATGCTGGCGCGCGTGGACGGCGAGGTTTCGCTGGAGGTTGAGGCTCCAGTCACGGTGCGGCGGGTGCTGGATGCGCTGGAGGCTCGCTACCCGATGTTGCGAGGGACGATCCGGGAATATGGAACGGAGCAGAGGCGGGCGTTTTTGCGGTTCTTTGCGTGCGAAGAGGATTGGTCGCTCGAGCCGATGGATGCGGGGTTGCCGGCGGCGGTAGCAAAGGGCAAGGAGCCGCTGCTCATCATTGGGGCGATTGCCGGAGGGTGAGAGAATCCTCGACTTCAGCGTTAGCGGCAAATTGCCCGTGCCCGATTGCTCAGACTATGGCGTTTCCAGGTCGCTTGCCCCGGACGCGGAAGGGTCTGCCTTCGACACGGAACTTCACGGCAGAAGTGAGCGAAAGAAGAGTAAGCGTTCGGAGATTCCATCTGGATCGGTAGTGGTGTAGTGCCGAACGATGGGTTCATGGACCATGAAGATGGCGTGAAGTCAGAGAGCGGCAAGCGAG
>Ga0326727_10005769_pt1 | contig 34882 bp, 24 predicted proteins | sample MB2enrmetagenome_FD_207643 | JGI IMG/M metagenome (GOLD analysis project Ga0326727, IMG submission 207643) | Lab enriched peat soil microbial communities from McLean, Ithaca, NY, United States - MB29MY | ecosystem: Environmental > Terrestrial > Soil > Wetlands > Peat | place: USA: New York...
CATGCTGAGGAAATCCTACCGAAACGTTAGGAATTCCTCAAGGACAAAGAAAATAGGTCAAATGCGCGTCAATAGAGGCTTCTCTGGCATTCGAGAGGCCCCGAATGCGCCGGATTTAGGTATTACATGGTCAAATTCATGTGGCAGGGCAAGGTGATTCGAAAGTCGAGCCGATGCTCAAACGCCAAGGATGCCCGCACAGTTGAGGGCAAGATTCGGTCAGAGTTAGGGAAGGGGAATTGGGGAGTTCTCGACGTGAGAGCCCGGCTGACATTGGCGGAGTTACTCAAAGACCATTTCCTGCCGTTCGTCGAAACAGAGTTCAAGGACAAACCGAACAGCCGAGACTACTACGCCTACGGGGTGGCTCACCTTCTCGCCTCGGACATTGCGGCGCTACAACTCGACGCCATTACCGGGCAGCATGTGACTGGCTATATCGCGCAGCACGGCCACTTGGAAGCAACCACCATCAACCGCGACTTGCGGACCTTGAGGCGGGCGCTATCGCTCGCAGTGGAGTGGGGCAAACTCGACCGGATGCCTAAGGTAACGCTTGCCAAGGGTGAGAATCGCAGAGAGCGGGTACTGACTGACGCAGAGGTGAAGAGTTACCTTGAGGCTTGCCCGCAGCCGTGGCGCGACGTGGCAACGCTAATCAATGGCGAGGGAATGCGCCCAGGGGAGTGTTACATGTTGCGCTGGGAACATGTGCTCTTGAACGGTCACGGCGGGCTCATCCAGATTGCTCGGGGAAAATCCAAGGCGGCTCGGCGCCCGCTGCCTATGGTGCCAGAAGTCTATCAGGTATTGAGGTCCCGGTATGAGGCTCAAGGCCGGCCCGCAGAAGGTTGGGTGTTCCCTACGGCCGCAGTCTCGGGCCACATGGAAGAGTCGAGCGCCAAGCAATGGCACGCCAAAGCCCTTGAGACTCTCGAGAAGGCCCGCAAGGAAAACCCCGAGCTACCAGAAATCAAACCGTTCGAGCCCTATTGCTTGCGACACACGTTTGGAACGCGCATGGCGCCGAAGTGCGACGTGTTCGCGCTGGCCCGCATCATGGGCCATTCGAGCATCACGATAACACAGCGGTACGTTCACCCGCAGTCCGAGGCAATCGAGCAAGCTTTCCAAAAACTGGTCACCGACGGTGGTCACCCCCAAGAATCGCTCACGGAAGAAAGCCCGATTGAAGTCGAGGTAATTGCCGAAAAATCAAAGGGTTAGATTGGTGGACCTGGAGAGGTTCGAACTCTCGACCTCATGACTGCCAGTCATGCGCGCTCCCAACTGCGCCACAGGCCCACGTCTTTCGTAACTACATTCGATTCAATACTACACTATTGTACCTTCCCAGGTAAAGCGGGCTTTTGAGCCTCAAAATTCGCCTCTGTGAATGTATTGTGAACGTTCGGCGCCTCTTGGGAAGCCTGAACTTCAATCACCTGCTTGGCCCGCGCCCAACGCTTTTCTTGTTCGTACCGGCTCACCTTGCGCATGGCCTCTGCTACGTCTCGCGTGTCCACGATATTGTAGCGGGCGAAGATACGAGCATCCCGGTGTCCGCTAATCTTCATGGCGACCGACTGCGGCACCCCAGCCCGGATCAGGTTGCGCACGCCTATACGCCTCAAGTCATGTACCAGTTTCCCGTCAAAGCCCGCTGCCTTACAAGCGGTGTGCCATGCTTTGCCGAAGGATTGGATGCGCTCGCCGTTGCGGTGGAACACGAACGGGCAACCCTCAGTCCGCTGTTTGCTCTGGTCAACCATCATCTTAAATAGCTCGTCGTCCAGCGGGAGGGTTCGGTCTTCGCCGTTCTTCGTGCGCTCAAGGAAGACCAACCGATTGAACAAATCTACCTTATCCCATGACAACCCTAGCATCTCGGCCTTGCGCATCCCTGTCCAATACCCCAAAGTCAGCACGCCTTTGAGGTAGCCGGGCAGCTTTGCCAGCACAGCCTCATATTGCTCTTGCTCAAAGAATCCCGTGCGACGGTTGTTCTCAGGCAGCATCTCGAAATAGGGAACCATCTCCGTCTTGAGCTTGCCCGCTTTGCGAGCAAGGTTGTACGCGAGCCGGAGGAAGGCCCATTCCCGGTTGATGCTGGCATTCGACATCGCTTCGTCAAGACGCCTCTCAACATACTGGTTTACATGGTCCGTGGTGATCTCATCCGAACGCCTGCCGACAAGCCCGCTCTTGAGCCGCTTCACATGCCGTTCGACATGTTCAAGGCTCTTGCGCCCTTTGCGCCGATAGAACCGTAGCCCGTCGTTTAGCATGGTAACGAGTGTGGGCGGTGTCTTGTCGGGCTTCTTGAATTGGCCCGCTTCGCACTCGGCCGTTAGTCGCGCCATCTCAGTTTGTGCTTCGGCCTCGTCTGACTTGTGCGTGGAGTCCGTCAGTCTCGACACACTGAGGACCCTTTTTATTACCAAAGGAACGAATTTCTCTCGGTCGCCAATTTGGAGTTCCCCAAGGTGTGCTTCCAGGCTGACCGACAATGGCTCCGGCAATTCAATTCTCGATAGCGCCGCCGGGTCAGCTTTCATTACCGCCATAACACAACTCACCACGGATTCGGGGCTCAGGGCGAGGATCTCTGCCAGTACCTCTGTCTCGAAATCCAAAGAAACGGCATACTCGATACCTGCTCGCGTCAAATTCCTTGACCTCTGAAGCATCCTTTGCACTTGAAACCCAAATGAACGGTGCGGGCGCCACCGCTGGATGATTCCGGCCCCCGAATTCCGAAAGAGCACTCCATGGCGAATAAAAGGCGAATATGCTAGACTTCCCGTCGCCATGAGTCTGCGTTCTTGTCGCGTCACCGTGTGCGATATGGAAGGCGTCAAGCACAGTGTCGAACTAACCGCGTCAACTCTTTACGAAGCCGTGGCGCTTGGACTGGCGGCGATCCGGGAGCAGGATTGGGCCGGCGAAATCGCGGAAGGATTGAACACCGTGGACGTGGGCGTGACTACTGTACCTGTGATTCACTCCGTGAGGATACAGGATTTTAACAAGTGGTTGAGTCGAAAGGGTGGAACGCCGAACGACATCAGCCAGCGAAATCATATCCGCCGGATTCTCGGACTAGGGGGAAGCGATGCTTCTGGCTGAGGTTGCCCCTCCCAAGCACCTGCGGCTTACGCCGAAGCCCGCTTCACAATCTCGTCGTATCTCTCAAGATAATCGAAGCGGGGAGCCTCAACAGGATGATCCAGGTCGTGGCCAATTTCCTCGGCGTGGTCACACGGCCAGGTGTCGGCGTCGAAGTCGCCCCACCGCGCAGAAGCCAAATGCACCAGACCATCGCTGGGCTGGCCGCTGTGGGATTGGATGTACTCGTGGAAGGGCAGGAGAAGGACCGCGGTGGCGATGGTGCCCGGGCGACCCGCGCCCGCTACGGAGAAATAGTGTACGGCGGGGTGGTCTGGATAGCGCTGATTGAACTTCTGCATCGATTCTGTGGTCAGGTCCTCCAGGCCTTGCAGGGAGACGCCGAAGTGATTAAGGATCTTGCCCGCGCCTTCTTCCAGACCGCTGAGGTCCTTGACGAGCCCCTGCAAGTGGTTGAGCACGCCCGATTCTTCAGCGGGCTCTAGCGCAAGCAGGTCGGCAATCAGCGAGCCGCGATGCGGCGAAGAAATGCTAGTAAGCGAGGCAATTCGAACGGCGACATCCTCCCCTGAGGTCTTCTTGCTTGCCGGCGACAGAAGATAGCGGCTGTCGAGACCACCCATGCTGTGGCCGATCATGTGGGCCTTCTGGTTGGGATCCAGCGTGCCATCGTTGAATGCAGTGATGATCTTGCTGCGCAACTCCTCGCCCCGCTGCTCGATGCCGCCGGTGGGGCTCACCTCGGGCACGAAGACCTTGGCAGGGATTCCTCGGAGATGTTCGGCGACGCCGTTGAAATACTCGATGCCAAACCTCTCCTTAAAACCCAGGATCCCGTGGGCAAGAATGATATTCAACGAAATTCCTTTTTATGCGAAGCAGTTGAACTGGCTGAGTGAGCCAAATTCATACCCTCGGACTGAAATTCGGACGCGCCGGTCGTAACGATACGCGGAATCTTGGCGAACCGCGTCCCATTGAGCATATCATACCAGCGCCTCAGCAAGCGCTCTGCGGTGAGCGCGAATCGCCCCCGCCTCCGATGTTGCCGCAATCATTCGTCTCCTCTATGTAAGATGGCGAGCACGGGGATGTGGTCGAACTTCAGCAATTCGTCTCCCTCTACGGTGAGCCGCTGGACTTCTTCATTAGCGGAGCCCCACTTCCAAAACCGCAGGGTCATCTTGCCCAGGTGCATTGTCTGCGAGTGCTGAGCCATATAAACTGTGACGCTTTTTCCGAAAACTTACCGAGCTCGGTGAGTTGCGCGAGCACTTTCGGAGAGTGGTGGGGGGCAGTGACAGATCATTTTTGTTACCGGGGAACCGGGCGTAGGACCTATCGTGAAGCGTTAATAAAGGATTGTCGGTTTTGCAAGGACTTGTCTCATGCACTATGAGCCTGGATTAGCGATTCGCTGTTGTTCGACCGTCGCTCTCTGGATTGAATCATCGATCAGCAGGAAAGGCGTCTGGAGATGACGTTACGCAGTCTCACGACCGAAGGATGGCGGCTGGGTGTAAACTGAATTGGATCCGGGAGTCCAAGAAAGAAATTCCGGATATTATGGTCAAGCTTCCAGAGTTTAGCGCTGTCAGGGCTCGCGTGATGGGGGTCTTCCGCCCAAGCACCAAGTTGGGCCGCGCCACGCTGTGGTTTGGCGGATTGAGTGTCCTCTTCATCGCTCTGCGCTGGATCACCGGTTCTGCGTCGAAATCGAAGCTGAATGGCTGGGCGACGTTCGTTACTGTTGTTTTCGCATTCTGTGCTTTGTCGCTCACCTTCCGGGGGGCCCGGCGGATCCTCCGCCCAAGCACCAAGTTGGGCCGCACCACGCTGTGGATTGGCGGATTGGGCGTGCTCCTCATCGCTCTGCGCTGGATCACCGGTTCTGCGTCAGGATCGAAGCTGAGCGGCTGGGCGACGTTCGTCACCGTTGTTTTCGCATTCTGTGCCTTGTTGCTTACCTTCCGTTGGGCCCGGCGGCATCTCATGTGGCGGCTGCGCCATCGACTGATCGTCACCTATGTCTTCATCGGTGTCATCCCCATCGTGCTGCTGTTGCTGATGGCTGGTGTCGGGAGCTATCTGTTTGCTGGGCAATTTGCCACCTATATTGCAATCTCGGATTTGCAGTCGGCGCTGCAGCCTCTGGAAGCGGCGAATGATGCCCTGGCAGCGCAATTGAGCACTCTGGAGCGCTCCGGCAAACTAAATGAACAGATCGGCGGGGAGCTCACCGCCGTTTCGCACGAGAATTTCCCGCAGCGGACCGTCACCGTGTGGCGAGGCGAAAAGGGTTTCATACTCTCCACCGGAGGTGCGCTTCTCGAGGCTCGCCCCGCTAAAGTGCCTGATGTTATCGAGGGAGATTTCAGCGGTTTCGTTATTGATGGGGACAGCCTGCATCTACGCGCGGTGAAGCGCTACGATGAGGGCGGCCTACAGCTCACCGTGATCTCCAATGTTCCCATCACGCCGGAACTGCTTCAGACGGCAACGTCACGCCTGGGCTCGGTGACTTTGATTCCGCCCGATCGGGAAGGCAACCTTGTAGTCCCGCCCCCGGCAAAAGCCACTCCAACAGCGCGCAAGAGCGTGCATGCCGGGCGCGTTCCGCCACCTTCCAACAGGTTCGACCTGGCATTTCCCTTTTACACGCTCTTCAATGTAGTTGACTGGGAAACGGGGAAATCACAACCCGCTGCAATGAGTGTCGTCACCCGGCCATCGGTGCTTTACACCACATCGTTCGCCAGGGGTGACGAGGCGGAAATCTTGCGGGATGGGCTGCTCGGTATCGCGATTTTCTTCGGACTGATTGAGTTGGTGGCGCTTTACATCGGCATGCGGTTGTCGCGCAGCATGACACTCTCTGTGGCGGAACTCTATAGCGCCACGGAGCATGTAAATCGCGGCGATCTCGCGCATCGCATCCAGGTCCGCAGCCGCGACCAGATGGGGGCGCTGGAACAGTCGTTCAACTCCATGACTGAATCACTGGCCAAGCTCGTTGCCGAGCAAAAGGAGAAGCAGCGACTGGAGAGCGAACTCACCATCGCCCACGAAGTGCAGGACTTGCTCTTCCCCCACAAGTTCAAAGGCCTTGCCTCATTGGAGGTCCACGGCGTCTGCCGTCCTGCGCGCTCGGTAAGCGGCGACTACTACGACTTCATTCCCCTCGGCGCAGACAGGCTGGTGCTGGCGGTGGGCGATATTAGTGGAAAGGGCATTTCGGCTGCTCTGTTGATGGCCACTGTGCATGCCTTCGTTCGTGCGTATTCGCTCGAGCCGGATATGATATTGACGCCAGCGTTGTTGGGAGTTAGAGCGTTCTCCTATGGTGATCCCCACATGTACTATCGAGGAGATGGCACCACCCAATCGCAACTCGCTCCGGGCATGTTGATGACCACCTTGAACTATCAGCTTTTTCGCAGCACCCCGCCGGAGAAGTACGCGACCATGTTCCTGGGCTGCTATGACGCGACCGTGCGCGAGTTGAAGTACTGCAATGCAGGCCACCTGCCGCCAATCATGCTGAGGGGGGATGGCAGGGTCTCCCGCCTTGAAAACTCCGGCACCGTCGTCGGTCTTTTTGATGATGCGACCTATAACGAATCCGTGATCGCGATGCAACCGGACGATATCTTCGTCGCATTCAGCGACGGCGTCACCGAACCGGAGAACGAATCCGGCGAATTCGGCGAGCAACGCCTGATCGAACTGATCCAGGAGCATCGCCACAGGCCGCTCTCCCACATCGGTGATGTCATCACGGGATCCGTGGCCGACTGGATCGGCGGCGCTGAACAACCGGACGACGTGACCGTCGTGCTCGCCCGCGCCCGTTGAGCGCCGTTCACCTGGGTCCAGACGCCACAACTCTCGAGACAAACGAATCGCAGCCGTAACGCTATAGATTCCGGGCCGTCCGCCCCTTCGTGGTTTCGGTGGGAGTGGAGTTGGAAGACGGCGCGGCGAGTGGTGGCCAAGGTGGAGTTCCACTCTGGAGAGTTGTTCCCGCGTGTGGGATTCATCATGACCAACCTGGAGACGGACAGCCGGGCGGTGGTGAGGTTCTACAAGCGAGGCACCGCCGAGCAGTGGATTAAGGAGGGGAAGCACGCCGTGAAAATGACGCCGCTGAGTTGCCATCGGTTCCGGTCCAACGAGGTGCGGCTGTGGTTGAGTCAAATCGCTTACAACCTGGGGTATCTGTGGCGATGGTTGGTGCTGCCCAAGAGGATCGACGGTTGGTCGTTGATCAGCTTGCAGCAGCGGCTAGTGAAGACGGGTGGCCGATTGATCGAGCATGCCCGCTACTATTGGCTCTTCCTGCCGAGAGCCGGCTGACCCGACGACTGTTTGGGACCATGGTCCGGCGGATCGCCTCGCTGCCCTTGCCCGCCGGGTAGGCGAACGCCAGACCAGATCAGATTTCGGCGGCGAGAGAGGCAGGGGTAGGAAAAGTGTCCGAGGCACAGGTCGAAGGAGGGTCAGTTTCGAGATTTGGGATTCTGTGGAGAGGCAATACCGGCCCATTCCATGGCTCGTGCAAGGCCCTAGCACTGACAACTCAACTGGAGATTGAGTTCAGGGCGTGCTCGGGCGTATACTGCTGCTCGGGCGAAAACTGAAAACGGAAATTCTGGTTAAGTTTATATGCCGCTAACCAAAACTCAGGTTAAGAGTCTATATGGAGGAGCTTCGGTTATCGGTTTGACTCGTCCACGTCTCACGAGGGGTGTATGCAAACGCTCTGGCAGGATTTGCGTTACGCACTGCGCAGGTTGGCCAAGTCGCCCGGCTTCGCCGCGGTCGCCATCCTGACGCTTGCTCTCGGCATCGGCGCCAACGCCGCCATCTTCCAACTGATTGACGCCGTCCGCTTGCGCACCCTCCCCGTCCAGGATCCCAGCACTCTCGCCATCGTCCATCTCAACACCAACCACTGGGGCAGCGGCAACTTCACCGGGTCGTACAGCGAATTCACCTTCCCGCTTTGGCAGCAAGTCCGGAAGCGGCAGGAAGCTTTTTCGTCGATCGCTGCCTGGGGCGGCACTCAACTGAACCTGGCTCGAGGCGGCGAGGTCGATAATGCCCAGGCCATTTGGATCAGCGGACAGTTCTTCCAAGTGCTGGGAGTGCAGCCGATCCTCGGCCGTCTGATTTCCCCGGCCGATGATCCGGCAGATGAGCAAGCCGGGTGTTCGGGAGCCGTGGACCTCAGCTACGCCTTCTGGCAGCGCCGTTACGGTGGCGAGGCGTCAGTGATCGGCAAGACGCTCACTCTCGAAGGCCATCCCTTCCCCATCGTGGGAGTGACCCCGCCGAGTTTCTTCGGTGTCTCAGTGGGCGATCGCTTCGATTTGGCCGTGCCGATCTGTGCGGAACCCCTGATCAACCCCCAATACAGTTTCATAACCGGCCCTCGGCAGCGCGAGACTTGGTGGCTGGCGTTGCTCGGTCGCCTCAAGCCCGGCTGGACACTCGCCCGTGCTGGGGCGCAACTCGGGTCGATTGCACCCGCAACGTTGAACGAAACGGTTCCTCCGCAATACGACGCCGAAGGCGTGAAGCATTATCTGGGATACAAACTGGAAGTGCGCCCCGCAGCAAACGGCTTTTCCAATATGCGGCGTGACGCATCCGACCCGCTCTATCTCCTGCTTGGGCTCTCTGGCCTCGTCCTGCTGATCGCCTGCGCCAATCTCGCCAACTTGCTCCTCGCCCGCGCCAGCGCCCGCGAACGCGAGGTCGCTGTGCGCCTCGCTATGGGAGCTTCGCGCCTTCGTCTCACTCGCCAATTACTCTCGGAAAGCGCGCTGCTGGCCGTCGCGGGCACTGTTGCAGGCGGTTTTCTCGCGGCCGCACTCAGCCGGGCGCTCATCGCCTTCGTCAGCACGCCGGATAACCCCGTCTTTCTCGATATGCCCACGGACTGGCGCGTCCTCGGTTTTGCTGCCGCCCTGGCTCTCTTGACGACCCTGCTCTTTGGCCTTGCCCCCGCTCTACGCGCGGGAAATGTGGTGCCTGGATCCGTCCTGAAGACCGGTGGGCGCGGCATGACCGCCGGCCGCGAACGTTTCCGCCTGCATCGCATTCTGGTCGCCTCGCAAGTTGCCCTTTCGGTCGTCTTGCTCGCGGGCGCTCTGCTCTTTGCGCGCAGCCTCCAAAACCTGATGACGCGCAATCCGGGCTTCCAGCAAAATGGCATGCTCATCGTCAATATGGACACCAGTCCCCTCAACTTGTCCCTCGAGCAGGGCCCAAGCCTCGAGCAAAATCTCCTGGAACGCATTCGCGCTCTGCCCGGTGTCGCCGCCGCCGCGATTGCGGAACGCTCCCCGGTAAGCGACAGCAGCAGCAATGACTGGGTTCTCGACGCCAAAGGCAATCATCCCAACGGCGCCTCTTGGGAGGACTACATTAGCCCTGGATACTTCGAAACCATGGAGATACCCGTGATTGCCGGGCGTGGCTTCACTACCAGCGACAACGCCACCTCGCCCAAAGTGGCGATCGTCAACCAGACGTTCGTCCAGAAGTTTCTGGGCAGCAAAACGTACCCCATCGGCGCGCAGATCCGCGTTTGGGCCCCGCCGGGAAAGCCCGCACGCTACTACCAGGTGGTCGGTTTGGTGAAGGATTCCGTCTACGAGGACATGCACGAGCCCATGGTGCCGGTCATGTACTTCGCGCGGGCGCAGAGCGATGAACCGCGGCTATTCACCGGGCCTCACTTCCTGGTTCGCTCGCGAGGCGGTTTCGCCGGTCTGCTGAATTCCGTCAAGGACGAAATCGCCAGCGTGAATCCCGAGATCAACATCCAATTCAAGCTGCTTCGCACCCAGATTCACGATTCGCTGCTTCAGGACGAGCAGATGGCCACCCTCTGCGGCTTTTTCGGTGGCCTCGCGTTGCTGCTTGCCGCGGTCGGACTGTACGGCGTGATTTCCTACACTGTTGCCCAGCGGACGAACGAAATCGGCATCCGCATGGCTCTCGGATCGCAACGCGCCGGAGTGATTCGTCTCATCCTCAGCGAAGTGGCCATCCTCGTCGCCATCGGTTTGGCCGCTGGCGTCGGACTCACACTCGCCGGAAGCAAATTCGCCAGTTCCATGCTTTTTGGCTTGAAACCGCGCGACCCGCTTACTCTTGCGCTGACTGTGCTCATCCTCGCTGCCATCGGCTTCGCCGCCAGCTTCCTGCCCGCTCGCCGCGCCTCGCGCCTCGATCCCATGACAGCCCTCCGCTACGAGTAGCCGCGGCCAATCGGTTCGAGCCGTGCAGTTCGGGCGTAGTACTACGCGCCTTGGCGCAGATGCGCGTTTTTGCCCGTTTGATACCCTGCGCCGCTTCCGCAAGCCCCAGACGCTGTGCTTGCTCAAAATACCCGATCGCCATTAATCACCACTTAGATGGCTTGACGCGGGGCCACGAGCTTTTAGTGATGGGTGCTTCCACGGACCACGGAAGGGCCATTTCTTGCCTCTCCCATAAACCCCAAGCCCGGTTGAGGAAGAGCCACAATAGCTGTGACAACAAGGGCTCGTAGCGGTTGTTTTTTGCCCTGCCCAAAAACCCTTCTCGGCAACGCACCGTAAGCTCTTGATGCGATTGGGGCGTAAGCCTCTCTGCGGGACTGCCCAGAAGCATCCCTTCGGGAGCAAGTCTTGGACGCTGGCGCCGACTCATGCAATACAAACTGAGGTTGATTGCCGGTTCACCGGAAATAGCCGGTGCATTAGCTCGGGAGCCCGATTATTTTCGAGCAGTATCCTTGCCACTCCCGCCATCCGTTGTATCAACAAGGGGCTACTTGTCTTGAGGGGAAGACGTGGGTGGGAATAATATTCGCGCGTACGGTGAGAATTTCGCGGTCTCCTACGCAGCCTGAGGCGAGCGCAAGCGATGTACGGCAAGCGCTCCTGGAACCCGCGCCCGCTCGGCGACGGCCTGGCGGAGGCGTTTCGCCTGCACAGATGCGCACTGTTACGCGCGCAAAGGGACGGCAGGGAAACAATTGAAGGGCTCCTGATCCACCAGCCAGTAGGGCATGAACTCAATGCCCGGCGTATTCTCCACGGTGAAGTGGAGCGGCTGACCGGATTTCGGTTTCAGGCGCTTCTCCAATTCTGCGGGTTCTTTGACATCATCGAGGCGCAGCCGGACTTCGGGCGCGCCGACGGCGGCCAGCAAAATCGGGCCGTAGCTCACCGCGAACCGGGCGTGGCCGGGAATTTGGTCGAGACCGGTGTAGCGCTCTGCGTAGAGCGTGATGGGCAATCGGAATTGGATTACGTCGCCTTGCGACCACGTGCGGTCCAGCGCCACATAGCAGCCCGGCGTTCCTTTCGCTGCCGGATCACCATTGACGTGGATATCCATATCGCGTTTGGCCCAGGAAGGCACGCGCACGCGGATTTTTGCTTGGGTCGGGCGCGCCGCGGAAAATTGTAACGCCACGTCGGAATCGAACGGAAAGCGCGTTCGCATCTTCAGCTTCAGGGTAGCGCCATCGCCTTTCCACTCGACCGTGGAGGGCTCGTACAGATTGACGTACAGGCCATCGGGAGCGAACGAATAGATGTGCTCGGGCAGTGAACCAATCAATCGCGTGCCCTGGCCTTCGCAGCAGGAGTTGTGTGCAGTGGGTTTCTCCTTGTGATGAGTCAGCAGGGTGTGATAACGAAAGCCCGGTGAGCCTGCCAGGTCGGCCAATCCCACGTTGTAAATTGACTTCTCGATTTCCGCCACGAACTTCTCATTTTCCGGGTCAAGCAGGTGGAATCGCTGGCTCAGGAAAGTCCAGAAGGAGTTTCCGCACAGTTCTCCCAGCGGCACGTTGAGCATGTTGGAGCGGGGCGGCGAGGGGACGAATTCGATAATGGAAATGGAACCGCCGGAGTTCTCCCAATTCTGGTGATACAGCGCCCAGGCGCCCTCGACCATGCGCAAATAGCGTTCTTCGCCGGTGGCGAGGTAAATGTCCATGTACCCTTCGAGGTTGGTCAGCAGGTAGCAGTGGGGCGCGGCGTAGGGATATTGCCAAACGGCGCGCTCCGCGCGTGCCGCCAATTGCTCCATCCAGAAGTTCTCCTGGTAGTAACGCTGCAGCACCTGGATGTCCGCGGGCTTGCCCACGGGCGTGAAGTACAGGCGCGAATTGGCCACCATACCCTGGCCGCCCTGGTAACTGAAACGCAGCATCTGCGTCAGGTAAGGGTTTTGATTGAACCAGTCGTAGTAGCCGCGCAGCAGGTCGAAGGCCTTCGGGTTCCCGGCGTAGGCCGCCTCGATGAGACCGTGGGTCACCCAGGCGCGGGTGTATCCGCCGCGCTCCGAGTAGAGGATGGTGTTCGGCGGGTACGCCATGATGTAGCCATTCGGCTCGCGATACTGCGCGATGCCATCCACCACGGCGTTCAATCGGCTGCGCAGTTCGGGGTGCTCCATCCAGCGCAAGGTGTTCCCCGCCGCCATCATGAAACGACCGGCGTTCGACCCGGCCAGGTCCTCCTCCCAGAACTTCACGTCGTTATTGGGCGGCACAAAGGGCGGGATCACGCCTGCGCGCTCGCGGAATTGGCGCAGCAGATCATCCACCGAATAGGAATCGAGAAGATAGCGGATGTTCTTCTCCATGGCCGTCTGGAAAACGCCACCGTTTAGCGTCACTCCGGTGCGCGGTACCTTCACCTTGTGAGCCGGCGGTTTCCACGTGCTTGGGTCGGTAACGTTCTCGGGATGATCCATGAACGTGTTCTCGCCGCCCGCGCGTTCGGGCCGCGTGACTTGCGGCAGGTCGTCATCGTTTCCGTACGCCGCATCGGCGGTGACGGGACACAGTTCGGCCACGTTTTTGCCGCCGGAATAGACGTCCATCTTTCCAATCGCCAGGTAGCAACCACCCTCTGCGTGCAGGTCGTTGTTCGCCTCGCTTTGGGGCAGGCGTGTGGCAGTCAGGCGCACGTAGCGGCACTCCACTCCACGCGCGGCGTACTGTTGAACGGCGCCCTTGGGGTTGGGGGCGTCGGCGTCAAGATGGTTCGCGATCGCGATCGGCTTGTCGAACTCGGGCTCCTTCGAACCCTCAATTTTGAAGCGGGTCGGAAAGCCCTGCCCGGGCACAAAGCGGTCATTCGCCGGGTAGACCTTCACCGAATCGATCGCCCGCTTCTCGCCGAGGTCGATCTGCACCCAGGTGGTGGCGTCGGCGCTCTTGGCATACTTCGAGCGATACGCGCGGTACGCCGTGCCTGACGAGGGCGACATCCACTCGCCGGTGGGCATGGGCACGACGCGCTCATCGGGCGGCGAACCCGGCGGAGCGGCGGCCACCACGGGGCACTTGAAGAAGCGCGTGCCCGCCACAGTCGCGGCCGCCCCGGCGGAGGTTTTCAGAAAGCGGCGTCTCGTGATACTCATCTCGCACCTCGCAATCTCAAACGACTAGTTCCAATGGGACGACGGTGAGGCGATAAACATCCGGATTGTTCCAGTTACCCGCCGTGAATATGTAGACTTTCTTCGCGGACTGGAACTCCGGACAGATTTCCGGGGAATAGTATCCCTGCGGGGACGAGTCATGCGTGCCGATTTTGGTCCACGGCCCCCATGGCCGTGGCGCCTCGTAGAAATCCCAAGTCGTATTTGTGCAGGCGTCCTTGATTTTTCCTCCGCCCGCCGGGTAATACCAGCCAATCATCAAATAGCGTCCGTTCGCAGGCAGGTACACGCCACCGGTCATGCCCCATTTCCGCATTCCCTCGACAATGGGCTTGGCGTCTTTGAAATGCGGCGCCCAAGCGGAAGACTTCATCCCGTCGCCGCCCGTGAAGTACTCCCAATCGGTGCCATTCAGGCTGGGCACCTTCGACTTCAGCACTCGGCCCAGAATCATATCATTGCCGCAGTCCCAGAAACCGTCATTCGAGACGGCGTAGAGGTACTGGTCAGAGTTATCCGCGCCTGCGCTGCGGCCGTACTCGATAAAGTAGGGGGTAGCGAAGCGCGAGCCGGGAAACATGGGATGATTGTAGTTGTCCTGCGCGGAGCGCGTCCAGGTTTGCCCGTAATCGCTGCTCTTGATGATGCTCGCGTCATGCGCGGGCTGGCGGCGGTACTCATCCTTTGAATCCTCGCCGTACATGTGGCGCGCCACGACCCAATAGAGCACGCCATTCAGACACGTGCAGCCGCTCGATTTCCACGTGCACTTGTCTGGACCCTCCTCGCCGCCTTTACCATAGTCGAGCATCGGATTCACTGTGCTACCGCTCAGGTGCAGCGGATCGCTTCCCGTGATCTTGTTAAACGCGATGTTGGAATGGGCCGCCTGGTGGAATCCCGATGTGTCGTCGGAGGGGGAATAGAGGTTATTGTCGTCCGCCCAGACGGAAACCCAGGTGTCGCCGCCGCTCTCAGTGAGCGGGGAAGGATCACCCACCGTCACCCCGCGGATAGGTCGCTTGCGCCCATGCGCCGGATGTTCAGAATTTGACACGCCGTCGGTGCCGTGACTGGCAGCGAATAGCTCCTGGCGGCTCCAGGAGTTCAGTCCGAGTGACAATGACATCGCCGTGCTGCCGGTCGTCTGTAGGAAATGCCTGCGGTCCATGTTCTCGTCAGAATAAAGAGGCGGTCCCCTCCCTCAGGATATATGCGACGATACCATACCCCGGCGCGGGGAGGAACGTAATTGGCGCAGCTCTCGCCGCCAGTTCGAGTGGCACAACTGCCAGCCGGTAGACATCCAGGTTATTCCAGCTTCCGGCCGGGAAGGTGTACACCTCTTTGTCGGTCTGGAATTTAGGGTACATCTCCGGCGTGGCCGTAGGTCCGGCCCAGTCAATACGCAAGTATGTGATTACGAGGGAAAACTCATGCGGGGGAGGAGGTTAGAGAGGCGCGGGGCGGAGCGCGAAGGAGACTTTCTGCGGTCCAAACGCGGATTACTCCTGACTGGTCGCTCAGCGTTTACCGGTGGGCCCGCTCTAGATGGGTTGACGGCGCATTCCGGAGCCACCACGATGCCGGGCGGGTGACGGGGTTCGTATTTTCAACAATCCTGGCAATCGTGCGGGATAGTTTCAATAACTCTGGCGAGACATTTCGCCAAGCGTGACGTCGACCTGTGGTTCCCCCTGGCGGCACCCAAAGGCGGGTAGGCAGGTCATCGGGAATTGGGCAGCAGGCCCTTTTCGACGAGTACCGGCGGCCGGCGGTGGCGAGTGGCATGCTCATAAGCATACGCCCAGCCGAGTAAGTCGCCGTCTTTCCACGGCCGCGCTGACAGCTCCAAGCCGAAGGGGAGACCATCGGGGTAAAACCCGCCGGGAACGACTACCGCGGGAACACCGATCATGTTGACCCATCCGGTGTCGCTGTGTGGACCTTCACTTATTTTCCCGCCCTGCGGCATAGTCTCATCCGGCGGAGGCATTTGGGTGGCCGGGTAGACGAGTCCGTCAAGCTGCAGCCGATCCAGTACTCCGTTGTAGGCGTCGAGTGCCCTTTCCCGGGGGGCAAGCACGTTGGCATCGGCCTCGGGATCGCTCTCGAACTCGGCTTGGATTAGCGGTGGCCGATCCGTTCGGGCGGCCTCATCCACGCCGCCAATAATCGTGGCCGGCAAAGGAGACCCCACAGCCTTCTGGTACTCGTCGGCCGAGTGATATTGTGCCGGGCCAAACGCGGCGAGGAACTTTTCTGTTCCTTCACGGACGTAAAGAAGGGTGCTGACGCGAGCCACAGTCAGGGCAAAGCTGTCGGGGAGGATGGAATCGTCGAAGATGACGGTGGCGCCCGCGGCGCGCAGCCCTTCCAAGGCTTTCATAAAGGCCGCACGCGTTTCCGGGCGGAGCGGAAGGCGAGCATCAGCCATGTCCGCGGCGACCTCCGTTGGCGACTCGGAAGCGGGAATGCCCTGAAACGGCGTGCCGACTCCGTCAAGAATGAAGGCAGGAACGCCGAAGCGTTTTCCTTTGAGCGCGTCCGCTTTCAAGTACTTCGTATAAGGGCCAGGCTGGGCCTTGGCAGCGGAACCGATGGTGCGGGGATCCAGGGGATCTTCTCCGGCCATGACGCCAAGCGCAATGGCGGCATCGGTCACGTCACGGGCGATGGGTCCGGTGTTGTCGAGCAGCCAGTCAAGCGGCGCGATGCCCGCGATACTCACCAGGCCGCGAGTGGGGAAGACCCCGACGACGGAACTGGTGGCCGCCGGCATCCGGATCGAGTTGCCGGTGTCGGTTCCATTCCCGAGCAAGGCATAGTTTGAGGTGATGGCGGTGACCGTGCCTCCCGACGATCCACCGGGGCTGAAGCGCACATCGTAGGCATTTCCGGTGCGTCCGTAGGCGGTGCTGCGATTGGTGTCGCTCGCGGCAAAGTCCGGCATGTTCGTCTGCCCGAGAATGATCGCGCCTGCCGCACGGAGCTTGGCGACGATCGTTGCATCCCGGGGGGCGATCAGCTCGTGGCCGGGGATCATGTAGCCTTTCCATCCATCCGTGGTAATCAGCCCCTTGATGCTCGTGTTGGCCTTGATAAGAATCGGAACGCCCCACATGGGGCCGCGTACAAAACTGCTGCCTCCCGCCTTCGCTTCCGCGTCCTCGCGAGCAGCGGTGGCGAGAGCTCCGGGCGCGTCCAGGGTCTGTACCGCGCGATAAATCCCGTTGTGCTTCGTAATGCGCGCCATGTACCAGCGCACGACTTCGGTGACGGTGTATTTATGGCTGCGGTACAGTTGTTCCAATTGGGGGATGGTGACTTCGAGCAGGTCGCGATCCATCGCCCCTTGCGAGCTCCTTGTCCTGGTCGATGGAGCCGTGGTCTGAGCGTATAACCAGCCGGTTTTGAGTATGGTAAGCGCGACGAGGAGACGGCAAAAACTCGCTCGTATCTTCATGAGATCCTCTCAATGGAATGATACCTTCCACAAGAACGTAGGGCGTCCATGCGTGGGATGGCACGTGGGTCTTGCTGCCTCCAGTTACGCTGAGTGGCCGCGGTCTCATTAAAGTCTGGATCAGCAGCCGTGCTGCGCGCCCTTCAATTGGGCGCCTTTCAATCTCGTGGGTTGTGATTCTCAAATACCTGACGGTGAGGTCTAGAGGCAGTCTCATCACTCGACGCGTGACAAGCCGCCCTTGCACCAGCCACAGACTGATTTGATCCCGCGGAAGCAGGGTTCCAGTCAGGCCAGTTAGGGATGATAACTGTTATGTGTTCGCAAAACCACTAGGACGTCGGCAACCCGGACAAGTGCTAATGATCATCAACGCCCCAGATGACGCAATGGCTCCCCCGAACGGGTTTCGTTGAAATAGCTCCTGCCTTGTCGCAGGCCAAGGGTAGACTTATCCGGCGCCAACGGATTACTCGCCATTACGCCGTTGATCGCGGGTAATCGGTGCCCTGGAGGAGTTGTCGACCTTCTGGGGTCGTCCGGAACAGCTTCCGAGTGGTTCGTTTAACCGTCAAAAAGGGGTTCGAAACGCAGCCGCACCCTTCGCAGATCGCCGAGCACATGTTGATGGTCTTGGAAAGCGTGTAGGACGATGTCACGGACAAGCCGTAGCCGAGTCGATGATTGATCTGGACCTGAAAGTGACAGGCGGATCACTCCTGCACCGCCCTCGGTGCTTTGTTTTCTATAACATTTTCGCTTTGTTCCGGCGATTTTGGTGTTTCTGGGGCGTTTTCCTCTTCCGGACTTTCTGTCCCTGCGTCCAGCCCCACGACCTTACTCAGTTCCTCGGCTTCCCGGTCATTCGACTCATTGTCGGGAGGGCTGGCCTCCGGTGGCGCGGTTCGCGAACCGCCCCCACCCCGGCGTGCGTGTTCTTGGCGCATGGCCAGGATAATCCTCACCTTGCGGTCAATCGAGCGGTCCAGCGCCGCTTCCTGCCGCAGTAGCATCTCCCAGGTCTCCCCCGCAGGAGCCAGGCAGGCGTCCCGCTCGATCGCGTCCATCTCCTCCTGCGCCTTAAGTTCCTCCCCGAACTCCGCTTCCACCTTGGCGATTTCCTCCTCCAGCAGGCGCACCAGTTCCTGGTACAGCGTCCTCGCACCCGCCTCCCCGCCCATGCATTGGTTCTCGTAATCGCGCATCTTCTGCTCGTCGTTCCGCCCTATGCCCCCCCCGGCCCGCTGCAGGAACGCATACAGCAGGAAGCGAAGCCGCGCCGGCCGCCAGCCGATGGCCTCCTGCTGACGAGTTTTGATCACCTCCGGCTGCCCGAGCGTGAAAACCCGCGCCCCCACCTGCGCGCGCATCACCTCCAGCCGCGAGAGCAGCAGGCGCAGTTGCACGCAGCGCTCGGTGGGCTCGCCCATGCTGAGGTCGGTGGGCGTCTTCGAGACATCGAAAGTGACGGCGGCGAGCCGGCGGTGGCGGGTGCGTTGCCGCTCCTCGACCGCCAGGAGAGCGCGGCGCATCAGTCCCGTCTCCATGCGCTCGATGCGGTTGCGCCGCCAGTAGAGCTTGCCCAGGTCGGCCACTTGCTGGTTCAAGAGGGCGTCGCCGGGGCCGTAGGTGGTGGCGAGTTCCCGTTGCAAGGCTGCATACCGTTCGGGATCTTCGCCCAAGGCGCGCATGACGGCGGCTTCGTTTTCGGGCGCGGCATCACAGCCGTGCTTCACTGCGTTCATTTTCATGCGCTCTTTTCCGGCCTCGCTGCGGGGCCCGGTGGAGCGCTGCGAATTGCGCCGAGCGGCGTCGAGCCGCTGGGAAGTGAGACAAGTAGATTTTCTTAGAGACATAGTAACTCCATGAATTGGAAGATTGGAAGCAGGGGCGGCAGGCAAGCCGTCCCCACAAAAGGTGAGACTCCTGGACTTCTTGACTGGGCAGGGGGCAGGAACCACAGGCAGGGGCTACGAACTTAATCCGAGGTAGAGGCATAACCCATCCGGCAGCGCCAAACCGCATGCCAGCCGTACCATACATCTATAGCCTATATTACAGCTCTTGTCAAGTACCCACGAAGTTACTTACTCCGATGGCACTGCCCTGCGTTGGTCCGCCACTGGAGCATGTCAAAAGCTCTAGGAGAAATGCGAGGCTGGCGCCGGGCGAAGCCCTGCGCTGCGTGGAGCCGGAATGAACAGAGACCGCAGAGCTGCGCCAGCCCGCGAGTATCGTAAGCGTTGGAAACAAAGCGGCAGCAAGCTGCCGCACTCCAGACTAGATGTCAGCCGGGTCGACCTCGAAGTCGTCGATGACGTTTACGCGGTCAATCTTAAGGGCCATAATTCGCTTGTAAAGTGACGTGGGAGCGCGACGCGGGAACCAACCCGCCGAGCACCAGGGGTAAAGTGAGGGCTCACGCACGATTCCGTAATGCACGGCGTTGCGATGCACATAGCTCAGTCGCGCGTCATAAGACTCCGGGTAGGTCAGTGCGGTGTCCCTGAACTGAAACCAGACCTTGTTTCCTGTTGTCCCCTCCCATCGATTGGCTTCGATGGCCGTGACTGAATGCAGATGCTTCAAGAAAGCCGTAAGTGAAGTCGCTTTTTCCGGAGACATCGCCACGAAATGGTAGTGATTGGGGAATACGGCCCAGGCTTGAAGACCCCGTTGGGGCTGGCGCAGACTCCTGGCTTTTGGAGTCTGCGATGTCCCGAAGGGACAGGTCTGTGCTGCCCGCTCAGTCCAGTGGATCCATGCGGAGTACGGACACGTCAGTAATACCGCCAGCTTGACCACGGCCAATCCTCAGGCGAACTCACCAGCCCGCGCACCCACTCTATAAATTTTCCTTGTGTTAAACTAAATCCGACTTAGGATCTCGTCCCGCAACCCTACCCTGTTGGTGGCCACGACCGCTGCGGTAGCCGTGGCAAGAGAGTGCATGGCCCATGTTCCGAACAGTTAAGCCTTCCGCGCTGGCCACTTTGGTGACCCGCCCCAGCGCTCGCCGATTACCAGGCTTACACCGTGCTATCTCCGGATACGGCGAAGGCTTATCAGTGAAGAAGAGACTCTGTACCGACAGGCAGGACAGGTGGACAAGGCTGCGGCTGCGCATACCAAGTATGTTGCGCTGAAAGCCGAGAAGTCCGAGTCCGAACGAGACCCCTCATTCCTCGATCAACTTTGGCTGTCGCGTTTACGCGAGGGTCTCGGCGAAGTGGCGGTGGGCCCGTGAGGTCGAAGAGGTTGTTTATCCTCACCGGAAACCATGAACACCGTGTCATTCTGAGCGAAGCGAAGAATCTCAGCAGTTCGAACTGAGTGGCAAAAAACCAACTACAGGGATTCTTCGCTGCGCTCAGAATGACAGCTGATTTCGAGAGCAGTCCGACACGCCCGCCGACTGACTGGTAACCAGAAACCATCGAACCGCTGGCTCTGCGAGGCAATTGCATGAATCTGACCAGACGTTGGGTCCTTCTGACAACATCTGTGGTCGCCTGTATTGGTGTGGCGATCGCAGTCCGGGCCGCCACGGTTTCGCCGCTTTTTGCGCGAGGATACACGGTCGTTCCCGAACCACAGAAGGTCGAGCTGAGTGGCCGGGACTTTGAGTTTGGCGACACGTGGCGCCTGGAACTGGCTTCCGGTGTTAAGGCAGATGACATTGCCGTTCGAAGCCTCAAGCAAGAACTCGAGGAGCGGGACCATGTTGCCCTGCAAGAAGCGGGCGGAAAGGGCGGATCGGTGCTGAGACTGGCCATCGATCCCCGGGCGGTAGAAATCGGCGTGGCCCTCGACAAGGAAAAGGGGAAGCTGGCCGAGCAGGCTTACCGTATGAAATCGGCTCCCAGCGAGATTACGATTACCGGCAACAGTTCGACGGGTTTGTTCTACGGAGTGCAAACGCTGGTGCAACTGCTGAAGTCGGACGGGGGTAAACACTGGCTGCCGGAGGGGGAAATCATCGACTGGCCAGACCAGGAACTGCGGGTCATCTACTGGGATGACGCCCATCATCTGGAGCATCTGGAGGTCCTCAAGGCAGCGTTGCGGCAGGCGGCGTTCTACAAGATCAACGGTTTTTCGCTCAAGTTGGAGGGGCATTTCGAGTACCAGCACGCACAGCCCATCGTGGAGCCGTATGCTTTGTCTCCGGCTGAACTGCAGGAGCTCACCGATGAGGCAGTGAAGTACCACATGGAGTTCATTCCCTATCTGGATGGGCCGGCGCACGACGCGTTCATTCTGAAGCACCCCGAATATGTTGACTTGCGCGAGTATAGGGAGAGCAATTACGAGTTTTGTGTGACCAATCCGGACACCTACAAGCTGTTTTACGGGATGTTTGATGACCTCTTGGCGGCGACGAAGGGGAGCCACTATTTCATGCTGTCTACGGATGAGCCCTACTACGTAGGATTAGCGAAGAACTCACAGTGCGACGAAGTGGACCGGGCGAAGGAACTGGGAAACGTAGGGAAGCTGCTGGCGGAATTTGTGAGGAAGGCGGGGGGATACCTGCACGACCACGGACGGGAGGTGATGTTCTGGGGAGAATATCCGATGGTGCCGGAAGACATTGCTTCGCTCCCGGCCTACATGATCAACGGCGAGGTATACGGCCCCAAGTTTGACCCTGTGTTCAAGGCCCACGGGATTCGCCAGATGATGTTCACTTCGACCGTGGGATGGCAGGAGTACCTTTTTCCGAACTATTTCCTCCTTCCCCAGGACCAGCACATTCCGGGCCCGCCGGGTGGCACTTTTGAAGCGGCCAGCCAGGGACCGGGTTTCGTCGAGCAGATGTTCGACATGATTTCGCATGATCCTTCTCGGCAGAACGCCGATTTGATGGGAACCTTTGTGGCGGGTTGGGCGGACGTCGGGTTGCATCCGGAGACGATGTGGCTTGGATACGCCACGGGATCGGCAAGCGGTTGGCATCCCGGAACGCCGGCTGCCCAGGAATCCATGTCTTCCTTCTATAAGCTTTTCTACGGGCCGGGCGCAACGCGGATGGAGCGGCTGTACCAACTTCTTAGCGAGCAAGGCCAGTTCTGGAAAGAGAGTTGGGAAGCCAAGCCCTCGGCCGCGCGCACACCCCTGTGGGGTGACTGGAACATCATCTACCCGAGGCCCCGTCCAGCCCTCGATCAAACCCTCCCGCTGCTACCGATTCCTTCGATGCCACTTCTCACGACGGGCTATGACTGGGCTCCGCTCAACACGCGGCGGCTTGAGATGGCAGGCAAATTCCTGGCCGATAACGACGAATTGCTTGGACTGATTCATGCGAATCTGGGGCAGGCAGAATTCCAACATTACAACCTGGAGGTCTATCTCACCATCGCTGAACTGTTTCGCCACAACCTCAGCATGCTGCGGAGCCTTGCGGAGATCAATCAAACGCTGCAATCGGCCGAGCGCCAGGCCGGCGAGGCCGACCCGGAAGCCGCCCTGGCGTCGCTTGACCATGCTCTCGATCTTGCCGGGCAGATTCGAAGCGAGCGCAACCAGGCATTCCAAAACGCGGTGGACACTTGGTACAAGAGTTGGTATCCGCGCGTCCCGGAAGCCAACGGCCGCCGCTTCCTTGACAAGGTAGACGACGCGAAGGACCATCTGCCGGCTCGCACGGCGGATATGACCTACCTGATCTATCGTGAGCTGCTCTATCCCCTCGGCGATTGGGCGGAAAAGGTGGCGGCCGTCCGCAATGCGTACGCGGAAGCGAACCATCTCGCGAAGCGAGAATTCAAGCTGGACTGGCAGGGGACAGGCGGTCATGCGATGAACTCCAGCGGCGAGTGACTACTGAGGATTGCAGAATTAAGTGACATCACCCCCTCGCCCCCGACCCCCCGTAGGCGCTAGATTAAGCGTTGCGACGGGGTCCCGAAGGGACCCAAGATCATTAGCCGTAGGTGAAACCTACGGTAAACGCCGTTCCAAGGCATTCAATTCAACCCCGGAGGGGTTGAATTCGACCCCTTCGGGGTCGCGGAGATACTCAACGTATTCCTTCACCTCCGTAGGTTTCACCTACGGCTAATGACCTTCATGCCCTTCGGGCATGTTTGGCGGCCCCCGCCGGACCTTAATCTAGCGCCTATGCCCCCGACCCCTCTCGCTCAAGGGGTGAGGGGGCTGGTCCGTCACCACATTACATAACGCTGAGTCGGTCGAGGCTGGACCGCCGCAGGTGCCTATTTTGTGCCCAGTATTCCCGGGAACCAGCGCGCGGCGTTCGCGTGAAAAATCTTCCGCAGGACCGGCTCGGGCAGCGAGAGTCCCTGATATTTGTGGCCAAGGTACTCAACCGTGCGGCCTGAAGAGAAGAAGATCCAGTCGCGCCGATAGGTGTCGTTCCACTCTTTCAGCGCGTTCTCGGTGTTGTAGCTCGGTTGCACCTCCAAGTCGGTTCCATATAAGACGCGATCCTGATATTTGATCAAGAAAGCCCGCACTTTATCGTGCGGTTGCATCATCAAGTAGGGCACGCGGGCTGCCGTATCGACCGCGAAATTTGGATAGTGGTCGAAGCGCTGGGCGATCTGGTCCACGTCCACCTCCATGCTGCCCAAATGTGCTCCTACCACGCGCAGGTTGGAGTTCTCTTCGACAAAGTGATCTCTGGCAGCGAGGATGGCAGCCTTCGATGGCCACTCCGGATGTGCGAACGCATACTCCCCGGGGTGGGCTTTGTAATACTGGTAGTCAGGGCTGGAGGGATTCGGGGGCGCCCAGCAGGAATCAGGTTCCGCGATGTGGGCGACCACCGTTCGGTTGTGGGAAGCGATCGCCTGATATACAGGATCGAAGGCAGGATCATCCGGCATCACATAATTCCCCGCCTTCGACTTCATTTCCATGCCCATCACTTTGTAAATCTTCACCGCGATTGCGCCGTTCGCGAAGTCCGCTTCGAGTTGGTGGATGGCGCGCTGCGCGAAGCCCGGCGCCTCGAAACCGTACGGGCTGAATGTTGTGCAAAAGACCGCCCGCCCACCCGTGCTCCGTCGAACCTTCAGCACGTCGCCTCGTTGCGGTTCGAGGCCTTTGTAGAACGGATCACGATCATCAATGACGCAGATATTTAAGGCGCGGAGATTCAGGCGTTGCATGAGGTCGCCGAACCTCGGGTCGTCCTGGTAAAGGTGAATGTGCGTATCGATGGGCGCCATCGCGGCAAAGGCTGAAAGGGCGGGGTCAAGTGCCGTCGCCGGCCGGGCCTCCGAACGAGGGCCCGTCCTCGTCGCAACGGCGAGGAATGCCGTACTCGCCAGCGCCGCCAATATCCCTGACTTTGCAGTAGCTCTCCAATCTCGGTTTTTCACTGCGCTCCTCCTGTGTGGGGCGGGGGATGATCGAGAGGCCCGCACCCAGCCTTCTCCCCAGGCCCAAGCTGGATCATGTTGTGCCTTACACGGCATCAACAGTTTAGCAAATTCAGGATTCAGTGGTAGGGCAGAGGTGGGCGCAGTTTGCCCTCGTCTGCGGGTCTTCCTGGGGTTCGCCGATAGGTCAGGCCTTTCGCAGGCCGTGCGGGTCGATCGGGAGTCGCCGCAGGCGCACTCCAGTGGCTGCGAAGACGGCATTGGACACGGCAGGGGCTACGGGCGGAACGCCGGGCTCGCCCATGCCGCCGGGCTTTTCGTTACTGGGCACGATGTAGACTTCGATGTCTGGTGCCTGACCAATGCGCAGGACCTGATAATCATGGAAATTGCTCTGCTCGACAGCTCCGCCTTGGACGGTGATCACGCCGGTGAGCACGGGACCGAGAGCGTAGTTAATGGCTCCTTCAGCCATCGCCCGCACGCCGTCGGGGTTTACGGCGGTGCCGCAGTCGACGGCGCTCACGATGCGGTTCACCCGGACCGTTCCGTCTTCTTCCACAGAGACTTCTGCCACGTGGGCAATGTAGCTGTCGAAAGAATAGAAACAAGCGAGGCCGCGGCCGTTGCCCGCCGGCAAGGGCTTCCCCCAGCCGGACTTCTCCGCTGCAAGCTTAAGTACAGCGCGAAATCTTGATGTATCCAGCGGTGCATCACCACCCTCAGCCATCTTCTGGGTTTCCGGAACGAGACCGAGGCGGAACTCGTAAGGATCTCGACCGGCAGCGTGGGCCAGTTCATCAACGAAGCTTTCTACGGCAAAGCCATTGAAAGAGGACGCCACGGAGCGCCACCAGGCACGTGGGACGACCGAGTGCACGGGCGCATAATCCAAACGAAAGTTCGCGGTCTGGTAAGGAATCACTTTCGCCCCGCTCAATTCCTGAGATGCGACGTGTTTTGGGTCCTTCAGTTCCTCAGGCGAGTCAAAGACGGCCCGAATCGGCGTGGAGACGATGCGATGCGACCAGGCGGTGAGAGCGCCGCGCGCATCGAGGCCTCCCGACATGCGGTGGTACGAGTAGGGGCGGTAGAAATCGTGCTGCATGTCGTCTTCGCGGGTCCACAGCAACTGCACGGGCTGTTTCACTTCTTTAGCCACTTGCCAAGCCTGCGCGACGTAGTCCCATTGATAGCGGCGTCCGAAAGAGCCGCCGCAGAACATCATGTGAACCAGGACCTTTTCAGGTGGAATGCCGGCGAGTTGGGCGGTTTCCTGGCGGTGAATCTCTCCGATCTGCGTGGGCGACCAGACTTCGATCCGGTCGTCGCGCACGTGCACGGTCGTGTTCATCGGCTCCATTGTGGCGTGGGCCTGAAACGGCAACTCGTACGTCGCTTCCACCTTTTTCGAGGAGCCCGCGAGCGCCTGAAGAACGTCTCCTTGATTCACCGCGACATAGGAAGGGGGTGCTGCTGCTTGTTTCAGCAACTGCTTCCGCAGGCTCTCCGTAGTTTCGTCTCCGGCGCCTTTATCCCAGGAGACCTTAAGGGTTTGCCTGCCCTTCAAGGCTGCCCAGGTGGAGTCTGAGATGACCGCGACGCCGCCTGCCGAGTTAATGTCGCGACCGAAGTTGCCCATCTGGAGCCATCTGATCGGAGGGACCTCGAAGACCGCGCGAACCCCAGGCACTGCTTTGGCGGCCGCAGCGTCGAAGCTGACAAGCTTGCCGCCAAACTGCGGGCAGCGGGCCATGACGGCAAACAGCATGTTCGGCGCTCTAACATCGATCCCGAACTTTGCGCTGCCGTCAGTCTTGGCGGGCACATCCAGGCGCGGACGAGGCTTGCCGATGAAACGAAACTCCGACGGAGCCTTTAGAGGCACGGCATCCGCCTTCACTGCTTCGAGCTTGGAGGCGGTTTCGACCAACGCGCCGTAGGTGAAGCGCCGCTTCGTCGGGTCATGGAGGACGGCGCCGTTGCTGGCGCGGCAGTCCGCTTTCGCTACGCCCCACCGCTCGGCTGCGGCGGAGACCAGAGTCTCCCGCGCCTGCGCGCCCGCCTGGCGGAGGTTATCCCAAGCCCACTCTGTGCCGCCGCTGCCGCCCGTTTTGAGGTGATGATAAATCTCCGGGATGACCGGCGCCTGCTCCACGCGGATCGCCGACCAGTCCGCTTCAAGCTCGTCGGCCAGGATCATGGCTTCCATGGTTCGTGGGCCCTGGCCCATTTCCGGATTCTCAACCAGGATCGTGATCCGATCGTCTGGAGTGATTCGCAACCAGGCGTTCGGCTTGAAAATCGCGGCCTCACCCTCGGAGCGAGATTCGGCGTGGGCTCGCCCGGGCAGGCAGAAACCCAGGATGTAAGCCGCGCTGCTGCCCGTCGTTGCTTTCAAGAATTCACGCCGGTTGGCGATGGTCTCGGTACTCATCAGGCTCCCTCCTGCGCGGCGCGCTGGATGGCGCGGCGAATGCGCTGATACGTGGCGCAGCGACAGATGTTGCCGTTCATCGCGCGGTTGATTTCTTCGAGCGTGGGGTGCGGGTTCTGGGTGAGCAAAGCGGCGGCCTGCATGATTTGGCCTGACTGGCAATAGCCGCATTGAGGCACCTGCTCCGCGATCCAGGCGAGCTGCAGCGGGTGACTGCGGTCCGGCGAGAGGCCTTCGATGGTGGTGACCTTTCTGCTCCCGACAGACCCGACGGGCGTTTGGCAGGAGCGCACCGCGTCGCCAGCCAGGTGCACGGTGCAGGCCCCGCACAAGCCCATGCCGCATCCGTACTTGGTCCCGGTCAGCCCCAGAGTGTCCCGCAAAACCCAAAGCAGCGGCGTTTCCCCCGCCACGTCAATTTCGTGCGACTGCCCATTCACGATGAGACGAGTTCCAGCCATATTGACTCACCAGCCCCGGGAGAATTCTTCTTTACCACTCTAAACAGCCGGCCTGCGAATGAGAATCATTTTGGGATGAATCGTTCATGCCGCGGGTTGAATCGTAGCCCAGCACAAAGAACCCGCCGAAGGCGCCGCGCAGACCTTTGCGTGCAGAAAGCTTCAGCGTTAAGATTTGTGTGTGGGGTTGGGTCTGTCATTCCAAGCGAAGTCGAGGATTTCGTCATTCCCGCGAAAGCGGGAATCCATTGGTTGATCGATTGACAATGGACCCCCGCTTCCGCGGGGGTGACGAGTGGCGACTTTCATATCCGTGGGTGGGGGCACGGCCCCTGACGACTCGGGATGACAGGGCGATCGGAAATACCGATCGTTGGTCGCGGACAAAGTAGGATGGTCAACACGCCTTCCAATGGAGCTTTGACGAGGAATCCCGCTGTCGCCAGGCGGTTATGGCTTGCGTGCGGCTGGGTTGTGGCCGTCCTGCTGTTTGCAGGCCTGTGGTATGCCTACGACTCCGGTCATCACGTTTCGGATCCCTTTGTCGACTACTTAGGCTGGTCTTGTTACATTTGGGGCGTACTCACGCCCATTGCGCTTTGGCTCGCCCGGCGGCTGCCGATCGACTCGAAGAGTTGGGTGCGGGCAATTCCGCTGCACGTCGTGGCGAGTGTCCTGTTGGCTGTCGTTCAACTAACGCTCGAGGCCTCAGCGGAATGGCTCCGCAGCCGTGGCGGTTGGCCCTTCGCCGAAGTGCTGCGGCATTATTTGACCCAGCATGCACCGATCAGTATTGCCAGTTATTGGTTACTGATTGCAGGGACGCAGTTTTACCGCCTCTCCGACCAGGCGCGGAGACGCGAGCTGCGCGCGGCTCAACTCGAGGCGCGACTGGCCGAGGCGCAACTCGAAGCTCTGCGAGGGCAACTGCAACCGCATTTTTTGTTCAATACGCTCCAGGCGGCTGTGACGCTGATTCACGATGATCCGGAATCAGCAGAAGATGTTCTGCTGCAATTGAGCGAACTGCTCCGCGCGTCCCTGGACAAACTGCACGTCCAGGAAATTCCGCTGCGGCGTGAAATCGAACTTTTGAATCATTACATCAGCATCCAACAGCGGCGTTTTGGCGAGCGGCTGCGGTTTGATGTGCAGGTTGATCCGGGCGTGCTCGATTGCGCAGTTCCCACCCTCATCCTCCAGCCACTCGTCGAAAATGCGGTTCGATACGGCGTCGGAAGGCACAAGGACAGCGACCTGGTAACGATTCGGGCCTTGCGAAATCGCGACGTGCTTTGCCTGGAAATCTCTAACCTGACGGGTGCGCTGGATTGTGAGCCGGAACAGCTCTTTTCACGCGGGGTGGGACTATCGAATACGCGTCGGCGCCTCGAGCAGCTCTACGGCGAACGGCAGGCGCTCGACATCTTCGACGGCAGACCCAGAGGCGTGGGCGTCAGGCTTTCGATGCCCGCACACGCGATGGAAAGCGACGTAAGCGTTCTGCCCGCTGGAGTGGCGCCATGAATGTGCGCGCGCTGATTGTCGACGACGAACCTCTGGCGCGCCGCAGTGTCATTCGCTTTTTGAAGAACCATCCGGAGGTGGTGATCATCGGAGAATGCGGGGATGGGGGGTCGGCGGTCAAAACTATCCGCACCGAGAACCCCGATCTTGTGCTCCTTGACATTCAGATGCCGGAGATGGACGGGTTCGAGGTGGTGCGGCAGATCGGCCGGGAGAACATGCCCGTCACGATTTTCGTAACCGCCTACCACCACTACGCGTTGCGCGCTTTCGATTTCAACGCTCTCGACTATTTGCTTAAGCCCGTGGAAAGGAGCCGATTCGAAAGAGCCCTCCACCGCGCCAAGCAACGCATTGCTGATAAATCACAGCGCGAACTGGGCGAGCGAATCACGGCTGCTCTCGAGCATGTGAAGCGGCAAGACGAGTACCTTGAACGCCTCCCCGTCGCAGAAAACGACCGCATTCTGCTGGTAAAGACCAGAGAGATCGATTGGATTGAGGCGGAAGGAAACTACTGCCGCCTGCATGTGGGCCAGCGCAGCTACGAGATTCGCGCGACGCTCACGGCCCTGGACCGGAAGCTTAATCCGCGCGACTTCGCGCGCATCCACCGTTCGACCATCGTCAACGTTCACTGCATCCGTGAAATCCAGCCCTGGTTTCACGGCTACCACGTGGTCCTGCTGGAGGATGGCCAGGAGTTGCGGATGAGCCGTTACAAAGAGACGGTAGCGAAACAGCTTGGCATTGGGTAGGCAGGCGTCGGGCGCCCACTTTCTTCGCTTCTCTCACTTATTTCGCACTATCACCGCCTGGTGAGAAAAGCGGATTAAGGCTGAATGCGGGTTGTAGCGATCGCCAGTTTTGCCGGGCCCACTAATGAGCCAAGTTGTATATCTCGCTTCCAGAAAGCAGGAACGTTCCGGTGACGTACTCGTGTGTGCTTTCACGCGCGACGAGGTGCGGCTCGCCGTCCACCTGCTGGCCCCAAAGAACCTTTCCCTCAGAGCTGAGGCTTTGAGTCAAGCCAGCCCAAGCCTTCTCGACAGCGGGGAGGTACTCCTTGCGATTCAGTACCCCATGATTGATGCCCCAAGCCAGCCCGAAACAGAAGAAACCCGTCCCGCTGGTCTCAGGGTTCGGAAACTGGTCCGGGTCCTCGAGGTTCACGCGCCACAGGCCATCGGCCCCCTGGCGTTTGATCAGTTCCGCCGCCTGCCGGCGAAAGATCTCGAGGTAGTGCTGCCGGCTAGGATGATTCTTCGGGAGATACTCCAGCACCCGCGCGATTCCGGCAAACGCCCAGCCATTTCCACGTGACCAGAAGATCTTCTTTCCGTTCGCGGTCTGCTGGCCGATGAATCGAGGGTCGCGGTAATACAGGCCGGACTCCTTATCGAGCAACTGTCCCGTGACGTCATCGAAAAACGCATTCATGATGTTGACATACTTCTGGTCACCGGTCGCTTTGGCGAGCATGGCCAGTGCGGAGGCGCCGTAAAGGGAATCCACGTACACGGACCCCAGTACCTTATTGTGACTATCTCCATAGGGATCGACGTACCATTGCCTCGAGCCTGCCGGCGAAATCGGGTCAGGCGTGGCCAACCACTTGATGGCGGGCTCGATCATGGCGCTGTCCTTTTTGACGAAGTAGATCTCGGCCCAGGTCTCGACGCAGAACAGTCGGTTGGCCCCGGCGGCCTCAGTGCCAACCTGCCATTCATGCTGACGGCCCCACTCGAGAGCCTGGTCGAGGAATGACCGATCTTTGGTCGCTTTCCACGCTGCCATCACGCCTGTATACCACGTGGCACGCTCCCAATTCCGGTCGTCCGGTTTCATCACAGGATGCGCCATCTGCCAGGAGTTTGCCTTTTTCAGGAGAGTCAGGATTTCCTGCTTTTTCGGAAGCACTAGGTCGGTCGTCATTTCCCGCGGCTTCACCACGGCCGCGGCAGCATGAACCACGTACCGATCCCGCGGGTTGTCAATTATGGGCAAATGATTATGCAATGGTGTGATGACTATAGGAAGCAGCATCAAAAGACGAATGAGCCATCTTGTCTCTTCTTTCATGCCTCGCCCCTTTCCATTTGAGCATACGCAGCGTTGGGAATCGATGCCCAACTGGCAATCATACCAACAGATCTGCCGACGAACTGCCCCCATTGGAAATATTCATGTTCGGCATTATGGGGTGGATTTTCTGTGTCGGCCGGAATTTCCGTTTCAGTTCTGCAACTTCCACCGGCGCCGCCCAACTGAACGGAGCTCCCGGCGGCGCAACAGGGGTGGAATTTCCTATTTCGGTTTACCGGCGGCCAAACCGGATTCCACTCTGCGCCATATCCAATAAGCCAGGGCGCCGGTGGCGACGATGGAGCAGGCCGCGAAGGAAGGCCCCGGCTGGGTCACGAAGGCATTCACCACGAACCACACGGACACTGCCACAAAAAGCAGGGGAGTGGCGGGATAGCCCCACATCCGGTAAGGCCGGTTCGCATTTGGAAGCTTGCGGCGCAGCAGGAGCACTGCTCCGACGCTCATGGTGTAGAAGATCCACGCCGCGACGATCGAGTACGAATAGAGCGTTTCGTACGAGCCCGTGAGGATGAGGATACCCGTCCAGATTCCGCCCCACAGAATTCCGGAGGCAGGCGTCTGGAAGCGCCGGTGGACCTCGCCGAAGCGGGCGAAAAACAGCCCGTCCCGCGCCTGGGCGAAGGGCAGGCGAGCGGCGGTCAGCACGCAGCCGTTCACCGCGCCCACGATCGAAAGCAGCACGGTGGCGGATACGAACCTTCCACCGATCGAGCCCATGGTCCGCATTGCCATGTCCGCGCCGACGCGTTCGGTCATCGCGATCTGTGGGACCGACAGCACTTTCAGGTAGCCCACATTGACCAGCACGTACAACGCCCCGACGATACCCATGCCGATCGCCAGTGAACGCAGCAGGTTTCGCTGGGGATCCCGCACTTCGCCGGCCACGAAGTTTACATAGGCCCAGCCGTTGTACGCCATCAGGCATGCCGCCATCGCCACACCGAAATGCGCCAAAGAGAAGGAAGCGGCGCCGGACGGAGACGAAGCGGGTGCGGTGTGCGGGCTTAAGAAGGCCGCCCCGATCAGAACCAGCAGCGCCCCAATCTTGAGATAAGTGAAAGTGCGCTGCACCCAGGCCCCTTCTTTGACGCCCACGTAATTGACCGCTGAGAGCGCCGCGATCAGCGCCAGTGATAACACCTTGCTCAGAGCCGGCGTCAGGGGGATGAAATACCGCACATAGATTGAAAAGGTGACCGCCAGCCAGGCGCTTCCGCCCGACAGGACCGCCAGCATGAATGTCCAGCCGGAGACGAATGCCCACATCGGCCCGTAGGCTTCACGCAGGTACACGTATTGACCGCCGGTGGCAGGCATCATCGCGCCCAGCTCGGCATATGCCAGCGCGCCAAAAAAGGAGAGCACTCCGGCAATCACCCAGGCGGAAAGGATAGCGATGGCGGACGGCAGGTTCCGGGCGATGAGATTGGGCAGCACAAAAATGCCCGAGCCAATGACAATACCGATGATGATGGCGGTGGCGTCCAGCACCCCGAGGCTGCGGGGCAAATCGTGGCTAAATCCAGCCTTCTGCTCCAGCATCAGGACCTCATCCTGCCTCGGCGGGTCGGGAGGCTACGAATCGGAGTATAATTGCACTCATGTTACGGCGCAATCTCCTGAGCGGTTTTGTGGCTGCCGGGACTCTCTCCGGCCTGCCTGGGCCCGAGCAGCAGCCGGTGACGGCAGGCGGAGTGTTTCTCGAACGCCCCCTCGCCGGTCAACCTCACCAAGGCAAAGTGCTGCTGGCGCTGCAAGCTCATTCCGATGACATCGCGCTCGAGGCCTCGGGCACGGTGGCCAAACTCATCGAAGAGGGTTACACCGGCTACCTGGTCCGTGCCACCAACGACGATATGGGTGACTCACCGGGGCTGGGCACGGTGGGAACGATCGGCGAGAACGTACTCGGCAACGAGCGCGATACCGCTCGCATCGCGGAGATCTTGGGTTGCCGCCGACGCTTCGACCTCAACTACAGCAACCACCGCATGGCCGATGTTTCACTCAACGAACTGATCTGCCGCCTCATCTTGATCATCCGCCTGGTCAAGGCGGACACGGTGGTGTGCTGGGATCCTTGGGCTCATGACGAAGAGAATCCCGATCATTACACTCTGGCCAAGGCGGTGGAAGCGGCATGTTGGATGGCCGGCCGGGCCCATGACTATCCGGAGCAGTTCGCGGCGGGCCTCGAGCCGAAAGAAGTTCAGGACAAGTACTATTTCGCGCGGCGTCCGGAGATCACCCGCGTGGTGGATATCAGCAAGCAGATTGAGAAGAAGGTGGAAGTCAATCGGGCGAACGTGGCCGAAGGTCCGGGCGGACACCTCGGCTCTCGCTTGAGGGCGGAATTGGCCAAGCGCAATCAGCGCTTGCCCCTTTTGGGCGACGACGACGCCACCGCCGACCGAAATTACATTCGGGAATTCGTCATGGCGGGCAGCCGCGAACTGGGCAGGCAATACGGGGTCGAATACGCCGAAGCGTTCCACTACATCGCGCCCGGCGCCGCCGGCGCCGACCGGGATCCTCGCGTAGACGCCTACGTCCGCGAGCACGCCGTACCGCTAAAGTAGTATTCCAATTACCTTCCGCGTCCTTAAACTCAGCACAGGCGGATCCTCGGCGCGGCAGAACCGTTCTTCGTTACTGTGCATGAAGTACTTCGGCCATGTGCAGACGGCGAACCTTGATTTTGCTTTCGTCCTTGCGGGCCTGTGCGAGGTCATAGGCAAGCTGCATCCGTAACCATGTTTCGGGCGTGCTCCCGAACGCCTTGGAGAGGCGGATTGCCATCACGGGGCTGATGCCCGATTTCCCATGGATGACGTTGTTGAGCGTTTGGCGGGTTACGCCCAGAATCTTTGCACCCTTCGTGACGCTCAATGATAAGGGTTCAAGGCAATCGTGCAGAACGATGCGACCGGGATGCGCTGGATTTTTCATCGGCATGCCGTTGTCTCCCTATTGTCGGGGTACACCGTAAAGTGTAAATTGTCATTTGTCAAGGCTGCGCTGTGGCCGCTCCGAATAGGGAATTGGAAGTCCTGATCGATCCGAGTCACTGGCTGCCGCTGCGGCCTGCTTCCACCCAGGCCCAACGCCAGGCTGCTTGGGGAGAGCAACTGGGGTTCAGGGGAAAAGGCTCAACCTTATCTCCCGGCGACCGGCGGGCAGCCGCGAACTGGGCAGGCAATACGGGGTCGAATACGCCGAAGCGTTCCACTACATCGCACCCGGCGCCGCCGGCGCCGACCGGGATCCTCGCGTGGACGCTTACGTCCGCGAGCACGCCGTGCCGCTAAAGTAGTATTCCAGTTACGGAAACCAACGGCACTTATAGAATCGCGCTACGCTCCGGTCGCGGGCTTGACGAGCTGGAGTTGGCTCTCTTGCCCATCCTTCCCATCGAAAGCTCCAGGATATCAGTAAGGTGACGGGCCGAGGGCTTAGATTATTGCGGCCTGACGTCGTCGCTTGCTGTTTGGGTACGACCGTTTTGGCTTGGTAACGGTCGCGGCCTTGTGGCCGTGGGTGGGCACACGCAGATTTGAAATTGAAGGGCTGGATTCCGGGTGAAAAGCCGCGGACCTAAACCGCAGGTCCGCGCTGCCTTGCTCGGACATTCCTCCGCTGACCGATGAACAACTGGCGCAAGTCCGCCGGACGCCCAAGGTGCTGATCGCCGCCCGCCTGGACCGCGACATCTACGACTGGCTCAGGCGGTACGGAGTCGGCTATTCCACGCGCATCAACAACATCCTGCGCGCGGTGATGTCCAGAGCACGATAGCGGGCGGATGGCAGCATATATGATGGCATAAGGTCGTCGGCTCCTGGACGGGGAGAGTAAACTGGCGTTGTGAGCAAACCAGGAACTCTCAGCGAGGAGGAGCCGAGACATGATCATTATAGGCTGTGATTTGCATACGCGGAGT
>Ga0326727_10005772_pt1 | contig 34874 bp, 31 predicted proteins | sample MB2enrmetagenome_FD_207643 | JGI IMG/M metagenome (GOLD analysis project Ga0326727, IMG submission 207643) | Lab enriched peat soil microbial communities from McLean, Ithaca, NY, United States - MB29MY | ecosystem: Environmental > Terrestrial > Soil > Wetlands > Peat | place: USA: New York...
GCTCATCACGTTCTTCCGGCGTCAGTGTCACTCGATACCGTGGCTTCATGGCAAATCCCTCCCCAAGGATTTACCATGCTTTTATCATATTTTATTTACGAAAGATATAATGTTACATGGTACTAGTATGGTGTCCCCGGATTTCCTGGATTTTATGCCCGGATTTATCGAAAACAATTAAGTATTGTGTCCCCAGAACTCACCCTGGCTGATCAGTCAGACACTGATCAGTCAGACATACTGCCTTCACTTTGTATTCATCTGGATACCGATTCGTTTTCCTCGGCCCCTTTATTTTCCCCATTCGGACACCTCCCTTTAGTTGGGTTTTAGTGTCCACTTTTTCTGGGGAAGTCCTCGGCCCCAGTGGAACCGATTGTTATGACGCTCCTTTATTTGATAGAAAATTATGGCGATTATCTACTACTTGACACAAGCCCCCTATCGTGTTATATAGTATATTAGCAAAGATTGAAGGGGGTTTCCGATGATCAATAGGGCAATGACACTTAAAGAACACGAGACCATGTTTCCAGATGAAGATTCCTGCAAGAAGTATTTGATGGATAAGCGCTGGCCCAACGGCCCTAAATGCCCTCGGTGCGGTAATGAGAAAGTCTATGAACTTAGCCGTGCATGGCATTGGCAGTGCCGGGATTGTGGTGGATACCGCTTTTCCGTGCTTGTTGGCACTATCTTTGAGAACACGAATTATCCTCTTCAAGTATGGTTTAAGGTCATCTTCTTTATGCTTAGTAGCAAAAAGGGCATGAGTGCCTTGCAGATCCACCGCATGATCGGGACAGGCTCTTACAGCACTGCTTGGTATATGTGTCATCGTGTACGCGCTGGGTTGACCGATGTTGAGTTTCGCAAGCTCGTTGGATTTGTAGAGGTTGACGAAACCTTTGTTGGCGGCAAGGGCAAGAACAAGCACAAAGATAAACGTGGCGGTGGACGTGGGCCAAGTGGTAAAACTCCTATAATCGGAGCCGTAAGTCGAAAGGGCAAAGTTGTAGCTCGTGTTATCAAAAATGTTGATGCTGAAACATTGGATAGATTCGTTAGGGAAACGGTATCTGATAAAGTTAGCCTTCTTTCGACAGACGATTTTCCCGGCTATAGAGACCTTGATAAGTGGTTCAAACATGGAGTTGTCCATCATAAGGATGGTGAATATGTCGTTGGATCTATACACACAAACACCATAGAAGGATTTTGGTCTTTGATTAAACGTGGCATTGTTGGCACATTCCACAAAGTTAGCAGAAAATATCTCCAACTTTATGTTGCGGAGTTTGAGTTTAGGTACAATAATAGGAAGAATCCTGACATCTTTGAGACTGCAACAGCTAGATGCTGAATGCGAAGAAAATCGCATTGTTGATATTTCTAGGGCTGTTAGTGGGAGGTGGAGCGTTTGCTGAATCACAACATACCCCCGCATACCATGATAACAACCAATACGGCAATAGTACCACCTATAATGCCTATAAAAACAATGATCTGGGCAAGTCTCTCGAAGCCTTTTTTATAAAAAATGTCTCCAATCCAAAAAACAATAAAACTGGCGATAGCAAAGATCAAAATTATAAGTGGTACAATGTCTTCCCTGGTAAACCGACTGACTGGTTGCTCGTCTTGTTTAATTTCCTTCTCGCTGCTTTTACCTTCCTTTTGTGGCTCACCACAAAAAACCTCTGGAAAGTGTCCCATGGACAACTTATCGCTATGGAAAAACATGGCGAAGAACTGAAACGGTCTGTTGAGATAGCCAAAATATCCGCTGATGCTGCCCAAAAAAGCGCCGAAGCCTTGCTCACAACAGAAAAGGCGTATGTTTTTGTGACCGTTGAACATAAAAGACCAGAACATATTCAAAGGACAGGGGGAGGGTATGAAGGAAATATGGAATTTGGTGCTAATGTGCTGATATGGAATTATGGAAAAACGCCAGCCATTATAAAAATAATCCGAATCGTGATTTGCCTGGATGAAGCGATTATTCCCGAAATTGACGAAATTGCGATTCCCGAAGGGCTTGTGTTGGGAAGCGATAAATGGAAACGACAGCCATCTACTAGAAATATTCGTGAAGCCGATGTAAGAGATATTTCTATTGGCAATAAACCTGCCTATTGCTGCGGCCGGATTGGCTATGAGGATGTTTTTGGCGGAAAATATACTACTGGATTTTGTTGGGAGTACAGGAGTAATAATATCGAGCCCGGAGCAGGATGGGTTATCTCCCACCGGTATGAAAACTTGAACTATTATAAACAGCATAATGATTAAAAGCATTATTATGTTATTAATCCCATCGGCACGAGAGCGGCAATTGTTTTGTGTGTCGAATTGTAGATAATCGCCAAAATTATCTTCTACTTGTTTGTATAACTTCCTTACCAAACGCCTTACTATAATTCCGAATTCATGAGCATCGCTTGGTTGAAGTTCAATATTTTCACCTTCATTCCATTTGGATAACCTTGCGAGACGGGTATCAACACGAGCCATGTTATGAATGAGACAGTTTCGAATCAATGAAGCTTCAATAATCCTATTTCTATCATCTGGATCTTGGAATGATAGATTAAGTTTCTTTTCAAAATACTTAAATACTTCCTCTAAACTATTATAAAAAAGCGAAAATACTTCTTTATCTATCATTAAAGAAATGATTTTCTCATAACTTTGATCGCATTCTAAAATATCACAATAGCGTATTTGCTTATCCTCTGGGAGCATCCCTGGTCGTTTTTGATATATCTCTTTAACAAGGTCACCAAGGAATGCTTCAAAATATGAATACCCTAATAAGAAGGCTCCATGTGCAATTTGAGTTGTGTATAACCGAAATGTCTCAGGGACCTGATCGGCTTCTCCTTTTGGAAACCACGCAGCCTCCTTTTGTTGAATCATCTTAAAGAACTCTTCATGAGATAAAGCGAGAAATGGTACTAACGTATTGAGTTGCCCTATAAAACGATCAAGTAAATTATTCATACGCCCATTTCACCTTGGATTATGATTTCTTGATGCGGTATAACGCCTCAGGCATCAGCCGCTCAGGTCTTCTTGCGCGTCGGTCTGCATGCCTCGGTTAGGCAGCCGAGACTCCAGCCGTCGCACCGGAAGCTTAAGCAGATGTTACTTTGAAATAATCTGCGAACAGGTGATTCGCAGCAATGATTGACCATGGTCCTGTTCGCCCCGCCTGTACTTCCTCCAGGTCCAACTCGTCAAACCCATATGCACTCAGCTCCTGTGCTAATTCCGTCTGCCGTATTCGGTTCTCTGCGGCGAGTGCGATTGCCATCGGGGAGGACGACTTGACTGTCTCCCACGGGAAGGTCTGATCACAGACTGCGTGGCAGTTGCTAAACCGGAAGTCAAAGTTCCACTTCACTGGATCAATGAATAGAACCTTCGGACAGGGAAGCGCAAGTAGGCAGCGCTTAAGCAACATGTTGGGGTAGCTGCCAACGTGGGGTCCTGGGTAAGGAGCATCGGCGGACTCCGGGCGTGTATCCAGACCTGAAGCCGCCATCAGGACGAGGCCAGTGTGAGAGAAGTCCCGTTTGAAGTCTTCAATTACGGAATCGACAAGGGTCTGCGTTTCGGCCGACAAGCGTGTCCGCACCGCATCTTTCGGGCTCAGTGGGGATTCTTGCACGGCAAAGTTGAGGACTCCGTAGGTGGCTCCGTAGTCCTCGGAGAATGGTCCGTGAGGCTGCAGTCGGACGTCGATAGGACGCCAAGGACGCTCCCTAAGTAAGAAGTCCAAATACGTCAGGAGGTTGTTAGTACGGATCTGGAGGCGCTCATTCATGCGCTTGTCGTAAAACCAGTCACTTTGAGTTCTGACGCAATTGATAAACTCCCGCGACACATAGGCAACGGACGATCCTGATTCAAAAAACAACATGGATATCTTCTTCTCGTAGAGTTTTGAGAAGTATCGTTGCCAGAAATACCATGCGGCTCCTTCCTTCAGGTGCTCACGTAGCGTAGTTCTCTTCGTGAGGGTCCCAAACTTGTTGAGCTGCTGTGCCAATGTCCTAAAGAATGGATTGTCGCTTACAGAGGTATCGAGAACGATTCGACCGCAAAGATCATCAAACAGGTTCCCTTTGACCCAACCGCCGCGTGGGCCTTCCTTCTCGATATGAGAGACGCAATCGGCGATCGCACGGGAGTATTGTTCGCTTAGGTGGCTAAGGTCGCCGTAGGAGAAGAATCCAACGATCCGGCTCTCTCCGTCAGGTCTCTTCTTGACCCGCTCGCGGAACGCGATCAGTTCGTCTTCTTGTTTCCGTTCCTCCCTTCGGTCGCTTGGTATCTCATCGCGGGCGCACTTGTACTCATTGTCTTCAAGGAGAAAGGAGATTATCGGCAACTGGTGCTTGACAGCGATTTCGTACTCCTGCTCAGTGAACGCCAAGGAGTCAGGTGCCTCTTTAGTACGTGAACCCAGGTGAGCTCCTACGAGCACCACAAAGATATCGGAGTCCCGGATCTCGTTCTCGATGACTGCCAAGCCTGCATTCGGAGTGGCTTTGAAGAGTTCCATCCCCGCGGGGATGTGCCCCTCACGTAGAGTTGACATTATCAACTCGCGCCGGGCCTCCTTCAGATCGGTGAACGAGGAGCTAATGAAGATTTGATACTTGCGAGCCATTGGCCGTACCTCCTTCCGTTTCTTGTCCTTAAGGTGTCCTCGGTATCGCAGCAGTTGGTTGCCTTCCTCAACGGTGAGAATCAGGTGCCGTCGCCTGCATCCGCCTTGTTAGGAGTTTAATCCTTGGTCATGTCGAAATCTAATGATGCATCTGTATATAGGGTCCCGAAGCTTTTGAGGATATCCAAGGGTATCTTCGGACTTGCCACAGCAAGGTCATCCAGCTCCTTCTTGAGAGCTACTGCCTCTGGGCCATCTGGCATTGCGTTTTCGTTGAGAAGAAGTTCCATCTTCCTACCTATCGTCCCGTATTTGACTCCAGCATCCCTGTGCCGATCGGCACGCTCTGAAAACCCGAGAAAGGTTTGAAGGCTCGACAGAATGGCGGCCATTATGCTGAAGAAACCAATCACGACAGTGGCTACCACCGATGTCGATTTCGTAGACAGGGAAGCGAAGACGCTGGTGCCGACTACAGTTGTGAACAGGATCGTGGGAATCCCGACCATGTAGTTATACCTAGAATAACGGTGAGATGCGAGGAAGTGGCACTTGTGACACGCCTCGGCTCTCTTGTACCAGGTTTCCAGCAAGTTCCGTTTCATGTTTCACTGCTCCTAACGTCCCGCTTCACAAGCTCGCGCGGCGGTCGGACTGAAACCAACTGCAAGACGAAAATCACTTTGGCTCTGAGCGCCGAGGTATGTACAAGCGGTTGTTAGCCGGCCATTAAACATTTTTCACTAGTTGATACAAACGCTGGACGCTTTCCATCAGTTGTTTAGCAAGTTTTTCTGGCATATCACCATCATACCAATTGGGTATCTCCTCAGCAGGCTTAAGTTCTGGATATTTTTGTAATAGCCAGTCAATCCTATCACGATTCTTATCAATGAATTCCTTTACTGACCCTCCAAACCACCCAAGCAGTATTAGCGGCTTTTTGTTCAAATCAATTTTCATCTGGACCATATCACTGTGCCAAACAATCAACGAGTTCACAATACCAAGTGTACCTGTTCCTCCCGTAAAAGCAATGATGATATTTGCATCTGAAACTTCCCTTAGCGTTCTCTCGGTGCCATCATTAGTTCGACAAGAAGTGTAAAAAGCAGGCTCAAAGTTGAAGCCCTTTCCTTTGCGGTCACCAGGGTACCAATACCAACGAATTCGTCTGTCAACCTCCGCCATCTGGTCTCTTGAAAACTCTCGTAGCTTTTGAGCATAATCCAGAGCGATGACTTCACGAAAAGGCTCGGCACCACAAAAATTCAACCCCCAATGATACCCTTCAACTTCACGAAGAAGTTGCTTATAGAATCGTTTTAGCGCATCCGTTTTTGCACTCTCTTTTGCGATTTCATCAGTTGTGCTTGCCATGATTGACACGCGAGAAACATGGTCTTTCTTCTTACTGATTCTGTTTTTACGCGGTCCTTCTTTTTTACGATCCATCTCATCAGTGAGCTTAGCACCGATCTTGGGTGGCCAAAACGAGACCTCCCGCCCCTGAGCAAATGCAACTACATAAACTACTAAAAAAATGCCCAAGAAGACGATTAAGGTGAAAGTTACAACTGAATTACTGCTAAGCAACTGAAAAAAAGCATCCACTTTGATCTATTCCTTTCAATCCTCGAAAGTTACGCGACTAATAGGCGGGCTGCCGTGCTGGTGAGAGTCTAGCATGGTGCACAAGCGTAATGCCAGTCCATGTGCAATCGCTTGTTAGCATGTCGATCGTGCATGCACCTGAGAGAATTGATAGTTCATCCCCAACTCAACAATCACCTCAGCGTCCTTATTTTGAGGCTGAATGAAACGTGTGTAATCAGCTGTCAGGCCAGCAAACTTCTCTTCAATCCTGTGCCTGTCAAAGCCTAGAGCTAGCTCTCGGGCCACGCGGTTTGTATAGAGTATTTCTGGCGGGGCATCCATGTAGAGGCCGAGTGTCTTGAATTCGAGTAACGGCGCAGTAAGAGCCATCACCCCTTCAACTATAAGAATCTCGGTAGGCTCTAACCAAATGGCAGGTGCACGAGTGCTCGTCACTTTATCGTAGGGTGACACTTTGACAGGATCGCCTTGCAAGAGCGACCGCATGTCATTGACAGCTAGATCGAGCTGGTAAGCGGCTGGGTTGTAGCCTGTGACCACATTGTTAGTTGTTTCTCGCTTTTTTCTTTCCAGGAGGTAGCAGTCAAGATCCAGCACAGAGGTGGAACACCCGATGGTGGTAATGAAGTGGTCTCGAAGTTCAAGGGCAAAGGATGACTTACCGACACAGCCCGCGCCCCCAACTAGGAGTACTGCTCGCCACTGTCCTTTGATGGAAAACGCGAGTGCACTTTTTACAAAGGTTTTAAGATCTAACGTCATCGGTAGTCGTACCTGTCCGTTATCGACCAAGGGAGGGCACCCCACCCTTTCTTCTGGATTCGGCGTTGAAAGGCTGAATAATAGTTCCGTGCGAAATGGGGTTTAGGAGCATCCGGATCTTCGAATAGTGTAGCATAAGAGATGAGATCAGCCTTGAGGCCCATATCCTGAAGATACTTCTTGACGGAGTCGGCTGTCTCCGACGTCTTCAGGTATGCAAAGGTGACTAGGATTCGCTGGGAATCAAGATTAGTGGTTTCCAAACGAAGGGGTCCATCAACAGTTACCTTTCTTGCACCGTTGTGATGGTGTTGGACATCCACTGCAATGAAGGGTCTGTGGCCGAGGTTACCAGCGATCATCGCCCCGATTATTGAGCCAGCTCGACCAGCGCCAATCACCAAGTCCGGCGCGAAACCTCTTTCCGAGAACTGTTTAGTGAGGCGGACTACCCCTCGACGTATGGTCAACCAGGTGATGCCAATTGGGAACAGGTGATATGCTATGTCAAACGCAATACATGTGACCAGTGCGACGAGCAGCCATTCGCACGCTGTTGCGAGCCAGGGTTTACCAGTGCCGAGGACAGCAAGTAAAGTACCAAATGTTCCGATGCCTCCGATCGCATGCTCGAGCAATGTGACGATTAACTCGCGGTCTATTCGCACGATATCCTCCTCATAACGCTAACACTTACTGATCAGATTCGGCTGAAACCCGTCTGTTGGATTAGATGGTTATCTGCTTTAATCGTTTGGCAACAACTTTTGGAACGGCAAGTTCCCAGCGATGATAGCCCCAGTATCTCCTATTATTTCTGCATAGATTACATTAAAATTGAGTTCATCAAGTATTTTCCTTATCTCATTTGGATCATTTCGTTTTTTTCGGACCTTGGGATCAAGCTTTCTCCTCGTGGGTGATTGCATTATTTGATCGTATCCAACACAGAGGGCTAATGGGTACTTTTTTAAAGCCTTTTCCAAAGGCTCATCGGGACCAAATATCGAATAACATTTGTCTACTTCAAAAGTATCTCCAAGTTTCTCAGCAGTAAGAAAGATAAGAACAGGACGTTCAGTTGTAAATAGGGCGCGTTTGAAGAGCATGTTAGGGTGACTTCCAACATGTGGACCTCGGAAATCAATTGAATCGTGATTTAAATCCCAACCAGAGGTGGTTGCCAAAAAGAGCGTTTTCTCATCAAATCCGCGTTGTTTTTCTCTCATTACTTTTACAGCGTCAGCCTCAGCCTCGTGTAGCTTTCGTGGTCTTGAGGGAGGCCGTTCTTCCAGTTGGTGCCACTCGCGTGGAAAGATTGCTCCATATTTATCTTCAGGGTCTGGGGCAGATGGAGGAAATCGTGTTATAGCAACATCTGTGTAAAGCAACAATTGAAGAAGGGTTAATACATTGTTTGTCCAAACACGCCAAGACCCAACTTCTCTATCATTTTTTAAAACAAAGTTTTCAAATGACTCAGATACATAGGCCAATGTCGACCCTGATTCAATAAACAAATTTTTATAGTTATGACGTCGGATCGGCCCCATCATTGTTTTCCAAAATACCTGCGCTTGGGTTTCCTTGGCCACTTTATCAATTGTAATACGCTCACCTACAATACTAAATTCACGCATTCGTTTCAATTCACGATCTAAGAATTTGTTTTCACTGATTTGTCGTAGTGTTGAAACCTCCTGGCAACTTGCTCTTATCCAACCAGCACTTTCGTCCAACCGCTTTTCATTAATTAGTTCGTGAATCGAATTGATGCACATTCGACCCAATTCTTCAATTCCCGCCTCTGTATTACTGAAAAATTTACAGAAGCGTGTTTTCCTAAGTTCATTACGAAATCGAATGAGGGCATCTTCTTTTTCCTTTTCACCCAGATCTTCTGATATCACCTTTTTACGTTCTCTCTTATATTCATCTTCCTTTAACAAGAAAGCCAGAATGGGTCGTTTATTAATCGATTGGTTGTACTCCCATTCGGTAAAGCTTATTTTCTCAACAGCAATATATTCACCGTATCGTGCTCCAAGGACGATAATGTGTACATCACACTGTTCCAAGTGGTTGGCAATATCGGTTAACAAAGGATCGATGCCAGCGGAAAATAATTCCATTCCACTTGGTATATGTTTAGCTTCCAGGACAGCTCCAATCAGTTTTTCACTCGCTTTTCCGAGATCACGCCGTGTAGCGCCAATAAAGAATTCCAATTTTTGATCTGAATCATATTTCATTTGTATGCATCTCCTTTTTTGTCCGCAATGGCTGATAACGTTTGAGTTGAGGGGCAGCCGGAGCGTGTAGCGCATAGGGAACCGAGAAGCGCAGCATCTCGGCCGTCCAGTCGAACGAATGGTTAGGCGCCCATGGACTATAGCTTTGCGGAGTGAATGCCAGTCTTGCCATCGGATATGTACTCCAGGTACAGCGTCCCTCGCTCACCCTGCGGGAAGTCCGAGTCGGCTACTGGCCTTGTGAGTGGAAGATATGTGTCGACCTTTGCACCAGGCGGTACGAGGATGTCAATGCTAGTCCACTGAGGCCCAAACTTTAGTTCGTACCCTTTTGGTTTCTTCTGCGAGCGCCAGGCATTCTCGTAGACAGGCATCTTGCATGCACCTCGGAGGAAATAGACTGCTCTGACGACATAGAGCGGCTTTCCACTCTGGTTGGCAATTTCCAGCCACAGAACCGAGCTATATTGGTCACCTGGCGCAGTGGCACGGAAGGCGGAGAAATAAGTGCCAATACTGAGTGACTCTAGGCGCCGCGGAACGAAATCAAACCAATGGAAGAGACGCCTACCTCCGTACACTCCGGCGGATCCTACAAGAGCCGACGCAATCTTGATAAGAACGCTCGTCCAAAAATTGGGATCAAAAATCATTGTTAGCGCCTAGAGATTGTGACCGTTTCGGGTGCCTAACGCGAAGGGTCAGCGGCGCGGCTCTGCCGCGTCCGCTGGAACCTTTTTGGCTGGCTTTATACTCCTGGACTAAAGAAAAATGCTTCAAACATGAGTTCAATAGCTTCTCTTGCCTCTCTCTCAAGTTTATCTCTTTCTGTCCATTGCTGGTCGACTGTGAGTGCTGGTTTCTCCGAGTCCATGTGCACAAGTTCATTTCTACGTTTTCGCATGGCTTGAAGCCGGTGGTTAGCATTTACAGCTTCAAGAAGTTTCTTGGTATTTCCCTTGAAACCTGGGATTTCAGTCTCCCTAAGAGCTGCATCAACCACTGCCATAGATAAGATTATCACGCCAGCCCATGCCCCAGCACAAAAGGTAGCCTGAACATCAGCTGTAAGAGCACAGGCCTGTTCACTTAAAAGGTAACTACCTTCTCCTTGAGCTTTTTCTGCAACAGCCTCAAACCAACAACGACGCTGCTCCCAAATCTCACTTGATGGATGTTCTATGTGATCCATATTTTGAAGGCCAACAATTACTATACCGAATCCTTTGATATTCAATATTACAGAATTCTGTATAAGGGCATAATAGACACAAAATGTGGAAAAACTATAGTCCTTCGACCATACACATATATCCATGCCATTCTATCACACCTCACCTCATATGTTTCATACTAGCCGATTGAGCAACAATGAGACTCACTACATGTAGTATACCATCGCCAAACCCGATTGAAATCGCCCAAACTCCGTGCCTGAAGGGTGGATTCGTGGGGTTGTAGTGGGCCCTCCTTCACAAGCGGCAGGCTGCTATCATTCCATTTCATGCTGTGCTGCACGGGATAAGACTGTATTTTATCAGGAAGAGAGGGGAGTTGTCAAAGAAAAGGGGGGTGTGGCTGGATTGTGCTGCCGAGTCCCTCCCTTTTGTAAAGGGAGGACAGGAAGGATTTGAATGCGTATTGTGAGTAAGGGGCATTGTGGGAAAAAGACCCGAATCAAATCTCCCCTGTCCCCTCCTTAAAAAGGAGGGGGATCTGAATCGCACGGCTTCGGTCGAGTTTCTTCCATGGATAACAGTAGATGCTCTCCAGTGTGACATCTCACAATGATGGGGTATTGCAACGAAGCCTCCCATTCTCAGGAGGGAGACCAGGGAAATTGCCCGAGGTACTTTCCCTCGAAAATCCCGCTTGATTTGTCCTGAAAAACCCTGCATATATTAGTATTGTAATACAATAATACATTGCATTGGAGGTTTCTGCCATGATGGACACCCCCCTTCTGCTCAGGACGTTTCTGTTGAGGACCGCCAGGTATTTCCCCAAAAAAGAGGTCGTCTCGGTATTTCCCGAGGGCGTGCACCGGTACACCTATGGGGACTACTACAAGAGGGTCTGCCGGCTCGCCCACGCGCTGAAGTCGCTCGGCATCAAGCGGGGGGACAAGGTCGCGAGCATGGCCCTGAACGACCACCGGCACCTGGAGCTCTATTTCGGCGTGCCGTGCACCGGGGCGGTATTGCACACGGTTAATTTCAGGCTCCCGCAGAACCACCTAGTCTACATCATCAACCATGCGGAGGACCAGGTCATCTTCGTGGATGAAGACCTCCTCATGTTCGTGGAGATGGTGAAAGACCAGCTCAAGACGGTCAGGCACATCGTGGTGCTCTCGCACACGGGCAAAAAGCCGGCTTCATCCATAGAGAACCTCATCATGTACGATGACCTCATCGCCCGGTTTCCCGAAGAGTACGACTTTCCGGCCGACCTCTCCGAGTGGGACCCGGCCATGATATGCTACACCTCTGCAACCACGGGCGACCCCAAGGGCGTCGTGTATTCCCACCGGGCCATCATCCTCCATACCTACGCCGTGGCCATCACCTTCGGGGCAAGCGAGGCGGACTGCATCCTGCACATCGTGCCCATGTTCCACGCCAATGCCTGGTGCGCGCCCTTTGCCGCAGTGGGAGCTGGCTGCAAGCAGGTCCTTCCCGGCAGGGAGGTGATCAACATGGAGAAGCTCTGCAGGACCATAGCCCAGGAGAAGGTTACCTTCACCGCGGGCGTGCCCACCATCTGGATGCTCCTTCTCGACTACCTGGAAAAGGGCGGGTGGCACGACTTTTCATCGCTCAGGACCATTGCAAGCGGCGGCTCAGCCATCCCCAGGCAGCTCATGATAGACTTAAACGAGAAGTACGGCTTTCCCATCAAGCAGGCCTACGGCTCCACCGAGACCACGCCCCTGGCCACAGCTGCCATACCCAAGAGCTACATGAAGGACTGGCCCTCAGACAAGCTCTACGACCTCAAGACGAGCGCGGGGCTCATTGCGATCGGACTGGAAATGAAAGTCGTGGGCGACTCCGGAGCAGAAGTGAAGATGGACGGCAAGGAATGGGGCGAGATCTGCCTGAGAGGGCCGTGGATCGCGAATGAATACTACAAGGACCCGGAGCGCTCAAAGGAGACGTTCTACGACGGGTGGTATCACACCGGCGACATCGGCACCATCGACGAGGAGGGCTATGTCCGGCTCGTGGACCGCAAGAAGGACCTGCTCAAGAGCGCGGGCGAGTGGATCTCGTCGGTGGACCTTGAGAACCTGATCATGGCCCATCCCAAGGTGATGGAGGCCGCCATCATCGGCGTGCCGCACCCCAAATGGCAGGAGCGGCCCCTGGCCTGCATAGCAGTGACACCCGGGCAGAAGGTTACCGCCGATGAGCTGAAGGATTTCCTCAAGGACAAGGTCAAGGCCGCCTTTTGGATACCGGATGAGTTCATCTTCTTAAAGGAGATCCCCAAAACCAGCGTGGGCAAGTTCAACAAGCGCGAGCTCAGGCAGCTCTATGCAGACGGCAAGCTGAAGTCATTGCAGTTCTGAAATGATGTGTAAGGGATATGAAAGGAGGATGCCATGTCTTTACTGGACAAGTACTATACCGAGGAACACCAGATTTTCCGTGAATCGGTGAGGCGGTATTTCGAAAAAGAGGTCACCCCGAACGCGGACAAGTGGGAGAAGGACGGGATCGTCCCGAAGGAGGCCTGGAAGAAATTCGCGGCGCAGGGATTCCTCTGTCCATGGCTGCCCGAGGAATACGGCGGCTCCGGGGTCGACTTCCTCTATTCCTTTATCCTGACCGAGGAGCTTGCACGGACCCGCTGCGGGGGCTTTTTCTTCCCGCTCCATTCGGACATCGTGGTACCCTACATCTTCACCTACGGGACCGAAGAACAGAAGAAGAAATGGCTGCCGGGCTGCGTCACGGGCGATATCATCACGGCCATCGCCATGACCGAACCGGGCACCGGCTCCGATCTGGCGGCCATCCGCACCACCGCGATCAAGGACGGCGATTCATACATCATAAACGGCCAGAAAACCTTCATAAGTAACGGCCTCAACTGCGACCTGGTCGTGGTGGCCGCCCGGACCAACGTGAATGCGGCAAGCCCCTACGAGGGCATGTCGCTCATCGTGGTGGAGGACGGAACCCCGGGTTTCGAAAAGGGCCGCAAGCTCGACAAGATCGGGCTGCATTCCCAGGACACCCTGGAGATGGCCTTTGTGGACTGCCGCGTCCCTGCCTCGAACCTGCTGGGGCAGGAGGGCCACGGGTTCTACTGCCTCATGGACAAACTCCAGCAGGAGCGACTCGTGTGCGCCATGGGCTCCCAGGTCGGGGCTGAAGAGGCGCTTAAGATCACCATCGAGTTCACCAAGACCCGGGAGGCCTTCGGAAGGCCCATCAGCCGCTTCCAGTACATCTCCTTCGAACTCGCCAAGATGGCGACCGAGGTGGAGGTCGGCAGGGCGTTTCTGGAAAGCCTCCTCATCGATCATCTGGAAGGCAGGAAAGATGTCATGAAGGCGTCCATGGCCAAGTACTGGATCTGCGAGATGCTCAACCGCGTGGTAGCACAATGCGTCCAGTTCCACGGCGGCTACGGGTACATGGAAGAATACCCCATCGCCCGCATGTTCCGCGACGCAAAAGTCCAGACCATCTATGCAGGGACATCCGAGATCATGCTGCTCATCATATCAAGGCAGCTCGGTCTCTAACAGGGGAAGAAGTTTCACGAGCCGTAATGGGAATCTCCTGATAACCCTTCAAACAAGGGCCGCCGTGACGGGCAAGACTGTCGCGGCGGCCCCTTAAACAGGAGGGTAAAAAATTTATCAGACCGATAAAGCCTTTTTTAATGACCGTTTCAGATAATCGATATGTTCCACGGTAGCTACTTGTGCAGCCTCGGCATCCCGCTTTTCAATGGCTTGGAAGAGACAGTGGAGCTGCCTGACAATGGTGCGTGAGCTTCCCTCTATGGTCGAGAGCTTTTTCCTGCTGTAGGGCAACGCGCCGATGAGAAGGGAGTTCATGGACTTGCGGATATGCATGAAAATGGAATTCTTCGTTGATTCCATCAGGGCATTGAAGAATTCGATGTAGAGTTTGCCCCCTTCTTTCACATCGTGGAGCACGGCGTCCTCCCCGACCTCAAGAACCCGCTCGAAAATCCTTTTGAGCCTTGCGAGGTCTTTGGCCGTGGCATTCAGGCATGCCAGGCGCGCCGCCTCGGAGTCGAGGATCCTGCGCACGCACAAGAGCTCCCAGATCTTCTCCTGGTCCACGAGCAGGAGGTCCTCGATGGATGTCTTGGCCGTCGGGGTCGGTGATCTGACGAACTTGCCTCTCCGGTGCCGGGACTCGACATACCCCTTGGCCTCCAGCAGCTTCATGGCCTCCCGCAGCGAGATCCTGCTGATGCGGAAGCGTTCGGTCATCTCGTGCTCGGAAGGGAGCCTGTCGCCGGGCTTGAGCTTGCCCCGGCTGATGAGGTCGATGAACTGGTCGGCCACCAGGGTGGGTATTGCCGGCGACTTCCGGATGGGTGAGATGAATTTTCCTTTTGCCTCCATAGCCATTCCAAATATTAATATATGATGAACATACTATTATACAAGGGGAGATAACAATCAAGATCATTCGATATTGAAAAAGCAGTTTTTTTGAACACTAAATGATAGATTTTTTTGAATGATACAAATGGCATTCGTGATACTCTAACCACAGGGCTGGTCTTGAATTCTTATTCAAGGGATTTCATAAGAATTTTTTTATTGTCACCCCCGCGAAACTTGTCCTCGACATGATCGGGGAGCGGGGGTCCAGAACTACTCAAAATAACTGGATTCCCGCTTCCGCGGGAATGACACTGAGGGTGAGCTCGCTCAGTCTTATTCAAGATCATCATTTTATTAGAGGTGCATGAAAATCACGTGATAATTTTGATTGGAGAAAGGAATGAGAGCAATGCAGGATGACAAACCCCGTTGCGGATGGATGCGGGACGACCCGCTCATGCTGGCGTACCACGATGAGGAATGGGGGGTACCCGTGCATGAAGACAGGAAATGGTTTGAGTTTCTCGTGCTCGACGCCTTCCAGGCCGGCCTCTCATGGAAGACGGTGCTCCACAAGCGCGAGGCGTTTAAAAAGGTCTTTCACGGCTTTGACCCGGCCAGAGCCGCTCATATGTCCGAAGCCGAGATAGAGGAGGCGTGCCGGAATCAATCCATTATCAGGAACCGGCAGAAGATCCGGGCAACCGTCAATAACGCAAAGGCCTTTCTGGCATTGCAAAAAAAATTCGGCACATTCGATTCTTTCATCTGGTCTTTCACGAAAGGGGGCGTGATCCGTGGCGGGTGGAAGACGCTTGAAGAAATACCTGCCTCCACGCCCCTGTCGGATGCCGTCAGCAAGGCACTGAAGGCGGAAGGATTTACTTTTGTCGGGAGCAAGATCTGCTATGCATTCCTTCAGGCAGGGGGTGTGGTCAACGACCACCTGGTGCATTGCTTCCGGTACAAGGATCTCAGGAGAAGGTGAGGGGTTGGTTCAGACAACCCTTTTTTCATCAACTCATCAGGAAAGATGTTTTCAAGGGCAGTCCGCGCAGGAATGCCGCCCCATAAGCCGACAGACAAAAGCAGAACTGTTACTTCTTCTTATCCCTGGTGTCGAGCGCCTTCTGGAGTTTGTCGCCCAGAGAGCTGAAGGAGCCTTTGGTACCACCTGCCTGGGTGAACCTGGTCCAGTCGCCTTCTTCTCCCTTGTTGCCCGGTGAGAGCGATATCTTTCTCTGTTCGGCATCCAAGCGTTCGATGGTCACGGTAATGGCATCTCCCTCCCGGAGCTTGTCCAGGGCGGACGCATCATAATGCTGGGCCATCACGGATTTCGGCAGCAGCCCGGTAATGCCCGGCTCTATCCTCACGAAATAGCCGAAGCGCTCCTTCTTTTCGATGATGCCTTCCACCACCTTCTCGGGGGGATACCTGTCCTGGATGCCGATCCACGGGTCGCCCTCGGCCTCTTTCATGGAAAGCGAGATCCTCTTGGACTCAGGCGAGATGTCCTTGATCATCACGTCCACCTCATCGCCCACCGAGACCATATCCTGGGGTTTCTTCACGCGCTTCTTGTAGCTCATCTCGGATATGTGCACGAGCCCCTCGATACCTTCTGCTATCTCCACGAACACACCGAACTCCGCAATGCGCGTCACCTTTGCCCGCAGACGCTCCCCCGGCTTGAAGCGGTTCAGCACGCTGTTCCAGGGGTCATCGGCCACCTGCTTCATGGAGAGTGATATCCGCTTGCGGCCTGACTTCGGGTCTTCCTCGATGCTCAACACCTTGACCGTGATCTTCTCGCCGATATGCACGATATCCTCGGGCGAGAGGATCCTGGACCAGCTCATCTCGGATACGTGCACCATGCCCTCGATCCCTTCTGCGAGCGTAACGAGCGCGCCATAGGGCATGATCCTGCTCACAATACCCTCAAGCACGGCCCCTATTTCCATGCGATCGAAGAAGGCCTCTCTTACTTTTGCCTGTTCCTGCTCCAGCAGGGTCTTCCGGGAAAGAACGATATTGTCGCCGTCCTCCTCAAGCTCGGTGATGAGGAAGAGGTATGTCTTGCCTATATGGATGGACGTGTCTTCGACGCGGAAGAGGTCCATCTGGCTGAAGGGGCAGAATGCCTTGCGCTTCACCACCTCCACGCGATACCCGCCCTTGACCTGCTCCAGGACCTTCCCCTCGATGGGAACCGCCTTCTCATGGGCCTCCTGCAGGATGGTCATGCCGCCGATGCCCGATATGGCCTTGGACAGCCTGATCTCCCCTCCCCTGCGCGACATGACGAATGCATCGATCGTATCACCCACGCTATAGGGCAGGTTGCCCTCCTCATCGAGGAACTCGGAGCGCTCGATGACGCCGTCTACCTTGAATCCGGTGTCGACGAATATGTGTTCCTTGCCGATGGAGATGATCTTTCCTTTAAGCCTGTCCCCCACCTGGATGCTGTCCCGCTGTTCCTCGTCGTAGGATTTAAGGAGATCGGCGAATTCCTTGGATGTATCGTCCGAATTGTTTCCCTGTGTCATGTGCGACCTCTATAAATTAGGTGTGATCGGGTAGATGGATGCTATAAAGGAAATTCATGCCGGAGTAAATGCCAAAATACCGTTAATGACCTGCCTCATACACATCAGGAAATAACGAGCCAACGGTATTCACGCACATGGTCGAGGAACTCATAGATGATCTCCTGTTCTTCAGTGGCACATGCGCGGCTTAAAAAGATGAATTTCCATGCAGGGGCGTCTTTTATCCCCAGGAGGTCCAGGAGTGATCCTGTTGTAATGGTCCTGCCGAAGGAACTGGCCACCTTGATGAGATGTGAGAACCGGATGGTATACTCGACGTGTCGGTAGAGGCGTATATCTCTGGGATAGGAATCGAGCGCCAGGCCTTCGGCAAGATAGGGCATTGAGCCGGGTATGATGGGGTCGCTCGAATGTTCACTGATGAATGCCGGCACGCCGAGCCTGCAGATGGTCTCTATCAGGGAGATAGCGCCGATATTGAGGTTAAAGGACCCTTCGAGGGGGGTTTCGAGCCCATAAGCCTCAATGAGGCCGGACACATCTTCGGGGAGATCATGGGGATCGAGGTCGGTCGCCGTGTCGAGATCTCCAATGACCTCGTTTATAATGATAAGCTCAAGGCGGCCTTTGGCCCCCTTGAGCTCGTGGATATCCGCCTGTATAAAGGAAACCTTGTCTTGAAATCGCAGGAGTCTTTCGCGTTGCTTTTTCAGCAGCATGGCCGAGAGATCCATCATAAAGGCCTTTTGTATGAGAGGGCCATGGGAGGTCAGCAAATTGTTCATGAGGCTGCCGTAGCCACCGCCCATCTCGAGGATGACGGAAGAAGGGGTGAGCAGGTCCCTTTCCACAAGGAAGTCGCCGAGAAGCTCTCCATAGGCCTTGCCGAGCTTGAGTGCCTTTACGTAGGGGCTTCTATCTGTTGCCAAGGACTCGCAGACGGTGAGCTCCTTCATAAGATCGATAGGAGTCTCTCTGTGGAAGCCACGGGTACTGTTCATGCCCATGGCATTTGGTATATACATGATTTTTGATAGAATGTCCACGCGCTAATCCATTGAATGGAGCAAGTTTCTGTGTTATGTCCCCCCCAAGAAAAGGAGGAACATCAATGGCGAGAATAAAGACATGTCTTTTATGTATAGCCTTCGTAGTGTGTTTTTCGGGTATCTCCTTTGCCGAGGCGCCGAATCCCTTTGAGGGGGACTGGGTCGCCGATGTCGCCGCCAAGGTGCTGCCTTCGGTGGTGAACATAGCATCGGTGAAAACGGTTACCATGCAGTCACCCTTGTTCAACGATCCTTTCTTCAGAGAATTCTTCGGCGGCGGGGTTCCCCATGAACAGGTCCAAAGGGCGCTGGGCTCGGGTGTGATCATTTCCACGGACGGATATATCGTGACCAACAACCATGTGGTGGGAGGGGCCGACAAAGTTGAGGTCCGGCTCTCGGACGCCAGGGTGTACACGGCCACCATCGTGGGGACGGACCCCAAGAGTGACGTGGCCATTATCAAGATTAATAAGACAGGCCTGCCGGCCATGAAGATCGGTGATTCTTCGAAGGTTCGGATCGGGAGCTTCGTCCTGGCCATAGGAAACCCCTTCGGCCTCGAGCAGACCGTCACCATGGGTATTGTCAGCGCCCTGGGCAGATCCGGCCTTGGCATCACCGATTATGAGAACTTCATCCAGACGGATGCCTCCATCAATCCGGGCAACTCAGGCGGTGCATTAGTGAACATGAAGGGTGAGCTCATCGGCATCAATACCGCAATCCTCTCCAAGTCGGGCGGGAGCGTGGGCATCGGATTCGCCATCCCCATAGACCTTGTTATGAGCATCAAGAAGAGCATCGATAAATACGGCAAAGTGGTCCGGGGTTGGCTCGGCGTCAGCGTACAGGAGGTCACCCCGGAGATCGCCAAAGGGCTTGGACTCTCATCGGCCAGGGGAGCCCTTATCTCAGAGGTTATGAAGGGTGGTCCTGCAGAAAAGTCAGGGATAAAGCACGGTGATGTTATCGTAGCCATTGACGGGAAACCGGTTCAGACTACGGCTTCTATGCGATTCCTGATCTCCGAGATCATGCCTGGTTCTGCAGTGAAGGTTAAAGTCCTGCGCGAGGGGAAGGAAAAGGTCTATACGGTTGTCGCCGGGGATCTGGCCAAGGCACAGGTACCCGAGCATCAGCTGCTCATCAAGGATAATAAGTTTCTTGAGGGTGCCACGGTCGCAGATCTCACCCCTGCCGGCAGGGAGACACTGAATCTCAAACCGGAAATCCAGGGTGTGGCTGTTATCGAAGTGTCCGATAATTCTGCAGCAGCAAAGACCGGCTTAAGGCCGGGTGATATAATCCTGACCATCAACAACAAGACCACCAGGAACCTCGAAGAGCTCAAGAAGGTAATCATTGATTACAAGGGCATGAAGATGAGCATCAGTCTCTACCGGCAGGGTATGGTCATGACTATGACCATTATCAAATAGGTCATGTATGGGCCCCCCCGAGAGGGGGCCTTTTTCAACCATCTACTTAAGGGGAAATGGGTGATGCGTGCTGTGATTCAGAGGGTAAAAAGCGCATCCGTCATGGTGGATGGACAAGGGTTGTCCCGGATAGGAACAGGCCTGTGCTGTCTTGTTGGTATCGAGGCGGATGACGGGCCCGAGGACATCGATTACCTGGCCCGGAAGATATGCGGTTTAAGGGTATTTGATGATGATAACGCCGTGATGAACCTCGATGTCACGGAAGTGGGCGGTGAGATCCTGCTCATCTCCCAGTTCACCCTGATGGGTGATGCCAGGAAAGGCAGGAGACCGTCCTATTCACACGCCGAAGCACCCCAGATCGCCGGAAAGAAGTTCGAAGCGCTTGTTGCCAAGGTAAGGGAGCTCTATGCCGGCAACATCGAGACCGGTAAGTTCCAGGCCATGATGGATGTTTCGATCATCAACCATGGCCCGGTTACCATCCTGCTTGACAGCAAGAAGCTCTTTTAAGGGCTCTTCTTTGTTAAGCATACATACAGCTAAGGTATTTTCTGTCACATCGTTTTCACCACGAAGAGCACGAAGAACACGGAAAGCTAATGGGACAAAAAGCTTTGAGTCTGTATGATGTTTCTTCACATTGAAGTTGGTTAGCAGGTCTGCACAAATACCTGCCTCCTGCATCAAGATTACAATGGCCCTCAAAGACATAGCCATCAACTGCTAGTATAAGAAGAGTCCATCAGTAATTTTTTCTTCGTGAGCTTCGTGCTCTTCGTGGTAAGGTGTCCCTCTGCATACTCCTCAATGATCCGGATATGCTTTATAGTGATGACCCTTTATAAAGGAACCCTCTCACCCTTTGAGTGCATTGATGCGTTCAAGGAGCTTGGCCTCGGGCAGAGCGCCCACGATATCACCCACCTTCTGGCCGTTTTTGAAGATCAGGAGGTTCGGGATGGACCTAATGCCGTAATTCTTGGCGGTATCAGGGTTTTTATCCACATCCAGCTTTCCGAAGACAATCTCCCCTTTATGCTTTTTCGCCATGCTCTCGAGGATGGGGCCGATCATCTTACACGGGCCGCACCACTCGGCCCAGCAGTCCACCACGATGAATGGATACTTGGCCACTGCAGCAGCCAGGTTCTGATCTGTCAAGGTGATGGTACCGTCTGGATTATCCACGAAATTTTCTTCCGGCATGATCTCCTCCTTTTTTCCGATTATGGGGTCTTGAATCCTGTGTATGATGTACCCTTGAGCTCGCTTACATATTCGTATGCAGCAAAGGAAGCGGTGGCCCCATCACCACAGGCGGTCACCACCTGCCGCAGAAGTTTTTGGGTACAGTCTCCGCAGGCGAAGATGCCCTTGGCCGAAGTCTTCATATGCGCATCCGCCTTGATGTAGCCCAGTGAATCCATGTCCACAATCCCCTTGAAGGCTAAAGTGTTGGGAACATTGCCTGTGAAAATGAAGACCCCGTCAACAGGAAGGGTCTTTACCTTATTGGTATCTGTAACATCCCGGATACTGACTGCCTTCACTACCGAATCGCCAATGATCTCCTCTACGTTGGCATTCCATTCAAACGCTATCTTGGCATTGGCCAACGCCTTGTCCTGTAATGCGGCTGTCGCCCTCAGCCGGTCTCTCCGGTGTATGATGGTAACCGTGCGGGCGAAATTCGTCAGATAGAGGGCCTCCTGGACTGCGGTGTCCCCTCCGCCCACCACCGCAAGTGCGCAATCGCGGTAGAAAGGCCCGTCACATGTCGCGCAGTAGGACACACCTTTGCCGGTAAACTCGGCCTCTCCCGGTACATTGAGGTGGGCGTATTCACTTCCCGTAGCGATGATTAAAGACAGCGACCGGTAAAGAGAGCCCGATGTGCTCACCTGCCAGACCCCGTGTCCTTCCGAGATGGTCTCTGCAATGGAGGTGAGATCGTCATCAATGATAGTAAGCCCGAACTTGAGTGCCTGCCGGGTAAAGCGACCAACCAGTTCGAACCCGCCTATTCCTTCAGGAAAGCCGGGATAGTTCTCTATGAGATCCGTGGTGGCGGCAAGGCTGGTCCTGAAGGCGCTCCTGATAAGCAGCGTCCTCATGTTCGCCCGTGCCGCATAGATCCCTGCAGTAAGGCCTGCGGGTCCGCCCCCGATGATGATTACATCATACATATCTTGAAAACCCTTCTTCTGAGATTAACATAAAGTAACTTGATTTCAAGTAATACCAGTGACTATGGTATAACTACATATAGAAACGAACTCACAGGAGGTCAAGATATGAAGAAGATTATTTTCACAACACTTGTCCTGATGGTTCTTCCTATGATTTCACATGGTGCCGGGTATGTCCTTGCAAATTACGGCGATGGCGGCAAGGTCGATGCGTCAAGCTATGGGATCGAGCTGGGCGATATATTCCTTTCACCCTACCATCCCAATGGCGGGGCTTTCAGCCTCGGGATCGGCGCAAGCATAGCAAATACCAACGAACATCCATCATCAAGCTTCACCGGAAAATCAAATGACGGAAACGAGCAGGAGATCTATGCCTCCTTCGGCGCCGAGATCGTGCCTGCGTTCTTTGGTGTGGTCGGGGTCGGGTATGCCAGCCAGGACACAAAGACCTACAATGCATCCACCGGGGCGACCAGCTCGGGCACGGATCGTTTCGGCACCTGGATGCTCGGCATGCGCTATGTGGTACAATCGTTTAATATAGGGTTAGGTTACGATTACCGACGCGGGGTTACGGCAAACCTTGGGGTGGCCTTCTGAAAAAAGGCCGTCATTATTTATCCGCATGTAAACAATAGGCAGAATCTCTGCGTCTATGTATCATATTGAACGGGTATAGCTTGAGAACGATTACCTTTGTACCTATTGTCTGTTTGAGCCTCCTGATTGCGGCATCGGGATGCTCGAGCCTTCAGAACTATACCAAGCGATCGGCGCCGGCACGGGCATCGATCATGGCAGGCAACTTTCAGGGTGCCCTTGCCAGGTTTCCCGAAGAGGCGGCAAAGGGGAAGGATGAGGTCCTGATAAGGATCGAGCGGGCGATCATCCTCCAGGATCTCGGAGAGTTCAAGCAGAGCTCTGCCGAGTTCGAGCAGGCCATGGGAAGGATAGGGGAATTTGAAGACAGGGCCGTGATTTCAGCAAGCAAGTCCGCTTCCGAGGTAGGGACCCTGGTCTTAAACGAACAGGTCATGCCCTATGAGGGAGAAGACTTCGAGATAATTCTGCTCCATGCCCTCAATGCCGTGAACTACCTTATGAGGGGAGATCTCGAAGGGGCGCGGGTGGAGGTCAGGAAATCTTATGAGAGGCAGGAGCAGCTCTCTGCAAAACATGAAAAAGAGATGCAAAAGGCTCAAGCAGACGGACATTTCTCGGACTGGGAGCGGTCCTTTGACAAGGCGGACAGCAAGGGGTATGCGCAGCTCAAGGAGAAGGCCTCAACGGTGGTCAGCCTTTATCAGAACGCATTTGCATCCTATATCTCAGAGCTTGTCTATGAGCTCGGTGGCGAAAGCGATGATGCCTATATCGACCTCAAGAAGGCATATCAGGCATACCCGTCATGCCGGAGTATCCAAAGAGACCTTGTGCGCCTGAGCAGGAAGATCGGTTTCAGGGAGGATCAAGAGCTGTGGGAGAAGCAGTTCGGAAAGCCCAAGACATACCCTAAAGACTCAGTAGACGTGTTTGTGATTTTCAGCTACGGCCTGGCGCCTTATAAAGTACCGCTGAATATTCCCATCCCCATCTCCCGCGGGTTTACCTTTGCGTCGCTGCCGGTCTATAAATTCAGCCCGTCAAACATCTTCGGCGGACTGGTCACAGCCGATGGCTTGAACGAGGAGACATCCACGGTGTTTGATGTTGATGCCGTGGCTGCAAGGAACCTCCTGGATGATTACCCCATAATCTTTGTGAAACAGATCGCGAGGTCATATCTCAAGGCTAAGGCTACAAGCCAGTTGGCGCATAACTATGGCGATGCCGGTGCGATCCTGGGCATATTTGCCTCGGCGATAACGGAACAGGCCGACTTAAGGGCCTGGTCGAGCCTGCCCAAACAGATCCAGGTGGCAAGACTCTTTGTGCCCGGGTCTTCGGCGGATATCTCCATCAGAGATTTGCCGGGAGGATATTCTTCCACCGTGCAGATACCAAAAGGAGCATCGCACATGATCGTGTACTGCAGGGCCACCCAAAATGGCCTGGCCATATATACGAAATCATTCTAGACAAGGAGGAACTCTATGAGAAAAATAGGCGGATCTTTTTTCATACTGGCCTTATTCATGGTTGCCTGCGCGGGGACGGCCCCAAATATACTCCACGTTCAGGCAGGCCCCATGGGCGTGAGTGACAAGTATGTGGAGATCAACGATAAATTTCTCGAAAGAAACATGGGCTTCGGCGATGTGAGCATCAAGCCGCTTGATGCGGCAAACTCATTTGAGGCCCAGGTAATGCTGAAAAATGAGAGCGACAGAGACTTGTCCTTCGAATATCGCTTCATCTGGTACGATGCACGCGGGTATGAGATATCGGGTGTGACCTCATGGATACCTGCCGCGCTCGGGGGCAGAGAGTCAAAAGGGTTTCGCTCGGCCTCACCCGGTCCCAATGCGGCAGGGTTTAGACTTATGGTACGTAACCCCCATCCTGTAACGGACACGGGGTCATGAGAGACGAACAGGAGGTGAAAAAGAGATATGAAGAGATTATACCTTTTGCTTAGTATTGCAGCGTTAGTGTCCATGTTCTGGGGTTGCGCCAGCACACCGGTGGTGACCTACGGCAATCCGGATCAGGTGGAGACGGTGACGGCGGATTTCGGCTCTACGGACCTGCAGATGATCGCCGAGAAGATGGTGAATTCATTGCTGGCAAGCCCGGTGCTTTCTTCGGGTAACCGGCCGGTGCTCTATGTCCAGCATGTTCGGAACAAAACGGATGAGCATATCGACACCGAATCAGTCACGGATAAAATAAAGGTGACAATGCTTAAATCCGGCAAGGTAAGGTTCTCTGCCGTGGGAGATGTGAAGGACGAGCTTGTCAACCAGCTTGAGTTCCAGGCAAGCTCCGGATGGGTCGACCCCAAGACGGCCAAGTCCATCGGCAAACTGGTCGGTGCAGACTATTTCCTCTATGGCGAGCTCGCCTCTATCAAGAAGTCTGCCGGCCGGGTCAAGGATGTCTATTTCAAATTTACCCTCAACTTGGTGAATATCCAGACCGGCCTCATCGAATGGGCCGATGAAAAGGAGATCAGGAAACAGGCAAAGAAGCCGCTTTTGGGCGAATGAGAGTTCTTGCCTGCACTTAAGGCTCATTGCACAACGTTATGAAGATATTATCTTTTCGGGGGAAGTTTCTCTAAGAGATGCCCATAGCGGCATCATCCGCTTTGTGCGAAGCAGGTTTGGCTTGACTCCACGAGCATGAAACGGATAGAAAGCTTTGACGAGCCTTAAGGGGAGGTTAAGGGTATGACCTTGGAGCATAGACTCAAGAAGATAACCAGCAGGACAGCAGTCCTTTATGGGACCATAGCCCTGCTCGTCATATTTGCCGACCCCAGTTGGACTTCTTGTTTCATTGGATCTATCTTCGTTATTGCAGGTGAGGGGCTAAGGTTCTGGGCCACGGGTCATCTGAGAAAAAACGAAGAACTTACCACTTCAGGGCCCTATGCGTATCTCCAGTCCCCGCTCTACCTCGGCAGCTATATCATCAGCACAGGCATGTGTATTATGGCCAAGAATCCGGTCATATGGATCCTGGCCTCGCTCATCTTCTTCATCTCTTACGTCCCGAGAAAGCAGAAGATCGAATGGGGAAGGCTGGAGGAGAGATTCGGGGAGGAGTTCTTGAAGTATAAACGTGCGGTGAATTATTTCATGCCCCGGTTCGATCCCTATCCTGACGGCAGCAAGCACTTATGGTCTTTTGCATTGGCCATTGAAAACACCGAGCACCAGACTGCCCTGGCGGTTCTTCTCATTGCATTCCTCATCTTCATGAGGGTCTTCTAGACGCAGGACTTTGGAACCATTTTTTGGTTAAAGCGGTTAGAAAAAATGGGCCGGGAAAACGAGTTCCCCTATGTTTTTATTGAAAGAATCTCTTATGCAGACAATCTCTTGATACATTCCCTTGCATACACGCAAATCCAAGGACGCCGTACTAATTTTTCCAGGCAATTCCCAAGGCCATTGATCGATCAGGCTGGATAGCTCATAATTTCGATCTCCGCTCCATACTTAAACATCATAATAAAGAATTAATGGTGCTTTTCCCCCTTGCACCCATCTCATTTCAGGTGTATATTGTCAGCTGGCCTTACCACCAGCCACATAAAGGAGGGTTCAATGGAGGACATCCTGAAGCCGCTCCATTCTGACAGCCTGGTAGACGTGTTCATCTCCCGGTTCGAAGACCTGATCCTGACCGGCAAGATCGCCATCGGGCAGAAGCTGCCGTCGGAGAGAGAACTGGCCCTGCAGCTGGGCGTGAGCAGGCCCGTTGTGCACGAGGGGCTGGTGGACCTCGCGGCCAAGGGCCTGGTTACCATGAAGCCGAGAATCGGCACGGTTGTGAACGACTACCGCAAGGAGGGGTCGCTGGCCATCCTGAACTCCATCATCAACTACCAGCAGGGTGCGATCGACGAAGCCCTGTTGGAAAGCCTGCTGCAGATAAGGCTCCTGGTGGAAAGCGAGACCTCCAGGCTCGCAGCGGCCAACCGGACCGAGGATCACTTAAGAGAGCTCCGCGAGATCCTCGAAAAGGAAGAGTCAGTAGACCCCGGGAATGTAAAGAAGATCACCGCACTCGACTTCAGGTTCCACCACACCATCGGCATGGCATCCGCAAACGTCATCTACCCGCTGCTCATCAACTCGTTCAAGCCGGTGTACATGAACTTCACCGGCGTGTTCTTTTCAGACCCTGCCAATGTGCCGGCCACAAAAGCCTTCCACGGCAGGCTCGTGGATGCCATTGCAAAGAAGAACGCCGTGCGGGCGGTGAACGCCATGATAGAGACATTGAACCACGGCGAAGAGCATTTGCGCACAATCCTCAACCAGCCCAAAAGGAGGGAGCCATGAGCGCACAGGCGGCACTTAAGAGCGTTTCGAAGATCAAGGAGCCGAAGAACCTCTCACCGCGTATAACCTGGCTGCGGGACTACTACTACAAGGGCGTGGAGCGCGCCTGGAACAACGAGTTCACCGCCTGGACCACCGGCACGCCCTGGGACGTGCAGTTCGACGAGATGACCTTCTACATCGTGCCCGAGACGTACCCGTTCATGCAGACCTTCCGCTCATCCATGCAGCAGGCTGCCAGGCCCGTTGAGCTGCCTCCGGATTTCTGGACCTGGAGCCTGGTTGAACGAAAGGCCTGGTTCATCAAGGAAGTGATGGTGAATTATGTGCCCCAGGAGATCCTGCCCGGAGACCTGATCGCGGGCGGCCGCTTCAACCTGCAGACATCCAAGTGCTGGACAAAGAAAGAGGCGAAAGAGCGCGACAGGCTCATCTATGGAAAGAAGGGTGCTCGTGCGCAGATGAAGTGGTTCCACGACCATGGATACGGCAACTCGGGCGCCACTTCCGGCCATCTCATCCCCGGATACGAGCGTGCGCTCAAGATCGGCTGGAAGGGCATCCATGAAGACCTGGAAAAGAAATACAACGCCCTAGCCGGCAATGATAAGAAGGGCAGAAAGGGTGCCCAGCTGAAGGCCATGATGACCGCCTCCACCATGGCGAGGGACGTGGCGGCAAAGTATGCCGGTCTGTGCGGGAAGCTTGCCGCATCGGAAAAGGATGAAGGCCGCAAGGAAGAGCTCAACCAGATGGCCGCAAACCTGAAGAAGGTCCCCTGGGAGCCTGCAACAACCTTCTGGGAAGCCGTGCAGGCCTTGTGGCTCACGCACATGCTCATCATGAGCGACGAGAACTACCCGGGCCCCGGTGTTTCCTTCGGCAGAATCGACCAGTATTTGCTGCCCTACTGGCGGTATTCGATAGAGCAGGGCCTGGACCGTGAGTTCGGCAAGGAGATCCTGAAATGCTTCTGGGTGCACGCCAACACGGTGTACGACGCCATGATCCGCGTGGGCTTCAACGGCATCACTGCGGGTTACGGCCAGCTCATCACGCTCTCCGGCGTGGGCGCGGGGGGCAAGGATATGACCAATGACCTTACGTTCGCCATGCTGGAGGTCATCGACGAGATGACGCCCATTTTAGAACCCAAGCCCAATGTGCGCCTGCACCGGGGGACCCCGGATGTGCTGCTGGACAAGGTGGTGGACATGATCTCGGTGAGCCAGGGCGCGCCTTTTCTGCTGAATTTCGACGAGCGGTCCATGGCCGGGATGCTGCGCGAGGCAAAGAGGGCAAACGTTACGCACCTGATCAACGAGAACAACGTGTACGACTATGCCCCCGTGGGCTGCCTGGAGAACACTATGCAGGGCAACGACCGCTCGGGCACGGTGGACAACAACCTCAACCTCTTAAAGGCCGTTGAGCTGGCCCTGAATAACGGGAGAGACTTCTTCGATTTCATCGACCCCATCACGGGCAAGAAGGAGAAAGTGTCACAGGCGGGACCCAGGACAGGCGACGCAACAACATTTGCATCCTGGGAGCAGTTCTGGGGGGCGTATGCCGAGCAGACCCGCTTCATCGTGAAGAAATGCGCCGAGTTCTATGAGCAGTCCGAATCCATCAGGGCCCGGTTCTGTCCCACACCGTACCTCTCGTGCCTGGTCAGGGGATGTGCGGAAAAGGGACTCGACATCACCGAGGGAGGCTCTGAGCTGGGATTCACCACGCTGGAGGCGGTAACCTTCGCCACCACGGTGGACTCGCTGCTGGCAGTCAAGCACCTGGTGTTCGACAACAAGGAATGCACCATGGCCGAGCTCATCGAGGCACTGAAGGCTAACTGGGGAGGTCATGAAAAGCTGCAGGCCAAGGCCAGGTTCAAGACCCCGAAATACGGCTGCGACGACGACAAGGCCGACGCCCTGGCACTTTCGGTCATGGCGCTGTGGTGCGAGGAGACATGGAAGTATAAGACCGTCTCCACAAACCGCCGGTTCCGGCCGGGCATGCTGAGCTGGAACTACTGGGTGGGCGACGGCTTCATCCTGCCGGCAAGCCCGGACGGCAGGCCCAAGGGAAGGTTCTTGTCGAACGCCATCTGCCCGAGCAACGGGGCGGACATCAACGGCCCCACGGCCAATGCGAACTCCGTAGGAAAGGCCATGGGCGGCAAAGACCCCCAGGGCCAGGGCGACTATAAGGGGTATTACAACTCTCTGCCCAACGGCGCGAGCCACACCATCACCATCAACCCGTCGCTGCTGAAGAACCCGGAGCACCGCTCCAAGTTCAAGGCATTCTTGAGGGGCTATGTGGAAAACGGAGGCAGCGCGCTGCAGATCAACATGCTGGATGCAGACATGCTGCGCGACGCGCAGAAGAGGCCCGAAGACTACCGCTCGCTGCTGGTGCGGATCACAGGGTACAACGCCTATTTCACGAGCATCGGGAGAGAGCTGCAGGACGAGGTGATAGCAAGGATCAGCCATGAGTCGCTGTAGAGGGAAAAGGAGCAGTGATCATCATGAAAGGCAACGGAGATAAGCACAAGGGTACCATCCTCAGGATACAGCGCATGTCCACGGAAGACGGGCCGGGCATCAGGAGCACCATATTCTTCAAGGGCTGCCCTTTGAAGTGCGTCTGGTGCCACAATCCGGAGAGCATCTCCAAGAGGCTCCAGGTGCACTGGGTGAAGTCCAGGTGCATCGGCTGCCGCAGCTGTATCGAGGCATGCACGAAAGGGGTTCTCGCACTGGCGGGCAGCGGTATAACCATTGACCGCTCGAAATGCGATTCCTGTACCGCGTGTGTGCAGGCCTGCCCGTCAACGGCCATGGAGGTCTATGGAGAGATCTGCGAGGTGGATAGTCTCCTCCATGAGGTGCTCAAGGATAAGGTGTATTTTCAGAAGTCAGGCGGCGGGGTGACCCTCTCGGGCGGCGAGCCCACCCTCCAGGGCGAATTCACAAGAGAGCTCCTTATGGCCTTCAAGCAGAAAGGCGTCTATACCGCCCTTGATACCTGCGGGCAGTGTTCGTGGGAGACCATCGAGACGCTCCTTCCGTATACGGACCTGGTGCTCTACGACCTTAAGGAGATTGACCCCATCAGGCATAAGGAATTCACCGGGGTCTCTCCTGAGAAGATCCTCGAAAACATTGTCAAGATCGGCAAATCCATGAAGGACAGCTCCATGCCCGGTGATCTCTGGGTGCGCACGCCCTTGATTCCGGGACACACCGCCACACCCGACAACCTCAGGAGAATCGGTGCATTTATCAAGAAAAACTTGAGTCCAGCCGTGAGCAGATGGGAGCTGTGCACCTTCAACAACCTGTGCATCAATAAGTATGACGGGCTGGGGATTGACTGGCAGTTCAGGAAGACGGCGCTCCTCGACCAGGATGAGGCCGAGCGCCTTGCAAAGAGTGCAAGGAGTTCCGGTGTTGACCCTGAGATTGTCCATCTGAGCGGGCCCATGAGCAAGGCCCATCCGTATGAGTACGCAGATGAAGAAGCCTCATTGGGCGTCATCAAGGAAGGGGTGATCGGATGATGCAAAGAAAGTCGGCCATGGAGTCTCCGCCTCGAGGAAAGAATGGCTCTGTCATTTCGACCATAGGGAGAAATCTTGGGCTGGTTCAAAGAAAGATCTCCCACTATGCTCCTAAGGAACTTGAATTAAAAGTGGTAATATCATGTTGTTTAGACATAACGGTTTTAAGCTGGATCGTGCTGCCAGGTCCCTCCCTTTTGTAAAGGGAGGACAGGAGGGATTTGTGTGCGTATTATGCATAGGGGACATTGCGGGAAAAAGTCACAATTCGTCAGGACAGACGAATTGGATGAACTTTACGTTCACCCTTCAGGGCGAGGGCCATGGATGGCCTGAGTCACAATTCGTCAGGACAGCCGAATTGGACGCACTTTACGGGCGCCCAAAGGGTGAGGGACAAGGATGTCCCGAATCAAATCTCCCCTGTCCCCTCCTTACAAAGGAGGGGGACTTGGAGAAACATAGTCTATGCCAAGTTTCTTCCATGGATAACAGCGGGTTCACCCCGATATGTGACTCGATATGACATGGCGGAGGTACGGTATTCCACGGAGTTATGTCTGAAGAATCATCGGGTATGAAAGGGGAGGGTATTTATGAAAAAGACCTATACGCGTTTTGATGATGGAGACATGAAGCAGTTTGAGCCCGAGGCAAAGGTCGGATTGATCGCCACCATAAACCCTGAAGGCCTGCCCCACGTCACCCTCATCACGGCGCTACAGGCAAAGACCCCAACCAAGCTCATCTGGGGCCAGTTCTCAGAAGGCATGAGCAAGGAGCACGTAAAGACCAACCCCAAGACAGGCTTTGCCATCATGACCATGGACAAAAGCCTGTGGCGCGGCAAGGCGCTCTATACCCACAAGGCCGCCCACGGTGAAGACTACGAGATGTTCAACTTGAAGCCCATGTTCCGCTACAATGCCTACTTCGGCATCCATACCGTGCACTATATGGACCTCGTTGAGACCTACGGCAAGGAATCCCTGCCGCTTGTACGGATCGGGCTCGGTTCGGTCCTGGCCCTGGCGGGGAGGTCGGCCGTCAGGCCGGGTCATGAAAAGCGAATCCTGAAACCCTGGGCCGAGGGCCTGTTCAAGAGGCTCGACACCATCAAGTTCATCTCGTACGTCGGAGAGGACTCATACCCGGTAATCATCCCTTTGATCGGCTGCCAGGCCGCAGACTCTACGCGACTCGCATTCTCGCCGCTGGCGTATAACGAAGAATTGAACGCGATACATAAGGGCTCTGTCGTAGCCGTGTTCGGTCTGACCATGGACATGGAGGATGTGCTGGTAAGGGGTGTGTTCACCGGGTTTGAGAAGCACCGGGGGATCACGCTCGGATGTGTGGACATCGACTGGGTATACAATTCCATGCCGCCCAAGCCTGGCCAGATCTACCCGGAACAGGAGTTTAAAGCTGTAGTGAATTATTAAGTCAGGAGGAATCCGCATGAGAGCCGAACCCGCACAAAAGAGACCCGACGACGGCAAAAGCCCTGCCGGGCGTTTCACCCGAATCAAGGAAGCCCTGCTTTCCCAGCCGGTACGCCTCTGTACCGAGCGGGCGCTGCTCATCACGGAATATTTCAAGAGGCACGACAATCCCGATGAATCCATGATGGTGCGCAAGGCCAAGGCGCTGCGTTACCTGCTCGAGAAGAAGTCGGTGAAGATTTTCGACCACGAGCTCATCGTCGGCAATGTGGGAAGCCACCGGAAATCGGTTATCATTCAACCGGAGCTTTCCGGGGTCGTCATGAGCGAAGAGCTTCTCTGGATGAACAGGAGAAAGACAAACCCATACCCCGTTTCCTTAAAGGAGCGCCTGGAACTCCTCTTTAAGGTCATCCCCTACTGGTACTTCAGGAATATGAATTCACGGGCATTCAAGTGGTACAGCCCGAAGCTTATGCGTTTCGTACTGGAGCAGCTTAACGCCACCTACTACCTCATCAATGAGAGCGGAGGCATCGGCCACTTCCTGCCCGATTACGGCAGCATGATAAGGCTCGGCATCAAGGGCTTCATGGAAACTTTAGAGGAATCCAAGTCCGACCTCCATGCAGCTGCACTGATCGCCTGCGAGGGTCTGGCAGAATATGCAAAAAGGCTCTCTCTGGAGGCATATAGGCTCGCATCCATTGAGCCCCTGCAAGCGAGAAGGCAGGAGCTGCTCGATATCGCGCACATCTGCGACAAGGTGCCGCTGGAGCCCGCCGAGACACTCCATGAGGCCCTGCAGGCGCTGTGGCTCACCCACATGGCTGTCTGCCTTGAAGGCATCAACTCTGCAGTGTCCTTCGGCCGTATCGACCAGTACCTCTATCCTTTTTACGAGAATGACATCAAGACAGGCAGGATAGACAGGGACAAGGCCCTGGAGCTGCTGCTGTGCTTCTCTGCCAAGACAACCGAGCACATGTTCCTGCTCTCCAGCAGGACGAGCGAATACCACGGCGGTTATCTGGTGGCCCAGGCAGCCACCGTGGGAGGCATGGACCGGGACGGCAAGGATTCAGTCAACGACCTGACCTACCTCTTCCTCGATGTCATGGAGCTCGCGGGCCTGCGCGACCCCAACTACATGGCCAGGATCCATGCCGGATCGCCAGAGGAGTACGTGCGGCGCACCCTGGATGTGGCGCGAAAAGGGAACAGCGTGCCGGGCCTGTTCAACGATGAGGCCACCATCGCATCGCTCACCTCCCATGGGTATCCCCTTGAAGATGCCCGCGACTATGGCGTGGTGGGCTGCGTGGAGCCGACCATACCCGGCAGGAGCTTCTGCTCGACCGATGCCGCTCTCTTCAACCTCCCCCTGTGCCTGGTCCTGGCACTGAACAAAGGCATGAGGCCGGATCATAAGCTCAGGGCCGGGGCTAAGACTCCGGATCCATCCACCTTCACGACAATTGACGATATCATCCATGCCTTCGAGGCCCAGGTGGAATTCATGGTGAAACGCCTGATCAGAGACATCCGGATCATAGAGAAGGCCAATTGCGACTTCCACCCCACCCCATTCTCCTCCATGCTTGTAGAAGGATGCCTGAAGAGCGGTAAGGACGTGACTGCAGGTGGCGCCAGGTACAATTCAAGCGGCATCCAGGGCGTGGGTGTGGCGGATGTGGCGGATTCGCTTGCCGCCATCGAAGAGGTGGTGTTCAGAAAAAAGTCATACACCCTTAAGCAGGTGATCGAGGCCACGAGGCAGGACTTCAAGGACCACACGAAACTGAGGGCCGAGCTGCTTTCCGCCGGAAAATTCGGCAATGACCTCGGCGTGCCTGAACGCTACGCCGACCTCGTCGTACATATCTTCCATGATACCCTTTCCCGATATCGTAACACGCGGGGAGGGCCCTATGTGCCGGGGTTCTATTCCTCCACGACCCATGTAGCGTTCGGGAGAAGGACACCATCCCTGCCGAGCGGCAGAAAGGCGGGAGAGCCCTTTGCGGCAAGCATGGGGTGCTGCAACGGGCGGGACCGGAAAGGCCCCACGGCCCTGCTCAACTCGGTGGCCGCCGTGGATTCGAGGCTGTCCCCCAACGGCTATGCCCTGAACATGCGCTTTGATATGCCCTCACTGAAAGGGGAAAAGGCACTGGACGCCATAACCGCACTCACAAAGGGGTTCTTCGCCCAGGGCGGCATGGAAATGCAGCTCAATGTGCTGGACCCCGAGGTCCTCATGGACGCCCGGTCGCACCCGGGCAGGTATCCGGGCATCGTCGTGAGGGTGGCGGGTTACTGCGCCTATTTCGATGAGTTGCCCGATACCGTGAAGGACGAGATCATCAGCAGGACCAGGATAGAGCTGGGTCAGCTTTCCTGAACTTTGATAGCCCTAAAATGTCATTCCCGCGAAAGCGGGAATCCAGAAAAATAGAATAGAATTGGACCCCCGCCTTCGCGGGGGTCTCTTTAGTTTGGCCTTTTTCAAGCGGAGTTAACCTGGAGTACCGCTGAATAGGCGGGGATTTTTATATTAAGGGGACTTCGTTGCTGGTTTTGATTTGCGACGAAGTCGTCTAAATTGACTGAGCATCACTACTGTCCCAACGTTAATCGAATAAAGTCAACTGGTTGCCAGGTGCTACGACTGGAATCATGCAATCTGAATCTGTAAGTGCTTGTATTATAGCCGTCTTCTCAAAAAGAGTGACGCTCAAA
>Ga0326727_10005775_pt1 | contig 34863 bp, 34 predicted proteins | sample MB2enrmetagenome_FD_207643 | JGI IMG/M metagenome (GOLD analysis project Ga0326727, IMG submission 207643) | Lab enriched peat soil microbial communities from McLean, Ithaca, NY, United States - MB29MY | ecosystem: Environmental > Terrestrial > Soil > Wetlands > Peat | place: USA: New York...
CGGCACGAGAACTTGAGAGCCATCCGATTACTTATACCGCCGTGGAGCAGAAATGTCCAGCGCTCAATCTCGCTTCGTATCAGTGGACTACGCGGCTCAAAAAACTTGCGGCATTATGGCTGAAGCCCGCCGGGGGCCGTCTGAAAAGCGTGGGGGCCTGCAGCCAAGACTGGGTCCCCCACGACCGGCCGCTCATACTTATTCCACGCGCAGCATCACCACGCCGTGCGACGGGACGTTGACGGTGTATTCGGTGGCGGCATTGGCGATGTCGCGATGCGCCCACAGGTCGCGGACCTTGGGATTCGCGGAGGTGACGCCGACTTCGGACCACTTGACGGTCATCTGCGCGTTCTCCGGTCCGCGATTGAAGAGTCCCACAGCCACGCCTTTGGCCAGCGGCCTTTTCCAGACTTCGAGCGTGGCGCCGTCGGGGCCGTCTTTGCGAACGCGTGTGCCTTGAATGCCGGCGGGGTCCTGATCGATGGCGATCACTTCCGCATTGAGCAGAATATCGCGTGTGAAATCGGGCATGGTGCGGACATCGTGGCCCGCCAGCAGCGGCGCGGCAAGCATGCTCCACAGGCTCATATGCGTGCGGTATTCGGTGGTGGTCATGCCGCCGTTGCCGATCTCGAGCATGTCGGGATCGTTCCAATGGCCGGGGCCGGCGTAAACTTCGCGGCCGGTTTGCTGATCGAAGCCGATGGAAGACATGCTCCGCCAGTTGTCGCTGATGTCGCCGGTCGTCCGCCACAGGTTGCCGCCGGCAGCCGCGCCCCATTCGCCCACGCTGAGCAGGCCGTACTGGCACAGGCTGTAGATGAACGGGCGTCCGGTGGCGCGCAGGGCGTTGGCCATCTTCTGATACGCTGATTTCATTTCGTCGGGCCGGTAGACCGCGGTGGCGCTGCACCAGTCGTACTTCAGATAGTCGAAGCCCCAGGCAGCCCAAGTGTTGGCGTCTTGCTGTTCGTGGCCGTAGCTGGCTTCGAAGCCGGCGCAGGTTTTGCGGCCGGGGCTGGAATAGATGCCGATCTTGAGGCCCTTGGAGTGGACATAATCGGCGAGAGCTTTCATGTCGGGAAACTTCTGGTTCGAAGTGATGTTGCCGTCTTTATCGCGCTTGCCTTCCCAGGTGTCGTCGATGTTGACGTAGATGTAGCCGGCGTCGCGCATGCCGCTGGAGACGATGGCGTCGGCCATCTCGCGCACGGATTTGTCGTCCACACGTTCGGCGAATTTGTTCCAACTGTTCCAACCCATGGGCGGGGTCTTGGCGAAGCCGTTCGGGACGATCGGCTGGAAAGGCGGAAACGGCTGATGGGTGCGGGTCAGTTCCGGTCCCGGATGAAAGACTACGTCGGCCGAGATCCGCTTGAAGGTGCGCGGCCCTTGCGGTCCTCGTCCGGCTCTTGCCGGAGCGCCAGCAGGCATCACCGTGGTGAGTTCGAACTGGTCGCCATTCAGCGTCCCTTTGTACTCGATGACTCGCGGCGGAGTCTGGAAACCGTCGGACGTCTGGAATGTGAACGTGGCGCCGTCCACGGCGCCGTTCTCGATGTCGAACGCCCGCTGCGTGGTGGCGTACGTGCCGGTGATTCTGTTGCCATCCACCTTGAAGACGCACGTGGTGACGTTGATCTGGCCGCCACGGCCTTGCTGTTCGTTTTGCCAGGTGCCGGCGAGATCGGCGGCTCCCGCGAACATGGCGAATGTGAGCCCACAGAAAACGAGTCTGCGCATAGCTTGCCTCCTGATAACCGTACAGTCTAACAGCGCGCACTGGCGATTGAAACGATTACCAGCGCTGGTGGACAGCCGGACGAATCCGCGCGGCGTAGAGCGCGCGGATGGCCGCCATGGCATCGTCCGACAGCGGCGGCAGGCCGGATGCGGCACAGTTGTCGGCTACTTGCGAGGGGCGCTTGCCGCCGGGGATGGCGCACGTGACCGCGTCGAACATCAGAATCCAGCGCAGCGCGAACTGCGCCATACTGACGCCAGCGGGCACCAGGGCGCGAATTTCTTCCACGGCGGCGAGAGACGTGTCGTAATCGACCCCGGAAAACGTTTCGCCCACGTCGAAGGCCTCGCCGTGACGGTTGAAGTTTCGATGGTCGTCGGCGGCGAATTGCGAATCGCGCGTGAGTTTGCCGGTGAGCATGCCGCTCGATAGAGGGACGCGCGCCAGGATGCCGACACGTTTCATTTGCGCCTGTGCGAAGAAGAGGTCGGCGGGCCGCTGGCGGAAGCAGTTGAAGATGATCTGCACGGTCTGCAGGTTGGGGTATTCGATGGCCTTCAGGGCCTCTTCCACGCGTTCAACGCTGGCGCCGTAGTAGCGGATCTTGCCGGCCTCCACCATGCGGTCGAGGAAGCCGAAAAGTTCCGGCCGGTAGTAGACATCGGTGGGCGGGCAGTGGAGTTGCACCAGGTCGAGGCAATCGGCGGAGAGATTGCGCAGGCTGTCTTCGATGAATCCCGTGAGGTTCTTTTCGTTGTAGCCCTCAGCGGTGTGCGGAGAGAGCCGCCGGCCGGCTTTGGTAGCCACCACGATCTCTTCCTTGCGTTCGCGTTTGAGCTGCGCGATGAGGCGTTCGCTGCGGCCCATACCGTAGACGTCGGCCGTGTCGATGAAGTTCACGCCGCTATCGATGGCCTGGCGGAGGGCGGCCAGGGATTCGGTATCGTCCACGCTGCCCCAAGCGCCGCCGATGGCCCAAGCGCCAAAACTGATTTCGGAAACTTTCCAGGGAGTGCGGCCGAGCTGTCGATATTTCATGGCGAATCCGTAGGATAACGCGAAAGAGAGGGTTCGCTGCGCAACCAAAACAAGGTTCACCGCAGAGGCGCAGAGACGCGGAGAAAAACAGAAGCAAAGTCAAAACCGGAGAGCGCGGAGGTGGCGGAGGACGCCGAGGGGTATAGGCCCTGGGTATCGGCGTGTTCGCGGCCTCGGCGCGCGAGAATCGTCGCGGCGCGCGAAGATTGTGAGCGCTAGCATTGCAGAGACTCGGGCGGCGAAGCCGCAACCACAACAAGGTTCACCGCGGAGGCGCAGAGACGCTGAGAAAAACAAAAGCAAAGTCAAAACCGGAGAGCGCGGAGGTGGCGGAGGACGCGGAGGGGTATAGGCCCCGGGGTATCGGCGTCTCAGCGGCCTCGGCGCGCGAGAGTCGTCGCGGCGCGCGAAGATTGTGAGCGCTAGCATTGCAGAGACCCAGGCGGCGAAGCCGCAACCAAAACAAGGTTCACCGCGGAGGCGCAGAGACGCGGAGAAAAACAAAAGCAAAGTCAAAACCGGAGAGCGCCGAGGTGGCGGAGGACGCGGAGGGGTATAGGCCCGGGGTATCGGCGTCTCAGCGGCCTCGGTTCGCGAGAGTCGTCGCGGCGCGCGAAGATGGTACGCGCTAGCATTGCAGGGACTTAGCGCGGCGAAGTCGCAACTACAACAAGGTTCACCGCGGAGGCGCAGAGACGCGGAGAAAAACCAAAGCAAAGTCAAAACCGGAGAGCGCGGAGATGGCGGAGGTCGCGGAGGGGTATAGGCCCGGGGTATCGGCGTCTCAGCGGCCTCGGCGCGCGAAGATTGTGGCCGGTAGTAGTACGGAGACGCCGAGGAAACAAAGGAAGGTCCAGGGCACGCAAAAGGGCGAAATTCAGAAACCTGTGCCTTCGCGTTCGTTTGGGGCGAAGAAGGTTACCTCCGCCACCTCTGCGCGCTCCGATCTTGCTTTTGACTTTTGTTCTTACTCTGCGTCTCCGCGTCTCTCCGGTGATAAATACACATCGTGAAGCCGCAGCAGCCCTAGCGCGCGGCCGGCATCGTCGACCACCGGAAGCACGGAGATCTGCGACGGGCGGCGCTCCATGCGCTCCAACGCGTCGCCCAGCGTGGCGTCGGGGCCGATCGTAACAGGGGCGCGCGTCATGGCGTCTTCGGCGCGCAGCTCGCGGATGTCGTCGTGCGTGGTGAGCGCGCGGCGCAGGTCGCCATCGGTGATGAATCCCGCCAGCGTGCCGTCCGCGGCGACTACGCAGGCTCCGCCCATGGGACGGCGCGTCATGGCGATGATGACTTCCTTGAGCGACGCGCCGGGCGGCACCATGGCCACTTCTTCGCCGCTGTGCATGGCCTCCCGCACGGCCAGCAGCAGGTTGCGGCCGAGTTGGCCCCCGGGGTGAACACGGCTGAATTCCCGCGGCGTGAACCGGCGCGCGCACATCAGCGCGATGGCCAGCGCGTGTCCCAGCGCCAGGGCGGTCACGGCGCTGGCGGTAGGCGCCATATTGTACGGGTCGGCCTCACGTTCCACCGAGGCGTCCAGCAACACGTCCATTTGCCCCGCGAGTGGAGAGCCTTTACCGCCTAAAATACCGATCAATGGGGAGTGAAGCTCACGAAGAATCGGCACCAGCGCCAGCAGTTCGCGCGAACTGCCGTTCTTCGAGAGCAGCACCGTGGGATCGCCCGGCGTGTAGATTCCCAGGTCGCCGTGGACCGCTTCGGCGGGGTGCAGGAACACCGCCGGGGTCCCCGTGCTGCACAACGTGGCGACGATTTTGCGCGCGATGTGGCCCGATTTCCCGATCCCCGTAACCACGATCTTTCCGGGGTGCGCGAGGATCGTGTCGACTGCGCGAATCAGTTCCTGGTCGAGCCGCGCGGCCGCGCGGGCCAGCGAAGCGGCCTCAATTTCGATGGCCGCCCGCGCTACGGAGAGCCACTCCTGCTTCTCGGATTGCATGCGGAAGCTCTATCATCGCACGGGACCCTCTGGGTCGCCGCAGGATACCATCCTGTCGGGCGCGGCCCTTCGGGCCTATCGCGGGCGAAGCCCGCCCCACCCAAGACGTCTTGATTCTGTGGTGGGGCGGGCTTCAGCCCGCCGTTTGCCGCCTGAAGGCGTGGGGGCCCCTTGGGCACAGCCAGGATTGGCTGCCCCACAGAGCACCTACGACAGGTTTTCGACCGCGCCCTATAAAGGCCGTTTTGCGGACGAATCGCGCCGGCCTCCACTTTCATGTCGCGCGAACCTTACTGCTTTTGCTGGGCGGCGGGGGCGGGCGGTTTCGAGGCGGCGGGCGGAATCAGGTCCGGCTCGCGGCCCACTACGCCGCGTTTAGCCTCTTCCAGATTCACGTCGTAGTCGTCCAACGTTCTGCCCATGGTTTGATTCAGATTGGTGCGGGCCCGCTGGTATTGGTCGAGGGCGTCCTGCTCGGCTAATTGGCGGGTGGTGTCGTCGCGCTGGGCGATTACCACGTCGAGAATCGTGGCTGTCCCTAACTCGTACTTGCGGCGCGTGCCGGCAAGCGTCTCGTCGTATAACTTGCGCGCCACCACGCTGGTCTCCCAGGCGGCGCGGGCGTTACGCATGGCGGTCACCGCATTCAAGACATTCAGCTTGATGTTGTTGCGCAGTTGCTTGTCCTGGATCTCGGCCTGCCGGTACGTCAGCTCGTTGGTGATGAGGTCGGCCTGGGCGGAGCGGTTGCGCAACGGCATGGTGAGCGTAAAGCCAATGCTGTAGTTGGGGAAGTCGCGCCCGAAAATCTGGCCCAAAACGGTGCCGTAGCTTCCAATCAACTGCGAATCCACTTGGGAGGCGGTCAGTTTCTCGTAGGTGACGGACCCGTTGGCGCCGACGACGGGTTGTGGAAGGTTGGTAATGGTCCCGCCTTGCCCGGCGTTGGAAAAGCTGGCCGTGGCACTAAGAGTGGGCAGCAGGTTGTTCCTGACACCTTTGAGGTCAAGCCGGGAATTCTCGAGGCTGATTCGATTCTGTTCTACCTCCGGCCGGTTGAGCAGGGCCTCAGCCTCAAGGTCTTGGACCGGAGTGACGGGTTCTTTTTCCGGCACTTCGATATGGTCGGTAGGAACGATGCGGGCCGCGGCGATCGCGGGAGTATCCATTCCGCTGCGAGTGATGTAATTCTTGAGAATCATTTCCTGCTGAAGCACCTGGGATTCCTGCGCGATCACGTCCTGCTCGGCGGCCTTCATGTCGGCCTCGGCCTGGATGATATCGATGGGCGCGATAGCGCCCAGTTCGGCGCGGCGCTTGTTGTCTTCGTAGAGCTTGGTATCCAGATCGAGCGTTTCCTGTTTGACCTTGAGCTCGTTGTCGTACGTCACCAGGTCCCAATACAGGTTCACCACTCCAGCAACAGTGGTGATCACCTGGTTCTTGAACTGCAAGTCATTGGCTTTCAGGTTGTTCTTGGCCTTGCGATAAGAGCGTTGGTTGAGCGCCACGCCGAAGCCATTGAGCAGGGGCTGGGTAATGGTCAATCCCAGGCTTCCGCTGTCGTATGGGTTAAAGATGGCCGTGGTGGCGTTCTCGTTATAGTTAAAGATACTGCTCAACCCGAGACTGATCTGGGTGCCATTCCAGAGATTCTGCTGCACGCCGTAGATCAGGCTGCGGTAAGTGTCGACCAGGGCGGAAGTGCCGGTGAAGGTGGTCGACGTCAGGATCTGGGTCTGATGGTAAGCGCTGCCGGCCACGTACAGTGTCGGGTCCATGTTGGGGATGCTGGAGCCGGCCAACTGGACGCTCAACCCGCTGAGCACGCCGTTATTGGTGTTGGCAACGCCGGCGCCCCCCTGGCCGCCGTTCACGGCGCTGGCGCCCGCCAGCACGTTGAGCGAAGCCGACGACGGTCCCGATGAAATATTGGTGGATACGTTGCGCAGCAACTGGCCGGCGCTGGCGCGTTGCAAGTCCGCCAGGGCTAGCTGCGGGGCGTAGCGCGAGCTTTCGATATCGAGATTGTTCTCCAGGGCGAGCGCGATGGCATCGCGCAGCGAGAGGTAGATGTTGCCGGCGCGCATCAGCGCGTCGATACGCGGCGAATCCGCAAAACTGACGGCGTGGACGTCACGAACCCGGTAATCGCGGGTGAGCCGGTAAATCCAGCCGTGGCCATTGTCCAACTGCACGGAACCGGCCTGGCCGAATACCGGAGCGGCCAGCGCAAAACCGAGGAATATCGCGAGAGAAGATTTGGTAAAAGACATAAGCGGATCGAACCTCAAAAATCCATTATGGCCGGAAACGCACATACGCCGCACTGGCTGTTCTCTCCTTTATACGAAGAAACCGCGGCGCCAGTTCACAAAAACAGACCAACCAGCTTTAAAGACGGATGGATTGGCCGAAAATTAGCCCCAACCGCCGGGAAGGCCGGGACGGCGGTAGAGTAATCTTTAGAGAGATATGCGCAGGCTTTGTTTCCTTCTGCTGGCGCTGGCCTTCCTGGGGTGGGCGGCGAACGTCAAGTTGTACCTGACCGACGGGACCTATCACCTGGTCCGCGAATACCAGGTCCAAGCCGACCGCGTGCGCTACTACAGCGTGGAGCGCAGTGAGTGGGAAGAGATTCCGCTCGAGATGGTGGATCTGAAGCGCACGCAAGCCGAAGTGGCGGAGCGTAAGGAGGCCATCGCAAAAGAGGAAAAGATCGTCGCCGAGGAAAGCACCGCCGAAGCCGAAGTGAAAACGGAAGCCAGCCTGATTCCTCAGGGACCCGGGGCGTACTGGATCGACGGCAAAGAAGCCAAGGCCCTGAAACCCGGCGAAGTTGCCGTCCATAGCAACAAGGGCCGCACGGTACTGCAGGCACTCTCGCCCATCCCGGCCGTTACCGGTAAGGCCACGCTGGAAATGACGGGAGCGCACTCCACCACCGTCTTTACCGACCCGGAGCAGGAGTTTTACGTCCAGCTCGCCGGGACTGAAGCCTTCGGAATCGCCAAACTCACCACCAAGGGGGCCGTACGCATCGTCGAGAACCTGACCTACAGTCCAATCGATAAGAGCATGGTGGAAGAGGATCGCACCATGGTGGACTATCTCCACAGGCAGCTTGGCGATGGCCTGTACAAGATCTGGGCCAAAGAGCCGCTGGAGCCCGGCGAATACGCGATCGTTCTGTACACCGACGGCAAAGTGGACATACAGTCGTACGATTTTGCGATCAAGGCGAAGTAAGGCTCTCGACGCAGGCGGACTCGCTTCAAAATCAAAAACAAACCCTGGGACGGGACCATACCGCCTCCCGCTGGTCGGCCCCGCACCCAGGTAAAAGAAGGCGCCGGGAGGATCACGCTCCTTCTCATCCTCCGCAGATGAGTTCCGGCCGGCTATTCCTCGATCGGGTTGCTCGCCAGCATTGCCCGTCTCCGCTTCACCGGCACACGCAGATTAACATGCACTCCCCTGAGGCCCCGGCGAAAGGCGACATTTCTACTTTGCGGAGAACACGACATTTCTACTTTGCGTTGACAGTGCAAATCTTGCCTCTTGACAGCCATCGCAATTTGCAATATATTAATCACAGGTTGCGATATGACGCTCGGCGAAAAGTTGCGCTACCTGCGGGAAGTGGAAGGTACCCTCCGCGGACTCAACCGCGAACTCTCCCAACTGGAGATGGCGCGCCTCCTCCAGAAGGAGCAGGGCAAATCCATCAGCCAGAGCTATCTCTCGCAGATCGAAAGCGGCGCCCGGCCGCACCTCACTAATTCTACGCGCATGCTGCTGGCGCGGTTCTTTAAAGTTCACCCGGGCTATCTGGTGGACGATCCCGAGGGCTTTCAGAATGAACTCATTTCCGATATCGGCGCCCTCGAGGACAAGCTCGATCTCTGGCTGGTCAGCGGCGCGGAACGCTTCCGTAAGGACGTCGATCTGCACCAAGCCCTGCTCTCCATCGCGCGGCACTCCGATTCGCGCATGTGCCTGGTGCTGCTGAGCAACATTTTGGATAACCCCGGGCTGGCCGAACGCCTGCTGGAAGTTCTCAAGCCGGCGACGGCCGTCCGCAAACCGAAGAGGCGGTCATGAACTGGTCGGATTTGTATCTCATCTGTTTCTTCCTCGGATTCGGCCTCAGCGTGCTGGCGCTGCTGGCCGGCACGGTGCACCTGCATATTCCGCACCTGCACGTGCACCACGGCATCCACTTTCCGCGGGGTGCTTCGGGCGCGCGCGGCGAAGTTCCGTGGTTTAATTTCGGAACCCTGTCCGCCTTCCTTGCCTGGTTCGGCGGCACGGGATATTTGCTGGAGCACTACGGTCACGTCTGGGTAGTGATCGTCGTCGTGGTGGCCACGTTTAGCGGACTCGGAGCCGCAGCCGTCGTCTTCTGGTTCCTGGCGAAGGTGCTGATGGCCGACGAAGTCCCGCTCGACCCGGCCGATTACGACATGATCGGCGTCCTGGGACGTACCACCATTTCCATCCGTGCCGGCGGGACCGGCGAACTGGTCTTTACACAAGGCGGCACGCGTCATGTAGCGGGCGCGCGCAGCGAGGACGGCGCTGCCATTCCCAAAGGCGCCGAAGTCATCGTCACCCGGTACGAAAAAGGGATCGCCTATGTGCGTCCCTTCGAAGACATCCTCGGGGAAGAAGAGTCGCGGGATTCGAAGGATGAGACCCGGTCTCATCCACAGGAGAAACGCTCAACTTTATGAACCTCAACAGCATACTCATGATCGTCGGCGGCGGCTTACTGACCATCATGTTCATCATGGCAGTCTTTGCCAAACTGTACCGCAAAGCCGGACCGCACGAAGCGCTTATTGTTTACGGCTTCGGCGGCACGCGGGTCATCAAGGGCCGCGGTACGGTGATCACCCCCATGGTGCAGTCGTGCCGTGGGCTGTCGCTCGAGCTGATGTCGTTTGACGTCGCGCCGAAACAAGACCTCTACACCCGCCAGGGTGTCGCGGTTACGGTCGAAGCCGTAGCGCAGATCAAAGTGAAGTCCGACCCCGAATCTATTCTCACGGCGGCCGAACAGTTCCTCACCAAGCCGCCCGACGAGCGAGAAGGCCTCATCCGCCTGGTGATGGAAGGCCACCTGCGCGGCATCATCGGACAGCTCACCGTCGAAGAGATCGTGAAGCAGCCCGAAATGGTGGGCGACCGCATGCGCTCCACCTGCGCCGACGACATGAACAAGATGGGGCTCGAAGTAATCTCCTTCACCATCAAGGAAGTCCGCGACAAGAACGAATACATCACCAATATGGGCCGGCCCGACGTGGCGCGTATCAAGCGCGACGCCGACGTGGCCGCTGCCGAAGCCGACCGCGATACCGCCATCCGCCGCGCCGTAGCCGCCCGCGAAGCCGCGGTTGCCAAGGCGCAGGCCGACCAGGAACGCGTGCTCGCCGAAACCCTCTCGCAAGCCAAACAGGCTGAAGCGCAACGCGACCTCGAAGTGAAAAAGGCCGAATACCTGGAGATGGTGAAGAAGCAACAGGCCACAGCCGACAAGGCTTACGAAATCCAAGGCAACATCATGCAGCAGCAGGTGCGCGCCGAGGAAGTCACCATCCACCAGGTGGAAAAGGAACACGAAGTCAAAGTGCAGGACGCTGAAATTCTACGCCGCGACCGCGAATTGACCGCTACGGTTTACAAACAGGCGGAGTACGAGCGCAAGCGCATCGAAACCTTGGCGGAAGCCGAGAAATCGCGTCTCACTATGGAAGCCGAGGGCCACGCGGCGGCCATCCGCACGCAGGGCGAGGCCGAAGCCGAGATTATTTTCAAGAAAGGCGAAGCCGAAGCCAAGGCCATGAACGTGAAAGCCGAGGCCTACCAGGAATTCAACCAGGCGGCTATCGTCGACAAACTGATCAGTAACATGCCCGAGATTGTCAGGGCCCTGGCCTCGCCGCTGGCCAACGTGGACAAGATTACCATCGTATCCACGGGCAACGGCGATTCCGCGGGGATGCACAAAATCACGGGTGATATTACCCAAATGGCAGCGCAGATCCCCGCGCTTTTCGAGACGCTCTCGGGCATGCCCCTGAGCGAACTCTTCGCGAAAGTACGGTTGATCGGCGACAAATCGCCCACGCCCGGGGATACGGCAAAGGGCACCAACACAGCACCGCGAGCATAATAAGCGAGCGGCCTTCGAAAGGAGAAAAACAATGGCACTTTTAGAACGAGTCTCAACCTTGATTCGCGCCAATCTCAACGACCTTGTCGATAAGGCCGAAGACCCGGAAAAAATGATCAAGCAGGTCATCCTGGATATGCAGAACCAGTTGTTACAGGTCAAGACCCAGGTGGCCATTTCCATCGCCGACCAGCACGTCCTCGAGCGCAAGCTCAAGGAAAGCGAAGAGAGCGCCCAGCAGTGGGTCCGCCGCGCCGAACTGGCCGTCGACAAGCAGGACGACGGGCTGGCCCGCGCCGCCGTGGAACGCTCCATGAGCTACCAGTCCATGACCGAGAGCTTCCGCCAACAGGTGGAAGATCAGAAAACGCAAGTCGAGAATCTCAAGACGGCGCTCCTCAAACTCCAGCAGAAGCTGGTGGAGGCCGAATCCAAGAGCGACATGCTGATCGCCCAACACCGCCGGTCGCGCGCTCTCGGCAAAGCCACCGACGCCGGCCGCACAATCGGCGATCAATCCAACGCCGCCGCCTTCGACCGCATGAAGAACAAAGTGATTCACAGCGAAGCGGCCACGCAGGCGAAATCCGAACTGCTCGCCGACAACGTCGACGACAAGTTCGCCGCCATGGAGAAACAGGACGAGATCGAGCGTCTGTTGAACGAGATCAAGTCCAAACGCAAAGCCGGATAACGTGCCAACGTGGGGCGGGCTTTAGCCCGCCGATTTTTGCATGCAGAAGCTCTTCCACTTCGATTGTCCGCAGGAGGTGTATCGGGCCGACGCCTGTGTCATCTCCTGCTTCGATTTCCGCTTCGACGTGCAGCTCCGCAAATTTCTGAAGCGGCGCGGCATCGCCACTTACGACCATGTCAAGATCCCCGGTTCGGTGAAAGCCGTGGCCGCGCCGGACCGGGACTCCGACCGCGATTTCGTGCTCGCTATGGTGCGCACTTCGCTCCGCCTGCATGGTACGCGGCGGCTTCTGCTCTTCGGCCACAATGAGTGCGGCGCCTATCCCGGCGCGCCCGCCGACGCCATCGCCGCGGATGTGCTGAAAGCGGCGGCGTTTTTCGCTGATGCCGAACCCGCGCTTCAAGTGGAGTCGTTCTTCTGCGATTTCGACGGCGTCTACGGGCTGTAGAGTTTTCTGGAAACCACTTTATCTACTTGGGGCAACATTTTCGCCAGACGCGGCGTCATTGGAGTATGAAGCTCCCACGAGTTACACGCCCATGTGGCCGCCTTGCCTCACTGTGCGCCTTCTGCACGGCCCTGTTATTCGGCGCCGATCCCTCACTGACAATTTATAACCAGAACTTCGCGGTAGTCCGCGATACTCTACCCCTGGATTTGAAATCCGGCAATAACACCGTTCGTTTCTCCGGCGCCACGGCGCAAGTGGAGCCCGACTCGGTAATTCTGCGCGACCCATCCGGCCGATGGGCCTTACAGGTGTTGGAGCAAAACTATCGCAACGACCCTGTCTCCCAAGACCTTCTGCTCAACCTGTACGAAGGCAAGACGATCGAATTCTCCGTGCGAAACCAGGATGGAACCAGCCGTATTGTGAGCGGCAAGATCGTCCGCAGCGGGTATGTGCCGCATTACCAGGCCATGAATCGCTATGGATCGCAATATCAGGCAAACCAGGCGAGCATGGTATCGGGCGGCGCGGGACAGCCGATCATCGAGATCTCCGGCAAGCTGCAGTTCTCGCTTCCAGGCGAACCGATTTTCCCAGCCCTGGGTGACGATACCATCCTCAAGCCCACGCTGGACTGGATCCTGTATTCCGCTCAGCCCGCGGAGTTCGATGCCGAGCTGAGTTATGTCTCGGGCGGCATGACCTGGAGCAGCGATTACAACATTGTGGCCCCGGAGAACGGCGACACATTAGACCTGGTGGGCTGGGTCACGTTGGACAACCAGAGTGGCAAACAGTTCGATCATGCCCATATCAAGCTGATGGCGGGGGACGTGAACAAAGTGCAGCCGCAGGCCCAGTTCGGCGCCCGGATGGCCGTTATGGGCGCGGCCGAGCCGCTTCCGGGGCAACCTCAAGTAACCCAGAAGACCTTCGAAGACTACCACCTCTATTCCCTCCCTCAACCCACCACGCTGCATGATCGCGAGACCAAGCAGGTGGAGTTTCTGCGCGCCTCTGGCATCCAGTCCAAACGCCTGTATATCTACGACGGCGCAGTTTTCGACCGGAACTATGGCGGATATCAGGACGTGCGCAATCTCCAGCAGTATGGCACGCAGTCCAACCCGCACGTATGGGTGATGCGCGAGTTCGCCAATACGGCGGCGAACCATCTGGGAATGCCGCTGCCTCAGGGCCGCGTGCGCTTCTATCGCCGCGATCAGGATGGCCAGGTGGAGTTCACCGGGGAAAACCAGATCGAACACACGCCCCAGGATGAAACCGTTCGCGTGTACACCGGGAATGCCTTCGACATCGCCGGCGAGCGGCGGCAGACTAAGTTCCAATCGCAGATGCAGCCGGGAGGCTGGGCCGACGAATCGTTTGAAATCAAGCTGCGAAACCACAAGAAGGAGGCCGCTACGGTGCGCGTGGTGGAGCACCTGTATCGATGGTCGAACTGGGTGATTACGCAGGAATCGTCGCCGCACCGCCAGACGGATAGCAAGACCATCGAGTACGAAGTGACTCTGCAGCCGGACGAAGAGAGGACGCTGACGTATACCGCGCACTATACGTGGTGATGGAGGCACGAATCGTAACTGTCGAAATTCGCCCTACTGACAATTGGTGGTTTGTGTGGCCAACTAGTAGGCGAAGTCAAACAGGAGTGACGGAATATGGACCAAGTCGGAAGTCTTTTGGACCGGCCCAAGCTCTACTACAACATCGACGGTGTGGGGGAGTTGGGCTGCGGTTTCATGATGCAGGGTTTTGGGATGCTCACATGGTTGCAGGCACACTCGCCCAAGGACGCAGTGTGGCACCAGATGTATGCCGTCGTCATCTACGTGTTGGTGGTGCTCTCGATCATCCACTACGGGACGAAGGCGATCAAAAACCGCATCACCTTTTCCCGCACCGGGTTCGTCGAGTATCGGAAGAAAGACGCGCTTCGGGTGGGGATCGTCGCGGCATTTGTCTCGCCGCTAGCGGCGGTTGGCCTTGTTGTCGCCCAGCGGCGCCATTGGGACGTGACAGCATGGGTTGCACTCTTCGGCCTGCTCTTCGCTGCGAGCTATGCCTACGGTATCGCCAGAGCAGTTCGCTGGAAGTGGGTTGTCGTCTGGGCAATGACGGCCGCCTCGTTGGCGATCGCCTTCCTTCCCGCAAGCTGGTTCGGCGCGCTGGCCGCCGACTCATGGGTGACACACCCGGTTCGCACCAAGCTTGTTGGAGCCTATCTTCTTTCCTTCCTGATTTACGGCGCGATGCTATTGATTTCGGGCGGGATCAGTTTTTGGCTCTACCTTCGCCATACGCAAGCCCCAGCGCAGGATGGCCAATGAACCAACAGACCCGGACCATCGCGGATCTCGACCGCATGATTCACGAGCCGGGACGACTTATGATCGTTGCCCTCTTATTCGCGGTCGATAAGTCCGACTTTCTTTATCTTCAACACGAGACTGGCATGAACAAGGGGACGCTTTCCAGCCATATATCTCGACTGGAGGAGGCAGGTTACGTCGAGGTTGTGAAGACCTACCGTGGCAAGGTGCCGCAGACTTTGCTCCACCTGACGGGCGCCGGCCGGAAGGCCTTCGAACAGTATCGGCGGAAACTCAAAGAAGCACTGTAGATGGGCACATCCAGGATTAGCTCTACCCCGCGCCCATTTTCAGCGTCCCCACAATCTCACCCACATCCGCCACCTTCTCGCGCCGCAGAAATTCCCCCAACTCCCTGGCGATGCGCACCGGCGAGCGCGGATCCCAGAATGTCGCCGTCCCAACTTCCACGGCCCGCGCGCCCACGACCAGGAATTCCGCCGCGTCCTCGCCGCTCGCAATGCCGCCGAGCCCCACCACCGGAATCTTCACCGCGTGGGCCGCCTGGTACACCATGCGCAACGCGATCGGCTTGATCGCCGGCCCCGAAAGCCCTCCGAACCCCGCGCCGATCCGTGACCTCCGCGCGCGCGCGTCGATGGCCAGCGCGACGAAGGTATTCACCAGCGAGACTGCGTCGGCCCCGTTTTCCTCCGCTGCCCGCGCCAGCGGCTCGATGGCGCTCACGTTGGGCGACAGCTTCACCATCAGCGGCCTCCGCGACACGCGCCTCACCGCGGCCACCACTTCCCCCAGAAGCGCCGGGTCGCTCGAAAAGAAAATACCGCCGTGTTTGGTATTGGGGCAGGAAACGTTCAACTCGTAGCCCGCCAGGCCGGCATGGTCTTCCAGCACGCGCGCCACTTCCACGTAATCTTCCACCTGGTATCCGAAGACGTTGGCGAAAACCGCCGTCGAAAGGCGCGCCAACTCCGGCAGCTTCTCCCGCACGAACGCCCGCACCCCGATGTTCTGCAGGCCGATGGAGTTGATCATGCCCGCTTCCGTTTCGAAAATCCGCGGCGCCGGGTTACCCTGGATGGGCTCGCGCGACAACCCTTTCACCACCAGCCCGCCGAGCGCGTTCAGGTCCACCAGCTTGTCGAATTCCACGCCGTAACCGAACGTCCCGGACGCCGCCAGCACCGGATTGCGCAACGCCACGCCGCACAGGTTGGTCTGGAGTGAAGGCGCCGCGCCGCCGCTCATATGGCGAGCGCCTCGGTCAGCACGCGCCCTACCGATGAGGACGGCTCCGCAATCCCCATGGCCCGCGCCAGCGTGGGCGTCACGTCCACCGCTTCCACCGAGGCATCGTAAACGCCCGCGCGGAATTGCGGCCCGTAGAAGAACAGCGGCACGTGCGCGTCGTAGTTGTAGAGGGAGCCGTATGAAATGCCGCGGCCGGCTCCGAAGTCTTCCACGTACTCCGGCCGGTAGCTGAGCATCACGTCACCCGAACGTTTGGCGTGAAAACTGTTCTGGAAACGTTTGCGCCACTCGTCGTTTTCGGAACAGCCGCCGCCCGCGGTGTAGTAGCCCTCTACCGCCGGGTGCGCCAGCGCCGCGTCCGCCGCCATCCGCCGCACCGTTTCGGCGCCGCCCGCCGTGGCTTTGCGGTCGAGGTAAAGGAACGGGTACAGGTACTTCTCCAGGCGCCTGCCGGTATTCCGCAGCGCGCTTTCCACCACCTGCGCCACCGCCTCGCCGTTCACCGCCATGCGCGCCCGCGCTTCCTTAAGCGGCTCCGGAGGCGCACCGTGCGCCGCGCACACCACCAGATTGAAACCATTCTCGCCGACGGCCTTCACCAACTGGTTCCACAGGTTCTCGATCCGGCGGTCCAGTTGCAGCACCATCTGGTGCATCAATGGCGACGGCGCCCCGGTCTCATATCCCAACAGCGCCGCCGAGCCGTCGATCACGCACAGCAGATCCGCCGAATTCTCCTGCCCCAGACGATCCCGCACCACCAACTCGGCCGCCATATCGAACTCCGCCGTCTGTCCGAAAGGGGATGCCTTATAGAGCGCCAGAAATCCCTGCGGATGGATGGCGGCGTAGTGCAGGGTTCGCAAGGGGGGAGCGTCGGCCGCCGCGTTTATTGCCATCCAGTTCGCATCGCGCGCACTCTCCGGACCTTTGGCCCTGGTGTACTCCTCCAGCCAGTCCGGCTCCGCGCCCGATGCGGTGAACTGTCCCCGATCGTCCAGGTAATACAGCCGCGCCTCCGGCGTTCCGGCGAACAGCGCGGCTTGCGCCCGCGTCATCGCCACCACCGCGACCCTCATCCCCGCATCGCCAGCCTGCGCCGCGAGTGTGGTGGCCAGCAGCCCTTCGTCCGAAGCCCGCACGGGCCCATGCGCCGCATAATCCCACCACGAATCGGCCACGATGCCGTGCTGCGCCGGCCAACTGCCCGTCGCCATGTTGGCAATTCCGCAGGCCGAAAATGTGCTCGACAGATGCCGGCACTCGGTGAACCAAGCGCTTTTCTCCGCCAGCCGCCGGAATCCGCCCGTGCCCAACTGTTGCCACGCGGTATCCAGAGCGTCGGCGCGCAACTGTTCCACGATCACGAGTACCGTTAACTTTGGTCTACTGGGTACCGCCCAAACCCTCCCGGCGAGGGCGCCCAAGACGCACGCTCCGAATTGCCGGCGGCAGATATCCATAGAGAGGAGTTTAACATTCGAGGCAAGTAATGTTATAGTAAGCGTTCGGTAGAATCCTTCTGTAACGGGAGTTTGAGGTCTTTTTGCTTCTCCCGGGCAGAAAGGCGGCTGATGAACGAAGAGAAAAGCGTCCTGGGGTTGGCTACGGTTCGCCGCAATCGAGGTATCACCCTACAACAGATCTCGGAAGCTACCAAGATCGGTGTCCGCTCTCTCGAGGCTATCGAAATAGGGGATTTCCGCAGACTCCCCGGCGGGATCTATGCCACCAGCTACATCCGCCAATACGCGCGCGCTATCGATTACCCCGAGGACGATATCCTCGAAATCTACCGCCTCCACATGGCGGGCCAGCCCGTCTCTTCCCGGGCTGCCCGCGACGAAGAGGTGCACGGGTCATTCCGGCCGGCATCCACGCCGGTCAGTTCCTAGCTGCTTTTCTTGGCCGCCAGCCGCGTGGCAAACTTCGCTACGTTGATGATCGCCCGCTCGTGGGTGCCCTCGCCGATCTTCTCTTTCTCGTCCCACGCTTCCACGCGGAACTCGATTCGCCGTTCGTTCACCCCCGTCACCTCGGCGCGAAAGGTCACCGTCATCCCCATGGGCGCGGCCGCTAAGTGGGCCACGTTCACGTGTGTCCCCACGGTGTCGTGCCCTGCGTCCAGCAGCGGAAGCACGGTATCCCGGCAGGTTCTCTCCATGAACCCGATCATGTGAGGCGTGGAAAGCACGCGCGCCCCTTCCATACCGAGAAAGTTGATCGCTACCTCATTCGAGACCAGCAGTTTTTCTTCTCCGCTGGTTCCAATCGGAATATTTGCCATATCCCCTCCAGGCCCTTATTGCCCCAGTGCCGGCTTTTTTTCGGGTGGCGGAGGCTTGTCGGGCTCCCCTGGCCGTTGCTGCTGCTCGTCGGCATTTGTCGCTGCCGCCGGTTGGCCGCTGGTCTGCATCAGCCGGAAAGACACCGCCGCCACCACCAGAAACATCAGCAAGCCAAAAACGGCCAGAATCAGGCGAATGTTGCCCGGTCTATGGACACGCTCTCCGCAACGCGGACACCTCGAGGCCTTCGGCGGCACCGGCACCAGACAGCGATGGCAAAGGTCCGCCCGGTTCCGCGTTTGTGGCTCGTCCATAGGCCCTGGGGACAATATTAGCATTCCCAACCCCAGGTATAATCGAATAGTGCGTTTGATGCCCTCCCTGCTCCTGATCCTCTGTCTCGCCGGCTGCCAGCACGGCGGGAACAACACTGACGCGGTGCGTCAGGGTGTGATCGATCGCCTGGCTCAACAAAAATTCGACATGAACGCCATGGACATCAAAGTTTCGTCGGTGCAATTCAACGGCGAACAGGCCGATGCCGTCGTGTCGGTGTCGCTCAAGGGCAAGAACGATTCCCCGCCCATGAGCATCCATTATCATCTCCAGCACCAAGGCAACAAATGGGTGGTCATGGGTCTGGCGAACGACAACGGTCACGGCGGCGCCGGCGCGGCCAACCCTGGCGCGGGCGGAGCCAATCCGCATGGCGGCGCGATGCCTCCGGCCCCTGGCGGCGCCGGCAACCCCCACGGCGGCATGGCCCCGGCGGGCGGCGGAGCCAGCATGCCGTCGCCACAAGATTTGCCACCCGCAACGAAGAAATAACCGAATGAAGTGTGTTGCAATCCTGGGGGGCGGCCCGGCAGGCTCGTTCGCTGCCGCGCAGTTGGCGTCCGCAGGTTTGGCGGTCCAGCTTTTCGACGAAAGGCTCGCTTGGGAAAAGCCCTGCGGCGGCGGACTGACTTATAAAGCCTATAGCCAGTATCCCTTCCTGTTGGACAATCCCACTCCCAAGCGGGAGATCAGGGAGACCGTCCTGGCCGCGCCCAATGCCGGTGAAGTCTCGCTGAAACTCGACGATCCGCTGCTCATCTATTCGCGCTTCGACCTCAACCGCCTGCTCCTCGAGCGCGCTGAGCGTGCCGGTGCGCAGATCGAAAAAGCCCGCGTCCTGGGGATTTCGCGCGGCGCGTTTGGGTGGCAAATCCGCACCAGCGGAGGAACCGCCGAAGCCGATTTCTGCATCGTCGCCACCGGCGCCCGCAACCCTTTGCGTGAGGTGGGCACCGAACTGCGCGCCGAGGATACCATGTCGGCTCTGGGCTACTACGTCCCCGGTAACCAGGCGCGCATCAATATTCAATTTCTGCCGCACCTCGAAGGCTACATCTGGGTCTTCCCGCGCTGCGGCCACCTGTCGGTGGGCATCTGCGGGAAAGGAGAAGCCGCCGGTTCCCTGCGCCGCCGCCTGGAACTCTACATGAGCCAGCACGACATCTCCTGGAAAGACGCCACGTTCTACAGCCATCTGCTGCCCTCGCTCGACGCTTCTTCGTGGCGCGGCAACCGCGTCTCGGGCGATGGCTGGATGGCGGTGGGCGATGCCGCCGGACTGGTGGACCCTATCACCGGCGAAGGCCTCTACTACGCCATCCGGTCGGGCGATCTCGCGGCCCAGACCATACTCGCCGATACCTGCAGTCCCGCCGGCCTCCCCGCGGCGTACCGCGCGTGGTTGCGCCGCGATTTTGCGGGCGATTTGGAATTCGGTTCGCGCCTGGCCAAACGCGTCTTCCTCGGCCGCTTCCTCCTCGGCTCGGTCCCCGCCCGCATGGTGCAATTCACCCGGCGCAGCCCGCGCTTCGGCTCCATCATTCAGGATCTTTTCGCCGGCAAGCAGCCTTACCAGGGTTTGAAACGCCGCCTGCTGCGCAATCTGAACGGCAGCCTCTATGACATCGGCATGAGCCTCGGTTTCAGCCGCATGGTTCCGCGCAAAGGCCCAGCATGACTCACACTCATTCCGAAGAGCTCTTCCGCCGCGCCCAGGAGATCATTCCCGGCGGCGTCAATTCCCCGGTACGCGCCTTCCGCAGTGTCGGCGGGAAGCCCGTGTTCATCGCCCGCGGCCAGGGGTCCCACATCTTCGACGTCGATGGCAACGAATACATCGATTACGTCGGTTCCTGGGGACCACTGCTGCTGGGCCATCGCCACCCCGCGATTCTGGAGGCGCTGGAACGCGCGCTCTCGATCGGCACCAGCTTCGGCGCCCCCACCGCGCAAGAAGTCGAGCTGGCGGAGGCCATCTGCGATGCCGTGCCGTCCATCGAGATGGTGCGGCTGGTGAACTCCGGCACCGAAGCCACCATGTCGGCCATCCGTGTGGCGCGGGGATTCACCGGCCGCGACCTCATTGTTAAGTTCGAAGGCTGCTATCACGGCCACGTCGATTCGCTCCTGGTGAAAGCCGGCTCGGGCCTCGCCACTCTGGGAATTGCCGACACGCAGGGCGTGCCCAAGGCCTTCTGCGACACCACTATTGCCCTGCCCTTCAACTCACCCGAAGCCGCGGAAGCGGCCTTCCGTACTCACGGCGACCGCATCGCCGCCGTGATCGTAGAGCCGGTGGTGGGCAACATGGGCTGCGTGCCGCCGCTACCCGGGTATCTGCAGTTTCTCCGGGACGTGACGCACCGCTACGGCGCACTGCTGATTCTGGATGAAGTGATGACCGGCTTCCGCGTGGCTTTCGGCGGCGCGCAGCAACGCTACGGCATCACGCCCGATCTCACCACGCTCGGTAAAGTAATCGGCGGCGGTCTTCCAGTAGGCGCGTATGGCGGCCGCAAAGACATCATGAGCAAGGTGGCGCCGTTAGGCCCCGTGTATCAGGCCGGAACGCTCTCCGGCAATCCGCTCGCGGTGGCCGCCGGGCTCGCCATGCTGCGCCATCTCAAAGCCCACCCCGAAATCTACAACCAGTTGGAGACCCGCGCAGCCGCGCTCTGCGCCGCGGTTCCCGCCGGCGTCACCGTAAATCGCGTCGGCGCCATGTTCACCTTCTTTTTCCATCCGGGACCTGTGACCGATTGGGAATCCGCCAAGGTCAGCGACACCGCGCGATTCGGCCGCTTCTTCCGCGCCATGCTCGATCGTGGAGTGTACATGGCGCCTTCGCAGTTCGAAGCCGCGTTCCTCTCGGCCGCCCATACCGACGAGGATATTGGGAAAACCGTGGCTGCAGCGGCGGAAGCGTTCCAACAAAAAGATTAGCCAGCAGGGCAAGGGGCGAATTTTGCCTTCAGTTCGCCGTGGGCGTTTTCTGAATGCTGTCGATCACGATCACCTGCACCGGAGCCTTGCGCGCTTCCATTTTCAGCCCCAGCGATTCCACCGATGTGAAAATTGAAATCGTCGGATCGCCTCCCATATCGGGGATCCGGCTGGCGTCGCCACCCGAAGCCCGCACCAGATTGCGCAGCTCGTCGATGGAGTAGTCGAGGGTGAAATTGTACCGCCCCTTGAGGTCGGTCATATCTACCACCGGGCGGTCCAGGAATTTAGAAAGCGAATCCATGATGGAGGGAATGGTTACTTTCCTGGCCTCCAGCTTGTTCAAGCCGTAAGTGAGGGTGGACCCGCCGCCGAGGTCGACCGTCGTGCCACCCCGGCCGCCGCCGCTAACGTTGACGTCCACTTTCCCCGTATCGGCGCTGTCCGCATCGGGAGGAAGTTCCTTGATCTTCAGCCCTCCCTTCCCCACCACCAGCGCATACGCCGGCAGATCCCTGGTCTCGCGATGCATCGCTAGCTTGAAGCGGTCTTCCAGCAACGACGCCACCATGCCGCGAAGCGCCGCCTCGCCGCTGACGCCCTCGGGCCGCTTGGCGGCGATATCGAAATGCTCCGTCGCCAGCCAGTCCGGGCCGATGATCTGATAATCCTTCACGTCGTATGCAATGTTGAGGTAGTTGAGTAGAGAAAGGTACGTGCAGCGCACCATGGCGCCATCGATATGCACGCCAACATTGAAACCGGCGTCCGTAATGGGGGCCGACGCCTTAACGGATGCGACTTCGAATTCCGTCCGCGGGGCGGGCGCCTGGCAGAAAACGGCGGGCGCCGTAACTATTGTAAGAATTAACGCTGTTGCTGCTTTCATAGTCAGAATCAAGTACGCCGTTCCGGCAAAAAAGTTCCGAACGCGTACTCCTCCACCACCCGGCCGCCGATGAGGTGCTCCTGAATGATGCGCTCCAGCACCGCGGGCGCCGCCGAATGGTACCAGACGCCCTCGGGATAAACCACCGCGATGGGCCCCTGTTCGCAGATTCGCAGGCAATTGGCCTTGGTACGGTTGACCCGGTCCAGCAGGCCCAACTCGGCCAACCGGCGTTTGAGATAATCCCAGGCTTCGAGGCCCGCCTCTTTGTCGCAGCACTTCGGCTTGGTCTGGTCGCAGCACAGAAAGATGTGGCGCCCGTGGCCGGGCATACCCAAGCCGGCCGCCACTTGTATCAGCCGTTCCCGGTCCGCCATCTTAGATTCCTAGATCGAAAGATACTAAACAAGAATACTGCAACATTTCCCCACAGTCAGGTTGAAGACTCCCCGCCGGCCACCGCCCGCAGGGCCCGCTTCTGTTTTCCACATCCTGAAGGGATTTCAAGCGCGGAGCCCTTGGTTAGATTCTTAGACCCCGATTCGTAAACAAAGCTACTTCAACAACTGGAGCCGGGTGCAGTCGCGTGACCCTGTGCTCATTCTGTCTTCTGACTCCTGACTTCTGTCTTCCAAATCCTGAAGGGATTTCAAGGGCGGAGCCCTTGGTTAGTACTTCAGGTAGATAGTCTTATAGTCGCTGTAGAACTCCATGGCCGCGGGACCCTGTTCTTTGGGGCCGAAGCTGGAGTCTTTGGTGCCGCCGAAGGGAAGCTGATACTCCACGCCCGCGCTGGGCAGGTTGACCGTCAGCAGTCCGGCTTCCGCGCGATAGACAAACTCGAAGGCGCGCGAAAGATTGCTGGTCTGAATGGACGACGAAAGCCCGAACGGAATATTGTTGGCGATCCGCATGGCGTCTTCGAAATCCTTGGCGCGCATGACGGCCAGCACCGGTCCGAAAATCTCTTCTTTCGCGATGGTATGCGATTCTTCCACGCCCGCGAACACCGTCGGCTCCACGAAGTAGCCCTTGACGAGCGCGCCCGCGGTGAGCCGGCTGCCTCCGCACAGCGGCTCGCCCGATTCTTTCCGCGCGATCCCGATGTAGTGCAGTACGGTGTCCATCTGCCCCTGGTCCACGCACGGCCCAATGTCGATGCCGGCCTGCATTCCGTCGCCGACTTTCAATTTGCGCGTGCGCTCCACTACGGCGGCCACGAAACGGTCGTAGATGGCGTCCTCCACGATGGCGCGGCTGGTAGCGGTACACTTCTGCCCGGTCGAGAAAAAGGCCGCGTTGACCACGTTCTCCACGGCGGAATTGAAATCCGCGTCCGCCAGTACGATGGTGGGGTTCTTGCCGCCCATCTCGAGCTGGATCCGCAGCCGCCGCTTGGAAGCCTCGCCATGCAGCCACGCGCCGATCTCGCACGAGCCGGTAAACGACACGGCTTTGAGCGGCGCAGCCGTGACCATCGCCTCGCCCAGTTCCCCGCCCGAGCCGGCCACGAAATTGACCACCCCTTTGGGAATGCCGGCTTCGTGCAGCGCTTCGACGATACGCCACGCGCTGAGCGGCGCGGCCGATGCCGGTTTCACCACCACCGTATTGCCGCAAATCAGCGCCGGCGCCAGCTTCCACGCCGGAATAGCGCTGGGGAAATTCCAGGGCGTGATGAGCCCCACCACCCCAATCGGCTTGCGCAGGGCAAACATATGCACCCGGTCGCGTTCCGAAGGCACCAGCATGCCCGGCATGCGTGAACCTTCGCCCGCGAAGTAGCGCAGGATGTTGATGGCTCGGCGCACTTCGCCTTTCGCTTCGGGCAGCGTCTTGCCTTCCTCGCGCGTCATATCGGCGGCCACGGAATCGAACTTGCGGTCGAGAATGTCGGCTGCCTTGAAGAGAATGTTGCCGCGCGCCGGCCCGCTCATCGCGGACCATTTGGGCAGCGCCTCGGCCGCGGCGGATGCGGCGTCCCGCATGTCCTGCGCGCTGCCCTTGGTGAACGTGCCCACTAGTTCGTCGGTGTTCGCGGGGTTGCGGTTTTCGAAGGTTTTCGCCCCCGTCGCCCATTCGCCGTTGATGTAGTTCGCAAAGTTTTGAGTCATAAGAGTTGGACTTAGAATTGCACTTTCGGCGCCTTTTCGGCGCCCGCTTCGGTCTTGAAATAGGCGTCGTTGCGCGTGAAACCCGACATCGACGCCACCATGTTGTTGGGGAACAGTTGCAGCGTGGTGTTGTACGTCTGCAAGGCCTCGTTGTACTTCATGCGCTCCACGTTGATGCGATTCTCCGTCCCCGAGAGCTCGTCCTGCAGGTGCAGGAAATTCTCGTTGGATTTCAACTGCGGATAATTTTCGACCACCACCAGCAGCCGGGAGATGGCGCTATTGAGCTGATCGTTGGCGGCGATCTTCTCCTGCGGCGTGCGTCCGCTGGCCAGTGCCGCGCGGGCGTCGGCAATGTCCTTGTAGACTTCGGTCTCGTGCGCCGCGAAGCCTTTCACGGTGGAGACCAGATTGGGGATCAGGTCGGCGCGCCGCTGCATAGCGCTCTCCACCTGTGCCCATTGTGCCGTCACGGCCTCCTGCTTCGTCACCAGGTCGTTCCGCACACTGACGTATTTGCCGCCCATGAACAGCAGCATCAGCACCAACACCCCTATCACGATCAGAGCGATTTTCACGTGTCGTCTCCTATTTCTCCAGTCGATCCACCGCTTGGATCACCACGTTGATGGCTTCGAGGTAGGCGCCCAACAGGGCGACCGGTTCCACCTCGCGCGCTTTCAGTTGCTGCTCGCGGATGGCCAGCAATTTGTCGAACGGCAGCGGGTCGAAGCCGAAGCGCTCGCTGGCGCGGGCGATCACCTCGCGCTTGGTAGCGGGCCCGTCGGCGCCATGGAGAATCAGCGCGTGCCGGAATAACACACAAAAAGTGGAAAGCGAATCGAGCAGCAGGCGACGGAGCAGACCCGCGTCGGAGAGCATGCCCGAAGCCTTCTGGCGCAGACGCAGCAGTTTGGCGCGCAGATCGTGCTCCACCTGCGCGCGATAAAACGTGCGGTCCACCACCAGCGTGGAGACCACGTCTTTACCGGCCAGCAACCGGTGTTGCCGTTTCATATCGCTGAATTCAATGGCGAAGCAATCGGTGGAGGTTTCCACTTCCTGCTCGGTCAGCAGCAGCGGCGAGGGGCTGCCCTGTTCGCGCCACCAGCGGAAGATCGTTTCGCTATCGCCCAATTCGCGCGGTGTGATGCGGCTCAAGACGCAGAGGACGTTGTAGTCGGAGAACTTCTCCTGATGGTCGCCGGCGGCTGCCGAGCCGTAGAGCACCACCGAAACCAGGCGGTCGCCGTAGGCTTTCTGGAGCTTCTCCACGAGTTGTTGCACTACCTTGTCCATGAGCTGTTGCACTATTCTGTCAAAAGCCGGCCGTTACCAGTCGCTGGAGGCACCGCCGCCTCCGGAATCGCCCCCGCCGAAGCCGCCGAAGCCGTCCCCGGAATCGAACCCTCCGAACCCACCGCTTCCCCGGCTGCCATAACTGGATCGCCCTCCCATCAGATTACCGAGTAACAACCAGGGAAGCACGCCCAGTCCGCCGCCGCCAAAACCGCGTGGACCGCCGGCGCGCGCGAGCAGCGAAACCAGAAGAACCAGCCCGAGAATCATTTGCCAGTTGATATGGTCCGAGAGCGAAGGCTGCGTCCGCCGCTGCGGCAGTCGAGCCGTCAACGGCACGTTCTTGGCTTGGGCAATGGCGGTGCCGATGCTCTGCGCGGCCGCGATCATGGCATCGCCGACGTCGTTTTGCCGCAGCGCCGGCCGCATTTCGCGCAGAACATCGCCGGCGAGACCGTCGGGCAGAATGGGTTCGATACCGTAGCCCACCTCCAACCGGCTGCGACGATCGCCGATGGAGAGCAGCAGCATGATGCCGTCGTTTTTGCCCTTTTCGCCCACTCCCCAGGCGCGAAAAATCGTGTTGGCGACGTCTTCGATAGGTTCGCCTTCAAGCGAGGGGATGGTGACGAAGGCCATTTGCGCACCGGTGGCTTGTTCGACACTGGTGGCGTAGGCTTCGATCTGGCTTCTGCTGGCAGCGTCGATGACGTGGGCGAAGTCGCTGACATAGCCTTCGGGTTTGGGGTAGCGCGCTTTCCAGTCGACCGCCCAGCCGCCAGAGGCGCCCAGCGCGAGCACGACGCCCAGCCGCAACCACTTCTTCATGTTGAGCTTCCAGTGTACTATGCGGCAGGCTCTGGATTCGCGCGGCGCGGTCTTGATTCGCTCTTCCCTCTGGCGGTTTGCTAAAATGGCATTGTTACATTCATTGGGACGTCGTCTAACGGTAAGACTGCAGACTCTGGATCTGCGTATCGGGGTTCGAATCCCTGCGTCCCAGCCAACTCAATTCCCCTCCGCTTGGTATGCTACGATCCGGTATTCTGTAAAGAGACACGATGTCGTTGGTGTTCGAATGGGACCTACGCAAAGCCCGATCCAATTACCGGAAGCACAACATAAGCTTTGCCGAGGCTGTCTCGGTTTTCAGCAATCCGCTGGCGCGGATTTTCCCGGACGAGGAGCACTCCACGGAAGAATTTCGCGAGATCATCGTTGGGCATTCCGTGGCGAAGCAGCTCTTGTTGGTTTGCTTTACGGAACGGGAAACGGGCCGTATTCGCATCATCAGTGCTCGCCGCGCCACAAGGTTAGAGCAGCACGATTATGAGGAAGACGCCGCCAAGTAAGCGGGAGCGAAAACCCGCCAACGGACTTCGGCCTGAGTACCGTTTCGATTACACCAAGGCCAAGCCGAACCGGTTCGCGGGCCGCGCCCAGCCAGGAGCAGTCACCGTTCTGCTGGACCCGGATGTGGCCCGCGTGTTCAAGAATGCCGAGTCTGTAAACGCAGTCCTGCGCGCGTTAGTGACCACCATGCCGGGACGCCGCGCACCGGCGAAATAGCAATCAGCGCATAACTGCTTTCACGAACGTAATCACCACTCCGTCGGGATCGGCCACCGTCAGTGACGCGGGAGCGCTCTTCACCCGCAATCCCAACCCCGCCAACACCCCAGCCGTCTGCTTCAAATCGGCCACGCCGAACTGAATGCCTGATTTGACCTCCGGACCGCCCGCCGCGATGTCCAATTCCTGTCCCGAATCGCCGGGCATGCGCAGACGCGCCGGAAGGCCCTGGCCGATTTCGGCAAAGCTCAACTTCTCCACGTAGAAGGTCCGGATGGCGGCGACATCACGCGCCGTCGCCGTCGCTCCCACGAGCATTTGCGACACACGATTGGCGCCCAGGTGCTTGCCGCGATCCTCGAAGTGCCGCGACCCCGGCATGTACTGCGTATACTCGATCGTCTGGCCCTCGGGATCCTTCGTGGTCATCAGCAGGTTGCCGGCGCCCGCTTTCCGCACATCCGAAACCGCGAGCCCTCGCCGTGCATACTCCGCGTGCAACGCCTCCAGATCATTCGCTTCGTAGCACACGTGCATCAGCCCGAGAGGCTGCGACGGGTCGGTCCGCGGATACAGTTCGATGAATTGACGGTCGTTGATCTTGAGGAAGGCTTCGGTAGTCCGCTCCCCCTGCTTCATTTCAAAGAACTGCTCGAACCCCAGCTTGTTGTAGAATCCGCGCGCGGCTTCCAGATTGGCCACGCGAAACGCCACATGCGCGATCCCCACCTGGTTCGGCGGCTGCGCCCAAGCGAGCGACGCGCACAACAGGCACGGGATCCACAGTTTCGATGCCATACTCCGCCATCATAGCGAACATCGACAAACCGGACCCGAACTAACGCAAAAAGTCGGTGACCGTCGAACTTATAATGACCTGCAGGCGCTTCCCCACCATAATCGGCCCGATACTTCTCGCCTCATTCGCCCTATCGGCGCAGCCGGCCTTCGATTCAACGTCCATCAAGCCGAGTCCGATGAGATCCAAAGAAGATGTGAGCCGTACCGAGGTCACTCCGGGCAGTGTCTCGATGACCGGCGTCACGTTGCGATCCGCGGTGAAGTGGACCTATGGCGTCAGGGACGATCAAGTCTCGGGGCCAGGCTGGCTCGGGACCGAACGATACGACATCGTCGCCAAAGCAGGGGGCCCGACGCCGGTCCCTGAGCTCAGGCTCATGTTGCAGGCCCTGCTGGCCGACCGGTTCGGGCTGGCACTCCACCGCGAGACTAAGGAACGTCCGGTATTCGTGATCGCAGTGGGGGAGGATGGGCCGAAGCTTACGCCGGCGGCGGAAACCGGCCCGAGTAAGCTGAAGGTGGTGGACGGCGCCCTGCTCTTCGAGCATTATACGCTGGCGGAACTCGCGGACCGGTTGTCGGCGGCGCCATTCGGGCTGGGCCGTCCGGTGCTGGATCGGACCGGGATCGCGGGGGTGTATGACGTGAGCGTGCCCATCCCGGGCGGCATTGCCGAAATGAAGCTGGCTGCGGAGCGCGCATCTCTCGCCAATGAGTCGGAAGACCCTTCCCCGTACTTCGCCGCATTTCGAAAGGCCGGACTAAAACTGGAAGCTAAGAAGGAACCTGTGGAGGTCCTCGTGATCGATCGCGCCGAGAAGGTTCCGAAAGCGAATTAGGCCAGACCCACCGGGGATTTCGCGCCGCCAGGCACGCCTTGACACCCTGCCTCTCTTTCCTGTAAAAATATAGTACAGGCGAATAAAAGGCGAAGATATGCCCGCCGCAGCCCTCAAAACGCAATTCGAGTCCCTTCTTGGCGGCCACCTGGACTGGCAATCCCGCCCCGCGCCCGAGTGCGCCCCCTCCGGCATCTCCGCTCTCGACGCGGCCACCGGCGGACTCCCTCGCGGCTGCCTCACCGAGATCTTCGGACCGGCTTCCTCCGGCCGCACCAGCCTGCTGCTCTCCATCCTGGCCCAAGCCACCCATCGCGAAGAAGTCTGCGCCCTCATCGATGCCGAAGATGCTTTCGACCCCGCATCCGCCAGCATCGCCGGCGTCCGCCTCGACCGTCTCCTCTGGGTTCGCTCCGCCAACAACGCCGAACACGCCCTCAAGGCCGCCGATCTGCTGATCCAAGGCGGCGGTTTCGGCCTCGTCGTCCTCGATCTTGGCGATACCCCGCCCGCCACTGCCCGCCGCATCTCGCTCACTTCCTGGTTTCGCCTGCGCCGCGCCGTGGAAAACACCCCCACCGTGCTGCTCTCGGTGGCGCGCCAGTCCAACGCCAAAACCTGCGCCTCGTTGCAACTGGAATGCGCCCGCGAGCACGCCGCATGGTCCGGCGCGATGCATTCCTCGAGACTCCTGCGCGCCATTTCCGCGCGCGCCACTTCCACCCAACGGAGCAAGACATGTTCGCCTGTCTTCACGGCAACGGCAATCTGACCGCCCTGGCTTTCGAATTCTCGCCCACGGTGGAGCAGACCGCTCCCGATACCGTCACTTTCGACGCGTCCGGCCTCGACCGTCTCTTCGGGTTCCCGCAAGACGTCGCCGCCGCGCTAGCCCGCCGCGCCGCCGAGATCCACGTCAAAGCCAGCATCGCCATCGCCGCCAATCCCGATGCCGCCATCTGCGCCGCCCGCGGATTCTCCGGCACGAGCATCATTCCTTATGGCGACGAGGCGAAATTTCTCGCGCCTCTGCCCACCGCGCTGCTCTCGCCAACGCCCGAATTGCAGGAAACCCTGGACCGCTGGGGCATCCGCCGCTTCCAGGATCTCGCCGCTCTGCCGCCCCTGGGCATCGCCGAACGCCTCGGTCCCGAAGGCCTGCGCCTGCGCGAACTGGCCCGCGGAGAAGCGGAGCGCAAGCTGCTCCCGCTTGCAGATCCGCTCCGCTTCGAAGACGAAATCGAGCTCGATTACCCCGTGGAACTGCTTGAGCCGCTGGCCTTCGTGCTGGCCCGCCTGATCAACTCGCTCGCCACCAGCCTGGCCGCGCGCGCCCTCGCCACCAACGAGCTCCGCTTGCAGCTCAAGCTCGAAAACCGCACCACGCACGAGCGCACTCTGCGCCTCCCCGTGCCCACGCTCGACACCAAAGCTTTCCTGAAGCTCCTGCAGCTCGATCTCTCCCAGCACCCGCCCGCCGCGCCCGTCCTGCACGTCCGCATGGCGATGAATCCCGTGAAGCCGCAATCCGCGCAATCCGGCCTCTTCATCCCCGCCGCTCCCGAACCTGTGAAGCTGGAACTGACCATCGCGCGCCTGAAATCCATCGTCGGCCCCGACCGTGTGGGCACCCCCGCGCTCCTCGACACTCACCGCCCCGACGCCTTCCGCATGGAGCCGGCATTCGTACCATCTGCCCCTGCCACCACCCCCAAATTCCGTCTCTCCATCCGCCTCTTCCGCCCCCCGCGCGCGGCGCGCGTGGCCCTCGCCTCCGGCCATCCCAGCTTCGTCACCGCCGGAGCCATCCGCGGCAAAATTCTCGATCTCGCCGGCCCCTGGCGCACCTCCGGCGACTGGTGGACCGCCGACCCCTGGCTCCGCGACGAATGGGACATCGCGTTGTCGGATGGCGCGCTGTATCGGCTCTACTGCGACCCGCGAGGCTGGTTTGTGGAGGGGAGCTATGACTAAGTTTGCCAAAAGAATATTCACCGCAGAGACGCTGAGGCGCAGAGAGTTAAGAAAGTCAAAACCGGAGAGCGCTGAGGTGGCCGAGGGCGCTGAGGGGTCTGCTGTCGCAATGGGGTTGCCTGCGGTCGAGCTAACGCCTAAGGGGGAATCGCAGAGGGGTGTTCGTCTCGCAAATGCCAGTTTCCGCCGCACGGCGATAGCACTCCCCTCAGCGTTCTCCGCCTCCTCGGCGCTCTCCGGTTTTGACTTTGTGTTTCTCAGCGTCTCCGCGTCTCAGCGGTGAAAATTGCCGTGTTCGTCGAACTCCACGCCCGCTCCGCTTTCACTTTCCTCGAAGGCGCTACTGTCCCCGAGGAACTCGCCGGCGCCTGCGCGCGATTCGACATGCCCTCCATGGCCATCGTGGACCGCAACGGTGTCTACGGCGCGCCGCGCTTCCACATGGCCATGAAAAAGGCCGGACTCCGCGCCCATATCGGCTCCGAAATCACCTGCACCAACGGCCATTCCTACCCACTGCTTGCCGAGACCCGCGAGGGCTACCAGAATCTCTGCCGCCTCATCACCCGCATGAAGCTCCGCGCCAAAAAGGGAGAAGGCGCCGCCATCCTCGAAGAGATCGCCGAATTCTCCCGCGGCCTCCTCTGCATCACCCGCCATCCCGACCAGCGCCTGCTCGACATCTTCGGCCCCCAGCGTCTCTATGCCGAGCTCCAGCGACACTATCAGCGCGAAGAAGAAGCCCACAACCAGGCCACCGTCGACCGCGCCCGCCATCTCGGCATCCCGCTCGTCGCCACCAACGGCGTCGCCTACGCCACCCCCGAGCAGCGCGAGCTCCTCGATGTCTTCACTTGCGTGCGCAACCACGTCACCCTCGCCGAAGCCGGCCGCCTGCTGGAGCGCAACTCCGAACGCTATGTCAAATCGCCCGCCGAAATGGCGCGCCTCTTCGCCGACCTGCCCGAGGCCATCGCCAACGCCCGCGCCATCTCCGAACGTCTCGAGTTCACCCTCGCCGATCTGGGCTATCGCTTTCCCCGCTACCCCGTCCCCGAGGGCGAGACGCAAATGTCGTTCCTGCGCAAACGCACCGACGAGGGCGCGCGTCTCCGCTACCAGCCCTACCACGAGCGCGCCCAGCGCCAGATCGAGCGTGAGCTCGCCCTCATCGAAAAGCTCGACCTGCCGGGCTACTTCCTGATCGTCTGGGACATTGTGCGCTTCTGCAAAGAGCACGACATTCTCTGCCAGGGCCGCGGCTCGGCCGCCAACAGCGCCGTTTGCTACTCGCTCGGCATCACCGCGGTCGACCCAGTCGGCATGGATCTTCTCTTCGAGCGCTTCCTCTCCGAAGAGCGCGGCGAGTGGCCCGATATCGATATCGATCTCCCCAGCGGCGACAAGCGCGAACGCGCCATCCAGTACGTCTATCAGCGTTTCGGACAGTTAGGCGCCGCTATGACCGCCAACGTCATCACCTACCGCGGCCGCTCCGCCGCTCGCGAGGTCGGCAAGGCGCTGGGGTTCGAAATCACCTCGCTCGAACGCCTCAGCAGCCTGGCGCACTCCTTCGAATGGCGCGACCCTGCAGACACGCACGCGCGCAAATTCCGCGAGGCCGGCTTCGATCTCGAACAGCCGCGCGTGCGCAAATTTCTGGACCTCTACGGAATGGCGCAGGACCTTCCCCGCCATCTAGGCCAGCACTCAGGCGGGATGGTCATCTGCCAGGACCAGCTCGATTCCGCCGTCCCTCTAGAGCCCGCCACCATGCCCGGCCGCGTAGTGGTGCAGTGGGACAAAGAAGACTGCGCCGATATGGGCATCATCAAGGTGGACCTGCTCGGTCTCGGCATGATGGCGGTCATCGAAGAGTGCCTGCAGCTCATTCCGCCCACGTACAACGAAACCGTCGACCTGGCGCACCTGCCGCAGGACGACCCGGCCGTTTTCGAAGCCCTGCAAAAGGCCGACACCGTGGGCATGTTCCAGGTGGAAAGCCGCGCGCAAATGTCGGCCCTGCCGCGCATGATGCCGCGCAAGTTTTACGACATCGTGGTGCAGGTGGCCATCATTCGCCCCGGCCCCATCGTCGGCAAAATGGTGCATCCTTATCTCAATCGCCGCCAGGGCCGCGAAGCGCCCGATTGTCTCCATCCCTCGCTCGAGCCGGTACTGCGCCGCACTCTCGGGGTGCCGCTATTTCAGGAGCAGTTGCTGCGCATGGCCATGATCGCCGCCGGATTCACGGGCGGCGAAGCCGAGGAGTTGCGCCGCGCCATGGGCTTCAAGCGTTCCGAAAAGCGCATGGCCGATATCGAAGTGAAACTGCGCGCCGGCATGACGCGCAACGGCGTCGTCGGCAAAGTGCAGGACACTATCGTACACTCCATCACTTCCTTCGCGCTCTACGGATTCCCCGAATCGCACGCCGCCAGCTTCGCACTGCTGGCTTACGCCAGCGCGTACCTGAAGTGCCATTACCTGGCCGCCTTCACCTGCGCCATGCTGAACAACCAGCCCATGGGTTTCTACTCGCCCGCCATCTTAATAAAAGATGCCCAGCGCCACGGCCTGCGAGTCCTGCCGGTGGATATCGTGGAATCGGATTGGAATTGCACGGTCGAAAACCTTTATCTTCGGCTAGGCCTGCGTTACGCCCGCGGACTCCGCGAAGAGGCCGGCCAGGCCATCCTGCGCGCCCGTGCCGAACGGCCCTTCAGCAGCGTGGACGATCTCGCCCTGCGCGTCCGCGAACTGCGCAAAGACGAGATCAATCGCCTCGCCGAAATCGGCGCGCTCAACTCGCTCGGTGAGGCCCATCGCCGCGACGCCCTCTGGCAAACGCAGCGCGCCATCCTGCCCGTCGGTCCGCTGTTCGCCGATGAGGAAGAAATCGGGCAGCCCTCCCCGCTCGCCCCCATGAACACCGGCGAGCGCCTCTACGCCGACTATCACGGCACCGGCCTGACCATCGGCAAACACCCCATGGCCTACCGCCGCGCCGAAATGGACCGGCTCCGCGTGACCCGCGCCGCCGATCTGGCCCGCGTCCCCAACGGCCGCATCGTGCGCATCGCCGGAACGGTGATCGTCCGCCAGCGTCCCGGCACCGCGAAAGGCTTCGTCTTCCTCAGCATGGAAGACGAAACCGGCATCATGAATGCCATCCTCACGCCACCCACTTTCGACCGCTTCAAGCTCGCCGTCCTCGGCGAGCGTTTCCTGCTGATCGATGGCGTGCTGCAGAATCTCGACGGAGTAATCTCCGTGAAAGCCGCGCGCGTCCAAGCCCTCCCGCAAGGCGTCGCACCCGCGTCGCACGATTTCTACTAAGCTAATCTCTGCGGTCAAAAAGTAATGAAGATGATTCACCGCTGAGACGCAGAGACGCGGAGAAAAAAACAAACATAGGGAGAGCGCAGAGGGGGCGGAGGTAACCTGCGCTACCCCGGGCTTCTCAAGGGTCCGACCCCGCGGGTTCAAGCCACCGGGGAGCGTGGGGAGTAAAGGTTAGCCGCGCGCGTCCAAGCCCTCCCGCAAGGCGCCGCACCCGCGTCGCACGATTTCTACTAAGCTAATCTCTGCGCTCAAAGAGTAATGAAGATGATTCACCGCTGAGACGCAGAGACGCGGAGAAAAACCAAACATAGGGAGAGCGCTGAGGGGGCGGAGGTAACCTGCGCTACCCCGGGCTTCTCAAGGGTCCGACCCCGCGGGTTCAAGCCACGGGGGAGCGTGGGGAGTAAAGGTTAGCCGCGCGCGTCCAAGCCCTCCCGCAAGGCGCCGCACCCGCGTCGCACGATTTCTACTAACCCAAGTTCGTCACTACATCGGTAGTTTCAGGCTATTTTAAGCCGTCTGTTGGAGGGAAGTCCTTTCTTCTCAAGCGGCGTTTTCTGGAATACCGATGTAGTGTAGACCTACCCTCTTGATGAGGCTCGGCGACCATGACACGATCATGTCAGAATGTTTTTGCGTCCCAACCACCGCAGCAAGGATGGCAAAGCGCATACCTATTGGTCGCTGGTGGAAACGGTACGCACAGCGGACGGTCCGCGCCAGAAGACGCTGTGCTATCTGGGCGAGCTGAACAGTTCCGCACAGGCGCGCTGGCTGA
>Ga0326727_10005777_pt1 | contig 34855 bp, 17 predicted proteins | sample MB2enrmetagenome_FD_207643 | JGI IMG/M metagenome (GOLD analysis project Ga0326727, IMG submission 207643) | Lab enriched peat soil microbial communities from McLean, Ithaca, NY, United States - MB29MY | ecosystem: Environmental > Terrestrial > Soil > Wetlands > Peat | place: USA: New York...
AGACGATCCCTTCGCGGTACTGCGTCAGTGGTTTTTCCTGCTCCGTATACAAGGTAACGGTGGAACTCATGCGAATGAGAAAATCGGCTCCCGAGGCCATGATTTGCCGGCAGAGATCGAATCCCACATAGCCCGCATCGCAGACGATTAAGGCCATCGCAGGCAGCGTCCCCAGCAGGTACTTGAGATGATCGCGTTCGCTCGCCGTTCCTTTGCCGAAGCGCCACGCCAATGGGACGCCCGTGGCCAAGTGAACTATGGCCGTCAACCAGAGGCTGGGGGCCGAGTCGGTCTTTCCCGCCTCTCCCAGTCGCGCTTCCAACGAAGGGATTCGCGCACACTCCAAGCGACTGCCGTCGCATCCCAAGACCACGAATCCGCCCGCTTGCCATCGTCGTTCCAAAGCCTCCGGTATTCGGGCACGCACTCCCGCGATCACCGCCCGCAGCACCCGCATCGGCAGGCGTGCCAACGCCAACTGAAACCCCGGCAACGTCTCCCCCGGTCGACGCCGTTTGGGCTGCAAAGCGACCATCACCGCACGGGCCGACTCGAAACGCTCCTCCTGCGAGTCTCCGCAGGCAAAGGTCATCAACACCAGCGTCACCAGCAGTGGTTTGATCCGCCATCGCGACGCCCGCCAGGGACGGGCGATTGCTTTTTGCCCTTGCTTCCAAACCGAAGGTGTGAGAAATTGCCTCAGGCAATCGCCCAGGGTGCGCACCCTCCGCCGTTGCTTCCGCCGCTTCCTTGCCGAAGCCATAAACCGTTCCTCCATGAAGGGTTGTGGTGATGAACTTCCCTTTCATGCCGAGGAACGGTTTTTTCTTCAAGGCCAATTTCTGATAGACTCCTTGTTGGCGTTGGGTGCCATGCCCACGCTTGCGTGGGCATGTGCGTAACCGCCAATAAATTGCCCGCCCGGCAGGCCCCGGTAGGCTGAGTGCCTGGAGTTAGCGGGCGGGCGGCGCCGTTTCCGAGGCTTCATCCTTCCCGCCAGTAACTGTGAGCATTGCCCGGAAAGCCTCGGGAGGTGTGCCTACTGGCAGAAACTCGCAGCCATACGGCATCAGTTGTGCTGGAAGCCCGTCAGCGTAGTTACTCTGAATGCCTCCGGCGACATTTATCCCGACCAACGCCTGTTCGAGTGAAATGTCGCGTGGCTCCATCCAATTGATGCCCGAGTTCGCCACCTCGACGAACCAGACTATTTTCCGCGATCGACCGTGCATGTCTTGCATTCGCAGTGGGCTCGTGCCGCGCCATGGTGTGCCCTTGCCGACAATTCCCACGTAGTCCGTGACTGTAGATTTCGATTGTCGGTCGGCATTCGGCGAGCGGAAGCAAACGGGCGTTTCCGACGCCAGCAACTTGTTGTGCGGCCCATCCCAAGGCTCATCAAACCTGTAGCGTCTCCATGAATCGTCGCCGCAAAGGTATGGCCAAATCAGTACCCGCCAACTGTGTGCTGGGCGTCCCTCCTTATCCGCCAGGTATTGCGGAGGATAGGAACCGTTTGCTTGGCGGTAGTTCTCCATTGCCAACTGAATCTGCTGGAGCCCGTTGGCGGATGCCGCCTTGCAGCCAGAGACCCGTGCCGCCTGGAAGACGGCTGTTCCCACACAGGCTATCACGCCCACGCAAAGCAATACCAACACGACTAAGGGCGCTCTTTTCAATCTCGGCTTGCGGCAGATGGGCATTGGTCAACACCCCCTCGTCGCTGAAGCGGTACTGCTTGATTGTATCGCATTTCCCGATGTGCAGCGACACCCCCTTTTGCCCAATTGTCAAAGGGTTGCCCTGGTATGCGCGCGCCTCCGCCGATTTCCCGGCATGCCCACGCAAGCGTGGGCATGGCACCCGGCTAGGGCCAGGGGCTGCCTTCGCTGGCTTCCTTCACTACCCCGATTCTGGTCTGCGCCACGCCGGCTATGTTAGGCTCCAGCCGCGGAGCGGCGGCAGTCAATAGCCAGGGGCGCCGAGCCCCTGGAAACGAACGCGAAAATCACCACGGGAGCCGCGAACGGGGCGGCAATAACTGCTGTCGCCGCTTCGCGGCTCTTGATCGTTCGTCGTTGAGGTCCCAGGGGCTGGCGCCCTTGGCTATGGACTGCCGTGCCTCCGGCACTAACGCATTTGGCCGCAAATAGCGCCGCCGCTTTCGCTATTCTGTGGGCCTGATTTAGAACGAATACTCCAGGCCGGCGGTGGCTCCGTGATAGAACACGCCGGAGCCGCTATCGACACCAAGTGCCTTCACATAGGTGTCGTACGGATCGCCGTTACAGAAGGTTTTCTGGATCTGGCCAGGCGCCAAGGCAAGGCCTTGCAGCCAGATGGCTTCGTAACCGGCTTTGAGCAGGAGCCGCTGGGTAAGCCGGTATTTGGCCTGCAAGCCGATTTCGCCAAGGAAGGCGAGTTGATTGGTCGCGGCGGACTCCCAGTACACGCTCCGATATATGCTCACTCCGGTGGTCTCTGCCGCGTTGTTGTCGAACATCCCCGCCTTGACCAGCCCAGCAAGCGAAAAGCGACCCCAGCTCAGCATTTTCCAATCCTCGCCAAGCTGCAAGCCATAGAGATTGTTCCTCGTCCTGGTATCCCAGAAAGGCATCGCTCTTTCGGGAGGCAAGGTGCCTTGAAGATCCTCCCACAGGTTGACCCAACGGAACCCGGCGAGTACGGTTACGCGGGGACAGAGGTCCCATCGCACGTTGAGTTCCGCGTTATGAAGTCTGGTCGCATACCTCCATGCCATGGCTTGGTCTGCATAGTCGGCCGTTTGCACGAAGTCGCCGGGAGCCGTGAACACCAGCCAATTGGGCGGCGGCCCGCCCCCGCCGCCCGTGCTGTTGGGCTCGACGCTTTTTGCGCTGCTCCACCCGTCAATCTGAAAATACGAAAACTCCAGGCCGCAGCCGCCATCGCCGTGATACGTCAAGCCGACCGCCGGCCCGGCGGCAAAGCCTTGGCCGAGGTCCTCGCTATTGAGCCTTTCGGTGCCGGTGCCGACAACGATGGGAGAATGCGGGGGATAGGTGCTAACGAGCGTTTGATTGACGGTGCCGAGCCGCTCGAGGATGATGAACGCGGCCGAGGCGCTCAAGCGGGAACAACACGATTGGCCGAAGCCTGCATCGCAGCAGCCGGCGCCCTGCGACTGATCAGCCGTCATCTCGGACGACGACGATGAGCCTTCCCCATTGCCTGCCGTCGCGCTCTGGGCCGCCGGGTCGTTCTGGCCCAGGGCAGCAGTGGAAATCGTCGAGCATGCTAGAATCGCGCAAATAGCCGCCGTGCTTGCCCTGCGGGAATTCATTTCCTTCCCTCCCTGGACGGCCCGACGTCGGGTTGACTACCAACAGTCTGCATCGGCCCGACGATCGCCGAAGTTCAGCAGTCAGTCAGGGTTTGTCATTTCTAGAGGTATTTGCACCGCCACCGACACCAATCCGGCTCGAATGCGATCGAACGGGCAGAATAGGCTGGTTCTTCGGGGTGGATCTCGGCGCGGCGATGCGACACACCGGCGCGCCGGGAGGCGCGACGCCTTCGGGGAGACGCCCGACCGTCCCAGCCGCGCGTGGCGCGTGAGACAGATCCAAACCCGGGCGTCGCCGACCATGCTGCGCACGGTGCCCGCGAGCCCCGGCTGATCGCTCGGGCCCCCCCGGGCTCCCGCCTCGCAAGGGTGACGGACCCCCAAGCGGGCTTCCAGCACTCGGGCGACGATAAGGACCTTGCCGTCCCAGGCCGCCGGAGATTGGCTGTAGGGCCAGGGGCTGCCCTTCCATTACCGCGGCTGTAGTCTGCGGCGCGCGGGCCGGGTATATTACGGCTTAGTGTCGCAAGGGGACCGTCCCCTTTTCGTCGAACGAAAATCGGGACAGTCCCCCATTGGAGAATGCCTATGACCCCGCGTGAGCGCGTGCGGGCGGCCCTGAACCAGGTCCAGCCCGATTTTACCCCCTGCGACTACTACGCGACGCCGGAGATTCACACGGCGCTGGCCGGGCATTTCGGCCTGGCGGCGCCGCGCTGCGCCCCCGCGGCGATGAGCGGCAGCACCGCGGCGCTGGAAGACAGCGGCGTGGCCGAGTGCCTGGGCAGCGACATTCGCTATCTCAATCCGCCGTATATCGGTCCGCCCCTGCCGGTCTTCGCGGACGGCTCGTCGCAGAATATCTGGGGCATCCGCCGCCGCCGCATGCCCAATGAATATGGCGCTTACGACGAGCCGGTGGGGACGCCCTATGCGGCCTGGACCACGGTCGAAGAGGCCGAGAAGTTCCCCTGGCCCAGTGCCGACTGGTTCGACTACGGCGCCGTGCCGGCCCTGTGCGCGGCGGGCGGCGAGCTGGCCCTTGCCGCCGGGGCCACCTACGTGCAGGACTTCATCAACAGCGTGGCCTTCGGCCGGGGCGTGGAGCAGGTGCTCGTGGACATCGCCGCGGAAGACCCGGTGTTCCTGTACATTGTCGAGCGGCGGCAGCGCTTCTACCTGGCCTACGTCGAGCGAATCCTGGCGGCGGCGCGGGGCAGGATCGACTTCGTGTTCTGCGGCGACGATTTCGGCAGCCAGCGGGGGCTGTTGATCTCGCCGCGATCCTTCGAGCGCCTGTTCGCCGCCCGGAAGAAGGAGCTTTTCGACCTGGCGCACGCCTACGGGGCCAAGGTCTCGCACCACTGCTGCGGCTCCAGCCGCGGCCTGATCCCGCGGTTCATCGAGTGCGGCATGGACGCGCTGCAGACCATCCAGCCGCGGGCCGCCGGCATGGACCCTTACGAGTTGAAACGGGAATTCGGCGGAAAAATCGCGCTGCACGGCGCGGTCGACGTGCAGGGCTGGCTGCAACGGGCCACGCCGCCCCAGATCGAAGCGGAAGTCGACCGCTTGATGGACGAGGTCGGCTCGGGCGGCGGGTTCATCCTCGGCCCCAGCCATCACATCCAGCCCGACACCCCGCTGGAGAACGTGTTGGCCGTGTATCGGGCCGTGGCCAAGCGGCGCGGGCGCATGATCTGACGCCGGCGCGGAGCGCGAATTACCTGAACAGGCCGGGTCGGCCGGACACCTCCGTGGGCGCGGGGTCGTGCCAGCCTCCTGCGGGCGACAGAAGCCGGGCGACTTCGGGTGGCCCCCATTTGCCGGGCTCGTACTCGCAAAGCGGGGTCGCGGCGCCGAGCACCGGGTCCACCACGCGCCAGGACGCCTCGACGGCATCCTCCCGGGCAAAGAGCGTCGCGTCGCCGCCGGCCGCGTCGCCCAAGAGCCGCTCGTAGGGCTCCATTTCGTCAGGGGGCTGCTCGTGGGCCACCAGCTCGACCGGTTCGCCCACCATGCACTCTCCCGCCCGCTTGACCCTGGTGCCCAGCGCGAGCACCATCTCCGGGCTCAGCCGAAAGCGGTAGTAGTTCGCCGGCGGCGGTCCGGGCTCGTCGAGCACCGCACGCGGGGGGCGCTTGGACCGCACCAGCACCTCCGTCGCCGTCACGGGCAGACACTTGCCCGCACGCACGTAGAACGGCACCCCGCGCCAGCGGTCGTTGTCGACAAGAAACCGCACGGCGGCAAAGGTCTCGACCTGCGAATCGGGGGCCACGCCGGACTCCTGCTGGTAGCCGCGGTATTGGCCGCGCAGCACGCTGGCGGAGTCGAGCGTGCAGACGCGCTCCAGCAGCCGCGCCCTTTCATCGCGCTGGGCCGCGTGCTCATTCCCTCTGGGGCACTCCATGGCCAGGCAGGCAATCACGTGCAGCATGTGGTTCTGCACCACGTCGCGGATCGCTCCCACCTCTTCGTACAACTTGCCGCGACCGGCCACGCCGAAGCTCTCGGCCATGGTAATCTCGACGCTCTCGATGTGCCTGTTGTCCCAGCCGGCCTCGACCAGCGGGTTGGCGAAACGAAAGTAGATGAGATTCAGGACCGGTTCCTTGCCGAGGTAGTGATCGATACGGAAGACAGCCTCCTCCGAAAAGAAGCGGTGCAGCGTGCGGTTCAATTCGCGGGCCGAGGCCAAGTCGCGACCGAACGGCTTCTCCACGACCACCCGGGCGTGCGAGGTACAACCCGCCTGCGCCAGCCCCGCCGCAACGGTGCTGAACATGCTGGGCGGGATGGCCAGGTAGTGCAACGGCCGCCGCGCGCCGCCCAGAACCTGCCGCAGTCGCGCGAACGTTGCCGGGTCGCGGTAATCCCCGTCGATATAGTCGAGCAGGGAGTTGAGTTTCGCAAACGCCGCCGCATCGAAAACGCCGTGCTCGTCGAGGCTCTGCTTGGCGCGGGCCTTCAACCGGTCGAGATCCCAGCCGGCCTTCGCCACGCCGACGACCGGCATGTCGAGACGCCCGTGCCGCACGAGCGCCTGCAGGGCCGGGAATATCTTCTTGTACGCCAGGTCGCCGGTGGCGCCGAAGAACACCAGCGCATCGCAGCGGGCGGCAGTCATCCGGGCCTTCCTTTCGCCTCGGCAGCCTTCTCCGCGTGACCGCCGAACTCGCTGCGCATCGCCGAGAGCAGCTTGTCGGCGAAATCGGCCTCGCCGCGCGAGCTGAAACGATCGTAGAGCGCGGCACTGATCACCGGGGCCGGCGCAGACTCGTCGATGGCCGCCATGATCGTCCAGCGGCCCTCGCCCGAATCCGAAACCCGGCCGCGAAACTCCGTCAGCTCCGGGTTGCGGAGCAGGGCGGCCGCCGTCAGGTCCAGCAGCCAGGAGGCGATCACGCTGCCGCGGCGCCAGACCTCGGCGATGTCGGCCAGGTTCAGGTCGTACTGATAGTGTTCGGGGTGGCGGAGCGGGGTCGTCTCGGCATCGACCGTCCGCCGCCGTTTGCCGGCGTTGGCGTGGTGCAGGACGTTCAGGCCTTCGGCATAGGCGGCCATGAGGCCGTACTCGATGCCGTTGTGGACCATTTTGACGAAGTGGCCGGCGCCGCTCGGCCCGCAGTGCAAGTAGCCCTGTTCGGCGGTGCCGCCGGCCTGCTCTCGCCCCGGCGTGCGCGGGACCGTGCCGCTGCCGGGGGCGAGGGCGGCGAAGACGGGTTGCAGGCGCCCTACGGCCGTGGCGTCGCCGCCGATCATGAGGCAATATCCGCGTTCCATGCCCCAGACCCCGCCGCTGGTGCCCACGTCCAGGTAGTGGATGCCCTGCGGTTTCAGCGCGGCGGCCCGGCGGATGTCGTCGTGATAGTAGGAGTTGCCGCCGTCGACGAGCACGTCGTCGTGCTCGAGCAGCGGGACGAGCGCGGCCAGGGTCGGATCGACCGCTGCCGCCGGCAGCATCATCCAGAGGGCGCGGGGCCTGCCGAGCTTGTGCACGAAGTCCTCCAGCGACGTCGCGCCCACCGCCCCTTCCTTGACGAGCGCCTGCACGGCGTCGGGATGGATGTCGTAGACGACCGAGCGGTGCCCGCCGCGGAGCAGGCGTCGCACCATGTTGTTTCCCATCCGGCCCAAGCCGATCATGCCCAGTTCCATGCGGTGTTCCTTTGCGAGAAAGGCGGGGAGCGGGTCTCCGTTTTCCCGTCAGCGCGCGCGGCTTGCGAGGATTCCCTTCAGCACCAGCGCTTCGTTGTGCTCCTCATCCCGAGCGCCGTAGAGCAGGGTGACGGTCTGCTCTTTGCCCTTCTGCTTCAGCAGTTTCAGTGCGTCCTGCTTGTCGCGGAGTTCCTTACGGTAACGGGCCTGAAACTGCCGCCACTTGTGCGCGTCGTGGCCGAACCACTTGCGCAACTCCGTGCTGGGGGCCAGGTCCTTCAGCCACAATTGCACCGCCGCGCGCTGTTTGGTCAAGCCGCGCGGCCATAGCCGATCGACCAGGATTCGCAAGCCGTCCTGTGGGGAAGGCTCCTCGTAAACTCGCTTGATTCGGATCATGCGTGATCCTCCGGTTGAGACTCATGATGCCGCGCCGTTGGTGACGCCGACCTGGAAATCCCGCCCTTCCCAGTGCCCCGCGGCCGTCCAGAAGAACGTGAAGCGGAGGGGAGCCCGCTCGGCGGGGAGCGTGCGGATGTCCACGTATTCATGGCCGGTGCCGACGGGCGTGGAGTCCGTGTCATGGGGTTGCTGCCATTCGTCGCAGGTCCAGTGCAAGCGGAACGGCGCAGCCGCTTGAATCCGCAGCGTTCCCCCGGCAGGCACCGCGGGCACCTGCCGGTCGAGTTTCCAAATCTCCAGCGGCGGGTTTTGCCGCGGATTACGGTAGCGGTCAGCGACCTCTGGGATGAGGTCGAAGACCCGCCCCTCCGCCGCGGAGCGCACGAGCTTGAGGTACTCGGCGTGCGCCCACACCAGGGGCGTGGCGCCCCCGGTCGGGCCGCCCAGCAGCATATGGGCCCTGGGCTGGTCGGACAAGGCCCAGACTTGCTCGGGCAGCAGCTTGGTCGAAGTTGCGAAGCCTTCCATGGCGCGGATGAAGGGTTGCACGTCGCGTCCGGCAGCCAGCTCGTAATGGCCGCGCTCGCCCGTGAGCACGGGCCAGGCGTGCCCGTAGCCCCAGCCGCGGAAAGGCCCGCCGTCCCGCCGCTGCCCGTAACCGTCGTGGTTGTAGCGGCGCCAGCAGGCGCCCGCCGGCGTTTGCACCTTGAGCACCGCGTCCACCACGCGGAGCGAATCCTCGATCAGCGGATCCCCCGGCTTGCGGATGCCGTAGCGGACCAGCTCGAGGAACCCGGCATCCACGACGTCCTTGGCCGGCCACGCGAACGGCTCGCCGGGCGGTTGGTTTCGCACCTCCAGCACGCCGTGGTCGGCGTCTTCATCGAGCTGGGGATCGCCGGCGTCCGCCGGGTGAATGCGGATAAAGTGGCGGGAAATGCCGGGGACTAGTGAACCTTGCGTGGTCACGGTCCACGCTTCCAGGTGGGACTCCAGGAAGTCGGCGTACTCTTCGAGGTACTGCGCCGTGGCCTGCCGGCCGCGCTGGCGCGCGAAGGCCGCGGCGCAGATCAGCGCGGCGATGTGCGCCGCCAGCGTCGAGGGCGAGTAGCCGCTGTTCTCCTCCCAACGCTCCTGTGGAGTGACCGGCCCGTGCTGCACGAGATAGCCGGCTGCCTTGAGCACCATCGGATAAGGATCGAAGTTCTGCAGGGCCTTGGCTTCGTGCAGCCGCCAGGCGAGCAGAACAGGGAAGGCGGTCTCGTCCAATTGAGTGCCGCACCAGTAAGGCTCGCCGTCGATCCAGAAATTCTGGTAAAAGCCTCCGTCGTTTCGCTGGGCGCAGGCCAGATAGACGAGGGCCCGCAGGGGGACCTCCGTGCTGCCAGCCGCCAAGAGACCGCTGGCGGCGTGGCACATGTCCCGCGTCCAGACCAGGTGGTAGCCGCCCAACTCGTCGTCGCCGGCGTATTGGCCCCAGGGAATGCTCAGCGACGCGATCACCGCGCCGTCGTAGCTCTTGTCCTCATGCGCCAGGATCATGCTGTGGCTGACGTGGTAGAGGCGGCCGCCGTCGCCCGTCAGCGTCTCCATGCCCGGAGACACGTCGTCGCAGGGGCGCTGCCATTGCTCGATGAAGCGCGTCCGCTGGGCGGTGAAGGAAGTGCCCAGCGCCTGGCTGGCCGTGACCAGGGCGTGTTGCAGGCTGTCGCCGAAGGCCAGCGCCAGCAGGAACTCCCGGCCCTGCCGGATATCGAGCTGGCCGGTCAGGGCGATGTTGCCGTCCGGCGCACAGTCGAACTCCCAATCCATGCGGAAGTCGCGGGCGAGGTCCGTCCAGCCGTCGGTCGCTCCCACGTAGCCGCAGGAGCAGCGCAGAAACGGGATCGAGGCTGCCAGCACGAGCCAGGTGCCGCCTTTGTGCGCCGTCAGCACCTTGCCCCAGTGGGTCAGTGCCACGTTGCCATAGTTGCCCCGGCCGCCGACTTCCAGGTGCGGCGCCAGCAAGGCGAAGAGCCGCAGCCTGGCGAGCGTGCCGGCATCCGCCTCCAGCCGCGTGTGCACGAGCACGCATGACTGGTGGGGATCGGCGATGACTTCCTTCACGATGCGGTAGCGGCCCTCGGGGGCGACGTTGGTGATACGATAGCCGAGCGTGTCCGCCGCGAGGCACTCGTGGGCGTTGTTCAGTTGCCGCTCGTCGTGGAAGAAGGTTTCCCCGTCGGTGACCAGATACTGCAGGTCGCGGACTTGCGGCCGATCGATGGTCGGATAGTAGACCTCGTTGAGAATGCCTTTGGAAACGGTGAACCAGACCCGGCTCAAGGCCGAGTAAGCGGTGCCCACGCCGTCCTTGTCGCTGCGTGTCCAGCGGGGTGCGATCCCGGGACCGCCGCTGGCCGGGTTCGTCTCTAGCAAAATCGCCATAACGACGGGTTACCAAGGAAGAAGGCGACCGCTGTCCCCTGGCGGCCATCCGTGCGCATGCGGAATCACGGCCGCTCCGCGCGGCATGGTATTTTATGACACGCACCCGGGAAGGCAAGTCGCCTGCCGATCTTCTCCCGCGCCGCAAGATTCACGCGCGTGCGGCAACAATCTCAGTAGGGCCGCAGCGCTGCGGCGAAGTTGTCGTGGTGCAGGCGTCCCGCCCGCGGCAGTTCAAGCCTGTTTTCGCGGCAGGCGAGACGCTCGCACCAGATGTCCACTTTTTCAAGGGGAGAAAAGGCATGAATAGGAAACATTATGGGTTCAGGGCCCCGACGTGGTTTGCCGGGGTCGGGGTGCTCCTCGCGCTCGGTACGCTGGCAATCGCCGCGGTCGCCATGTCGGATCATGCGGGCAAGGGCACTCCAAGTGCTGCGACGCAGTGGTACGCCGAGAAGGCCCCGCCGTCTTCGGGCAGCGTGGCCGGGACTGACGGCCCCGTTGGGACGGAGAAGTCCGCGGCCGGCACGAACTATGCGAAAGCCATGTCGCGGGCTTTCCACGACGCGGCAAGCAAGGTCTTGCCCTCCGTGGTAATGATTACCAATGCGCCGGCGATGGCACGCACGTCCGGCAGCCACAAGTCTTCTCCCGATAACAACTCGGAAGAAATGCCCTTCGGTTTCAAGGGGACGCCCTTCGGCGACTTGTTCAAGAATCCCGAATTCCATCAGTTCTTCAAGGAATTTCCTGCGATGCCGGGGATGCCGCGGCATGGGGTGGTGGGCGCCGGCTCCGGCGTGATTGTCGATCCGGCAGGCTTCATTCTCACCAACAACCACGTGGTAGCCGGCGGCGGGCAGGTCACGGTCCGCTTGCAGGACGGGCGCGAATTCAAGGCGCTGGATATCAAGACCGATCCGAAAAGCGATTTGGCCATTCTGCGCATCGCAGGCGCGGGCACGCTGCCGGCCGCCCGGCTCGGCGACAGCGATAAAGTCGACGTCGGCGACTGGGTGCTGGCCCTGGGCGAGCCGTTCGGACTCGAAGGCACGGTCACGGCCGGCATCGTCAGCGCCAAGGGGCGCGGCCTGGGCATTACCGACCGCGAAGACTTCATCCAGACGGATGCCGCCATCAACCCCGGCAACAGCGGCGGCCCGCTGGTGGACCTCGACGGCGAGGTCATCGGCATCAACACCGCCATCTCCACGAACAGCGGCGGGTACCAGGGCGTGGGCTTCGCCATTCCCGTGAACCTGGCCAAGTGGGTGGGCGGGCAACTGGAAACAGCCGGCAAGGTCCAGCGCGCATTTCTCGGCGTGATCATTCAGCCGGTCACGCAACCCCTGGCCGAGCAGTTCAAGGTCAAGGTGCACCATGGCGTGCTGGTCACGGAGGTGCGGCCCGAGACTCCCGCTGCGAAGGCCGGCTTGAAGCCCGGCGACATCATTCTCCACTTCGCCGGCAAAGCGGTCTCCAATCCGCGCGAATTGCAGGGCCTGGTGGAGAGGGCCAAGATCGGCAGCACCCTGCCGCTGGCCATCCTCCGCGACGGCAAGCAGATGACGCTCGACGTGACCTGCCGTGAGATGCCGGGCGACTTGGCTCTTGCCGGCAACGCGGTGCACGAACCCGGCAATGCCGAGCCCTCGCATTTCGACAAGCTGGGGATTCAGGTCGAGGACCTTACTCCGCGGATTGCCGAGCAACTGGGAGTCAAGGCCGAGCACGGCGTGGCAATCACGGACGTGCAGCCCGACAGCCCGGCCGCAATGGCCGGCCTGTCCACCGGCATGGTGATCAGCGAGGCCAACCGCCAGCCTGTAAAGACGGTTGGGGATTTGCGCAAGGCGCTGGAGAACCGCTCCTTGGACAAAGGCGTGCTGCTGCTGGTCCGTTCCACCGAGGGTAGCCGCTTCGTGGTGATTCGCGTCGAATCCAAGTAATTCGCCGCACCACCAGACTTAATCAACGGCAGATCAGCTACGGCCTCCGGGCTCGGGGTACGGAAGAGAATGGTCACATCTCTTTCCGGCCCGAGTTTCGGAGGCCTGTTCTATTGGCCCGCGTCGCTGTAAACAATGGTTGTAATGCCCGGCGTGCAGGGGTACACTCAGTACACGCTCGGCAAGGAGATAGCATGAAAACCATTGCGGCGATCCTGGTTCTATGGGTTGCGGCCACCGCCCGCGGCGAGGACTTCGCGCTGGAGAACCAGGTGGTCCGCTGGACGATCACTTCCGCCGGCCAGAGCAAGTCGCTGGTCGAGAAGCCCAGCGGCCGGGAGTGGGCGCAGGCCTGCCCGCTGGCCTTGCTCAAGAAGGCCGGCCAGTGGCAGGCGGCATCGGCCGTCACGCGGCGGGGCGACGCGTGGCGGATCGGCTTCGGAAGCACGGGCGTAACGGCCGAGTGCGCGATCACGATACACCCGCGGTACTTCATCGTCGAGTTGGCGGCCGTCCAGGGCGAGGGCGTCGAGGAACTGTGCTTCGCCCGGCTGGACGCCGCCGTCCCGGGCCACTACGGCGGCTGGCTCAACGTGAAGTGGAATGAAGAGTTCGCCGTGGCGATCCTCGGCCTGAGCGACCGGGTGAACACGGGCGGGCCGCCGGGTTGGGCCGTGGTGCAGCCCGAGTTCGGCATGCAGGGCCAGAAGGCGGCGATCATCGCCGTGCCCAAGACGCAGCTCCTGGACGTGATCCAGGAGGTCGAGCGCGACGAGAAGCTGCCCGCGCCTAGGATTCAGGGGCGCTGGGCAAAGACTTCGCCCGACGTGCGCCGCGGCTATCTTTTCACCGATCTGAGCGAGGCCAATGCCGACGAGACGATCCGCTACGCCAAGCTGGGCGAGTTCGGCTACGTAATGACCTACGACAGCACCTGGTCGGCCTCGCTCGGCTCGTACCCGATCAACACCAGGAACTTTCCCAAGGGCGAGGAGAGCCTGAAGGCGGTGGTCGAGAAGTGCCATGCGGCGGGGTTGAAAGTGGGCATGCACATGCTCACCAGTTTTGTGGGCAAGAACGATCCGCTGGTTACGCCCAAGCCCGATGGGCGGCTGCTCATGGACGGCCGGACCCGCCTGGCGGCCGACGTGGATGCCGCGGCCGTGGAACTCCGCGCCGCCGGGCCGCTGGCCGACTTCCCGCGGGAAGGCGCGTTCTACGGCGACGCCCGGCAAGGCATGGACCTGCTGGTGGACCAGGAGATCATGCACTACGCCGGCATCGGCGGGCCCGGCGGGCGGACGTTCCTGCAATGCACCCGCGGCTTCGCCCACACCACCCCCGCGCCGCACAAGGCCGGCGCCGCGATCCGTCACCTGTGCGAGCGATACGGCAGCTACCTGGTCGATCTGCGGACTTCGCTCAAGGATGAATTGGCCGAGCGCGTGGCGGGGGTCTTCAACCGCTGCAGCTTCGACATGATCTATTTCGACGGCGGCGAGTGCAACATGGCCAACGGCCCGTACTGGTACTGGGTCAGCCAGCAGCAGATGGCCGTCTACGACCGGATCAAGCGAGACGTGCTGGTGCAAGGCTCGGGGGGGACGCCGTGGACCTGGCACATTTTCGCCCGCGGCTGTTGCGACGATTTTGCCGCCGTGGCCCCCAAGCAGTACCTCGACCTGCACAAGATTGCCGACTCGTGGCGGTCCTACACCGACAGCTTCATGCCCGCCGAGTTGGGCTGGTGGGGCTTTCTGGAAGACACGCCGGACAACCCGGCCACCAGCCCGGACGAGGTGGAATACTACGCGGTCCGCATGTTGGCCCTCGATGCGCCCGTGTCGCTGGAAACGAACCTGTCGGCCTTGAAGCGGAACGGGCGGACCGAGGAACTCCTGAAGCTGCTGGGCAACTACGAGCGGCTGCGGTTGGCGGGCGGCGTGCCGGCGGCCCTGCGCGAGAAGCTCCGCCGCGGCGAGTGGCACATGAGCCGCGAGGGCGGCAAGCCGGCCTTCCGGCCGATTCGCTACGACACGCAACGGGTGGCCCTGCCGGGCGAGGCCCGTGCAGTGAATCCGTTCGCGGCGCAGCCGCTGCGGTTCCGCTTGCAGGCCGTGCCGGCGCTCGCGCCGGTCGGCGAGCGGGCGAACCAGGTCTTGCTGCGGAGCAATCCGCCGCTGGAGTTGCAGGTGCCCGGCCCCAAAGACGCGTTGCCCGGGGCGTTGGCCGGGGCCGTCGATTTCCGGAAACCGGCTGGGCAACAGGCGGTCGGGCTGAAGCTCGGGCCCGAGGCCGTGCTCGGCGGCGGCGGAAAACCCGTCAATCTGCTCAAGCACCGCGCGCTGGCGATCAAGCTCCGTGTCGATGCGGCCCCATCACCCGGGACGCCTTGCCCGGTGCTCAACGTGCAGCTCGAGTCCTGGAGCAAGACCTATCGCGACTACTATGTAGACCTGGATTTTGCGGGCGAGAGGACCGTGGTCCTGTCCGAGCCGAGCACCGCGCGGATGCTGCCGGAATTCCGCCCGGCGCCGCAGAACTACGAATTCAAGGCGGCCATGTACGGGTTCGACTATCAAGGGATCGTGGCCCTGAATCTCCGCTGGATGCGCGTTGCCGCGGGCGCTCCGCTGGGCTGTCGCGTGGAGTCGGTCGAGGCGCTGGCCGAATCCGATGCCCCATTGGAGAATCCCACGCTCGTGTTGGGCGGCCGGCGGTTGGTCATTCCGGCCGCCCTCCGCCCAGGCGATTATGCCGAGTATTGGGGCGAAGGGCCGTTGCGGATCTTCGACCGCAACGGGGTGACGTTGAAGACTGTCGCCGTTCCGCCGGCCGACCTGCATCCCGGCGAGAATCGCCTGACGCTCGAAAGCCAGTCGAGCGGCACGGCCAAGTTGACTGTTATCACGCTCGGCGAGCGGGCAAACCCGTAGGTGGCGAGGATAGTGATTCGGCCTGATGGCCATTGATAGCCTGTTCGGCGCGGGTCTCCGACCCCGCCGAGAGTCGACCGTCAGGTCTACCGGGCAGCGAAGGAGACCTGCGGTCGCGGCAGGGGGCGTGGTCGGAGACCGCGCCCCAACCAGAGGTCGGAGACCGCGCCCCAACCACGGAGACGAAATCCAATGTCTATGTCAACCCTGCTTCCCCGGTCGCTGGCGATTGCTTTGAGCGGCGCGGTCTTTCTTGCGGCCGGCTCTGGATCGGCCACCGAGCCTTCAAGCCAAACGGGCGCGCCGCTGGTGGCCCTGGACAAGCCCTTCACTTTTGCCTACCTGGCCTGGGAGAAGAAGGTCAAGATCGAAAACGGCGTGGTCGCGCTCGATGCCCAAGGGCTGACGCCCAAGGGCGGCGCCGGGGTGGTCGCCGCCTACGACTTGAGCGGCCACGCCGAGGATTGCCCGGCACTGCTGGTGAAGGTCGGCCCGCGCAACACGATGAAGACGATCCGGTTCCTGCTGGGCGACTCGGGTGAGCGGACCGGCACGTGGTCCTTCCCGTTGCCCAAGCCGTCGGACAAGGCGGTGCGGCTGCTGCCCGCCGACGGTGCACCGTTGTCCGCCGCCAACGAGCTGGGCAAGACGGGGGCGCCCACACTGGACAAGATCGTGCAGTGGCAATTGATCGGCGACTGGAGCGGCGACGGGCCGGTCGATCTGCGCGTCGAGGCGATCCGGATGGTCAAGCCGGATGACGAGATTCGCAAGGCCCGTGCCGAGGGGGCCAAGCGACTCGAGGCGGCGCGCATCCAGGCGGAAAAGGAGCGCATGGCGGCGCGGGCCCGCTACAGCCGGCCGACGCCCGATTCTCCGCAGATCGAGGCCGTTTATGCCGCCGGCCCCGACGTGCTCGCCCTGCAGATTCGCCAGGGCAAGCTGACGCCTTGCAAGCTCTCGGAGTACAAACGCCAGCCCGGCGACGTGAAGAACAAGGATGTCCACCTGATTCGCGGCGGCCGGGACCGGGGCCTGCTCGTGGGGCCTCCAGGACGAGAGAGCGGCCTGGTCGCGCCGGAGGGCTACTCCGGCGACCCGCTGCTCTTGGTCGAGGCCGACGACGCGGCGAACTACAAACTCAGTTCCCCGGACGATCCGGCGTTCGCTCACGAGGTGGCCCCGCAAAAGGTCATGCGGAAGTCGAAGGCCGACGACTGGCAGCAATTCGTTCAGCCCGGCGTGGTCGTCGTACACCGGATCTACCTGAAACTGCCCGCCCCACTCAAAGCGGGAAAGACCTATACCGTCTCGCTGGGCCACCTGAATACGGACCGGCGGCAAGTCACGCTCCGCTTCGAGCCGGCCACGGTCTGGACCGAAGTGATCCACGTCAACCAGGCCGGTTTCCGCCCGGACGATCCGCTCAAGCAGGCGTTTCTCTCGGTCTGGATGGGCAGCGGCGGGGCTTACGATTTCCCCGCCGGGCAGACTTTCCACCTGGTCGACGCCAAGACGGGCGAGAGCGTTTACACGGGCACGGTCGGCGAGGCGTGGCCCGCCAACAAGCCCGAAAAGATGGCGGACACGCGGAACTTCAACGGCACCTCGGTGTCCACAATCGACTTCTCGGACTTCAAGAAGCCCGGCCGTTACCGCGTGGTGGTCGAGGGGCTTGGCTGTTCGTATCCGCTGGAGATCGGGCCCAAGGTGTGGGAGCGGGCATTCTGGGTACAGATGAAGGGTTTCTACAACCAGCGGAGCGGCATCGCGCTTGGGCCGCCGTATAGCGACTTCGTGCGGCCGGTGTGCTGGCGGCCGGGGGTCAACGACTGCATGCCCATCACGCAGTCCAGCTATTCCATCGTGGACGGCAACCCGAGCGGCAAGGGGAACCTGGCCGACGGGGACACGGGCAAACCGGTTGCGGAAGCCTGGGGCGGTTATCACGACGCCGGCGATTGGAACCCCCGCCGCATGGACCACATGCGGACCACCACGTTCTGGCAGCTCGAATTGTTGCAGCTCTGGCCCGACTATTTCGCGCGGCTCAAGTTGAATATCCCCAATGATGCGCCGGGCCCGGATCTGCTCAAGGAATGCCTGTTCGAGCTGGATCTGTTCCGCCGCCTGCAATTGCCCGACGGCAGTTGCCGCTTCGGCATCGAGACCAACGGCGACCCCGGCGGCGGCGAGGTGAGCTGGAAACAGCACATGCCGGGCTATGTCTATGCTCCGGATATCTTATCGAGTTACATCTACGCTTGCGTTGCCGCCCGGGCCTCGCAAGTGCTGGAGAGTTACGACAAGGACCTGGCCAAGACGTATCGCGAGGGGGCGGTGAAGGCCATGCAGTGGGCCGAGGGCGACCGGGCCCGGCGCAAAGCCAACGGCACGTGGGAAAAGATTCCCAACCAGCGCGACGCCGTTTACCAGAACCGCAACCTGGCGGCCGTGTGCCTCTATGCCCTGACGCGGGAGCCGCATTGGAACGAGGTCTTCTTGGAAGATACCGTGCTCAAGACGGACGCTGCGCCGGCGTTCCGCGGGAATTATCCCGGCCGCGACGCCGCCTTCACCTATGCCCGGCTGCCCGACGGCCTGGGCGATGCGCAGGTGAAACGGAATGCCCGGCACGCCGTGATTGCCGATGCCGACGGCACGCTGGCGTATCAGCGGAACAACGCCTTCGGCATCGCCTCGGACGACCCGGGCAAGCCGCACTTCATCGGCTTTTATTCCAATCCGCACGGGGCGGTCTCATTGGTGCGGGCCCACTACCTGACCGGCGGCACGAAGTATCTGGCCGGCGCGGTCAAGGCCTGCTTGTTCCCCGCCGGGGCCAACCCCAACAACCTCGTTTACACGTCAGGCGTGGGAACGAACTACGCGAAGCCGATGAACATGGACGCCATCGCCACCGGCCAGAAGCCGCCGATCGGCCTGACGCCCTACGGCAACATCGATCTTGCGCGCTGGGGCTCCGGCAAAGATAGCGGCTGGATTACCTGGCCGATCACCTGGTTCATGGGCAAGAACTGCCAGCCGGGCGTATTCGACTGGCCGACCTCGGAAGCCTATTTCGACGTGCGTTTCTGGCCCTCTTACTGCGAGTTCTGCATCGATCAGACGATGGGCCCCAACGCCTACGTCTGGGGATACCTGGCGGCGCGGAAGTAGTTTCCGTTGCGGAACGGGCTGTCGGGTGGGACGAGGTACGAGTCCCACCAGATTGGAGGCTGAATTCTAGTTGGTGGGACTCGTACCTCGTCCCACCCTACGAATTGGCTCGGCATCGGCCGCGCCGCCGTGGCCATAACTATTGAATCGATGGGAACTTACGCTATGCTTGCAGGAACCGGCTAGACAGCGCCCCCGCCCTGTAAGTTGGCCCACGGAACTTCCGGGGCCGCTGGAACGTCTCAAATAATACGGCAGACCACGCCCCGCGTGGTGCCCGCCCGCCCGCTAAACACCTTGCTGAGGAATTGATCCATGAAGACCTGCTCTATGATGCTGTTGGTCCTGGCGCTGGCGGTTAGCGGCGGCACTGCCGCTGCTCCGGCCGGTAAACACGAAGCCCAGTGGAAACAAGTGGACGAGGCTGCCAACAAGGGGCTGCCGAAGACCGCCATCGAGCGGATCAACCCCATCATCGAGGAAACCACGCGCGACAAGGACTACCCGGAAGCCATCCGGGCCATCGCCCGGAAAATCGCGCTGGAGGGCATCATTCAGGGCAACAAGCCCGAGGAGAAGATTACCCGCCTGGAGGCCGAGATCGCCAAGGCCCCCAAGGAAATGGCGCCGGTGATGGAGGCCATTTTGGCCAACTGGTACTGGCATTACTTCCAGCAGAACCGCTGGCGATTCATGCAGCGAACGGCCACGGCGCAGGCCCCCAGCAAGGATTTCACCACTTGGGACCTGCCGCGGCTGTTCGCCGAGATCGACAAGCACTACGGCCAGGCCCTTGCGGCCGAGGGCGAGCTGAAGAAAACTCCCATCGCCCGCTACGACGCCCTGCTGGAGAAGGGCACGATGCCGGACAGTTGCCGGCCGACGCTCTACGATTTCGTGGCGCAAGAGGCGCTGGCCTTCTACAGCTCGGGGGAGCAGGCGGCGGCCAAGCCGGAAGACGCTTTCGAGGTGTCGGCCGGCAGCCCGATCTTCGCCCCGGCCGACGAGTTCATCGCCTGGAAGATCGAGGCGACGGACGCCCAGTCACCGCTGCTCAAGGCGATCCTGCTCTACCAGGAAATAGTGCGGTTCCATCAGAAGGATGAGGACCAGGGGGCCTTCCTCGACGCCAACCTGGAGCGGCTGGTCTTCGGCTACAACAAGGCGGTGGGCGAGGAGAAGGACACCCGCTACAAGGTGGCCCTGAAGCACTACGTCGATCGCTTCGGCGACCACGAGATATCGGCGCGGGCCCGCTACCAGTGGGCGCTGGTGCTACAGCAGGAGAACGAGCTGGTCGAGGCGCACAAGCTGGCCGAGCAGGGTGCGCGGGCCTTCCCCGAGACGCCCGGCGGCAAGCTCTGTTACAACCTCCAGCAGCAGATCGAGGCGAAGTCGTCCGGCATCGTGACGGAGCGGGTCTGGGCCGAGCCCTGGCCGAAGATCCAGGTCCACTATCGCAACGTGACGAAGGTCTATTTCCGGGCCGTGCAGGACAACTGGCTGGAGCGGATGAAGGAGGGACACGGCGCTATCTACTTCGCCGACGAAAATGCCCGCCGGGCCCTGCTGGCGAAGAAACCCGACCTGGCCTGGTCGCATGACCTGCCGGCCACGGCGGACTACCGCGAGCGGACGGAAGAGTTGCCCGCCCCGAAGGATCTCAAGCCCGGCTTCTACTACCTGCTGGCCAGCCACGATGCCAACTTCAGCGAGAACGACAATGTCGTGTCGTTCACCGATTTCTGGGTGAGCAACCTGGCCCTGGTGCAGCGGACCCGCTGGGGCGAGACCCAAATGGCGGGCTTCGTGCTGGACGCCGTCTCGGGCGAGCCAATCGAGGGCGCCCAGGTGCAGATCTATGCGCGGGATTGGAATGGCGCCCTCTTGACCGGCGGAAAAGGCCAGACCGATCGCAACGGCCTGTTCTCGCTGGCCGCGGTGAACCAGCGCGGCAACGTGGCCTACGTCACCCTGAAAGACCAGCAACTGGCCTCGGCCAACGAGTTGTACGCCTACGGGCAGGACCAGCGGCCCCCACCCAACACCCGCACGATCTTTTTCACCGACCGCGCGCTCTACCGCCCGGGACAGACGATCCAGTACAAGGGCCTGGTGATCCAGGTGGACACGGAGGGCAACAACTACAAGGTGCTGCCGGGCGAGACGCTGACGGTGGTCTTCGCGGACGTGAACGGCCAGGAGATTAGCCGGCAACAGGTCCGCAGCAACGATTACGGCTCGTTCAGCGGCAGCGTCACGGCGCCGCGGGACCGGCTGGCCGGGCGGATGGTGCTGCGGATCGACGGGCCGCACCAGGGCGCGACCCAGTTCAACGTCGAGGAATACAAGCGGCCGAAGTTCCAGGTGACCCTCGAGGCCCCCAAGGCGGCCGCCAAGCTCGACGCCAAGGCCCGGCTCGAGGGCAAGGCGATGGGCTACAGCGGGGCGGCCGTGGGCGGCGCGAAGGGCCGCTACCGCGTCGTCCGCCAGGTCCGCTATCCCGATTGGTGGTACTGGTGCTTCTGGTGGCGGATGCCGCAGACGCAGGGGCAGGAGATCGCCCACGGCACGGCGGCGACCGGGGCCGACGGCAGCTTCGCCGTCGAGTTCGTGGCCCGGCCCGACCTGTCCGTGTCCGAGAAGGACGAGCCGGTGTTCGACTTCACCGTTTACGCCGACGTGACGGACACGACGGGCGAGACCCGCTCGGCCCAGCGGTCGATCCACGTGGGTTACACGGCGTTGCGGGCGTCGCTGTCGGCCCCGGAGTGGCTCGTTGGCGAGAAGCCCTTCGAGATCAGCTTGAAGACCGAGACGCTCGACGGCGAGGGGCAGCGGGCTGAGGGCGGATTGAAGATCTACCGGCTCAAGCAGCCGGCGGAGGTCGAGCGCGCCAGCCTCTTCGGCCAGCAGTCGCAGTACCCGCCGGTCTTCCGCAAGGGCCGGGTCGCCGACCAGGCGGCGCCCAAGCCCGACCCGTCCAACCCGAATTCCTGGGAGCTGGGCGAGGCGGTCGCCGAAGAGGGCCTCACGACCGACCCGGCCGGCAAGGCCGTCTATTCGGCCAAGCTGGCCGGCGGGGCGTACCGCGCCAAGTTCGAGACGCAGGACCGCTTCGGCAAGAAAGTGGTAGCCTGGCTGCCGCTGCAAGTCCTTGCGCCTGAGGCCAAAATCCTGCCCATCAAGGTTCCCAATCTCGTGGCGGCGCCGAAGTGGCAGTTGGAGCCGGGCGAGGAGTTCACGGCCCTCTGGGGCAGCGGCTACGCCAAGGCCCGCGCGTACGTCGAAATCGAACACCGCCAGAAGATCGTCAAGAGCTTCTGGACCGAGCCGGGCGCCTCGCAGCAGCCGGTCAAGCTGCCGGTGACCGAGGATTTCCGCGGCGGGTTCTTCCTGCGGGTGAGCATGGTCCGCGAGAACCGCGCCTACCTGACTTCGCACCGGGTCGAGGTGCCCTGGAGCAACAAGAAGCTCTCGATCAAGTGGGAGCACTTCGTCTCCAAGCTGGAGCCGGCGCAGAAAGAGACCTGGACGGCCGTGATCACCGGCCCCGACGCCAAGCGCGCGGTGGCCGAGATGGTGGCCGCACTCTACGACAAGTCGCTGGACGCCTACCTGCCGCATGACTGGATGCACGGCATCGACGTTTTCTACCAGGACTATTCCCGGGTGAACATGCAGTTCGAGAACATGGCCAAGCAGTTCCAGCACATGCTGGGACGTTGGCCGTCGCCGCACAAGGACGTGCGGATCAGCTACCGCGCACTGCCGGCCGACATCACGGTGAACCTCTGGGGATACATGTACTTCGGCCGCGGCCAGGGCCGGAGCGGCGGCCCGGGCGGCCCGCCGATGGCCTTCGCCCGCAAGGCGATGGCTCAGAATGCCGCCGTGGCAGGGGAGCAGCAGGCCGCGGCCGCGCCCATGCTGCAGGACGGTGCTATGCCCCTGGAGCGGCTCCGCGCTGTGGAGGACAAGCCGGGCGCCGGCGGTGCCGTGCACGCTGCCATGGCCGGTGAGAAGCGGCAGGCGGCGGGGCCTGGCGCCGCCCCCGCCCCCGACTTGAGCAAGGTCTCGGCCCGCCAGAACCTCAACGAAACGGCCTTCTTCTTCCCGCACCTGGTCTCCGACAAGGAAGGGCTGGTGAAACTGGAGTTCACCATGCCCGAGGCCCTGACCGAGTGGAAGTTCATGGGCCTGGCCCACGACCGCGACCTGCGGAGCGGCTACCTCGAGGACAAGGTGGTGACGGCCAAGGACATCATGGTGCAACCCAATCCGCCGCGCTTCCTCCGCGAGGGCGACGTGCTGGAGTTCACCGTCAAGGTGAGCAACCAGTCGGCCACGCGGCAGGCGGGCAAGGTGCGGCTGACGTTGGCCAACGCCCGCACCGCCCAGCCGGTCGACCCGTATCTGGGCAACCTCGAGACCGACCGCAGCTTCGACATCGCCGCCAAGGAGTCGCAGAGCTTTGCCTGGCGGCTGGAGGTGCCCGACGGGGCGGGCACGCTCGCCTACAAGGCCGTCGCCTCGACCGGGCGGATCTCCGACGGCGAAGAAGGCTTCCTGCCGGTGCTGTCGCGGCGGATCCTGGTGACCGAGTCGCTGCCGCTGCCGATCCGCGGGCCGCAAACCAAGCAGTTCGACTTCGCCCGGCTGCGCGAGTCGGGCCAGTCGAAGACGCTGCGGAGCCAGAGCCTGACCGTGCAAATGGTCTCCAATCCGGCCTGGTACGCGGTGATGGCCCTGCCCTACCTCATGGAGTTCCCTTACGAGTGTACGGAGCAGACGTTCAACCGGCTGTACGCCAACTCGCTGGCCCGGCACATCGCCAATTCGGACCCGAAGATCCGCCGCGTCTTCGACCAGTGGAAACACCCGCAAGCGGGTGCCGGGCCCGCGCTGGACAGCCCGCTGGAGAAGAACCAGGACCTCAAATCGGTGCTGCTGGAGGAGACGCCCTGGGTGCGGCAGGCGAAGGCCGAGAGCCAGGCGCGGCGGAACGTGGGCATCCTGTTCGACGACAACCGGCTGAACGACGAGACGGCCCGGCTGATGAAGAAACTCGCCGAGCAGCAGCTTGGCGACGGGGCTTGGCCGTGGTTCCCCGGCGGCCCGCCCAACGATTACATCACGCTCTACATCACCACCGGCTTCGGCCGGCTGCGGCATCTGGGCGTGAAGCTCGACGTGGCGCCGGCCGTCAAGTCGCTGGGCCGCTTGGACGGTTGGATCGACCAGATCTACCGCGACATCCTCCGCTGGGGCCACCCGGACGAGAACCATCTGAGCAGCACGATCGCCCTGTACCTCTACGGGCGGAGCTTCTTCTTGGCAGACCGGCCCGTCGCCGCCGGCCAGAAAAAAGCCGTCGATTATTTCCTCGGCCAGGCCCGCAAGTACTGGCTCAAGCTGGATTGCCGCCAGTCGCAGGCCCACCTGGCCGTGGCCTTGAAGCGCTTCGGCGACAAGACTACGCCGCAGGACATCGTCCGCTCGATCAGCGAGCGCTCGGTCAGCAGCGAAGAGCTGGGCATGTTCTGGCGCGAAACCGAGCTTAGCTGGTGGTGGTATCGGGCGCCCATCGAAACCCAGGCCATGATGGTGGAAATGTTCGACGAAGTGGCCAACGACGCCAAGGCCGTCGAGGAGTGCAAGGTCTGGCTCTTGAAGCAGAAGCAGACCCAGGACTGGAAGACCAGCAAGGCCACGGCCGACGCCGTCTACGCCCTGCTCTTGCGCGGCGCGGGCGTGCTGGCCTCCGACGAGCTGGTCGAGGTCAGCCTGGGCGACCACGAGATCAAGCCGGAGAAGGTCGAGGCGGGCACGGGCTTCTACGAAGAGCGCTTCCTCCGCAGCGAGATCACGCCCCAGATGGGCCGGATCACCGTGAAGAAGCTCGATCCGGGCGTGGCCTGGGGCAGCGTCCACTGGCAATACCTGGAGGACATGAGCAAGGTGACGCCCTACGAGGGCACCCCGCTGCGGTTGGCCAAATCGCTGTTTATCCGGCAGACGACCAAGAACGGCCCCGTGCTGGAGCCCGTCGCCGGGCCGCTGGCGGTGGGCGACGAGCTGGTGGTGCGGATCGTGCTGCGGACCGACCGCGACATGGAATACGTGCATCTGAAGGACCACCGCGCCAGCGGCACCGAGCCGACCAGCGTGCTCTCGCACTACAAGTACCAGGACGGCCTGGCGTACTACGAGTCGACCCGCGACACGGCCAGCCACTTCTTCATCGACTACCTGCCCAAGGGCACCTACGTGTTCGAGTATGCCGCGCGGGTGGTCCACAAGGGTAAGTACCAGACGGGCATGGCCTCGATCCAGTGCATGTACGCGCCGGAGTTCAACAGCCACTCGGAGAGCGTGCTGCTGGAGGTGAAATAGTGCTTCCTCTCCCCTTCCCCCTTGCGGGAGGGGGACGGGTTGGCGGGGTTCTCAAGTGCCGCCACTTGACAAAAGCGCGCGAACCGTTATGTTGATTCTCGTCTCCGGGGCGCCGGCTGGCCCGGCGGGGCGCGCCGCGGCAACCGGTGCCTCCGCCCGTCCGGGCAGAGGCGCCAATCCCGACCCATTTTCGACGGGCCGCAATTTACGTCGGTGGCGTTGCGGCCGCGTCTTCCCGAGCGACGAGAAAGGGCCGCGCCCGTGCGCTTTGAGGACCACTGGGAAGTTGTCAAGCAGCTCGGCGAGGGCGGGCAGGGAAAGGTGTTCCTCGCGCGCGACCGGCGAGCGCCGGCGACCGTGGTGGCGCGCAAGGCCGTGATCGACGCCGTGCGTGACATGAACAGGGCCACTGTTCCCAAGGAGGGGTTTCAGGAGGAAGCGTTCGACAGGTTCCTGGGCGCGATGCGCGGCCTCCTGATTGAGGCGAACGACACCGGCAACGTCGCCGCCGTGAAGGTTCTTCACGCGCCCGAGGACGCGAGGGACCCAGGCCGAGCCCGCGATCGCATTCGGCGCGAAATGGAGGCCATGGCGCGCGCGTCCCACCCCAATTTGCTGCGCGTCCGCGAGGTCGACCCCGATGGCGGTTGGTTTGCGGCCGACTACCATCCCAGCGGGACGTTGGCGCACTGCCCGGAGCGATTTAGGGCCGACCTCCCCGGCGCCCTGAAGGCGCTGCGGGGTGTGATCGCTGGCGTCGCCAAGCTGCACGCCGAGGGGGTAGTTCACCGCGACATCAAGCCGCAGAACATCTTCGCGTCGGCGACGGGCGACCTGACCCTCGGCGATTTTGGGCTTGTGTTCTTCGCCGATGGCCGCACCAGGCTCTCCGCAACGCTCGAGAGCGTGGGAAGCGCGGACTGGATGCCGCCGTGGGCGCTGGGGGCGAGGATTGATGAGGTGAAGCCAACCTGCGACGTCTTCAGCCTCGGGAAGGTCTTCTGGTCGATGGTGTCCGGCAAACCGTTCCTCCGCCTTTGGTATTGGGCCAAGGAGGGCTCGAGGCTGGAGAAGTTGTTCCCCCGCGCCCCGTTCATTGATTTTGCCAGGCGGCTCCTCGCCAAGTGCGTCGTCGAGGATGAGCGCGACTGCCTGCCCGACGCCGGGAGCTTGCTCGCCGAGGTCGACAAGACGCTCGACATCATCGCGAGGAACGGTGACGTCATTGGCGACGGAGTTGAGCGCTACTGTCGCGTGTGTGGCGTCGGCCCCTACGAGCTTGCAACGCCCGGCGAGATCGACAACTCAGGCTTTCATCGGCCGGCGGGAGTCCGAGCCCTCAAAGTTTTCACGTGCAGGCACTGCGGGCACGTGCAGGCGTTTCTATTCCCAGACGCGTCCAAACCGCCGCCAGCTTGGGCGGAGTGAATGCCGCGGGCTTCTTTCGGCCCGACGCCGGGGAAGGGGTCAGAACAATTTTTTCCGGCGAAGAAGAGTTCCGCCCCGTTTGTCTTTCCTTGAGGCTGTTGCGGCGCGTTTCAGGGCACGGTCGATCCTGTCGATGGTCCGCGCCGTGGGGGTGTGCTTGCCGGATTCGATCCGGGAAATGGTCTCCTGCCGCATCCCGGCCAGGGCGGCAAGCGCTTGCTGACTCAGGCCCGCCGCCTTGCGCTCCCTGATAATGTCGCGGGCCAGCGAAATCCGCGTGAACTCGATGGCCGGCACGCGGCCGCGTTCGTCCGGCTTCGGCAGGGGCGGCAGGTCGTCCTCGCCGACGAGTGCCTGGCCCGCCAGCCGGCATAGCCGTTCATACGCGGATTGCTCCAAAATGACCAGGCGCTTGCCGGCCACTTGGACCGTCACTTGCTTGCCGATTGTGCTCATGCCTTCAGTCTCCGTAGAAGCGGTCGCGATGGCCGACTTTCTCCACGATGATTTCGTCCCCCGCCACGCGAAATTGCAGGCGGTAGTCGCCCGTGCGAAGGCGGTAATGACCAGCCAGCCTGCCCCGCAACGGTTTTGCCCCGCTTACCGCCGGCCAGCTCTTCAGCCGCTCCAGGAGGTGCAAGACGCGAACCTTTATGGGCGCAGGCAGGCGATCCACCTGCTCCCACAACCTGGCAGCATACACGAGCCGCGACATAACAATACTATGACATTTCCTAGCGGCGTGTCAAGGCGTGCGAGACCGGACGCAGTTGTTTCGCCCGTTGGGTCGAGAAACTTGGGCTGACCGGACACGGGCTTCCCGATGACGGCCGCCTCTCGTTGCCGAACCGCGTGATTCCCGTGCCGGACGGATAAGCTGCATCCACCGCCGGGGCGCGAAAATGCCTCCCACGCCCCACCCGAGCGTTAGTTTTCGGAGCAGCTTCGCCAAGAACTTGGAGATTCTCGCCGGGCGTTTTGCTTTTCCGCAGGGGCAAGGTAGAATCGCAGCCGTGCCGTTCGGCTTCACTCCTCAGCGTGCGCCAGGGGTTGAACGGGTACCCCCTGAACCCGCCCCGAGCCGCTGACCGCCGCCGGGAACGGGCGGCTTTGCAGTGTGAAGAGAAACCCGAAGGCATTCCTCCTCGTCCCCTCGAACGCACTCACAGTCGTTGCCGAGAAGAAACCCCCCAGTTGCAAAGAACTGCCGTCTTTCCCCCGAAGGGTTATGGAATGCGGCTTCGAGTAGAACGAAAATGATTGCCACACCGACAGAACCGGCTCCGGCGCCAGACACGGGGGTATCTTGGTAGGATGGTTGCCCGTGTGAGCCTGGACCAGGAAAGGAGGATCACAAGATGATCCGGTTAGAGCAGACCAGTCTCGCGTTGCTGTTGTTGTTGACCGCTGCGCCGTTTACGCAGGCGCAGCCCCCCGCTTCCACCCCCGCCGAAATGCCTCGAATCGACCGCATCGATGCCACCATTGAGTTTGATATTCAATCTGAATTCGGCGACGAATCGGCCTGGATCCGATCCTATTTGGAACAAGCCGCCGGGGTTTTGGTGACCCTTATGGACAATCCTGCCGTCGCTCCTCCAAGAAAGATCAGCGTCACCTTGAAGAAGGACCCCACTTTGCGGGGAGTCTCCGGCCGTGTACATATGCCGGCCCTTTTTTTCAAGAGCGACGGCTGGCCTAAGGATAAATACCGACTTTGGAATCTCGCACACGAACTCGGGAACTTGTTCGCCATGCATTACGCCGGCACCGGCGAATTCCCATCCGACTGGTTTCACGATGGTCGAAGCCCCTTTCCTGAATACCTGTCCTGCGTGGTAATGAAGAAGCTCGGTTATGTGAAAGAAGCGGAGTGGAGAAAAGGAGTGCATGCAGGCAAGAAAGACCATGCTCTTTATTGGGAATTGGACGAGACGTATGGATTCAGGCTATTCGCAAGATTCTTCCAGTGCCTGCGGAGGGACGGGATCAATCTCGGAAAAATCGGGGCCCCGTGGCCTCATCCTGACAAGCTGAGATCGATGTACACTATCGCGTACCTGTCTCTCGCCGCCAGGACTAATCTTGCCGCGATGATTCAGGAACACGGAATTGGAAAGGAGCCCGACGATTGGAAAAAACGGTTTCCACAAGTCAGGTTCGCGGAATACAAAGTGGCCCCGCAAGAAGTCGAGCAAGTTCTGACAGCCAGAGAGAAGCTGTTTGGAAAAGGCGTCAGGCGACAGGATGGCCGCATGCTCCAGCTTTATCGAATTGGGCGCTACAAAGAAGTCCTGGCCGCGGAATGATCCGGCCTGCCCTCGAAAGCAACTGGAACTGCTTTGCCGGCGAGTGGCGGGTGGGCCGACCTGGTAAGCCCGACTTCATTATCAGTCTTTACGAGGACTCTACGGTCCAGAATAGCGGGTTGTAATCAGAATGATGCCGTCATTTTTTGCTGAGCACTTCGATCTCCATCAGCCGGTCGCCCCCACCGACGCGCCCAAACACGTCCTGCTTGCCGCCACTCGCAGAGGATTGCGAGACCCTGATGTCCGGCCGGAGCCGCTTGCGCCAAAGGGCGGTTAGCGTTGGCGACAGGGGGGAATTGCCTGGCGAGCACGCCGGGCATTACCCCGATGGGCCAGTTTCAGGGCGGGACACTCCCCAGCGAGCTATTTTCGTGCAAAAAGCTGTTAAATGCTTGACACGAATCACGGCCCTGGGCATAATGCGGTCTCTATAGCTATGTTGTGGCCCCACACTGGGTCAGCATGCCGTACCCATGCCGGAGGCCTTTGCTCGTAGGAGCATTCTCACTCTTGGTTGGGTACTCGGCTTGCGCATTACGGGCCGATTTGGCCGCCCTAGTGCAGGCGGCAATCCCTCCCGGCTGCCGTTCCCGGCCGCGACGGATTCTCGCTTGCGCGGGTTCGCGCTGGCGCGGCTCCGCAAACAGAGAGTATCCGCATTGACCGGTCGCTTCTCTGAAACCCTTGTTGAAGGAGTCTTGCGATGAGCTCGAAGAAATTCCGGAACCGCCGCCGGTCGGCGGCGCAACGTGGCGGCGGTCAGCGCCACCGCTGCCGAATGCAGTCCACCAAGCTCCGCTTCGAGTGTCTAGAGCAACGCCTTGTCCTGAACGGGTTTTCCCAGCATTTGCTCCAGCCCACCACCGTCTTGGACAACGACCCGAATTTCCACGCTTTCGCCGGCAACACGAACACGCCGACGCTCCGCGATTGCGTCATTCAGGCCGATTTCGACGGCGGCCTGGGCCAGGTGGACACCATTGACGTGCCGGGAGGCCGCTACAACCTCAGCATCCTCAACCCGGTGGGCGATCCGGGCGCTGGGAGCTACGCCCTATGGATCACGGCTCCGCTCGGAATCGTAGGGAGCTACAGCCCCTCGCCCACGGGGTTCGCATCCCAGACGGTTATCCGCCAGACGAAGCCGGATCGCGTCTTTGACATCCAGACTTCGGGCGGCGTGACCCTGGCCTCGCAGCATCCCAGCCTGCCGTTGTCCATCTCCGGCGGGCGGGGGGGAACCACGGCCTTCAGCTTCAACTCGCACCTGCGGTTCTTGTGCGGGGGGGGCGGCATCTTCTCCAACGGTGCCAATCTCACCCTCTCCGTTGTGCACCTCGAGAATAACTCGGCGATCGGCGGCAACGGCGTCTACGGGAACCCTGTCGTGGGCGGGGGCCTCTGTGCCATCGGTGGCAGCGTAACCCTCTATGGCTCGGTGATCATGTCCAACACGCTCACCGGCGAGAATGGCGCCTCCGCCACGCGCGCCAGCCCGGCCACCAACGGCGGCGACGCCCTCGGCGCCGGGCTCTATGCCGAGGGGACAACTATCAAGATCGGGGGCAGCCAAAGCTGGGTCGAGGGCAACGTGGCCACCGGCGGCAACGGGGGCAGCGGCGCAAGCGGCCAGGTGGCCGGCACCGGCGGCAACGCGGCGGGCGGCGGCTCGTACCTCGACGGCGGCTCGCTCAACCTCGTCCTCGGCGCCTTCGGCGGGGGCCTGCTGATCATAGATAACTCCGCCACCGGCGGTAGAGGCGGCAACGGCGGCGGCACCAGAACCGCCGCTGCCAGCGGCGGCTCGGCCGGGGGGGGCGGCCTGTTTGCCACCGGCGGGGCGACGGTGAACCTCACGTACGCCAACATCACGGGCAACACGGCCACCGGTGGCGCCGGCGCCCCGGGGGTTATTTCGGACAACGGCGGCCCGGGTGGTGCCGGTGGCTCGGCTGGCGGCGGTGGCGTTGCCACCCTCGACGCCAGCTTCACCATGGACGACAGTGGCAGCATTCCCTATGGCGGCCCCGTTCCGTCGGCAGGCTGGTTGACGTACAACGAAGCCATCGGCGGGGCCGGCGGGGCCGCCGTCGGCAGCGGCGCCGGCGGGCCAGGCGGCGGAGCCGCAGGCGGCGGCCTGGTGGCCGGGGGGACGGGTACGGTGGACCTCCTCGCCGTGAACGTCAGCAACAACAAGGCCCTGGGGGGCCGCGGCGGCGCCGGCGACAACAGCGGCGGCATCGGGGCCGGCTACGGCGGCGAGGCGGTGGGCGGGGGCATTCTGCTGTCGCTGTCCACCGGCAACCCCAGCTTGGTGGACGATACGATCAACGGGAACGTGGCGCAAGGCGGCCGCGGCGGCGCCGGCAGCAACGGCAGCAACGGCGGCGACGGGGGCCCTGCCGCCGGAGGCGGACTGGCCACCGACGGAAACGGCCTGTTGCTCGACGACACCGCGGCCGGCCTGGCTTACACCATGGCCAGTGCCGTCGGCTCGATCAACAACGATCAGGCCGTCGGCGGTGCAGGCGGCGCCGGCAGCAGCGGCGCCGTGCCCGGCACCGGCGGCGCCGGCGGCAACGCCTCTGGCGGCGGCTACGCGCAGCTCGCCGTTAACAGCGGGGCCGAATTCCAGATCTGGTACGCGCCGATTCACGGCGACCGTGCCGTCGGCGGTGCCGGCGGCCCGGGCGGCAACGGGGCGGGCAACGGTCCCCGCGGCGTCGGCAACGCCGGCGGTCAGGGCGGCGGCGGGGGCCTTGCCATGGGGGGCGCTTTGTGCCTCATGGCCTCGACCGACATGAGTAACGCCATCGTGTTCACAGACTACGAGTACGAGTTTCCGCCGTTGGACTCGGATGCCGCGCAGGGCGGCAGCGGCGGCAGCGGCGGACAGGGCGCACCGGGCATCAAAATCGGCGGCGTGGGCACCCAGGGCGGCAACGGCGGACCGGGCGGCAATGGCGGAGACGGTTACGGCGGCGCCATGTACGTTACCGGCGCCGGCACCACCCCGATGGGCAACAGCACCCAGGTGTATCGCGACTCCGCGGTTGGGGGCAGCGGCGGCTGGGGTGGACAGGGCGGACAGGGGGGCGCCGCCGGCAACTTCTACCCCCACGAGGGCCTCGGTGGAGCCGGCGGCACCGCCGGCAACGGCGGACGGGGTCAGGGCGGCGGCATGTTCATCGCCAACGGCGCCACGATCATGTTTAGTTGCAACATGTTCGCGTGCTCCGCTAACGGCGGCGGCGGCGGCACAGGCGGCCCGGGTGGCGGCTGGGGCGTGTTTCCTCCAGCGAGACTCGGGGCCCAGGGCCCCGGCGGCAATGGCGACGATGGATGGGGCGGTGGCGTCTATCTTGGCGACGGCGGCACGCTCGATCTCAGCCAGTCGGGGGGGGTCGGGGTGGGCCTCCCGATTGTGCAGAACAGCGCGAGAGGTGGCGGGCCGGGCTTGGGCTCCACCACCGGCAGCGGCGGCACCCGTGAGGGCGGCGGCGTCTACGTCGACGTCGGCGGCACGCTGAACGTCATCGGTTTTACCCGAGCCGGCGCCAACAACTCGCCCGACGATGTCTACGACGCTCCGTAGCGGACCGCGCCCGCCGGCCCGCCCCAGTTCGCGTGGCGCGCGGGCGAGGGTGGCCCGCGGCCAATCGGTTGGAGAGAAACACGTTTGCTCCGACGGCGCTGCAATCTTGCCAACTCATCGTCTAATCGGCATGGACGACGCTCTTAGACAAATCGGCCGGTGGCTGCAAGACCCGCGTCACTGGCCGCTCGTGGTTGGGCTGCTGCCCTTGGTTCCGTGCGGCTGGTTCGTCATTAAGATGGGGGAGGCACAGAGGCAAAAGAGCGCAGTCGAGGAGATCGAAAACATGGGTGGCGGGGTGTGGTACGACTATCAGTTCGATGCGTCGGGCCACGAACTACAATATGCGGAGCCGCCGGGGACCCCTGGCTGCGACGGGTGCTGGGGGACGATTTTTTCACGAATGTTACCGAGCTGGACCTGTCGCGAACCGAGATCGCCGACGAAGGGTTAACGCATCTTGAGTGGCTGCCCAGACTTCGCTCGCTGAGCCTGGGCGAGCGCGTCACCGACGCCGGTGTACAGTACCTCGAACGCCTGCCCCAGCTCCGCACGCTGAAGCTTGCAAGAACACAGATCACCGACGCGGGGATACAACGTCTCCAGAAGGCATTGCCGAGCTGCACGATCAGGCGTTAGCCCGATGCGCAGGCATGGGAGAGCGGACACCACTGATTTTCGGCGTAGGCGGGGTTACAGCGGTGCGGGCGCGTCGCTGGCTCGTGGAAATCGGTCCGCCGCCGTCCGTTCGAGGCAGTATGCAGAATTATTGAAAGGAAGGGCCGAATGAGCTATGTGTGCCGTCCCCGGACCTGATTGGGATTCCGGAAAATCGTGGCCTTGACACGCGGGCGGTTGCGGGTGTCCCTTTTATCTACTCTGACGTTCCGGCCCTTCCCACCGACAATTTGATAGGAGGAAACAACGTGCTAGGCCTGGCCGTTCCGATTTGCGCCCTTGCGGCCGTCGCCGCCAGCGGTTCGCTGGCGCCCTCGGCCCGGCTGGTGAGCAGTGGCGAGCTCGGATCCAGGACGCTCTCCCCCGACGGGAAGGCCCTGTTTGCGGTGGTCAAGGGTCGCGGAGCGTGGGAGTTGGCCGCCTGGGACCTCAAGAACGGATCGAAAACCGCCCTCGCAAGCGGGCCCGGCGATGCCGGGTTCTTCGCCTCGCCGGACGGGAGCCTGCTTGTCCTCGTCTCTGGCACGTGTCGCCAGGAGCCGTTTGACCTTGATCTGGCCACCTGGGACATGCCGAGAAAACTGAGGTCCCCGCTCCTGAAGCTTAGCGGGCTGCACTGGGGAAGCTTCTCGTTCGGATTCTCATCGGACTCCGGCGTGCTTACCGTCGCGGACGGAAGCACGACGACGCTGCACCTCTGGAGGCGCGAAGCTGCGGGGAAGTGGAATGCGCTCGCGCCGGTGCACTGGGGCGCCGGGCCGTCCAGGCCGGCGCTGACGTTCCTGGCCGTGGCGCCGGGCGGCGAGCAGGTGTTCCTAATTTCCCGCGGTTTGTGGGCCGGCAACGACGTGCCGTGGGCGGTCGAGAAATGGGACGTCGCGAGCGGGACCCGGCTTCCTTTCCGAGTGGAAGTGCCGGACACGACCTTCCCGCTATTTCGAATGTCCACGACCCGCGACGGGGGAACGCTGTGCCTACAGACCATCGAGGGGCCGACCGGAATCGACGCCGCCACGGGTAAGAGGAAGTACGCGCTTACCAGCCGTGTCGCGGCGGTGTCAGTGTCGCGCGACGGCCGGGTAGGTGCGGCAATCGACGGGCTCCTGTTTCGTGAGCCCGAGGCCAGGGCCACGGATACGATCACTTTCTGGAACGTTAGCGACGGGACCGGCCAGCGCCGCCTCAGCGTGCCCGGCCGCGCCGGCGCGTCCGCCGGAGCGTTCTCGGCGGACGCGCGCTACTTCGTCTGCGCTGGCGGGCCGGAGAGCCGGCGCGCCTACCTGATCGACGTCGCCGCGGCCAAGATCCGGTCCTCCTGGGCGGCCGACGCCACCCTGGAGGATTTCTTCCTGCTTAGCACAGGGGAAATCGCGGCGGTCGGGACGGAGCGAGACGCCATCGTAATTTATAAGATCACGCCGCCGTGACACAGCCTCAGGGCCTCGCGCCGCGCGCTGGGCGGGCCGGGGGCGGCTCCAGGACAGGTGGCCGATGGCCAAGGCCCTACTGACATGAGAGCTTGGCGGCGGGATGCGGCACGCGGGGAAGTTGGCCCGGCTCGTCGGCGGGCCTGCTGCTGGAGGCAAGGTGGCTGGGGGCGAAGTGGCTATCGCCGGCGGCCGCGGGTGGCTATAATAGGTTGCGGTTGCGGTAGGCCGAGCAGTGCGGGGCCCACCAAGAGCCAGGCCGAGCAGCGGTGGGGCTCGCACCGCTCGCCCCACCCTACAAGTCCCACCCTACGCAACAGCCAACCATCATCCCACCCGGAGGGCTGTCCGATGCACGTTCGATGCATTCGCTTCTGCTTGCCGGCGGTCTTGCTGCTGCTTCTCTGGGCACGCCCCATGGCGCTTGCCGCCGACGCGGCGCCGGCGATCAACCGGCAGCAGATAGAGGCCGACTGGCTGCGGCAGGAAGAAGTTCGCGGCCGGCCGAGCGCTAAGCCGCAGGCCGCCACGGATGCAAAGCCCGAGGAAGATGCCGCCGGCGCGGTGGACGGCGTCAAGAACGGCAAATGGGGTTTCCACACCGAGAACGAAGCAAACCCCTGGTGGCAGGTCGATCTC
>Ga0326727_10005778_pt1 | contig 34848 bp, 23 predicted proteins | sample MB2enrmetagenome_FD_207643 | JGI IMG/M metagenome (GOLD analysis project Ga0326727, IMG submission 207643) | Lab enriched peat soil microbial communities from McLean, Ithaca, NY, United States - MB29MY | ecosystem: Environmental > Terrestrial > Soil > Wetlands > Peat | place: USA: New York...
GCTTGAGCGATGCTGGCTATGGAAGAGTGGAAATCGCAAAAAGCGCGATTCCCACGCTCCCACAGCCATGACGACGACTACGGGATAAATTATCCCCTTAACCCCGGCGTATATGGGGTACGCATTCAGAGGGCAAGGTCAGAATGCGACCTCATTCTGTCGTGCACATCATTGCCCGCCGAGCGCCTTAAGCCGCATCTGGGCGAGAACATAAGTGTCGATTGGGTCTATCGGCCCTTCCGGCCTTTCGACTTTGCGATAAGCCTCAATGGCGGCGTCGCTGATTCCGTATTGTTCATAAATCGAGCCGAATCCATACCAGATCACCGAATTCGGCTCAGACAGATTGTCCACGTTCATCGCTTTCAAGAACAATTCTCTGGCCTCGCTGGTTTTGCCTTGAAAGGCGTAAATGCAAGCCAGCGTGTGCAATTCATTGAAGCTGGAGTTATTGCTGAGCATATTGGCCTGTTGCGCGGCCTTTACGCTTGCGGCATCGACCTTGCCATCGAACAGGCTCATCCACGCATAGTTGTTGTAGTCGTCCGAGGATGCCTTGCCTTTGTCGATCACCATCTGTTCGGTGGTGCGCGCCAAAACAAAGTCGCCTTGTGCAGCAGCCGACGTTACCTTCAGTTGAAGCAGATTCTCATCGTCCGGGTGCTTTGCAATGCGAGAATCCAGCATCTGGTTCCAATGACTCCAATCCTTGAGGAGCGCGTCGGCCTTCCCGGCAAGGTTAATGGCCACGTAAGAGTCGGGATAGCCGGTGAGAATCCCGGAGCTGACAGCTTTGAGGGAAGGACCGTCCTCTGCCGCGGCGTATCCGTATGCCAACAGAAGTCCCAAATCCAGGCGCTGCTGATCGGTGGTTGCCTTCTCCCATGCCGTATGAATCGAGGGCAGCAGTTCCTTGATTCGGGGTGTTGACGCTACCAGGGAGGCAGCCGCCAATTGAATTGCCTCTGGACCGCCGGTATCGCCGACGGTCCAGAACCGCGGCAGAAGCGGTCCAGAGAGCGGATCGTCGCCTCCGCCTTTATGCAGGCGGTCACGCATCCAGTCCAGTAGGGATCGCGCTTCGGCATCCTTGCCGGAGCGCAACAGGTACAGCACCTCATTGCCAACTTCTGACGCTCTCTTGCCGTCGGTCACGACCCTGAATGTTCCGTCTTCCTTGCTCACGAAGAACTGCTGCGGTTTCGCTCCGAGGCTTTGCAGAGAGACCTTGTATCCAGTTCGGTCGTCTCCTTTGGAGGTCAACTTAAGGTTACCGGCGATGATATCCAGTAATACATTGGCGGGCAGTTCGGACCTTTCGGCGACTAGCCGCAACAAATCCCGGCTTTCACGGATCTTCTCCAGATTTCTCTTCCATTCCAGTTCGGAGCCATAAGCGTGACGTGAAAGAAGCTCCGAGGCCGTCTGTTCCGTAAAGTCGCCGGTAAGCATCGCCATGAACATGCGCTGCACTGCGCCGCGAGGATCGGTTGCTGGCAGAAAATCCCCTTTCCAGGGAGCCAGTTGCCGGTACAATCCAATTTGCTGTGTGACGCCGGCGGCATTGCTCTGCCCTTCCACGCCCGCCGCAAAAATCTCCGCGGCTTCGGAATAGAGGCGCAAATGCGAGAGCTGGTTGCCGGCCGTGACCAGCGCGGAACTCCGTTCCTGCGTTCCTGACGCCAGGTGATCGGCGCGGTCAACGCCGGCCTTTGTACCTGCAGCGCCACCTTGCTGCGCAACGGTCGCAGTGATGCCCAGCGCATCGCGTGTGACGGAGGAAGGAAGCTTCTCCAGTTCCTGCAGCAGCTCCTTGTATTGGCCGCTGTACAGCAGGTCGAAGAGCAGATTGTCTTCGTACTGATCTCCCGTAGGCTTGTCTTTCTCTTTCACAGCCTTGTACTGGCGAATCGCGTCGGACAGGTGAGCGTCGGAACTGTATCGCTCGCCATCATGGCCGTACTCTTCGAGCATTGCCAGATTAAGGGCAGTGTCCGTGTCGTCCGGGTCCAACTCCATGGCTTTCTTGTACGCCGCCGCGGAGCAGTCCCAATCGAAGCCGCGGGCATGCTGAATCCCGATCGCATTGAACTGGCAAACCCACCCCAATGTTCTAAAGGTTGCCGCCGACTTTGGTCCGAGCCGAGTCGCCGCCTGAGCTTCGACTCTGGCCCTGTCTCCCATGCCAGCCTGCAAAAAGGCGGAGGCAATTTGCGCGTGATGCAAGGCTTCCGCCGGATGACGTTCGATCAGCGCACGGTCGGTCGCCAGCGCCTCGCGAATCTTTCCGGCCGCCAGCAACTTCGATCCAGCCTGATCGAAGAGCACCATGATCATGTCCTGCTTGTAAGCCGCCAGCACGGCTTCTCGCAATGCCAAAGCCTCGTCCACCGAATACTTTGCCTTGCCCGTATCAAAGCGCAGCACGGCGCTCACGACGCCCTGGGCATCTACTTCATAGTGCTGGGTGAGTTTGGCCGGTCCCAAATCAGTGCTCTTGTTTTCAGGCAAGGCTCTCAGGACAAAGCCGGCCGGAGGAGTGATCTTGTAGCGCCATTCGGTGATGAATGGATGCACATCGTAATCGCTCACGCGCGCAAGCACGGCCTTCTTCTGGTCCTCTTCCTGTTGCGGCGTCAACTTCTCGCCATTCGGGTTGGGGTCGGTGGTGAACCACTTCGGCAGACGGTAGAACAGGCTTGTGAACGGAATGGCAACGGCGGCATCGTCGAGGAGGGTGTTGCCGCGCTTGGCTTCTGCCATATCAAGCTTGAGCAGAAAAGGCTTGCCGAAATCCTTGCCGTCGCCATGCTCGACACTCGTCAGAGCCTTGGCCATGTACTGATTTTTGGCATAACTCTCCAGATCCGCCTTCTGCTTGCGCGTATCGGCGCTGCCATATTCCGAGCGGTAGCTTTCATCGATTTCGCCATGGGTCAGGGAAGTTTCCGTGATGTGCGCCGGGCCATACTCTGCCATCACAACATCACGCAACTCCGTCAAAAAGTCTTCCGCGGACTTCGGAGTTGGCGTTTGTGTGGGCGCCTGCGTGCCGTCAGCAATAATAAGCGCCAGGCGCCCCTGATCCATGGAGGGCAGAACGCCCACCTGCGCGTACTCTGCCGTGGCATCGATCCACATGGGATCGTTGCCTTTGCCATCGGCTGGAAGATAAACGATGGCGTGGTCGAACTGGTTCATCCCGGGCAACTCCGGCGTAATGTCCTCACCCGGCCCTGAATCGAGCAGCGCCATGTTGGCGGCGATGCCACTGGCGCGCAACATGGCCACCAGCATCGCCGCTTTGTCTTTGCAGTCACCATAGTGGCGCCTGAGAACTTCTGTCGCCGTCTGCGGCTGCAGGCTTGCCTGGCCAAACTCGATCCCCGTATAGCGAACCTCCTTGTGCAACCGCGAAACGATTTGCTGAATCAGTTCCGTCCGGTTGGCTGAGGGGTCATTGGCCAGCAGAGATTTCACTTTGGCTGGATCGATCCGGACTTCAGCCAGTTGCTTGTAAGCACTGGCTACCGCAGCCCACGACTCTCCCGTCGAAAACTCAATCATCGGGCTCCGCAGGTTATGCGTTGGCAACTCGATGTCCGAGTCCTGACGAGCCGCGAGATACCCCTGCACGAATTTCAAATGACGCACTTCCGGCTGCACTTCTTCCGTCACCTTAACGTTGGGAAGCAGGTGAACGCGATATTGCAGCTTCAGCTCCTTCGCTGCGTCCACAATCAGCTCGGAGTGGATTACCGGCACATTTCGAGAGAAGTCGTCACGATACACGCCGCCGCCCGAGAAAAACGGAGACTTGTCCTCAAGAACGGTTTCCTCCTCAATGATGGCGCCAACAGACAATCCCGGCAGCGGCGCCTTGCGTATCCGTGCATCAGTATAGGTATCGTCGTCCTCTTCGCTGGCTGGGCCATCGGTGATCGTTTTCTGGTCCAGCTGACTCACCCTGCCATCCGGTTGAATCACCCGGGCATTAATCTCCGGCCGCTGCTGGTACCAGGGCTCCCAGCGCTGCGATGTTTGCGCCCAGTCCTCGACACCAGCCTTGGTCTCAATCCGAAAAATCATCGAATGACGATAAGTCACGCGGCCATGAGCATCGAGTGTATAGGCGTCGCGCTCAAAAAGGACTGTTGCCTCTACGAACTTCTCGGGAACCACTCTTTCCGCATTTTTCCGTATATCATCCACGGATGCGCTGAAGGCAGGTCCATCCAACGGCCAGGCCGGAGTCTGACCATGAACTGCGGCCGCGGCCGACACGGCCAGAAGAAACACCTGTGCGCAGCTTGTCCACACTCTGGAGCAGAAACGGAAGACGTCCATTGAGAGAGTCCTTTGAGTGATGATTGTTGAACCCACGATTCTAATCCATAGGCCAAGTCGCATGGGTTTTTACGCTTCGCTTGTCGTACCGGCGCACCCGACACATACGCAGACAGCAGGTATACCCCGGCAGAGTCCGCGGCGCTATCGTCGTCCATTGCCAGCGGCCCACTAGCGCAAGCAAACAGTAATCAGAAAAACAAACAAGGCGCTGCGCTGACTAGCATGAGAGGTTTGTTAACCGGATTCTGTACCTGAGAGAATGCCGTCAGATGTCGAACGGACAAGAAATCGCTGGAATGCTCTGCGGGCCTTGGCGCGCGAGGGAGAGAGAGCTAGCGCGATGAAAAACCTGACTACCGCGCAAACTGCACGATCTATGACGCAATTTGCATGCAGGGATGGTGCTGCTTGGCGAAAATGGTCTCGGTACTCAAGGCATTTCCCATTTCGGCTGCGATTCCCGCCTCATCCTTCGCCAATAGCTAGGCAAAAAGGTACCAACTTAGTAAAATACTCAGATGCTCAGTTCCTGGAAATCGAGCGGCATGAGATTGAAACTCTCGCAGCGGATTTACATACTCGCGGGCGTTTCATCGCTAGCGCTGGCGGCAGCGGTGATAACTCTCACCACGCAGTCAGTGCACGCGGATGCGCGGCTTTTCAAGCCGGCATCAGCCGCTCCTCCTGTCCAGAGCGCGGCTCCGCCATCGCTGGAGGCCAGGAAACCAGCCAGTGAATCGCGGACCGGCATGTTGCGCGGTCTCGCCACATGGTACGGTTCCGTACTCAATGGCCATCGCACGGCCAGCGGCGAACGATACAACATGTACGCCATGACAGCGTGCCACCCTACATTGCCTTTCGGCACTATGGTGCGAGTGGTCAATCTCAGCAATCATAAATCTGTTGTTGTGCGCATCAACGATCGCGGCGAGTTGGACAAGGGACGCGTCATCGACATCTCCTATGCCGCTGCTCAGAAGCTGCATATCGTCAAGGGCGGCGTTGTTCCTGTGGCTGTGGAGGTCATATCCTCTGGCCGGCCCGGACAAAAATGATAAGCGAGTTGTTCGGAGCAAATCGGCCATCCCCAGGAGCTTGTTAAAAATGGCACTGCTGCCGTTGCGCTCGAATCGCTCGCAAACATTGTCAGAGTGTTCGAGACAAAGACAGTGCGCAGGGATGTCGATCTCCGGGGTGGTGGCGTGCCAGATGTCATCAACGTGCGGAAGCGGGACTCCGCAGGGATCGGTGACTGACCCCAATCTCTGCAATGAGTCTCCTGAACCAGGGCCCTCGCGAGCATGCTACTGAACAGTCAATGTCAGTTGCTGGGCTACTGTGCTCACTCCCGTTCCCGAAGCAGAAACGGTCAGAGTCAAAACCACCGGCTTCTGTGTGGGAATCGAATTCGAGCTGCTGTTGCCGGTTCCACAACCATTTGTACCTATCAGCACAACTGCGGTTGCTAGAATCCAAACCACCATGATGGATCTTTTTCTGCGGAACAGCAGGAGCGGCATCAGGAACACGGTGGCCAGGGCCAGCGCGCCAGGAAGTGGGCTCTTTTGAAGCTTCGCAGATGCACTGCTTGTCTGAACCGAGACGCTGATCGGCGTCGTGCTGCTGGTCGAAGTAATTACAACCGGAGCAGGAACCGTGCAGCTATCTCCGGCAGGGGCTCCAGTGCAGGACAAAGTGATTGTCCCGGAGTAATTGGCCGATGTAAGCACAAGCTGAAAGGTAGCCGTTTGCCCGGCCGTGACAGTCGTCGACGCGGAGGTGCCAGCCGCCATGGCAAGCGCGACCGACGGCTGAATCGTCGTTGCGCTGGCTTCAATCGATCTGGGGCTCTGCCCGGTCGAATTCACCGCCGTCACGGCGTACCAGTACTTTGTCCCCTCGCTGAGCGATGTGTCCGCAAAGCTGGTGCCCGTCAACCCGGTTGCCACCGGCGTTGTCGATTCCGCTCCCTGCGCCGTTCCTCGATAGACGTTGTAACTGGTGACACTCCCCCACGGAGCGGTCCATGTGAGGTCAATCTCTGTTGTGGAGGCAGCGGTTGCGGTCAAGCCGGTTGGCGCTGCTGGAACAGACGGACCCGAAGGAGCTGTCGCGGTCTTTTGCCCATAGACAAACGAGTTGCCGCTGAACCCAAGATAGACTTTGCCGAAAGTGTCCTGGCTCGCGGCCATCGCGCGGGGAACATCATAAATGCCGGTGGGGTAGTACGAAATGCGATTCCAGCTTGAACCGCCATTGGTTGATTGAAAGACGCCCCACTCCGCGCTGCTCGTCATCAGCCCGTAGAAATAAACTGTATAGGCTGCATCCCCGCCCTGGCCGCTTCCCGCGCCCACGGCGATTGTGATTGCGTGGCTGATGCCGGGCAACTGTTGAAAGGTCTGTCCGCCATCCGTCGAGTGAAAAACTCCGTGTGGGGACGAGCCCGCAAATCCGTCGGCATACCAGAGATCGTTCTGAACTTTCCCATTGACGGCGAGCTGTCCGCTCCAGGCATAGTCAGGCAGAATTGCGCCTGCCTGCCCCTGCCAGCTCTGGCCTCCGTCGGTGGAAATGTATAGCGAGGCCGGTGCATGCGTAAACTTCAAATAGAACTTGTCCGCGACAAACGGATCTGCCCGCAAAAGATGCTGATTCAGTTCCGGATAGGCAAAGCTGTTGAAGTCCGCTGTGTTGATCGTCATCCCATCGGCATTCAGCGGAAACGACGCCGTAACATGCCAGGTAGCTCCGCCGTCCTGCGAATACTGCGGCGCAAGATCATTCGGGGGATACAGCACAAGATGATCGCTGCCCAAAGTGCGGCTGCCGCGAGCGCTTACGGCAATCATGCCCGCGGGAGTATCGCAAAGATTGGCGCCGCAGCTGAACTTGAGCGCCGCCCCGAAGTGTGTCCACGTCTTGCCGCCATCCGTCGAATAGCCGGAGTAGTTCGAGCCATTTGTATACACGTTGCTTGACGTAACGGCAATATAGCTTGGCGTGTCAGGGGAGTAAGCCACGGACGTGCCCTGCGCTATGATTTCCTGCTGCAGGGGAATTTGCACCGCGCTGAAGTTATCCGGGTTGGGAATATAGAAGGCGGTTGTATCCATGGCTGTGGCGAGGATGGTGTCATTGCTGCCCGGCGGGACTGTCATGTCCATCGCCACCATTTCTTCTATGCCTGTCGATGTAATCGACCACTTGGGCGGGTTAGCGGCCGTTGCCGTGCTGGCTGTCGCGGCTGTAATCGTAAGGATCCCTTCCTGCCCCGTGGGCGACCACAAATTGCCCGACGAATCCACCTTCAGCCCGCCATTGCTGTGCCACGGGCCGCCGCTCATTCCCACCGTCTGCGGCAGCCAGCCCAGCGTATTTGCATACAGTGGAGAGCCCAGGTTGATCCACGTTGCGCCGCCGTCATCAGACCGGGCCAGGCTCGTGTCCTGCCCCATCGCATAGATGCGCTGCGCGTTGGTTGGGTCCACCACTACCGCCGATAGCGCCTGATTGATGCTGCCTAGCAGCGAAACTCTGCTCCACGCGCCCGCGGCATATTTCCAATACGCGCGCAGCGATCCGTTTGTCGCGGGGTTTTCCGCCACATACAACGCATCGGCGCCGTCGATGCTGGAACTCAGAGCCTGATGGCTCAAACTCTGCCCGCTGGCCCCGTCTGTCACGCCAGTCGAGATATCCGTCCAGCTCTCTCCTCCATCCGTGCTCCGATAGATATCGCCTCCTGCATCGCCATTGTTCCTGATGCTCACGGCATAGATTGTCTTGCTCACGGCGACGCCGCTCACCGTCACCGCGCCCGGCCCTTTGGCAAATTGAATATTGACGAATTCAATATTTGTTGGCGGGGTTGAGGTGCCGCTGAACTGCGTCCACGTTGTTCCGCCATCCAGCGAACGGTAAAGCCCCTGCGAATCGCTTCCGTAATACAACACAGAGGAGTTGGCCGGGTCCACAACCAGCTTCTCTCCATCCATGCGGTTTGTGCCGTTGGGATTGCCGACGATAGCAGCCGCTGACATATTGCCGGCTGTGAAATTCTGCCCGCCATCGACGCTCTTGTAAATCTCCACGTAATTTGTCGGGCATTGAATATCGCAGCTATGCTCGGTGGGGAAGACCATGTAAACCACGCGGGTGTTGGCCGGGTCCACGGCCACGCTGTCTGCGCCATAGCTGGATGGCGCGCTCGTTTCCGCCGCCGATTGCACGCCCGATCCGTCCGCATTGCTTACTCTCATTGGAACCCACTGCTGTGCCGTGTCGTTCCAGCGGTAAGCGCTCCCCACATCGGTGCGCGCATAGCGAACCGCAGGGTCCAGCGGATGAATCACCATGCCTACCACCCACCCGCCGCCCCCGATGCGAACAGGTTGCCAAAGATATTGCGAACTGAGATCGGTTTGCGCTCCAGCCCAGACCGCGGTCGCGGCCATCAGAAGGGCAACCGCGCAACGACGCAGAAATGCGGATTTCATGCCCGAATCATATCGGAATCAGGGCCAACTTCGCAGCGGCCTCTGCTCGGGCAAGACGGAACTGCACCGGCTGCCCCGCAGCCCTCCGGAAGCGCTGGATGAGGAACGCCGCAAAGAGCGTGGGCGATCTCTGCGGCAGGATCAAGGAAGATGTGCAATTCCTGAGATTGTGGAAAGAGGAGTGCTGTATCGTTTTCGAGCTGCCAGAACTCGGTCTTTCTGCCTTACCAAAAGTACCGAGAATCGACCAAAATGAAAAAAGCCGCTTGCGCGGCTTAACTCATTCACTTGATGTGAGAAAGATGGTCGGGGAGAGAGGATTTGAACCTCCGACCCCCTGGTCCCGAACCAGGTGCTCTACCAGGCTGAGCCACTCCCCGAACATGGGTTGCAGTAGCGGATCTTGGGGCGCGGCCTGGCGCGTTTGATCCCCGGATTACGCTTGAAACAGTGTAGCAGAATCCGGAGTTCCGCGGGGGATGGTGCTCTGCTCCTAGCTCATTTCGCGTCCGCGAGCCCGCAAATATTGACCCGCGGCAGCATTTCCCGTAAACTAGGAAATTGCGAGGGATGCGGTTCTATTTGCATTCTGATACCGCATCATTCCCCCTGAAAACCAGGGTATGAGAGCAAGGATAAGCAATGGCAAACCATGTATCGTCGCTGAAGCGCGCCCGTGAGACCGAAACCCGCACCGCAGTTAACCGCGCCAACCGCACCCGTGTGCGCACCAGCCTGCGCGATCTGCGCGAGGCGCTTGCCAAGGGCGACGTGAAGGCCGCTCAGGAGCAGTATCGCGCTACCGTTTCCGCTCTCGACAAGAGCGTGCAGAAGGGCATTTTCCACGACAACACCGTTTCCCGCTACAAAAGCCGGCTGAATGCCCGGCTGAAGGCTTTGGTTCTCGCCAAGGCGTAGATTGCAGAGCCGCCAAGGCTCGTCAAGACGAGTTGAACAGCAGCAGCCGGGAGCGATCCCGGCTGCTGCTGTTTTTTGCGCCGGAGAAATGGCGGGCCTGCGGACGGGAACCAATGGAAGCCTCCTGGTGTCAAAGAGGAAAGGAGGCAATGAAATGCCACAGCCAGCGGCAATGGCTCACCCATCTGATCCGGAGCTTGTAGTTTCCCTCGCCAAATTGTGGCCGCACAGGGAACACGAGTCAAATTGCCTTTTGAATCTGTTTTGCTCTGCTGGCCTCCACCGGTGGCGACAACTGGATTTGAGCGAATTGTATCCAGGGAGGGAAGTCCGGTTTTGCTTCTGGTGCTCGAAGATCAAGGTCGACGGGGTTGTCTATAACGGATAGAGCATTTTCACGGATGGTGCAAGGAATCTCCGTGCCCCATCCATTTCACGTTTTCTGTGAAATGGGTGGGAAACCACGAATTCAGCCCAACAGGAACTGCGAAAATGCTCTAGGTTTGCGCCAGCCGCTATTCCGGCATCTCCAGCATGATCCAGGCGCTTTTCGCATAGAAGTGGTAAACCGTGCGGTGTTCGACGACCGAATCGGCCAGGGCGTCGTGGTCCCGCCGCGCCGGGTGGACGGCCAGGCCGCTCTGCGCGTCGCGAATCTGGTCGGGCGAGGCGGGGTCGATGCCCCAGTTGAAGCCGAGAACGCCGCTCGAGTCGTGCGCCTGCAGCCGCTCGGTTTCCGGCGCGGCCGCCAGCACCAGCACCTTGCCCGGAGCGCTGGAAAAGTAGACCAGCAGCGAAACCGTTCCCTCAGACGAGCACAGCGCCGCCCAATCCGACGAGTCCGCGCGCTCCAGGCTGGCGTGAACCACGTTTTCCGGGTGATGCGCCTCGTAGGTTTGCGGAATCAGGCAGCCGCGGCGGTTGAGCAGCACGGCAAATCCCTCGGGCAGCTCCGGAAACGAACTGACCGGCAGATGGCGGATGAGGTAGGGGGTCGAGCGGCCACCGAAAACGATCTGCCCGGACTCGTTGAGCTGCGCGGGAGCCTGCTTCGGCCCTTGAGCCGCAACAAGCGCGCAGGCGCAGAACAGCCCGCCCAGCAACAACTCTCCGATCTGAACTCCGGCGCGCATCATCGCAATTACCCTGCATCTGTTTGTAGACTTGCGTCGGCCGTGGGTCAAGCCGGAAGACCGATGGTGGTGGCGTCTGCCTGATTCGCAAGCGTCTTCGGGAAGTTACTGCTCAGTGGAGGGCGGAACCGCTCCCGGCCGCCACATCAGCAGCAGAATCAGCGAACTCCCAAACAACAGATAGACCAGAATGGATGTGCTTCCCAACATGCGCAGAACAAATCCATACAAGGCCACCGATTCCGCCGTTGCAAACCTGATGACGTGTCCAGAGAACCATCGGGAGAGAGGCGTTGAATTCTTCGTCGCAGGAAGAGATGGAGCCCTCGGACGCTGAAACCTGCGCTGCACGAAGAAACCCGCCTCAGCGGATGCGATTGCGCAAAACACAAGAACCCACTGTATAGAGGCGCTCACGTTCTGTGTAGCGGGATCCAGTGTGTGAAGGACATAAAGAAACAACAACACGGACACGATAAAGGCAATTTGCATCGTGCGAACTACACGGACAGCGGGATTCATGCGTGTTCTCCCCTGCGCGGACTGGAGACGAAAAAACCTCTTTCGCGGAATTCCTCGAAGGATAAGCAGCGGCACGGCGGGCGGTCAAGTATGCTCCTGGCTTGGGTTTGACTCCGCCGCTTGAGGACCGTAACTTTGATGAGTGTGCGCGGGGCGCTCTCGCGCCTCTCAAACAAGGAGCTTGAATGCAAACCAGGATGCGATTCGCACTGCTGGGGCTGCTGGCGGTGATGGCTTTGCCATTCGCGCAGTCCCAGGACCTGAAGAGTTTCGAGCAGAAGATCACGACCAAAGTCCTGCCCAACGGGCTGACGCTCATTATCTGCGAGCGGCCCGAGGCGCCGGTCTTCAGCTTTGCCACCTTCATCGACGCGGGCGACGTGAACGACCCCTCGGGCCAGAGCGGCCTGGCGCACATGTTCGAGCATCTGGCCTTCAAGGGAACCAGCCAGATCGGCACCAAAGACTACGCCGCCGAAAAGCTCGCGCTGGCCAAGGTCGAAGCGGCCAATGAGGCTTACGAGGCCGAGTTCCTGAAGTCCGTGGGCCGCGACCCGAAAAAGCTGGCCGAGTTGAAGAAAGCCTTCCTCGACGCCCAGACTGAGGCGCATCAGTACGTCATCCCCAACCAGTTCACCGACGTGGCCGAGCGCAACGGCGCCACGGGCGTGAATGCCGGTACCGGGCTTGACGAGACGATGTACTACTGGTCGATGCCGGAAAACCGCCTGGAGCTTTGGGCGTGGCTGGAGAGCGGACGGCTGGCCGACGTGGTTCCCCGCGAGTTCTACAAGGAACGCGATGTGGTGATTGAAGAGCGGCGCATGCGTACTGACTCCAACCCCGAGGGCCGCCTCTTCGAGCAGTTCGCGGCCACAGCCTACGTGGCCCACAACTACGGCCGCAGCGGCATCGGCTGGCCCAGCGAGGTGAGCCAGATCAACGCCACCGAGGCCATGGAATTCCACAAGAAGTATTACGTGGGAGCCAACATCGTCGTCGCCGTGGTGGGCGACGTGAAGGCCGCCGAGGCTCTGCCGGTGCTGGAGCGGTACTTCAGCCGCATCCCCGCCGGCCCCAAGCCGCAAGAGATGACCACCGTCGAGCCAAAGCAGTTCGCCGAAAAAACGGTAGCGATTCAGGATGCCGCGCAGCCCATTTATCTCGAGGGCTATCACCGCCCCGACTACCGCGACCCCGACGCCGCCGTCTATGACGCCATCAGCGACATCCTCTCCAACGGCCGCGTTTCGCGCCTCTATCGCAGCCTCGTCCGCGATGCTCAGATTGCCGCCGTGGCCGCGGGCTTCGGTCATTATCCCGGCGACAAGTACCCCGGCCTCTTTGTCTTCGGGGCGCTTCCGCTGCCAGGCCACTCGACCACGGAAATGCGCGACGCCATCCACAAGGAAATTGACAAGCTGAAGACGGCCGACGTCACCGACGACGAGCTGGCCATGTTCAAGACGCGCACCCGCGCCGACCTGCTGCGCGGCCTGGCCGACAACCAGGGCCTGGCCAACTCGCTGGCCGAGTATCAGACCCGCTACGGCGACTGGCGCGAACTCTTCCTGCAACTGGACAAGGTGGACAAAGTGACCAAGGCCGACATTCGCCGCGTGGCCAATGAGGTCTTCGTCCCCACTAACCGCACCGAAGCCTGGATTGAAACCGAAGCTCCCGCTGCCCAGCAGCCCGCACAGAAAGATGGAGGCGCGCGATGAAGAGTTTTTCTCAGTTTGCAAAAGATTTCTGCGCTTTGAAGGGTGCGGGCTTGAAGGGTACGGGCTTTAGCCCGTACATTGACGACGCAAAATCGATGCGGGCTTTAGCCCCTGAGGGAATGCGAACGATCAAACCCCTAGCTCTCCTTGCCATCGCAATCTGCCTTGCTCTCGCGCCCAACTCTCTCAGCGCCCAGCAGTCCATGCCTTGGGAGCAGATTCCCGTCCCCAAACTGCACGACTTCAAGCCCCACCAGCCCACGCGCATCGAACTCAAGAACGGCCTCGTCCTCTTCCTGCAGGAGGATCACGAACTGCCCTTTGTCTCTGGCTCGGTGCTGATTCCCGGCGGCTCGCGCGACGAGGACGCGGCCAAAACCGGTCTGGTCAGCCTCTATGGCCAGGCGTGGCGCACGAGCGGCACCGCCAAGCTGAACGGCGACGCGCTCGACGACCTGCTGGAAGCCAAGGCCGCGCACATCGAAACCGCTGGTGACGATGACTCCACGGCTCTCTCGTGGGATTCGCTGAAGGGCGATTCCGACCAGGTCTTTTCTCTCGCCATGGACCTGCTCTTTCACCCTCAGTTCAACGCCGGAAAGCTCCGTTTGGCGCAGCAGCAGATGGCTGCGGGCATCATGCGGCGCAACGACGACGAAGGCGAGATCGCCGGCCGCGAGGCGGCCAAGCTGGTTTACGGAGCGAACAGCCCCTACACCCGCCAGCCGGAGTTCGCTACCGTTCTCTCTGTCACCGTGGACGACCTGAAGACCTGGCACGAGCGGACTCTCGGCGGCAAGCTGATTGTGGCCGTCAGCGGCGACTTCGATCCGGCGGCGATGGAGGCGAAACTGCGCGCGGCCTTCGAGGGCCTGCCGCCGGTTAAGCCCGCGCCCGCCCGCCATGACCTCTTTCCCGGCCCGAAGCCCGGCGTCTACTTCATCGACAAACAGGACGTGAACCAGTCCAACATCGAGATCGTCGGTCTCGGCACGGACCGCCGAAATCCCGACGTTCCCGCCATTGCCGTGATGAACGAAATTGTGGGCGGCGGCTTTGCCAGCCGTCTCTTCCAGAAGGTGCGTACCGAGCTTGGCCTGGCCTACGCGGTGGGCGGCGGCCTCGGCTTCGCTTACGACCACCCCGCCACCTTCGACGTTATGGTCCTCACCAAGAGCGCCTCCACCGTCGACGCGACGCGCGCCGCGCTGGCCGAGATTTCCGGCCTCACCACCCGTCCCTTCACCCAGGAGGAACTGGCGCGCGCCAAGGACAACATCCTCAACTCATTTCTCTTCCGCTATGACACCAGGGAAAAGGTTCTGGCCGAGAGCGAGCGGCTGGAGTTCTACGGCTATCCGTCCGACTACCTGGAAACCTACAAGGCCGCGCTCGAAAAGGTGACCGTGGCCGACCTGGACCGCGTGGCGAAGAAGTACATCCATCCGGAAAAGTGCGCCTTGCTGGTCGTCGGCAAAGACGAGGAAATCAAGCCCGGCCTCGACGAGCTGAAACTCGGTCCGGTGCAGCCTGTGGACATCACCATCCCCATGCCCAGCCAGCCCCAGGCGGCGGAGAAGCAATAATTCGATAGAAATCCCGTGCCCAATCCTTTTGTCAGAAAAAAGACGAAAGGATTGGGCACCTGGCCTCACCTATTCGTTTTCATAGAACGCAAAACCTATCGACAGTTCCAAGTCTAAAGCTGCGATCCGCCTCATCTGAGATGGCCACAAAGCAGGACCTCCGTCCCCCGTCTTTGACCACCAAACAGACCAAATGTCCATGACTAATCCATCTTGACGGAGCTTGAGGATGCCGGAGGCGGATGGCTCGACTAGGTTAAGTATCCAATCCAGGTGATGCCTCAGATCTCTTGAAACGACGTAGTTTTCAGAGTCAAGCATCCATAGATTCACCTTGCCAATCGGAGCAAAGCCGCGTTTGTTCATTCGACCAGCCATACCCATTTCGACCACATCAGTAGATTTGAGCCTTAGTTCATCGCTGATCAAATTCGGCGAGAGCTTCCCGCAGTGTATTCGGAGAACGGCCTTTGTACGTTCACATGTTGCATAGCACTCATCCAAAGGTGTTAAGTACTTTTCCGTCATCTATGCACCTCCTCAAGGCAAGAAATGAGTAATATTTCCGACTATTCTGCCATTCACTCGTAAATCTCCATTCGGCAAAATCTTCCCATGGGTATTGTTCGACAGACCAGAGAAATTCTTGAGTGCCGGGGTGCCCCAGGTCCCGCTTTTGGGACCTGGGAATCCACAACCCTCAACCGGCCTCTCTCATCAACTGCCGCATCATCTCGTTCCCGGCATACACCAGTCACTCCACCACCAGGCCATCCACAATGTTGTTTCCACGCCGAGCAATAATAGCGCCCACCATATCTGCGAATTGACCGCATCGGCGCAAGCGCCCAGGAACGGCTTCACCTTCGCTCTTCTTTTGAAATGCTTTACAGCCCGGCCGCGAGAAGCTCGTTTGCCGCCTTGCGTCCCAGGCGGATGCAGTCGGGGACGCCGATGCCGTCGTAGGCGTTGCCGGCCAGGCGCAGGGTGGGAAGGTTGGCCAGGCGCAGCGCGATCCGCTGCTTGCGCTGCTGGTGGCCGACAGCGTACTGTGCCATGGCGCGAGGCCAGCGCGAAACCTGTGCGAGCTTCGGCTCGACGCGGGAGGGAAGAACCTCTTCGCCGAGAATCTCGCTGAGTTCGCGGCGAACGATGGCCACCAGGGCGTCGTCGGATTCGTCGAGCAGAGCCTCTTTTTTCATCCCGCCCAGGAAGGTTCGAAGTACCGCCTTGCCGGGCGGCGTGCGGCCCAGAAACTTGCGATGGACAAAGGTGCAGGCGAGCATTGCGCGGCCCTCGCTGGCGGGAACCAGAAAGCCGAAGCCGTCGGGCAGATGGCCCAGTTGGGCCTCGTCGTAGATCAGATTGATGGTGATGGACGAAGAGTAGGGAATGCCGCTCAGCTCCTCGGCGAGCACCGGGTCCACACGGCCGAGCAGGGAGGCTGCGGTCCAGGCCGGCGTGGCCATGATGACCGCATCAAAAAACTCGGTCTTGCCATCGGCACTGACGCTCCAGGCGCGGGCGGTTTTCTTGATGCTGCTGACGGGCGTGGAAAGGCGCAGCGAGGCTGAGTCGAGCCTGGCAACGACCGCATTGACCAACTGCTGCATTCCGCCGCGCATCGCGGTGAAAATGGCCGGGCTTTCGTGGCGGCTTCCAGCTTTGGCGCTTTTTTGGGATCGGGCGAGCATCTGGCGGTGCGCGGCCAACATGCCGCGAGTCAGCGAACCGTATTTGTGCTCCATCTCGACGAGGCTTGGCAGCACGGTGTGGGCGCTCAACTGCGCGGCGTCGCCGCCGTAGATGCCGCTCAGCAGCGGATCGGCGAGCCGGTCGACGGTTTCGCGTCCAAAGTGGCGCTCGACCAGAGAAGCTACCGACTCGTCCGGCAGCCCAGTGGGGCGCGGGGGCAGCAGCAGTTCGAGGCCCATGCGCAGCTTGGTCGGCAGGCTGAACAGAGGGGTCAGTGCCGTGGAAATCAGTTTGGTCGGCACCAGAAACATCAGGCCGTCAGGCAGCGGAACCAGACGATTGCGAACCAGAATGCAGGTTTTGCGGTCGGCGTCGTTCGAGGGAGTCAGTTCCGCCTCCAGGCCCAGTTCGCGGCAGAGTGCGGCTGCGGCGGGTTTCTCGGTGATGAAGGAATCGGGGCCGCGCTCAAGCACAGCTCCATCCACGATCTCCGAAGCCAGGCAGCCGCCCAGGCGGTTCCTTGCCTCAAAGAGCGTGTATTCGGCCTGCGCGCCGTTCTGGCGCGCCTGCTCCAGTTGATAGGCGGCAGATAACCCCGCAATGCCGCCGCCGATAATCGCAATCCGCATGATTTACCCAACCCCATCTTAGAGCAGTCCGCGGGAGGCCTGCGGTCGCTGCCCGCTCATTCTACGGCTGCGGGTTCCAGTGTTTTGGCTGGTAGATGCAGCATGGCTCGGGAGCCAGCGGGTCGCCGGTAACGGCGTAGGCGCGGGCGCGGGAGCCGCCGCAGATTTCCTTGTACTCGCAGACGCCGCACTTGCCTTTGAGCTGGCCGGTGTCGCGCAGGGCTTTGAAGATGGGGGCGTTGCGATAGATTTCGGCCAGAGGCGTCTGGCGCACGTTACCGGCATCAATGGGCAGAAAGCCGCTGGGATACACGTTGCCCGTGTGAGAGATGAAGACAAAGCCCTTGCCGTCGTTGACGCGGCGGGTGGTCCAGTTCGCAGTGCGGGTCTGGGCGTCGGCGGTTGGGGCGCCGGCTTCGTATTCCCGCGCGGCGTGCGGGTGGCCGTGGCCGAAGCTGCGTTCTTCCAGATTGTGCTGCAAGAGAAAGCGGCGGTAATGCATGGCCTCGGTGGTCTTGATCTGGAAGTTGACCCGCTGCGAGAGCTCGTAAATCTTGGCGAAGGCCTGCTCGAACTCCTCGCCGCTGAGCAGGTCGTCGAGCTGTCCGCGTCCGACGGGTACGAGGAAAAAGACGTTCCACATGACGATGGGCTGCTTCTCGAAGAGAGCGCAGAGGCTGTCGAGATCCTGAACATTCCTGCGTCCGAGTGTGGAGTGGACCTGGATGGGAATGCCTGCCTCGTTGGCCCAGCTGATGGCCTGAATGGTGCGCTCCCACGCGCCGGAAAGGCCGCGCACGCTGTCGTGAATCTCGGGGGTCGAGCCGTCCAGCGAGATGCCGAGACGAACCAGGCCCGCCTCCTTGAATTGAAAGATGGCTTCACGGGTCAGCAGAGGCGTGGCACTGGGGGTGAGCGCCACGTGCAGGCCTTTGCCGGAGGCGTAGCGGATCAACTCGAAGACATCCTGGCGCTTGAGCGGATCTCCGCCGGTGAAGACGAAGATCGGCACGCGCATGGCCGCAATCTGGTCGATCAGCGCCTTGCCTTCGGCGTTGGTGAGCTCATCTGGATGGGCCAGCGGCTGGGCCGAGGCGCGGCAGTGCTTGCAGGCCAGGTCGCAGGCCTGTGTGACCTCCCAGATGGCCAGAAAGGGAGTTTCGTCATAATCCAACTCGCCGCGGGCGGGAATGCTCCGCATCGGTTCCATGAGACCTCCAGCAGAATCGCGGCGGGGAGGCTCGCAAGCCAGTCCTGCGCCAAAAGCCGAGATGCCTTCCTACCTTGAAGAAAAACAAGACTTTGCCGATAAGATGATTCCACCCGGGAGGAAGTCGCATTGGAAGACTTCAGCAGGGCGCCATAAATCGGAAGGCCACTCTGGAGCGCCACGATTCGGCTCCAGAAGAGCAGCCGTGGCATGGGACGGGCTGTGATTCATATCACTTTGTCGCGCTCAGCGGGGAGCATCCTCCTTCTTGTGCTGGACAAAATCTCAGAAAAAGAGCAGGATGCTCTCGCTGTGGAATGACTGTTCGGGAGCGGAGTTCTCGGGGCTGGGACGAGGGGACGGAGCACTGGAAGCCGCAAATTGAGTGCTTCAATTGTGATTCAGCTCACGCCGTTCTGTGCCACCGAACACCGCTTTCCGATGGTGAGTCTGAAAATGTAAGGCCGCACGTTAAGGAGGTTCCCATGGCAGATCTTCTCAAGCCAGGTTGGAGCAAGCCCTCCACCATTCTCTTCGCAACAGAACTCCCCGCCACTGAAAAGACCTTTGCCTTTGCTCTGGCGCAGGCAGTGGAGTTTGGCGCGGAACTCGTTCTTTTTCATGTCTATGACACTCTGGTCGTCGCTGCATCCGAAACCTCGGGCATCCGCTACTACGACTATGCCGCCGCCGCCCGCGCCGAACTGGAGCATTTGGAGCCGCTGGCCAAGCGCGTCCGGGATGCAGGCGTCAAATGCGAAACGGTCGTGCGTCCAGGGTTGGCCTCTGACCAGATTCTCGACATGCTGCGGGAGCGGCAGATCGACCGCATCGTGATGGGCACGCACTCTCCGGGTCCTGTGGGCAAGCTGCTGGTGGGCTCGGTAGCAGAGGCCGTGCTGCGCACCGCCTCGGTGCCGGTCTACATCATCGGTCCCGATGTGGTGGATGGCGCCTACCGCAACTTTGCCACGCGCACGGTGCTGTGCGCCATAAGCTTCCACGCTACCAGCCGGATGGTGGCTACCTTTGCCGCGGAAGTGGCCCTGGAGCACAAGGCGCGCCTGGTTCTGCAACATGTGATCCAGCCCCAGGAACGCCATGAGGCCCTCGCCAGCCGGTCCATCGATGAACTGGAAGCCGAGCTGGCCTCGCTGGTTCCGACGGAGCAGCAAAGCCAGATTACGATGCAGGCGATTGTGGTGCCGGGCGATCCAACCGAGGAGCTGCTCTACCAGTGCAAGGCGCAGCAGGCCGACCTTATCGTGCTGGGAGCGCAGGGAGCATCGGCTTTTGCCGCCGCCGCCCGCCAGGGGGTGGTGTACAAGGTCGCGGCCCACTCGCACTGCCCGGTGCTGACCCTGTCGCCGGTGGTGCTGGCTGCCAGCGGCGCCAAGACAGAAAAACTGCATTCGGCCGAGGCCTACCTGGGCGGAGTTTTTTAGCGCATTCTCACGGATAGTGTAACGAAGCTCCGTGCCCCATCCTTTCCGCAGCACCATAGCGGAAAGGGTGGGAGAGCACAGATCTCAATCTCGACTGTAAAAGGTCAAACCGAAACCGCCCTGAATCCGTGTTTCAATTTCGCGCTGAAAAATAAAGTACTTAATGTTCGTGGGTCAGCCTGGCAGCGTGAGAAGCCGTGGAATCCGCGGCGCTCTCCGAGTATACTGTCGCCAAGGCGGCGCGCGAGCTTCTGCGCCAACCAGCAGGGAGGTTCGTCTTGCTCAGGGACTCCGGTTCACTGACGTTCGACGTTCCGTCATCGGAGACTACCCGTTGGCGCGCGGTGGCTCGTGTGCTTCGAAGTCCCATGGACGCCTTGAGTTGCGTCCTTCTTCCCTCCTGTTGCGCCCTCTGCGGCTCCCCTCTGCCGCATCTCTCTTCTGTGCCCATTTGCCAGGTTTGCTGGACGGAGTTTTCCGTTGCTAGCGGAAAACTGTGCGCGCGCTGCGGCGATTCGCTCGATTCGCCGGTTCTGACTTCATCGAGCCCAGGGCTCTGCCGGAGCTGTCGCCTGTCGCCGCCGCCGTTTGTGCGGGCTGTGGCTTATGGGCCGTACCAGGGCCGCATGAAGGAGGCCATCCACGCGCTCAAGTATGACCGGCTGCACCCTGCGGCCCGCGGTTTGGGCCAGATGCTGGCGCAGGCAATCAGCCAATTGGCTGCCGAGGCTCCGGCTGAAATGCTGGTGGTTCCAGTGCCGCTACACCGCTCAAAGCATTCCGAGCGCGGCTTCAACCAGGCGCGCTCGCTGGCCGTAGCGGCGCTGAAGGCGCTGGGCAGGACGCATCCCGAGTGGCGGCTCACGCTGGCCTCGACGACGCTGATGCGTCTGCGCGCCACCCGGAGCCAGGCCGGCCTGACGCCGCACCAGCGCCGCCAAAATGTGCGCGGAGCGTTTGTGGTTTCCGACCAGGCCGCGGTCACCATGAAGCACGTTTTGTTGATTGACGACATCTTTACTACCGGCTCGACCGCGCGCGCCGCGGCCCAGGCTCTGCTTCAGGCTGGAGCGGCGTCGGTGTGGGTGGCCACGCTGGCCAGGGCGGGCCGCGTCTACGAGCGCCGACGCGAAGCTCCAGCGGGTTTGGACGATGCGGAGGAGAGTTTTGACGAAGCCGGTAATGCGCAGGCCGCAAATCCAAAAGGAGCATTCAGTTTTTCATCGCACGAGCAATCATCTTTTTGACGAGGGGAAGAAAGATGTCGCTGGGAAAAGCCATGATTCACGCGCGTAAGCAGAAGTCCATCGCCAGGGCGGCTATGTCCGCGGGCGAGCAGGTGACCCTCCAGTCGGCGCACGTTCTGCAGATGCCGGTGCTGGTGCTGAACGCATCGTATGAGCCCATCAACATCTGCGGCGCGCGGCGCGCGCTGGTGCTGGTGCTGAAAGGCGTTGCGCGCACCGAGGAGGAGCACGGGCTGATCCTCCATGCCCAGCGCAGCCATATCGCCATGCCCTCGGTGATCCGGCTGCTCGAGTATCGCCGCATACCCTACCAGACGCGCGCCCTGTCGCGGAAGAACATCCTGCTGCGCGATCGCAACACATGCCAATACTGCGGAGAAATATTCGCCCCCGGCGATCTGACGCTGGACCATGTGATTCCCCGCTCGCGTGGCGGCGACTCGACATGGGAGAACCTGGTGGCCTGCTGCCACGCCTGCAACCGCGAGAAGGGCAATCGCCTGCTGAGCGAGATCGACGACATGATCCTGCTGCGCGAGCCACGCCCCTTCTCCTTGCACACCAGCCGCCAGATCATGCGGATGCTGGGACGCGCCGACAACCGCTGGCGCAAATACTTGTTCTATTGAGAGCACTCTCCGGCATCTTCGGAAGACTTCTTTTCTATTCAATCTCCTCCATGTTATGGCTCCTCGCGATGTGGAATTCGCGCGGCCTTTTGCATTCAGCGAGAGATAATCTCCGATTCCTCCCGGCCGGGAGAGTAAAAATGAAGAGTTGGGAACCCGAGGAACAAAATGGATTGTCGATGGAAGAAGGAACTGATTACGGCGGGCTTGGTGCTGCTGTTCGGCATGGGCCTGGCTTCAGCGCAAAGCCAAACGGATGCGCTCAAGGCGGGATTTGAGAATCCGCCCGAGGCCGCTCGCCCGCGGGTATGGTGGCACTGGATGAATGGCAACATCTCCAGAGAAGGCATCAAGCTGGATCTGGAGTGGATGCATCGGGTTGGTCTGGGCGGGTTTCAGAACTTCGACGCGGCCCTCTCGACGCCGCAGGTGGTCGATCACCGCCTGGCTTACATGACCCCCGAGTGGAAGGATGCGTTCAAGTTCGCGACGACCCTTGCCGATCAGCTGGGCATGGAGGAGGCAATCGCAGGCTCACCGGGCTGGAGCGAGTCGGGAGGGCCTTGGGTGCCAGCCTCTCAGGGGATGAAGAAGTATGTATGGAGCGAGACCTTCGTTGAAGGCGGAAAGCCCTTCACCGGCACACTTGCTCATCCGCCGTCGAAGACCGGCGCATTCCAAAGCCTCGGCATTGGCAACGCTTTCGGCGGGGCGCCTCCGCAGTTTTATGCCGATGCTGCCGTGGTTGCATTCCGCCGGGCGGCCAGCGATGTATCCATCGAATCGTTGCACCCCACGATCACCTCCAGCGGCGTCTCGCTGGATGCGGCGATGCTTACGGACGGTGATCTGGAGAAGACCACAGAACTTCCCATTCCGGCGGCGGTTGGGGAAAGTTCCTGGATTCAATACGAGTTCGCCGCGCCCGCGACCATGCGGTCTGTCACTTATGTGACGAAGGAGCCGGATGAAATCGCCGGGGTGGTAACGGGAATCGGCGCGCCTGAAAAGAACCTGGAGGCCAGCGACGACGGAAAGAACTTCCGGCTCGTGGCCAGACTCTCCGGCGGCAGTGCCCCTGAGCATACAATCTCTTTTCCCGCAGTGACAGCCAGGTTTTTCCGCGTCACTTTCAAAAGGATGCCACCCCCTCAACTTCCTTCCTGGGCCGCCGGCTTCGATATTGATTCGATGAGAAAGCAGATGGGCCCTCCACCGGCCGACTATGAAATTGCCGAGTTGGCGCTCCATCCCGGAGCGCGCGTTAACCGCTTTGAAGAGAAGGCCGCCTTCACGCCGGAGTTTGACCTGTATGGCTATGCGACGCCGCCAGTTGCGCCAGACGATGCCATATCGAACTCCGGCGTCGTTGACCTGACCGCAAGGATGCATCCCGATGGAACCCTCGACTGGACGCCGCCAGCCGGCGACTGGGTGGTGCTGCGCTTCGGATATTCGCTGCTGGGAATTACAAACCACCCCGCCACCGCGGAAGCCACCGGCCTCGAAGTGGACAAGCTGAACAGCAAGTTCGTGAAGCAGTATTTCGATAATTACCTGGACAGCTACAAGCAGACCGTGGGCGCGGAGCTGATGGGGAAGAAGGGCATCCGCTATGTAATCAACGATAGCTGGGAGGCCGGTTCGCAGAACTGGACCGACAACATGATCGATCAGTTCAAGAAGCTCCGCGGCTATGATCCGGCGCCCTGGATGCCGGTACTTGCCGGGCGCGTGGTAGAAAGCGCGGAAGCCAGCGACCGTTTCCTGTGGGACTTTCGCAAGACCATCAGCGACCTGATCGCAAACGAACACTATGCCCAGTTGGAAGCCACTCTGCATGAGCGGGGCATGGGCCATTACGGCGAATCGCACGAAGCCGGACGCGCTTTTGTTGCCGATGGCATGGAAGTCAAGAAGTTCAACGAAGTGCCCATGAGCGCGATGTGGACCCAGACACCCGGGGTCAACAAGGAGCAGTTCGGCTTCAACGCGGATGATCGCGAGTCGGCGTCGGTAGCGCACATTTACGGCCAGAATCTTGCGGCGGCCGAGTCCATGACCGCGGCGGCCGCGCCCTGGGCCTGGTCGCCCGCCACCCTCAAGCCTACGGCCGACCAGGAGCTTCTCAACGGCATCAACCGCATCGTGATTCACGAGTCGGCGCATCAGCCGCTGGTGGGCAAGGCGCCCGGACTTACGCTGGGCCCCTACGGTCAGTGGTTCAACCGCAACGAAACCTGGGCCGAGCAGGCCGGCCCGTGGATCGACTATCTGGCGCGCAGCAGCTATCTGCTGCAACAAGGGCATTTCTTTGCCGACCTCGTCTACTTCTATGGCGAAGATTCAAACCTTACCGCGATCTTTGCCGGCAAGGCGCCCGCTGTTCCGCCAGGCTACGGCTTCGACTACATCAACGCCGACGCACTGATTCACGAACTGACCGCGGCCGGCGGCCGCATCAAGACTCCAGGCGGCATGAGCTATCGTCTGCTGGGGCTCGATCCCTATAGCCGGCACATGTCGCTGCCGGTGTTGCGCGCCATTCACAAGCTTGTGGAGGATGGGGCAGTTGTCGCCGGTCCCAAGCCCATCGACGATCCCAGCCTTGCCGACGATCAATCCGAATTTCGCAAACTGAATGACGAGCTGTTTGGCGATGGCGCGGGAGTGCGCAAGGTTGGCAAAGGCGCGGTTTACGCGGGTCAGGACCTCGGAGATGTCTTCAAGGCGCTGCATGTGGCGCCGGACTTCGATTACACCAGGCCGCAGAGCGACACGCGCCTTCTCTTTGTTCATCGCAAGCTGGCTGATGGCGATCTCTACTTCGTGGACAATCGCAATGACCGCGGCGAAGCCGTGGATGCAACCTTCCGCGTAACCGGCAAAGCGCCAGAGTTGTGGCACGCCGACACAGGCAAGACCGAGCCGGCCTCCTTCAGAATCGCAAACGGCCTCACCACTGTTCCATTGAAGCTGGAACCCTGGGGCGCTGTCTTTGTGGTCTTCCGCCAGACGACTACGGAAACAGCGCGCGCGCTGCCCACTATCACTGAGAGGGAGGTTGCGACGGTGAACGGTCCGTGGAAGGTGGACTTCCAGCCGGATCGCGGAGCGCCGCCGTCCATTACGCTGGACAAGCTGTCGTCCTGGACTGAAAACCAGATTGCGGGAGTGAAGTACTTTTCCGGAACCGGCGCCTACACAACGACCATCGATGCCAAGGCGGACTGGTTCACAAAAGGCGCTCGTCTGGGGATCGATCTGGGCGATGTCAGGAATCTGGCCAAGGTCACGGTAAATGGCAAGCCGCTCGGCATTGTCTGGCACGCGCCCTATCGCGTGGATGCGACCGCCGCACTCAGGCCCGGCACAAACGAAGTGTCGATCAAAGTCACGAACGCGTGGGTAAACCGGCTGATCGGCGATCAGCAACCGGATGCAACGATGAAATACACCTTCACGACGGAGAAGCCCTACAAGGCTGATTCACCGCTGCTTCCTTCTGGATTGCTTGGGCCGGTGCGGATTTACTCCATCACTGGGGGATCAGAGTAAGTCCCCAAGGAAGATGCATTCAAGCGGCTCTTTCCCTCATCGGGTGCGCGGGCAAACATTTCCCGGCCCCTGGCGGAAGGAAAGAGCCGCCTTGAATCCCGTCTTCTTTACTCCTTCGGCTGCTGCGCCTCAGGCTTGTCTGTGCCCGGCGTGATCTCCTGCCCCTCATAGAGGATCTTGAATGTTGAGCCGAACTGCTTGTAGTCGGAGTACTTGATGGTGTCGCGGATGTGCACGTCCTGGGCCATGTAGCCCTTGCCACCGCTGAAGTGCAAAATGCCCTCGCCCTTGGTGTAGACCGGGAACCAGTAATGGCCGTCCACCTGCTGCCGCCAGGTCATGAAGGGCGGATGCAGGTCCTCGCTGTTCTTGCGCGTGTCGTCGGGAACCATGCGGCCATTGGTGACCACGATCTGCAGGTCGGTGGCGTCCACCCAGATCCGGCCATCGAAGTAGCGATGCTTCTTCTCGATGAGCTTGGGGCTGACCTGGAAGACGTAGCAGTCGATTTCGTCCACCTTTTGCCGGCCCACGTATTTCACGTCGTACTGGGTGATCTCTTCGGTGGTGAGTACAAAGGAGTATCCGCGCTGAATGTCCTGAAGATCGGAAGGCGTCATCTGGATGCGCTCCAGGCTGCTCTGCGGCGCAACGACCACCTTCTCCGTGCGCCTTCCCGAGGGGTCGAAGATCACGTCGTCCACCTCGTACCACTCGCCGTCCACCTTGTTGTCGTCGTCGATGGTTTGTACGCGGGCGACGCGGCGGTAGGTGTAGTGGTTCAGCGCCTGCTGGAACTCGCTTTCCTTGGCGGCAAACTGGCGGATAATCTGCTCCGGCGCGATGGAGGGTTCACTGATGTCCAGGCGGCCAAAACCAGAGTCCAGCGCCATGGGCGTGAAGCTGTTCTTGTCCTGCGCCGCAGCGGCCAGGGCACAGGACAAAGCCATCAGCACCGCCATTCCCCATCGATTGCGCACAGTCTTCCTCGTCTTCATAGAGCTTCTACAAGATTAGACGCAGGGGCTTTGTCGTTGGAATCGTCCGATGTGCGAACTCACTCAGTTTTCGGGTACCCCTGTCCCTCTAGTCTTCCCAAAAATTGTCATCCTGAGCGACCGGACACTGAGCGAAGCGTAGCGGAGTCGAAGTGGAAGGGAGTCGAAGGACCTGCATTTGCTTTTCGGTGCGCTATACACCATTGTCTCTATCGAATTATGGATTTAGAGTTCTTGTGATGAACGGAAGTTGCTATTTCACATACATTGTGGTCAGCCGGAGCCTGACCCTTTACATAGGTATGACCGGCAACTTGTGAAAGCGTGTGTTTGAGCATAAACGGAAGCTGCACGAGGGCTTTTCAGCGACTTGTAACTGCAACCGCCTCGTCTGGCTCGAGAGTTTCGTCGATCCAAGCAATGCCATTGCACGTGAAAAGCAACTGAAGGGATGGACGCGCTCGAAAAAGATTGTTCTGATTACAAGAATCAATCCCACATGGATAGATTTAAACGAAACCTGGTATACACACGAGGAATTGAACTGGACGCCGAGCTAGATGCAGGTCCTTCGACTTCGCTGCGCTCCGCTCAGGATGACAGCCTCTTGATTGGAATTGAGATTGTTGGAGCGTGAGGGCTATCTCGCCCAGAGCGGCGCCGATGCGGGCTCTTCCTTCCAGCCAACCACTTTGTTGTTCCGAAAATAAACTTCAGACTTGCCGTACTCGAACTTGTCCGGGGTAAATGCCGTTGGGGTTCCCTGCACCGTCAGCACAACGTCCTTTGAGGAGCCAACTGTATAGGACGCCAGACCGGGATCGACCGCAGAAGCCGGCCAGAGCTTGACCCGAATCGGAGAGGCGGCCGGATCGATTCTCCAGCCTATGACGGAGCCGTCCTTGAAGTAGAGTTCCGACTTGCCGTACACGAGCTTGTTTTCAGACGATGCCGTGGGTGGCCCCTGCTGCGCCAGCACCTCTTCCATCGTTGAACCCACAGTGATATAGGGCAGCAGTTTCCGTGGCGCGGCGGGCGTAGGTTCCGGGGGGCGGTTGTTCATCCTCTCCGGCGCAGCCTTCCCGGCTTGCTGGCTGGAAGGCCTCGCTGCCTCCCCCATCAGGGGATTGTCTGCCGGCGCGGGCGTCGACCGCAGCACACCCAATCTCCGCAGGTCCCCCTCCACGGCTTGTACGAATCTTCTTCTCGGCGTCTCAAGCCCTTTGAGCAAAGTGTCTTTGCTAGCGCCGTATACCATCGTAACTTCCTCGGCAGGGGAACCAGGGAGATCGAAGGCAATCCATGTGTATCTGCCAAGCAGAATCACGAACCCGATCATCGCAACTCTGAAAAGAATTCTGGCCGCGGGCCAAAGCAGCAGTCGAGCGCTCCAGCGCGGCATGACGGCAGGCGCCGCGCCAGTTGGAGATTGCGCAGCAGCGGGCTCTCTTTCCGGCGAGGGCTGCTCGGACGTTGCGCTTGTGAAGTGGGGTGCAGAGGGCTGGCCTTGTCCTCGCTCCCAGGTGGTCGATGTAAGAAACTCGAATGCGGAGTTGATGTCCTTCAGCTTTGTCTCTGCTGCATCCTTCAGCTTCTGGTCGTCCTGAAAACGGTCGGGGTGCCAAGCCTTGACGAGCACGCGATAGGCTCTTCTGATCTCCGGTTCCGTCGCATTCGTTGTCAGCCCGAGAACCTGAAGAGCCGCGCACCGGGGGCACAGTGTGCTCTTGTCATCGACAAAACTCCCACACACGCAGGTATTCATTTCGCCCGACCGACCTTGTCCTTCATACAGGTCTCAGAGATTGCCCCAATTATAGAAGAAGGCATCTGTCCCGCTAAGGCGCGCAACTCCTGCGCGCGGGGACACGTGACCTCTTGCGTTGGCAAATTGCTTGCCGGTGCGAACGAGAGCCGCCGCGATTGACTTGTGCCGCTTCCTCGCTTTTGGCGTCATGAACGTGAAAAGCCGTCAATCTGTATCTGCCCAGGAGAATGACGAACGCAACTGCCGCAACTTTGAGAATAGAGTTGTCTTGTGTTGAAGGCTGCGATGATGATTTGTGAGCGACACCACAACAGGTGTTGTACCGCCTGTTGAATCTGGCTTCGCTGCTTGCTGAAGCTCCTGGGCGGCCGCCTTCATAAAGGCGTACGAGGAAGGTTGCTGACGCGCTCGCTCCCAGGAGGTCGAGGTCAGAAACTCGAATGCTGAATTGATGATCTTGAGCTTTGTCTCTTCGTCCTCTTTCGCATTATGTTCGCCGGGAAAAGGGTGCCTAACCTTGACGAGAGTGCGATAGATATGTCTGATCTCCTTTTCAGTCGCATCTATGTTCAGCCCGAGAACGTGAAGAGCAATGCACCGGGGGCACCGAGTGCTCTCTCCTTCGATAGAAGTTCCACACAAACAGGTATTCATTTCGTTTGACCATCCTTTACCTTCTTCCGGGCTTGAGAAGCCGCCCAATTCAAAGAGCGTCCCTGCCGCGCTGAAACGCGGCGATTCTGCGCGCGAAGAGAAGATTCCACAAACTAGTGAGAGAATCCGTAGAATTGTGACAGATGCCTTTCAGTGAAAAATATGATGTGCTGGTCGTGGGCGCGGGTCACGCCGGCTGCGAGGCGGCGATGGCCGCGGCGCGCATGGGGCTGAAGACGGCTCTGATCACCATGAATCTCGACCTGATCGCGCAGATGAGCTGCAACCCGGCGGTGGGCGGCGTGGCCAAGGGGCACCTGGTGCGCGAAGTGGACGCGCTGGGCGGCGTGATGGGCGAGGTGACCGACGCGGTCGGCATCCAGTTCCGCCTGCTGAACAGCTCGCGCGGGCCGGCCGTGTGGAGTCCGCGGGCGCAGTGCGACAAGCAGCTCTACCGCATCAAGATGCGCGAGGTGCTGGAGTCGCAGCCAGGGCTGAATATCCGCCAGGCTGAGGTCGTCGGTCTGGTGATCGACGACAGAGATCAGAGATCAGAGAACAGTGGTCGGCGCCGGGTTCGGGGCGTCATGCTCCGCGACGGGCGCAGGATGCTGGCCGGGGCCACGATCATCACCACCGGCACCTTTCTGAACGGGCTGATTCACATCGGCGACGAGAGCTATCCGGCGGGGCGCAACGGGGAGCCGGCCAGCGTGCTGCTGGGCGAAGCGCTGCGTGCGCTGGGGCTCAGGACCTGCCGCCTGAAAACCGGCACGCCGCCGCGGCTGGATGGCCGCACCATCCGCTGGGAGGCCTTCCGGGAGCAGGCTGGCGACGCGGAGCCGACACCCTTCAGCTTTCGCACCAAAAGGATTGTGCAGCCGCAGATCAGTTGCCACATCGCCCTCACCACTCCGGAAACGCTCCGGATCATCCGCGAAAATGTGCATCGCTCGGCCATGTATTCCGGGCATATCAAGGGCATCGGCCCGCGCTATTGCCCGTCGATCGAGGACAAGGTCGTCAAATTCCCCGACAAGACGCAGCACCAGTTTTTTCTGGAGCCGGAGGGGCTGCACACCAACGAAGTCTACGTAAATGGCATGTCCACCTCGCTGCCGATGGAGGTGCAATGGCAGATTGTGCACTCGATTCCGGGCCTCGACCAGGCAGAGATGCTGCGCCCCGGCTACGCCATTGAATACGATAGCGTGGACCCGACCGAACTGGACCGCAGCTTGCGTGTAAAGAGTATGGAGGGACTGTACTTGGCCGGGCAGATCAACGGGACCAGCGGCTACGAGGAAGCGGCCTGTCAGGGCATCATGGCCGGCATCAACGCCGCGCTCTGGGTGAAGGGCGAGCCGCCGTTCACGCTGGACCGGAGCGAAGGCTACACCGGCGTTCTAATCGACGACCTGATCTCCAAGGGGACCAACGAACCTTACCGCATGTTCACCTCGCGGGCGGAGTTCCGGCTGCACCTGCGCATCGACAACGCCGACCGGCGGCTGACCCCATACGGGCGCAGGCTGGGGTTGATTGGCGACGAGGGTTGGGCGGAGTACGAACGAAAGCAAGCAAGAATGGCGGCGCTGGAGCGGCTGCTGACGACCGGCAAGGTGGACGGTGAGCGGCTGGAAGCGGCGGGCTTGGGCGGGCTGACGGCGACTGCCGGATTGACCTGGGCGCAACTGCTGAAGCGGCCGGAGGTGGCCATCGAGGCGGTTCTCGGCGCAGTGCTGTCAGCGAGTCAGCAAGCCGGCGAGTCAGCAGGTCAGCGAGCTGGCGAGGCGGAAGTTGCCGCCTACTACCAGTTGAATTCGGAATCGGCTGCGGGCGAGTCGTGTGATGCGCCAGGCACTTCCTTGCGCAGCGCTTTGCGCAACGAGGCGCACGCCGTCGAAACCGAGATCAAGTTTGCCGGCTACCTGGAGCAGCAGACCAAAGCCATTGCCAAGCTCAAGGCCGCCGAGTCCGTGACCATTCCGGAGTGGCTTGACTACGGCACGATCAGCGGGCTTTCGCGCGAGATGCGAGAGAAGCTGGAGCGGGTCAGGCCCGCCACCATCGGCCAGGCCAGCCGCATTCCGGGCGTGACGCCTGCCGCGCTGGGAATGGTGCATGTGTCGATCCGGCTGCAGGGGAAGGGAAGAACCCGGTAGTACGCCGCTCTGCGTTCGCAGGCAAGCGGCCAAAGAGAATTACCATCTGAGGGAAGGAGAGTTGCATGATGCCGGAGACTGAAGTTGCTGAACAAATCCTGAAGATGGAGAGACAAGCAATGGATCGCTGGGGCCGTGGAGATCCAGATGGGTTCCTGGATATCTCCGATCCGGAAGTTGTGTATTTCGATCCATTTCTGCCGCAGCGGATCGATGGCCTGACGGCATTGAGGCAGTACTACTCTTCAGTGCGCGGTAAGGTCTTTATTGACAGCTATGAGATCGTCGAACCGAAGGTTCAAGTGCACGGCGAGGTTGCATTGCTGACCTATCGCTTTGTTTCTCACTCGAGCGGCGGCGACATGCGCTGGAATACAACAGAAATATACCGGCTGAGCAACGAAGGATGGCGGATCATCCTCGCCCATTGGTCGTTTACCCAGCCGAAGCTTGCCGGTATGCCGTCGTGATGGGATGAAACCGGTCTGACGGGGCCTTCACGCAGTTGAACTGCCGGGCCGTGCAGTCCTGAACCTTCCCCTGTCGAATGGCCACGCACAAGGAATCAACGACCTCCGCTGCCACCAACGCCATTGGTTCCTGCCGCTATCTGGGGATGAGCGGAAAGTGGAAGGGCGTTTCCGTGCCGGACTGCTTTTTGCCCTTGGCGTTGGCATCCACGGGGAGCTTGGTGCGCTGGGAGTTGAGGCACAGCCAGCCGCCATGGGCGCGCTCGAAGACGTGGGTGAAGACGCCCTTCTCGTCCACCTGGGCGGAGCCAACCTTGTGGCGCAACACATAGGTGCCGTTGGCTACCGCGATGTCGCCCAGCATGCGCACGGTAATGACCCGCTGATCCAGATGGAGGGTTTTGTCCTCGTCTGTGATCAACAGGGCCAATTGCTGATTGCGCGTGGTGATTTCGCCGCCGGCGGAAACATCGACAAACAACGGAGACAGTACCAACTCCAGGCTGTACTGGTCGTGCCCGTTGATGGCGCTGGACCATGTGTCCTCGATCTTCTGGAACTCGCGAATCGCCGGGCTCTCGGTCGAGGTGACGGCAGACTGGGCCGCAGCTGAAGCGGGTCCGGGAGCCGGATTCTGGGCGACCGCAAGGCAGCATGAGAACCAAAAAGCAGAAAAACCAGCTACAAAACGTGTCATATGCACCATGAACTCCAGCCTGACAGCTTTCAGTTGTCAGCTTTCAAAATCGGCCAGTTTCCGGTACGTACCACCAACCACTATTCACTGACCACAGACCACTGACTACTGTGATAATAGCTCTTTGACTCGGCAGGCGAACCGTTGGGAAGCGTTAAAAAAAGTACGTAGGCCTTCAGACCAGTGTCTGTAGCTTTTCGGGCTGGAGAAGAGTGATCAGCGAGTCTTCGATGGATATCCAGTCGTCCTTGCGGAACTGGCCCAGGGTGCGGGTGACGGTTTCGCGCGTGGTGCAAGCCATCGATGCCATTTCCTCGTGAGTCAGCAGAAGCGGAAAACGGAAACAGCCTCCATCCAGATGCTCGCCAATCTGGTTGGCCAGTTCCAGCAGCAGGCGCGCCAGACGGGCGGCGACGGTCTCGGTCAGTGCAACGCGGCAGGCGTCCTGCAAGGCGAAGCGGTACTCCTGGCAGATACACTGGACGGCCCGTATTTGGGCCTCTTTGTGGTTGCTCAGGAAGGCGAGGAAGCGTTCGCGTTCCACGGGGCGGAGCTGCGCCGCTGTCAGCGACTCGGCGGAGACCTCGTAGGCGCCTTGGGAGAGAACCGCATAGAGGCCAAGCATCGAGCCGGGACCTGCCACGCGGACTATCATCTGCCGATCTTCAATGTCTCCGGCAACAAGCTTGAGATAGCCGCCGCAGATCAGGTAAAGGCAGCGCGCATCCTCACCCTTTGTGAACAGCGAAGCTTGCGCGGGTAGCGTGATGTTGGAGGTTGCCAGTTCAAGATCGGCCAGCACGGCGCTGCCCAGAGAGCAGAACCAGCCAGGGCGGCGATTCGAGCAGGCGGCGCAGCCCACCGGAGCCTGCCGGGCGAGGTGCTTCTGCCGCGCTTGCGCTTCTGCCGAGTTCTCTGTGCGAGCCATGATCGTGCGCCGTTCGCCGCCAGTTCAGAACCGCCACCCCAGCCATTGATTGCACACTGTTTGCTGGCGCAAAAAACATGCGGGGGGAAGACGCTCTGGCCTTTCGAAAAAAGGACTGTTGCCTGAGGAGAGTTTGCCGGAGCTGCCTCGGCGGTGAATGTGATGAGCCTCACATCTATGCGAAAACGGAGGGCGGAAATCTCCCCGCGCAAGACCCCGCTCACACAGCATGTAAATATTCCCCGGTCGAGCTGGGGGCTTCACGGTTTGTGGCCCCTAAGAGGGGCCTGGCTTCGTGCCTTGCCAAGAAAAGCGTATCGCTCACGCCAGCTTGAAATCCCGCGCCGGAGGCGCTGTTGGTGAGCCCCGCGTTTCAGCCGGGGGAATGCAATTCCGCCAACATGCGACCGGAGTCCCGTCGGGACGGCGCATTCTTTTGCCGCGATGAGCGTCTCCTCCATTCCGCAGTTTCACGACTGCCCCAGGACGATATGATTGTTTGCGGAAGGCTATGAAATCACCCAAGGCGGTATTCGATGCATAGAGATGGGCCAGATGTCGACGGGGCTGCCCGCAAGGGACTCAGAGTGCAAGTCTGCTTGATTCTGTTGCTGGGCGCAGGCCTCGTCTGCGCTCCGGCGCTCGCGGCTCAAGCCTCTGGCGGGGGACAGGCCGCCATGCCGTCCATGAACGCCGAGCCGGGCGATTATGTAGGCTCCGCGATCTGCACAACCTGCCACGATCAGTCGGCCAGGCAGCACGGCAAGCTCGGGGTTGGCTGCGAAACCTGCCACGGCGCGGGCAAGGCGCATGTGCAGGGAAGCGGCGACAAGGCCCAGATCTTCAATCCCGCCAACGGGACTGCCAAGGAAGTTGACGCCAGGTGCCTGAAGTGCCACGTCGGCGAGCATGCCGGCTATGACCGTTCGCCTCACGCCAAGGCCAACCTGAGCTGCGTGAGCTGCCATAGCATTCACGGCGGCAGCGACCCGGAGCACTCGCTCAATGCTCCCCAGCCGGCCCTCTGCTTCCAGTGCCACAGCGCCGTCCAGCCCCAATTCTCCCTGCCCTCTCACCACAAGGTGAACGAGGGCGTGGTCAAGTGCACGGGCTGCCACGATCCACACGCGGCGATGCCGGGCCAGATGTCGCGCAACATGGCCAGCCAGAATGCGACCTGCGCGAAATGCCATAAGGACCAGGCGGGACCGTTCGCGTATGAACATGCCGTGGTGAAGGTCGAGGGCTGCACGAGTTGTCACTCGCCGCACGGATCGCAGAATGCGCGCCTGCTCAATGTGAGCAATGTGAATAAGATGTGTTTGCAGTGCCACTCCGCGGCCAACCTGGCCGCGTCAGCCTCGGGGCCGGCACACAGCCAGATGTCGAAGGATGTGGCTTGCACCAGTTGCCATACAAAAATCCACGGCTCGAATGCCGACCGCAATCTTCTGAAGTAACGGAAGCGCCAGAATCAAAGGAGTCTTGCAGTGAGAAAAGCAGTTCGTTCCCATTTGGCGCTGGCAGCAGCAATGTCTTTGGCCAGCGCCGTCTGCTTTGCCGAATCCCCAGGCGAAGCGGTCTACAAAGCAAAATGCCAAAACTGCCACGGAGCCACCGGCACGCCCAGCGCGGCGATGACCAGGATGACCGGTGTGAAGCCGATTTCCGATCCGGCGATCAGGAAGCTGACAGCGGCCCAGATGTTTGCCTCGACCAGGAATGGAAAAGGCAAGATGAGGCCGGTTGCTGGGCTGACCGACGCCGAGATCCGGGATGCGGTGAGTTTCTACCGTGGCTTTCTGAATCGCTAGCCGCTGCCGCCTGTCAGCAGGCAAGTGAACCTCTGAGTAAGTCAGTGTTTTGAAGGGTACGGGCTTTAGCCCGTACATAAAACCCGCAAAATCAGCGGGGCTTTAGCTGTGAAGTTTCAACAGGTTGTTGTCCATTCGGTCAAGAACTGGGATGCTGATGTTGCGAAGCAAGAGCAATCTCAGGAGACCGAATGGACTATCACCAT
>Ga0326727_10005779_pt1 | contig 34848 bp, 22 predicted proteins | sample MB2enrmetagenome_FD_207643 | JGI IMG/M metagenome (GOLD analysis project Ga0326727, IMG submission 207643) | Lab enriched peat soil microbial communities from McLean, Ithaca, NY, United States - MB29MY | ecosystem: Environmental > Terrestrial > Soil > Wetlands > Peat | place: USA: New York...
CCATCTTATCTGGTGTTTTTGCCACCAATTAAAAATTCCTCTCCGGGCGGCTGTCCCTACGGGGGGTTTGAATCCGATGTGTACTATGAGATTTATGACAATCTGGGCTATCCAATCCTCGGCGAGGTGCCAACGAACGAAAGCTGGACCAGCGCCGCACAGCCGGACTACACAAATGAAAACTGGATTCAAAATACCCCGAACGGCTTCACCGTAACGAGTGGCATTTTCTATGACAAAATGGGTCGGAGTGGCACCAATTGGTATCCATATCCTAATTGCCCTGGTAACCCGCTCAGCACGACGACGGTGGTTCATTGGGGGCAGGAGTGGTGGGTCGGAAGTCAAACATCGGGTTCCGGGGCGCCCGTACAAACCGATACTTTCCAAGATTACCTCGACCACGGTCTGCACTTAAGCATCGTGTCGCCGGTACCATAGCGTTTAGGAGGGACTCATGAGACATACGTTCATTATGCAAATTCGCCGTCCATACTTGCGGGGTGCATTCCTCCTCTCATCTATACTCGGTACCGTCCTGGTGGCGGTCGCGGTCGGGGTCCCCGCCATTGACATCCAATCTTTGACGTCGCACGCAGATTTAATCTGCGCTGGCGGCATTGTAGAGATTCGCGATCACGGTAGCGCGACTATCCACACGCCTAACGGGGATTTTGCTGCACACTCCATGATAGCTACTCTGAAAGTTGAGCACGTGCTCAAGGGCCAACTCACTGGCAAGACCGTCGACTTTGGCTTCCCGGTTCCAGAAGAGGACATCGGGTACTCGCCGATTGTCACAAACCAATTTGGCGTTTTTTTCTTGCGCATGTCAGAAGGGACTTACACGATCTTTGACCCGCACCATCCGTACGTGGTCGCGGTCCCGGGGGTAGCACTTGCGGCGGGGAACCCCTTCGACCAAGTCATCGCCGAGTTGGATGCGGTCCTCGAATCGCCGACTGCGCCCGTAGAAGTTCAGAGAGAAGCCGTCTACACCCTGGCCCTACCAACCCAAGGGGAAGGTGTTACGGCGGCCCTGCTCAAGGGCGCAATGAACACCGACCTCGTAGTACGCTTTGATTCGATGTCGTTGCTCCTTGAACACAACGACCTCACCTATCTTGATCAGGCAGCCGACTTGCTTTTGCATCCGCCGCCCGAAATCGAGGCCACTTTGCTTACGAACCTGGCTCTGGGAGTCGGCGCTGGAGTAAGGTCTCCGAGCGCCGTTCCAACCTTAAGCAAGCTCCTCAATGCCCCTGATGTTCAGACCCGTCGCTCCACCGCCAGGGCGCTACGGTTAATCGGGACAGAGGCAACCGTGAAGCCGCTCACGCAGGCTCTAGGCGATAGCGACCGCCGCGTTCGGTATGAGGCAATCTCCGGTTTGGCTCACTTTGCCGGGGACAAGAAGTGGGACCCGGATATGCGCGACTACTTGTATAAGAGCGAAGAGCCTTACCTCAGTCATTGGCAGCAATGGGCCAAGGCCCAAGAATAGATCCTCGGATAGCGCGGCGCGGAGCCGTCGAAGGGGGAGAAAGGGGTCAGATACCTTTTCGGCCAAGTACCTTTTCGGGCAAATGTCCGCAGTCGTGGTCCTTGTTACTGCAATCATGGCTCTAATCGGGAATTGGTACAGGCCTAGACGCCCGGATTTGCCTTAGGGGGCGATCCCGAACGATTGGCTCAGCGTGCTATAGGAGCCTTCAGGCAACAAACCGTAGGTGGTGTTAGCCGCCTCTCCCGTGGTTTTAGGAATCGCGCAATTCGGGGCTTTTGCCAAGGCCGTCAGTGGACTCGATGCGGTGTAGGTGATACACCCTGCGCCGGAGGAGAACACGTTTTGCGTCCCGGTCACCCCGACGAAGTTGAGCTGAAAGCCCTTCACCGGCGCCAGAGCGGCTGAGGTGACGGGCGTCCCTGGACCATCATAGGTCAGGGAAAGTAATTGCACCGTCAGGTTCACGCAGGTGTTTCCTTGATTGTCGATGATAACGAAGGTCACGCTCGTTACCTTTCCAGTATTCGCGTGCGTCGCCAGGCTGATCGTGAGTGTGTACCCCCGGGGTAGCCTGGGGTTGGCATTCTTAGCCAGACCCGGCAGCTTGTATGGCGGGATTTGATAGTTGATCATATCCCCCCCGGTCGGAAGTCCGACTTGTTGGGCAAAGTTGTTCGAGGGCCAGGATTCGATTGAACAGGTAAGGCTGGGGCCGACTATCGCGTCCAGATAGGCGGCTATAACGAACTGCTGCCAGACGCAGTTTGCCCCTATCGGCGAGAGTGTGTTCAACTGAAAAGCGAAGCCCATGGTGCCAACAGAAGATTGGCACACGATGTCTTCGGTAACGTTGATGGTGACGGATAGGTCGGTCACATCATTGCAGGCGCTGTCCAGAACGTAGTTAATAGCGCTCCCGAGGTTTGCGGGCGGCTTGGTGGGCTTGGGGGCAACGGCAATGCTGGCGAGGGAACCGGGAATCAGCGTCCAATTGTTCTTCTTCCCGTTCCACTGGTAGATCTGCTGGATACCGTTGATTCCCCAAACTTGGCCGTCCTCACTCACGACGATGCTCGAGAGGGAACCTGGAATCAGCGTCCAGCCCTTCCCGTTCCACCGGTAAATCTGGCGGGGGCCGTTGATCCCCCAAACCTCACCGCCGCCCACCGCAATGCTGGCGAGGGAACCCGGAATCTCGGTCCAACCCGTCCCGTTCCACCGGAAGATCTGTTGGAAGGCGTTGATCCCCCAGACCTCACCGCCGCCCGCGGCAATGCTGGTGAGGGAACCCGGAATCTCGGTCCAACCCGTCCCGTTCCACCGGAAGATCTGTTGGAGGGCGTTGATCCCCCAGACCTGACAGCCATCCACGGCAAGGCTGGAGAGGGAACCCGGAATAAGCGTCCAGTCCGTCCCGTTCCACTGGTAGATCTGTTGGAGGGCGTTGATCCCCCAAACCTGACAGTCACTCACGGCAATGCTCGAGAGCGAACCCGGCATCAGCGTCCAGTTCTTCCCGTTCCGCTGGTAGATCTGTTCGAGGCCGTTGATCCCCCAAACCTGACCGCCGCCCACGGCAATGCTGGCGAGGGAACCCGGAATCAGGGTCCACTTCGTCCCGTTCCAGTGATGGATTTGCTGAAGGCCGTCAATTCCCCACACGTCGTCTGCCATAAACCGACCCCCCACTTAAATGGGAATCATCTCCAGGATTGCATGTAAGGGGAAACAGTCATGCCGGATCCGGCTGCCGCATCACGATCAGATGGACATGCTCTCCTGGACGAAGGGTCAACGGCATGCTCGGGTTGAGCACGCCCTTCTCGTATTCAGCCTCTACAACCCGTGATCCCCTGGCGCCAGTATATCTGGTGCGCGAGGCGTAAACAAGGCGAATGCCCCCCTTGCGCGTCTCGTAGGGGTGCCCCTACGAGACTCACCGCACATTCAACGTGTCTTCCCCGTCATCGGCGCGGAAGGGCGCGGCGGGCAATCCCGCTCGGGGGGATGGGGACAGGCACCAGCGTCACCGGTTTTCCAAGACAGTCGTTAGTTGTCAGTCGTCCATTGTCAGTTGCCCAAAGCCGAACTTGCGCTGTGCACACGGCCCGTGGTATTTTTCGACCATGAGCGCGAATGAAGTATTGGAGCAGGTGAGAGCCTTGCCGCCCCGGGAGCGGCGGAAATTCTTTGCCGTGGTCCACGAACTGGAGAGGGCGCTGGAAGTGGAGCCCACGGCCCGGCGCAAACGTCCGATTCGTTGGCCCGACGCTGCGGCACGTCGGCGTCGAATTCTTGGCGACAAGGTTCTGCCCAATTTGGTTCTGCTGGCTCGCGAACAGGAGCGCTACTAACCCCGCATGAGCCTTTACGCGGACACCAGTCTCCTTATCTCGTATTACCTCAATGATTCCAATAGCGTAACCGCCCAGGCTGTCCTTCATGCAGCTACTGACCCTTTGCCGTTCACCGGGCTGCATCGTCTGGAAATGCGGGCGGCAAGAAGGGTCGGCAAGAAGGGTGTCAGGTACCCTTTTCTCCCCTGTACGGCGCAATATCGAGCGCTTCCCTGGGGATTTTATGTTCGAGCTCACGGCGGACGAGTTCGAGAGTTTGAGGTGCCATTTTGGCACCTCAAACTTGAGGTCACAAATTGTGACTTCAAAAGGGAGGGGCGGACGGCGCTACAATCCCCTTGCTTTTACCGAGCAGGGCGTCGCCATGCTTTCTAGCGTGCTGCGCAGCCAGAGGGCCGTGCAGGTGAATATCGCCATCATGCGCGCTTTCGTCAAGCTCAGGGAAATGCTGGCCTCGAACCACGATCTGGCCCGGCGCCTGGACGAGATGGAGAAGAAATACGACGCCCAATTCAAGGTCGTCTTCGACGCCATTCGCCAAATGATGAGTCCGCCGGCCAAACCCTCCCGCAAAATCGGCTTTCGTTCCCCGTCTGGAAAGCGTATCTGACACCCCTCTCCTGTAGGTGGTAGATGGTAGGTGGCATGTGGAGTTTTCCCAATCTACCACCTACCACATACGACCTACCCTGCTTGAATCTTGAATTTTGAATTTTGAATCTGCCATCGGAAGCCGGACCAGGCCGCCCTCAAGCTGCTCACCATCGCTAAGAAGCACCCCAAGCCGTGCTTTCCGCGTGAGGGCGATGCCCCATTGCTGGTCGTTTCGCGCCCGCCCCGGACTGCGGTCGCCACTCTTGAATGTTGAATCTCGCATCTTGAATCCCTCGCGCCTGGCACCCGACACCTGTCTCCTCTTTCCCGCCACTCCTCACTCGTCACTGCCTTTATGACCTCCGTACCCTCTTGACATGTGTAAGGCTACAGGCTACAATTCCTCCGGTGAAAATACGGAACTTCATCCACAAGGGCCTGAAAAAGTTCTACGAGGAAGATAGCTCGAAAGGGGTGTCCCCCGATACGGTGGGTAAGCTCCGGAAGATGCTGGCATTTCTCGATGACATGCAAGATCCCGAGGAATTGCGTTCGCTCCCCAGCTGGAAAGTTCACACCCTGACCGGCGACCGCAAGGGAACCTGGAGCCTGAGCGTCACCCGCAATCGGCGTTTGACGTTTTGCGTCGACAGCGCGCAGCGCGAAATCTACGACGTGAATTTGGAAGACTATCACTAGAACGGAGGAAGGAAACGCCATGCCCATGAAGAACCCGCCCCATCCGGGAGATTTCATTCGTACGGAGATTATCGAGCCCGCGGGCCTGTCGGTAACCGCGGCCGCCGCGGCGCTTCAGGTTTCCCGGCCCACCTTGTCGAGCTTGCTCAACGGCAAGGCCAGCCTCTCCGGAAACATGGCGCTGCGCATTGAAAAAGCCTTTGGCGTGAAGATGGACACGCTCCTGCGCATGCAAGCCTCCTACGACATCGCCCAGACCCGCCAGCGCGAGAACCAAATCCACGTCCGGCGCGTTCATCCGCTCGGTCAGATTCCCGCCTGAGCCCCAGTGGATAGATTGGAACTTAGCTACGCGCCTCTTGAATTTTGAATCTTGAATCGACTCTTGGGGTTAGGGATTCGGGGTTAGGGGTTCGGAATCTTGAATTTTGAATCTTGAATCGACTCTTAGGGTTAGGGGTTCGATCTTGAATCTTGAATTTTGAATCTGCCATCGGCAGCCGGACCCGGCCGCCCTCAAGCTGCTCAACATCGCCAAGAAACGCCCCCAAGCCGTGCTTTCCGCGTAAGTGTCCTGTCTTGCTTGCGGTTTCTGGCAGCACCCCCACTTTTCTCGTCACACGCCACCCACCACTGCGTTTCCCGGCTCCAGCAATTCCCTTCGGAAGGTCGAAAAAGCCCAAGAACCGAGGTCTCCGCCAGTCGGTGGTCAGTGCTTTACGACAAGTACTGATACCCCCGGTGCGCTCTCAAGATCCCGCTTAAATTCCACTTCATCGCGGATCGTCCCGACATCGTAGACGATGTATAGCTGGCGTTCGTATCGCGTACCGTAGGCCCTTATGTCTGCGTTGATCTCGTCAACTATTGCCCTAAGCTTGTCCGCCGACTTCGACAGCTTCACTTCTAGGCATAGATTCAGGCGTGGAAAGACGAAGTCGGGAACAGATTCCTTGCCCGACGTTTTTACACGCCCGGTTTCCCTATCGTAATCTGTCCCCTTCCCCATGCCCCGCCCGACAATCAAGGCCTCGATGCCATTCTTGACATCAAGCTCTTTCTCTGGAACTTCGAAGACGGCCCTGCGCAAATTGCCCTGGATGAAATCCATTAGGCCACGAGTCTCGTCCTCGGCGTACCCGATCTCACCCTCCAGAAGTGACTTCAGTAGCGCGGTATTGGAATACGCCAACTCAAAGAATTCCTTCTGAGCTGGCCATACCGTGTCGGCGCTCCCTTTGATGCTGCCGAGGTCAAAGCCATCCAGCAGCGATGAATTTGAAAGAATTGGAGTCGCCATCTTCGCTAACTCATTGTATTTGCGGAGAAACGTCTTATAACTGCTATACTTCCCGATATTTGCCGCTTCGCCGCTTGCGGTGGCGGTGCTATAGCGCATTGCCTCCAGCAACGCGTTCGCAATACTCAACATCTGCTTCAGTTGTTCTTTTTGATTCATATGCCCTTTCAGCCACATAATGCGTTACAGCGGGCTGGCGCAGATGGGGGGTGTTCAGTATCTGCAATCTCCCCAAGGGACGCTCCTCTGGCACGGCATTGTCTGGGGTATGGTGTCGGGCAGCGAGCGGTTTCACAATCTCACCAAGTGGAGCCGTCAGCTCCCCCATGTCTCTTCGGAAAATCGCAGACCCCCAAAAACAGGAGTCTGAGCCAGCGTGGCTTAAACCGTGGCGGCCTGCTATGGCCTTCGCTTACGCTCTAGGTCTTCGACCGTCGCAAAGATAGAGTCCACGAGTCGTGTCGCACTGGAAGTTGCTCGCGCGAGAGCTTTAATCTGCTCACGGCAAGCTATACTGTCGATTGGTTCGGGGTAATTAATCGCATGGTCAACCTCGCCCCATACTTCCTCCATTAAAGTCCGTACCTGAATTTCGCAGATAACCTTCGCACGGGACGCGGATTCTATGAGGTAATGTACACTGGTGTAGAGTGTGGGACTTTTTTGCAATTTGATTCGTAGACCCCGAAAATAGTCGCGGGATTCGTCGTCCCATGTGCGAGCAAAGGGTCCCTCAGAGATCCGGTATTTGTGGTTGTGAAATATTTCGCGCAAGGCTTTATCGATTTCCGCAAACTGGTGGGTATAGAGGTGCAAGATGCGAATCCCTACCAAATCACCTATCTTCGCAAAAAGGTTTTCGGGTTTGATATCAAATTTCTCCCCGTTTTCCCTGGCTTGGCAAATTTTACGGATAAGCTTGTCTCTGAGATGGTCTGGATCCTTGATTCGTGACTTGATGGAGTGTATGTGTTTTCTGAGGTCCTCCGATTCCTGTAGGGCGACTAGCAGCTGATTCTTGAAAATCGACAGCAAACTCTGTTGCTCCTTCTCAACGTAGAAAGCAATAACGGTGTGAACACGCTTACGGTCCGTCTTCGTAGGTTTGCTCATCGAACGCCTAGACCGCATTCTTGGATGTCCGGTTGACTATTTTTTTTGCGATCGACATGAACTCTCCCTTAGCAACTCGGCACAACTCCGGCGAGCAACCCGTGGCCTGCCAAAGGGGCAGACCGTCACGTTGCGAGGCTGGTGCTAAGCTCGCAAAGTCCTGTATTTGGCCGAGTTTTGATTCGCTTGCAGTTATCGAGGCCAGCGAGGGGTCAACCTTATTGAGCACCGCAATGATATCGCTTTGAATGCGCCGGTCGATTCGCGAAAGGTACTTCGAGTGAACCGCTGTTGGCCGCCCTGCGTAGACACGGAAATTTTGCGGGATGTATCCAGCAAATTTCGGCAGTCCCGGAAGCAAATATGTGTCCGCAGGTGCCAGACTGACGATTGTCCGCCACTCCTGAATCCAACCAGCTAAGGTACGACCGAGAGTTTTTAGAGCCCTTACAGAGAATAGGTCACACGCCACCGGGACGACGAAATAGTCGCAATCAAGTAATATATCCCTGTTGAGTGCGCCAATATTCGGGCCGGTGTCATAGAAAACGAAGTCTATGTCGAGTTTCTTTGCGATCTGATTGATAAGAACACTTAATCCGGCGGTTCCCCTAAACCCCTTCGCTTTTCGCTGGTAACACTCACCCCAGAATTGGTTTAGCTCAGCTTCGAACTCCGAGAGCTGAATGTCTCCAGGCAAAAGGAAAACATTCTGAGCATTCGTCTCGATTGGCCGAATCGCGCGGACACCACCAGTGGCTTCGGCGAGCGGCCTGAGGGCGGACCAGACAGTTTGGCCGCTTTCAGTGTCAGATTCATCGAGGAGGTCGTCGACAACCCTATCTTCAATTAAGTAGGACGTAAGGTTGCACTGTGGGTCTGAGTCAACGAGTAAGGTCTTTTTCCCCAACGCTGCGATTGCAGCGGCGACATTGAACGTAAGGGTGGTTTTTCCTACCCCCCCTTTATGGTTAAATATCGCGAGTCGACGGGCTTTGGCGCGGTAAGAGTTTATAGCGGAGGTCACGGTCGTCTGCCTAGCTTTCTGTGGTTTCGTCGGCCTTTTTCCTAACAGCTCTACGTGGTTGAGACCCTTCGAATGCAATTCTAGCTGCCTCTCGGTCAGGGAGTGCATGAACGAACTGCTCCCCAGAGGCACTCAGTTGGCGAGTACCCTTGCTTGCTTGAACTAAATATCCACGCTTTAGGGCGTTATTGGCAGCCCAAGCTGCGTTAGCGAACTTGGGCTGCGCCCCCTCTGTGTTAAGTTTGCTTAGATCCAGAGTCTTGAAATGCGGCGTATCCCGGTAGTTCGTTAGGTAATACGCAAGGCAGGCAATTCTCTCGACATCTGTGCGGGGCTGTTTCTCTCGGAGGAATTCCTTGGGCGATATTGCCAGATCTGTGGAGAAGCTCACCCGCTCTGTTTTACTCCGACTGCGTAATGGAAAGGGAAACTGTTCGCCAGTTGCTGGTGTTAAATCAATAGGCCTGAGTTCCTTGATCTTGAAGAAGGTAATTAAAGTCTCGATTATTCTCTGCTGATCTTCGGGCGAAAGCCGTTTGAGCGCTGAAATAACCTGCGTCAAGACGATGGCGTCGTCGCTTTTTTGATTGTCGGTCACGAGTTTACCTACCCCCTAAGCTGTTTCCTTAAGCACGAAATGGTTCGCTTGGCCCCCAAACGCTGGAGAAATGGGGCTCCGTTCAGCCTTGGTAGCTGATACTAAGGTCTTCCCCGCTGGAAAACAAGTGGGTACGCGTGTTGACCCTCCCAGCTGCATTTCATTGTGCCATCCCGGCGGCGCAGAAATCATCATCTTCGCAAAGGAGGAAGTGGAAGGCACCCTTGTTTTTATTGACCCTGGCTACCCTTAGATTGCGGTCGAACCCAACAAATTCCATGCACCCAGATAGGGCGCTAATTTCTGTCTGTAGCCGTGCGCCGACCTGCTCGAGTCATCGTCAACGTAAATGATTCGCCGTTTATTGTTTTCCGCTCGTTGTTGCCCTTTCGCTCCGGGCGTGGTGACCCACGTGCGGAAGTCATGCCGTAACAACTTTTCAATTTGAGTCGTCGGGACTACGTAGTAAACGGGACCTGCACTGCCACCTTCAGGAATGTCTACTAGGACACAAAAATCGCGTTTCGCTGTCATGTCCAGAAAGATGTCGCCATTTCGCTTCGCATTCCACTGGAAAAGGGTAAAAGGCCGGGCTTTAGTTTTTACTCGAATTCGGGCGAAAACGTCTCCGCGCGACGCGAGAATGTCGTATGCGCGGTTGTTTCTAGCCGTTGGTGCGGCTGTCCATCCCCGACGCGTTAACTCAGCAAGGACGAAAAACTCACCGGAATTCCCTATAAACGCAGCTGCGATTTGCCTCGCCATGGCAGAAACTTGACGTGGATTTCCGTCTTCAAGTTTTGACTGGTCGATAAAATACACCCGACCGCCTCTGAAGGCAATTCATCTTTCGCTCTTCACAATTCCCTCCGCCCATGCGAGTATTCCCTTCCAACCGCCATTACCGAGGTTCAAACCATGGCCAATCCAGAACACCTCAAGATTCTCAAGAAAGGGATCGCCGCTTGGAACAAATGGAGGGCGAAGAATCCTTTGACGACTCGAGCTCTCCTGAAGGTGGGTGTACAGAATGTGGAACTCATCCAGGGAGACCTGACGGGTGCGGAGCTCCCCTATGCCAACCTCGTCACAGCGGATTTCCACGGTACGTGGCTCCCGGGAGCGAACCTCCGCGGGGCATTCCTTTTCGGGGCGGACTTGCGCGGGGCATTCCTCGATAACTCAGATTTTACGGATGCTAGGATCGGCAACAATGTATTCGCGAACAATGACCTCAGCTCGGTGAAAGGGCTTGAGACGGTGCAGCACAGAGGCCCTTCGACCATCGGCATCGACACGATTTACAAATCCGGCGGCAACATCCCCGAAGTCTTCCTGCGCGGTGCGGGCGTGCCCGAGGACTTCATCACGTACATGAGGTCGCTGGTGGGCAAGGCCATCGAGTTCTACTCCTGTTTCATCAGCTATTCGAGCCAAGACGACGACTTTGCCCAGCGGCTGCACGCCGACCTTCAGCAGAAAGGCGTGCGCTGCTGGTTTGCGCCCGAAGACTTGAAAATCGGCGACAAGTTCCGCATGCGCATCGATGAATCCATCCGCGTCTATGACAAACTCATGGTGATCTTATCGGAGAACTCGATTCGCAGCCGCTGGGTGGAAGAAGAGGTGGAGGCGGCGTTCGAGAAAGAACGGAAAAGGCCGGGAGACGGGATTCGGGACACGGGACACGGGGAAGGCCCAGGGGCGCTGGCGAACCAGCGCAAGCCGAGTAGCACGGTGTTGTTTCCCATCACGCTCGATGACGCCGTGATGGAAACCGACCAAGCCTGGGCGGCCAGTCTGCGCCGCACGCGCCACATCGGCGACTTCCGGGCGTGGAAAGATCACGACCAGTACCAGAAATCGTTCGAACGGTTATTGCGCGACCTCAAGGCGTAGGGCGCGGCGGACGGATCCACAGATTGCACAGATTGCGCAGATTAAGCCAGGTGAAATCTGTGCAATCTGCGTAATCTGTGGATCAGACAGGAAACGGTACCAGGTACGCCTTTCCCTCGTAATGGAAACTGACCAAGCCTGGGCGGCCAGCCTGCCCCGCACGCGTCACATCGGCGACTTCCGGGCGTGGAAGGATCACGACCAGTACCAGAAATCGTTCGAACGGTTATTGCGCGACCTGAAGGCGTAGGGGCAGGGTCCGGGAAACGGGATACGGGATACGGGACGGAAGTAGGGGCGGTTCGCGAACCGCCCGCATTCGCCATCGCCCGCGATGGCCGGTAGGGCGCTTCGCGAAGCGCCCCGGCCATGACTCCGCGCGAAAGGGCGCTTTGACATACTGCGGCCTGGCTCTTACACTAGGGGAGTGATAAAGGGCGGAGGCCGCCCGGAGGATTCGCGTGACCATTCAACTCAAGCCTGAGCAGGAGCACTGCATCTCAGAAGCCGTGCGCTCCGGCGCTTACCAAAGCCCTGACGATGTCATCGAGAGGGCCCTGGAGGTCTTGCACGAGCGGGACGAATGGCTGATGGCCAACCGCCAGGCCGTGGACGCGAAAATCCGTCGCGGCATCGAAGAACTGGACCGGGGGGAAGGCATTCCCGAGGACAAGTTGGACGCACACCTTAAAGCCCGCAATTGTCTACCGTCCTGAAACCAAACCGCTCGAAATCGTCAGCATTTTGCACGCCAGCCGCGATGTGGCCGGGATTTTGAGCCAGCGGCAATAAACAGGTATGACAGAAAACTTTCTTGCCCGTAGGCAGCGTGCCCCGTTGCCCATCCGCCTGGATGATGCCGTCAGGGAAACCGATCAAGCCTGGGCATCAAACCTGCGCCGCACGCGCCACATCGGCGACTTCCACGCGTGGAAAGATCACGATTCCTACCAGAAATCGTTCGAACGGTTATTGCGCGACCTGAAGGCGTAGGGGCGCGGCGGACGAATCCACAGATTGCACAGATTGCGCAGATTAAGCCGGGTGAAATCTGTGCAATCTGCGTAATCTGTGGATCAGACAGGAAACGGTACCAGAAAACGGTACCGGGTAGCCTTTCCAGCTTTCCCTCGGCGAGCCACGATCCGGGGAAGGGGACAGTCACCACGTTTCCGGGTTCTCCCTGCGCAGAGCTGGGGTTCATGGGGTGAGCGCGAGGAGGGGCGGGCTTCCGTGCCGCTCGGGCTTGCGTGGATGCCCGCCTTTCCCCGGAGTCAAGCGCTATTCCGCCTTGTATTCCACCTTGATATTGAGAAGCCTCTCGAACGCGAAGAGGAACAGGCGAGGGTTGTACAGGGAGTAGTACCCGAAGCTGAAAACACCGGTGGTTCCCAGCAGACCGAAAAACTTGGACGTCGCGTCCTTGCGGGTGATCGTGAACACGCCGGCTGCGAGCTGGGCGGAGCCGATATCAGCCGCCTCGCAGCGGCTGCGATTTCCCTTCGGGTCCACGATTTCGAGGACCCCGCGCCCCACCAGTGCCCAGCGGCCTTGCCCCATGTAGAAACTGATGTAGCCTTTCGAGGCGAGCTCGGCCTCAAGTCTGGGGAGCAGATAATCGTTGAAGGCGGCTTCGACCGCGCGAGCGAAGTCATAGGGATTATTAGGCGCGGGGTGCTGGCCGGCGATCTGGTAAACAATCTTTTCACTTTGCGGCGCGTGCCAGCAAAAGCGGAAGGTTGTCTGGCCACGGATCTTGCGCCCGAGCAGGTTCGTCCTGGTTGTTTGGGTTATCAAGGTTGTGAGCGCCCACGCCTCCTGATAACGGAAGATGGATTTTTCGCTCAGGGTTTCCCGCTTGCCCTTGCAGGCGAATCGAGCGCAGCCTTCCGTTCCCACGAAGTTGCAAGAATGCTTGAACTCTGTCGCATACCAGGCGAACGGCATTCCGAGAAATAAGAGCAAGAGGGCAAACATAGCTCCGAAGGCACTCAAAGCAAAGGAGTCCATCGCCAGACCGACCACCCAAACCGCCGCCGGAACCGCCACAGGAATCGCCGCAATGGCAGCTCGAGTCCAAAAGGGCCGCGGCCTGTCTTGCTTCTTGAGCGTTGTGTAAGCGCTCTTGACCTTGCCAATTTCCCCCGGCGGCGCGACGAAGAAGTCGCTCTCGGGCGGGAGCGTGCCGCCCAAATGGTCTTTGACGGTAGGCGGTGGAACCCAAGGGCTGGTGTCCACCGCAGGGTCATCGTAGATTGGCTCGAGAGGTGCTGTGGCCATGGTTGGCTTTCCTCCTGGTTGATCGCCGGTATGATACGCGGCATACCGGCTTCGAGTGTGACCGGTGATACGCCCTTTGATTCCATCTGTCAAGGGACAGAATGACGGGTTTCAGGAACGTGTGAAAAAATTCACTTTCAAACAAGGGTATCTCGCGCAGAGACGCAGAGGCGCGGAGTCGACAAAGAAAATAAAGCAGTTATTTAATTTGAACCTCGGCGCCTCTGCGTCTCTGCGCGAGGTTGTTCATTTTTTCACACGTTCCAGGCACCGTTTCCCTCCCCGGTACCACTCCGGCTACCGCCTCTCGATCGATGTCAGGAACACCGTCTGGCCTGGCTTAAGGTAGACGGAAGATGGCGGGGGCTCCAAGACGTAATCGACATGGGTGATATCGACCCATTCGAGATTGCCTACGTCGCGCGGACCCGGGGGGGGCTGTGTCTGGACGGCCCGCGAGTACCTTACCGTGTGAATGGTGTACGAGTTTCTGCGTCCGGGATTCAAGAGATATTTTCCGCCCCCCATGATCGTCTCTTCCAGCTCCGAGAGCACCTGCCGTTTGTCTCCGACGACCCGGAACATGTGCTTGTCCTTCGCCACCGGAGCCTTCGCTTGCCCATGGGGGCCCACGCGGCAGAGCGGCCCGCCGTCCACCTCAACCCCAATCTCAAAGGGATATCCGTTATCAACCCAAAGCTGCGTCGAAGGCGACCTTGGACCCGGACCGGGAGTCGGAACAGGGATCGGCTGCTGCATGCGGACGACGAAAATGAAAATGCCAACGATCAGAAGGATAAAAGCGACGCTCAAGGCTCGGGCGCGTCGGCGCGGCTGCGACAACGTCGGCATCTGCACCGGAGGCGTCCACGGCGTCGCGGCGCGTGCGGGATGCGACGGGTCGAGGACTCCTGCACAGATGGGACACTGGGCAGCGTTCTCCGGTATCTCCCCGGCGCAATATGGGCACCTCATAACCACCTCCTCTGAGGTACACGCGGCATCGCTACTACCTTTCCGGAACACCTTCACACCGGCCGTGCGGCTCCCCCAGCCTTCCGCAGACGACTTGTACGCCTCGCTGCCCGGCTCGTCAAGACCCAAAACCACAGAGGGGTAGAAATGGGCGTTAATTTTGGAAAAGGAGACTTATTGTCCCAGACGAGCGCCGAAAACCGCAGGACCGCCTTTCCCTATGGGCACGTACGTGCACCCGGGAAAACCCGGAAACGGGTTGTCTGTCCCCCTCTCTCTAACTTATTGAAAACAAATTAGGAAAGAGCGTATTGCGTGTAATTCAATGAAAACAAATAAGATACAATAGGTTGTCAAGCATAGTGTTTTGGTTATGACCGGGCAATAGTGGGGAGTAGCGGAATATCCATAATCGCCGGAGGGCGGTCACGGGACGAGAAGAGCGCGTTGGGTCACGAGGTTATACCTATTCGGGGGTGGCCCGACAAAGCGTCCCTGGGCTCAGCCTGCATGCGGCCCACGGGAACTTCAACGATGGGGAAACCGGGGCAGCCAAATTTCCTATTTTTCGAGAGCGTCGCTGATAATTCTCGCTTAGAAAAATTCGGAAATTCGGTCCCGGATTTAGGTGTACACTCGCACCTGCGCGGGGAACCTGGATGGTGAGCCTGGTGCGGTTCATAGCGGCAATGGTGGTTGCCCTGTTGCCCCGGCAGTTCCGAAGCCGTTGGGCGTGGGCATCGGATGTGAGCCTGCGAGTCCCCGCCATTTGCTCGGGACTCGCCGAGGCCGTGATCAGCCTGGGGCTCATCATCTTTCGCTATTTCGTGTTCTTCCAGTGGCGGATGGGAACCATCGCCGGCGCCACCTTCAAGCAGGGTGGCGCGGAGGAAGCGCTGGGCAATCCGTACGCGCAGTTTGGGATGGGATTCACCGCGCTGGCGGAGTACGCGTTCAGCCCACTGACCCTGCTGCTGGTCTACTTCTCGATTGAAGGTGTGCTGCGCCTGTTCGCGGCGTTGAGCGTGGACGAATGTGCGGGGACGATGCCGCTCTACCTCCTGGCGTGGGGACTGGACCGCGCCGGAAAGGCGCGAAAGGAACGCCAGCTTGGCCCGCGGGTGCTCGATGAAGTCCAGCACTGCAAGGGAATCAGTTATGACCTGGTAATCGCTTCCTGCCGGCCCAAGCCGGGTTGGAACCGCTTAATCACCGTCGAGTATGAAGACCAGCTTTATGAATTATTCGACGAGAAGAAGGGGGTTGCACCCCGGCCCCACATTTACCAACTGCGAAAGCTCTCGCCCGGCAGAATCATCCGTGGGCTGCACCATTACCGCCCGGACGAGATGCTGACGGAAAAGCAGCGGATGGCCTTGTCCAAAGAGGCTGTGGCAGAGGAAGAAAAGAGGATTGCATGAGAGGCACACTCGTCTTGGCACTGATGGGGATCGCCAGCTTGGCTTTCGGCGGGCAGGACGCGTGGGACCGCCCGAAGATTACCGGTATCGATCATGTGGCGTTCTACACCACAGCGCCGGAAGGCGTCGCCCATCTTTACCACGTGGTGTTGGGTCTCTCCAGCGCTGATCCGGTGGAACCGGGGGAGACACTGCGGTTCATGGTGGGCAAACAGTGGGTGGGGTACAGTCCCGCTCCCCTCCCGCAAGCCGTCGACCGCATGGACCACGTGGCGTTTGTGACCGACGCCATCGGGGCGATGCAACGCTATCTGGCGAAGAGGGGAGTGACGGCGACGGAGGGCATCAAACGCCGCCCCGATGGCAGCCGCAGCTTTCGGGTGAAGGATCCTGAAGGCCACACCATCGAGTTCGTTGAGCGCGCTCCAAGCAGGGAACAACCCGATGCCGAGGCCATTTCCCACCGCCTGATTCACACCGGATTCGTGGTTCGCGATCGCGGAATTGAAGACGCTTTCTATCGCGACATCCTGGGGTTCCATGTCTACTGGCAGGGTGGGCGGGAAGCCGGCCGCACCGACTGGTGCGCGATGCAAGTTCCCGACGGCACCGACTGGCTGGAATACATGCTCAACGCCCCCGCCCAACCCGACCGGCATCAACTCGGAGGGATGGACCACATCTCCCTCGGCGTGGAGAACATGAAACAGACGGCCGCGAAAATGGAATCCCACGGCTGGCAGCCGCACGATCCTGCACAGCAGAAGATCGGAAGGGATGGCAAATGGCAGCTTAACGTATTCGACCCGGACCTCACCCGGGTGGAGCTGATGGAATTCCGGCCGGCGGAAAAACCGTGTTGCTCCGAGTTTCAGGGACCCCACCCTGGGCCGGACCGGTAACGGCAAGGCGACTTCACCCACTTTCTGCCGCCGACTGCCATTTTGCCCCGACATAAAAAACATCTCAATATTTCCATCAAGTTCCCCCAAAATCTGCCGAAAAAGTAGAGGGAGGCACTATAGGCCTCTGCTACGATGAATACTCGGCCAGCGCCAAGATTCCTCATTGTTTTCGCCTGCCTCTTCGTGTCCGTGGGGCTGGGGAGGATGTGTGGGCAGCAAAGCCCTTCCCCTGCAAAACCACATTCCTTCCCTGTCCTAACGCGGATCAGCGACATTCGTGGGCTTTCGGAAGAGGAGGCCGAGCTGGGGCATTCGGTCCGAATTCAAGGGGTGGTTACGTTCTATGGCAAGTCTTCATCTCTGCCGGGCAGGGTGGTGCTCTTTGTGCAAGATTCCACGGGAGGTATTTATGTTCATCCGCCGGCGTTAGGTCTCGGCCTGACGGCCGGTGAGCTCGTGGAAATTAAGGGAGTTAGCGGCCATGGGTTGTTCGCAAACCAGATTGAAAAGCCCGAGGTTCAGGTTCTCGGCCCCGTGCCGCTGCCGGAGCCGCGACGCCCTCGCTGGGAGGAATTATCCTTAGGGCGGGAAGACAGCCAGTGGGTTGAAATCGCGGGCATCGTACATTCCGCTCAAATCCAGGAGCAATTGGACAGACTGGTCTTGTCCGTCGCCGTGGGGTCAGGCCGTGTCAGGGTCGTCGTGGCAAACTACCCCAAAAGCGCGGCGACTCAACTGCTTGACTCCAAAATCCGGATTCGAGGCGCTTGCGGAGGCATATTCAATTCAAGATATCAGATGGTCGGAGTTGTCATCTATGTGCAAGACATCAGTGCTATCCAAACCCTGGAGCCGAGCCCTCTGACAGCAGAATCTCCCCCTTTGGAATCGATTCGGGCGCTTGCCAGGTTGAGCGCGGGAACCACCTCTGGCCACCGGGTGAAGGTCCGCGGAATCGTGACCTTGCAGAGGCTTTCCCGCACGCTGTACATCAAGGACGCGACAGAAAGCCTTAAGGTGGAAACCTCCCAGACGACTATCGTCCAGCCCGGTGACGCCGTGGAAGTGTGGGGATTCCCGGCGTTGGGTGAGAGTTCGCGAGTGCTGGAGGATGCCGAGTTCCGCAAGGTCGGCAGTGGGCCCGCGCCGGCGCCCGCCGACGTCTCCGTGACGGAAGCCCTGCAGGGAAATTACGACAGTTCGCTGGTGCGGATGCAAGGACGGATGTTCGAGTTGATCGCTAATGGCGATCCTCCTGTGCTGGTGGTGGAGTCGGGCCACGTTGCTTTCCAGGCCCGGGTGTTTGGGGAAGGCGCCAAGGCGGCGCTCACCCGGCTGGGGGTGGGAAGCCGCGTGCAAGTCACCGGAGTTTGTGAGGTGTTGGCGGAGGAAAACGGGGCCCCCCCGGCCTTCCGCTTGCTGGTTCGCTCACCCGCAGACGTTGTGCTGCTGGCCCAACCCCCCTGGTGGAACCTGCGGCGGGTGCGCTGGGTGCTGGGATTGATGGCCGCCATCATGTTTGCTACGGCCGCGTGGGTCATCATCCTGCGCCGGCAGGTGCTGGCGAAGACCGGGGAGATGCGGGAATGGCTGCGGCGCGAGGCGGCACTCAAGGATCGTTACCGCGACCTGCTGGAAAACGCCATCGACATGGTTTATACGCGTGACCTGCAGGGGAACTTCACCTCGGTGAACAACACGACCCTCCGGGTTCTGGGTTACACACGGCAAGAAGCGCTGCGCATGAACATCGCGCAGATCGTCGCTCCCGAGCACCAGGAGTCTGTGCGCCGGGCCATGGACAGTGCACTGGGAGGGGAGTCACCGGGAGACATTGAACTCGAAGTGGTCACGAAATACGGGGCCCGGCTGGCTATGGAGATTCGTGGGCGCCTGCTCTACGAGGACGGGAAAGTGGTGGGAGTGCAGGGCGTCGCCCGCAACGTGACGGAGCGCAAGCAGGTGGAACAGCAGGTCCGCTTGCAAGCCGCCGCTCTCAAGGCTGCTGCCGTCGGAATCGTCATTACCGACCGCGAGGGCAGCATCCTGTGGGTCAATCCTGCTTTCATGGCCATGTCGGGCTACACCTTGGAGGAGGTCATTGGCAAGAATCCCCGCCTGCTCAAATCCGGCAAGCAGGACGCGGAGTTCTACCGCGAGATGTGGAACACCATCCTATCCGGACGGGTGTGGCGGGGCGAAATTATCAACCGGCGGAAGGACGGAACTTTTTACAACGAGGAATTGACCATCACTCCGGTTTGCCGCCCATCCGGCGAGATTCGGCACTTTGTGGCCATCGGGCAGGACATCTCGGCTCGCAAGCAAGCGGAGGAAACTCGCGCGCAATTAGCCGCCATCGTGGAATCTTCCAACGATGCTATTGAGGGCATTACGCCCCAGGGCACAATATTCAGTTGGAACCGGGGTGCGGAAGTTCTGTACGGATATCGCCCGGTGGAGATTGTAGGCAAGCCGGTGTCCACTCTCGCTCCGCCCGAGCTTGGCGAAGAAGTTTCCCGCCTGTTCGAACAAGTCCTGCGGGGGGAAAGAATCACCAATTTCGAGACGGTCCGGGTGAGCAAGGGCGGGCGGCGAATGGCCGTCTCGCTGAGCATGTCGCCCATTAAGAACGCGCGCGGAGAGGTGGTGGGGGGCGCGGCCATCGCTCGCGACATCACCGAGCGCCGGCAAGCCGAGGAGGCGCTCCGCCAAAGCGAGGAGAAATACCGCTCCATCGTCTTGAATATTCCCGACGTTGTCTGGACGGTCGATTCCCGGGGCCGTGTCATCTTCGTCAGCCCCAATATCGAAAGGGTGGCAGGGTATACCCCGGAGGAACTCTATCAGGGCGGCCTGAATTTCTTCTTCCAGACGATACACCCTGATGATGTTCAAGCTATGGCTGCGACCTTTCAAAATGCCCTCCGGGACAAGCAACCGCACGATACCGAGTACCGGGGGCGGTGCAAGGACGGGAGATGGATTTGGTTGCGGGTACGGGCCATTGGAGCTTATGAAAAGGACGGGGTTCTGTACCTGCAGGGTCTCCTTTCGGATGTTACCCAGCATAAACGCGCGGAGCAGGCGTTGCAGGAGAGCCAATCGCGGCTCCAGGCCATCGTCGATTCGGTGCAGACTGGGATCGTGGTGATCGATCCGGAGACGCACCGGATTGTGGATATCAATCCTGTGGCCCTCGAACTGATTGGGGGGCCGCGCGCTCAGGTGGTGGGCGCGGAGTGCCACAAGTTCATCTGTCCGGCGGAACGAGGGCGTTGTCCGGTTTCCGATTTGGGTCAGAAGGTGGACAACTCGGAGCGCGTATTCCTCACCGCTTCCGGCCAGCGGCGCGAGATTATCAAGACCGTGGTGCCCGTGGTCATCCGCGGGCGCCAACACCTGTTGGAGAGCTTTGTCGACATCACCGAGCGTAAACATGCCGATGAAGAGTTGCGGGCCAACCGCCACCTGCTGCGAACTACTTTGGACAGCCTGCGCGACGCAGTCTTTGTCATCAGCGAAGAGTCGGAAATTCTCGATTGCAATCCCGCCGCCACAGAAATCTTCGGCTACTCCCGTGAGGAGATGGTGGGCAAGCAGACGTTGATGCTGCACGTTGACGTCGACGCCCTGGCGGAGTTTCGCAGGCAGCTTTTTGCCGCGCTGGAGGAAAAAGGATATCTGCAACAGTTTGAGTTTCGGATGAAGCGTAAGGACGGCGCCATCTTCAGCTCCTTACACTCGGTGACGCCCCTGCTCGACGATCAAGGACAACGCACCGGATGGGTGAGCCTCATCCAGGACATCGCCGCGCGCAAACGAGCAGAGGAGGCGCTGCGCCGCTCGGAGACGAAGTTCCGCACGCTCTATGAGTCAACCACCGACGCGGTGCTGCTGGCTGACGAGAACGGCATTCTCGACTGTAACCCGGCGGCCGTGGCGATTTACGGCTGCGCCACCCGCGAGGAGTTGTGCTCGCTCCACCCCGCCGATTTGTCGCCGCCCTTGCAGCCTTGCGGCACGGATTCCTTGACACTGTCCAACCAGCGCATGGCCACGGCCATGGAAAAGGGGACCAACCACTTCGAGTGGGTCCACAAACGGGTCGACACCGGCAAAACCTTTCCCGCCGATGTGCTGCTCAATGCCATGGAACTGGATGGCAAGCCGGTTATCCAGGCGGTGGTCCGCGACATCACCGAGCGCCGGCAGGCTGAAGAAGCCCTGCGGGCCTCCGAGTCCCGCTACCGGTTGCTGTTTGAGAACAACGTTGCCGCGATTATCCGCAATACGCATGACGGCCGCATTGTCGATTGTAACGGTTCCGCCGCGCGCGCCCTGGGCTTCGACTCGCCCCAGGAGATGCTGGGGCTCAACATGCGGGATATTTATTGGGACCGCGAAGAGCGGGCAGCATTGATGGCCCGGCTGCAATCGGAGAAAACCCTGAGCGGGGTGGAGGTTAAGTTCCGCCACATGGATGGCGGACAGTCATGGGTGCTTGCCAACATGAACCTGACCCCGGCAGACGATAGCGGCGAGGTATTTGTACAAGGGACCTTCGTTGACATCACCGAGCGCCGGCGGGCGGAAGAGGAACTGCGGCTGACGCAATTTTCCGTGGAACATGCTGCGGACGCGGTGTTTTGGATCGACTCACATGGCCGCATCGTCTACGTCAACGAGGCGGCCTGCCGCTCTCTGGGGCGCTCCCGGGAAGAACTCGTTTCCTTGAAGATCTCGGATGTGCACTCAATTTCCTCCCGGGGGGATTGGGATTTGCTTTGGGAAAAGGTCAAGGGACGCGGTTCGATGACTTTTGAAACCGAGCACCAGACCCGGCAGGGAAGGGCTTTTCCGGTGGAGGTAACGGCGAACTACCTGGAGTTCGGCGGGAGGGAGTACAGCTTCGCCTTCGTGCGTGACATCACCGAACGGAAACAAGCGGAGCAGACCCTGGCTCTGGCCGAGGAGAAGTACCGTTCTGTGGTTCTTAACATTCCCGATGTCGCTTGGACGGTTGACTCCCTGGGTCACCTCACCTTTGTCAGCCCCAACATCGAAAAGCTTACCGGGTTCACCGCCACCGAGATCGTGCAGGATGGCGTCCGCCTCTTCCGTGGAGCTAACCATCCGGAGGCCCTCAGGGTGCGAGTTGCCCTGGAAGCTCTTTTCAGCCGTGGCGAGGCGTATGACGTGGAGGTTCGTGTCCAGCGCAAGAACGGCGATTGGATCTGGGTGCACGACCGGGCGGTTGCGACCTACGAAAAGAACGGCGTGCGCTACGCCGACGGCCTGCTCTCCGATATCACCGAGCGCAAGCGGGCGGAAAAGGCTTTACGTGAGAGCGAGCAATTCAATCGCGAGGTCATTGCCAACGCCCAGGAAGGCGTGGTCGTCTATGACTGCGAGTTCCGCTACCAGGTCTGGAACCGCTTCATGGAAGAACTGACCGGGGTGCCGGCATCGGAAACTCTGGGTAAGCAGGGATTTGAACTCTTCCCCCACTTACGCGAGCGAGAGGTGGATTTGATGATTCGCCGGGCCATGGAGGGGGAGGTTGTGCAGGCTCCCGACATGTCCTTCCGCGTGCCTTCGACCGGCAAATCAGGCTGGGTCTCCAGTGTTTACAGCCCGCACTTTGGTGTCAGCGGAGAGATCCTCGGGGTCATCGGCATCATTGGTGATATCACCGAACGCAAGCGGACGGAGGAGGCGCTGCGCGAGAGCGAAGAGGGGCTGGCAGCGGCGCAGCGTATCGCTCATATCGGGTCATGGTATTGGGACGTCCAAACCAACACCGCGCGTTGGTCCGATGAAACCTTCCGGATCTTTGGCCTGTCTCCCGGTCAACTGCAAGATCATCGCCAGGTCTTCCTGGATCTGATTCATCCCGCGGACAGGATGCGGGTGGATCGTGCCCTCACCGATGCGCTGAATGGAACCAGGGAGTACAACCTCGACTACCGTATTCAACGGGCGGACGGTGTGGAGAAGGTAATTCAAGGCCAGGCCGAAGTCTTGAAAGACCCGGCCGGCAACCCCGTCGGTTTGCAGGGGATCAATTTTGACATTACGGAGCGCAAGCGGGCGGAAAGCGCTCTCCAGCAAAGCGAGGAGCGCTTCCGGAGCCTTTTTGAGAACGCTACCGTCGGCATTTACCGCACCACCCCCACGGGGCAGGTCCTGATGGCAAACCCCACCCTGGTGAAGATGTTGGGGTTCGACAGCCTGGAGGAGCTGGTTAAACGAAACCTGGAAGAGCAGGGGTTTGAGCCCACCTATCCCCGCCAGCTTTTCCACGAGCGGATGGCGAAGGAAGAGGAAGTCAAGGGTCTGGAGGCGATATGGTCAAAGCAGGATGGGTCAGCGATATTCGTGCGGGAAAGCGCTCGAGCCATTCACGGAGAAGGTGAGGAGATTCTCTACTACGACGGGATTGTGGAAGACATCACCGAGCGCAAACTTGCCGAGGAAATGTTGCAGGAAAGTGAAGAGCGCTTCCGGCAATTGGCCGAAAACGTGGAAGAGGTTCTCCTGCTGTTCGATCCGCAGGTGAACAAGGTTTTTTATGTCAGCCCCGCCTACGAAAAGGTCTGGGGCCGGAGCTGCGAGAGTTTGTACACATGTCCCCGTTCGTTCCTGTCAGGTATCCATCCCGATGACCGCCCGGTTATCGCCGCCAGTCTGGAGCTTTCCAATCGCAGCCGGGGAGAGTGGGAATACCGCGTCATTCGCCCGAATGGAACGGTGCGATGGGTGTGGGACCGCGCTTTCCCCATCCGCGACTCGGCGGGGAAAGTGGTGCGCATCGCCGAACTTGTGCAGGACATTACCGAACGTAAACAAGTGGAGGTGGCTACGCACAAGGCCATGGAGGCCGCCGAGGAGGCCAATCGGGCCAAGAATGAGTTTCTGGCCAATATGAGCCATGAGCTCCGAACCCCCATGAATGCCGTCATCGGCATGACCGAACTTGCCCTCGCCACGGCCCTGGACTCCGAACAACGCCACTACCTGGAGCTGGTCGAGGCCTCGGCGGACTCCTTGCTGGAGCTGATTAACCACATTTTGGACTTCTCCAAAATCGAAGCGGGGAAATTCGAACTGGAGGCAACCCCCTTTATTCTGGCGGACGTGGTGGAAGAAGCCCTTCGCCCGCTGGCAATCCAGGCGTACCGCAAGGGCCTGGAGATGGCTTGTGGTTTGGACCCCGCCATTCCGTCACTCCTGGTGGGTGATCCGGTGCGGTTGAAGCAGATGGTGGTGAATCTGGTGGATAACGCCATCAAATTCACCGAGCAGGGTGAAGTGGTGGTGCGCGTCTGGGTGGAAACCAGAGAGGAAACGAGCCTGGGGCTGCACATCGCGGTGGCCGACACGGGGGTGGGAATTCCCGCCGACAAGATCGCCATGGTTTTCGAGGCCTTTACCCAGGTGGATGGCTCATTGACCCGTCGCTTTGAGGGTGCGGGCTTGGGGCTGGCCATTTGCTCGGAATTGGTGCGGATGATGGGAGGCTCCATTTGGGTGGAAAGCGGGCCGGGCCGCGGAAGCATTTTCCATGTTACCGTGCGCCTGGGTTTGGCCGCCGGCGCGGCTTCGCCTTCCGATGAGGGGGCAAACAATCTCCTGCGCGGGGTTCCGGTTTTAGTGGCGGATGACCACGCGGCCAGCCGTGAAATCCTGGCCGATAAGCTGCTCCATCGCGGCATGGTTCCCACGGTGGTGGGGAGCGTGGAAGGAGCCCTGGCAGCGATCCGGAAGGCGCAGAATTCCGCCTCGCCATTCCGCCTCGCCATCTTCGATGCACAGATGCCGCGTGGCGACGGATTGGCTCTGGCGGAACACGCGCGCCGCATCCCGGGATTCTGGGCTCCCATCCTGATGATGGTTCCTCCCACGGATGCCGGGCGCGACGCTACCCGTTGCCGCGAATTGCGGATTGTGGACTATTGCACCAAGCCCGTCCAAGAATCCGTCCTGGTCAAGGCCATCGTCAAGGCGCTGGAAACCTCGGCGACAGGAAACGCGCCTGCGAAGCTCAGCGGCTCCTCGCAGGAACTCGGACGTGCGCTGCGCATCCTGCTGGCGGAAAGCAATGAAGTGAGCCAGGTGCTGGTGACCCACCTGCTGGAAAAGCGGGGCCACCAGGTTACCGTGGCGGCGGATGGCTTGGAGGTTCTTGCCGCTGTTCAGGACGCCGGTTCGCAGGACTTTGACCTGCTGCTGATGGATACCGAGATGCCGCGCATGAATGGGTTGGAAACGACCCGGGCGATCCGGGAGATCGAGCGCAAGACCGGGGGACGCCTGCCGGTCATCGCCATGACCTCTCATCCCATGCCTGGCGACGAGGAAGCCTGTCGAGCCGCCGGCATGGAGGGTTATATGGCCAAACCTATTCGGGCCACTGCCTTATTTGAGATCATCCAACAAGTGGCAACGCCCCCGGAAGCCGCCGCCCCGGCGGAGCCTGTCCCTCAACCGGTGTTTGATAAATCCTGTTTCCTGTCCCGGTTGGAAGGCGACGAACTCTTGGGCGTCGAAATCATCGAAATGTTTCTTCAGGAGTGCCCCAAACTTCTGGAAGGCGTTCGCCAGGCTACGGAGCAGCGCAACGCCTCTTTGTTGGAGCGGGCCGCGCATACGCTGAAGGGTTCCGTGGGTGATATTGCCGCGCCCCAGGCGTTCGACGCCGCGTGCACGTTGGAAATGATAGCCAGGGAAGGGAAGTTCGAAGGCGCAGACGCCGCGCTGATGAGCTTGGAAGTGGCTCTCGATCGGCTGGTGCCCGAATTACGCAAGCTTGAGAAAAAGGCTGCGTAAAGCGGGCCATCGTTGCCCCGGGTTTCACAGCATGAAGATTCTGGTGGCAGAAGACAATGCGGTGACGGCCACCCTTATGACGGGAGTTCTCACCCGCCATGGCTACGCGGTGGTCCTGGCGCGGAACGGCACGGAGGCCTTGAGCCTGTTGCGTTCCCACCCTGACATCAAGGGTGTCATCACCGACATCATGATGCCGGAGTCGAGCGGGCTCGATCTGCTCCGCGCTTTGCGCGGGCACGCGGCCTGGAAAAACCTCCCCACCATCGTTACCACCGTGCGCGATGACCGGGAAACGGTGGCCGAAGCCGTTGCGCTCGGTTGCAAGGAATATCTTCTGAAGCCCGTTCGGCCCGCCCGCTTGATCGAAAGGGTGACGAAGGTCTTCCGCCCGGACAAGGTCATCTTGATGAGTTCCGCGGAGGTGATCAGCCACTACGCCCTGAGCGCGGAAACTTACCGGAAGATTGCTGAGAGTTTCGCGGTGCAGGTGAACCACGCTCTTGCGGCCCTGCACACCTGGCCCGCAGATTATGCGAAGCTCGCCGCCGAGGATCTTAACGCCATCACCGAAGGCGCCACCCTGCTGGGCGCCGAACGCTTGGCGGCGGCACTGGAGGAATCCTCCCCCGCCACCGGATCTTCACCCTTGAACCCTACTCAAGCCGCCAAGCTGGAAGAAGAACTGCAACGTGTGCGCAAGGCGTTAGGTGAGCAGACCGGCTGATCGATTGTGGATACTCAGCAAACCCCCGTCACTTCCAGAGAGTAAGCACACCCACCCTCCACGATTGTGCGACATTTAGTCGGGATTAGTGTTTATACTTGACTGGGCCTGATCGCGGCGGGCAGGATGGGCACGCGCACGGTCATTTGTGCAAACTTCCTCTGGGCGCCAACACAAAGTCCTATGTCACGTATGACTTGACGGGAAGAATCGGGAATCAGAAATTTTTTTGAGGGCGGTCAATTCTCATTACCACCAGGGCTTGCAGCCATCGACTTGGGCGCACGCTCCAGAAATATGCTTATTTTGCAATTATTTAACATGTTCTAAGAAACCTTTTACAGGCATAAGGCCGTCCAAGCTTAAGAGTGTTCAAAGAGTGTTCGGGGTAAACCTAAAGGAAAGGCGGGGTAGCATTTAATGAAAAGAATTTTGACGGTTCTGCTCATGCTGATGATGGGAAGTCTTCCAGCCTGGGCGGCGCTGGCGAGCCCGGCAAACGTCGGCCCGCAAGCAAGCACGTCCCCAGAGTCGGCTGCGGGACCAAGTGGGCTTATCACCCTCCGGGGCAACACGCGCCCGGAAGCAAATGCGAAAAACGATCGTGGGCGAGTCTCCGATGACCTGGTACTCAATCACCTGATGCTCCAGTTGCGCCGGTCTCCGGAGCGGGAGCAAGCACTGCAACAATTCATCAGTGCGCTTCACGATCCCACGTCGCCACTCTTTCACCAATGGATCACAGCGGCGGAATTCGGGCAGAGGTACGGCGCCGCGCCGTCTGACGTCGCCCAGGTGACGGATTGGCTCGAGTCGCAGGGGTTCACGGTCAACCGGGTCTATCCCAACCAAATGGTGGTCGACTTCACCGGCTCGGCGGGCCAGATCCGCGAAGCCTTCCACACGGAGATCCATAACTTGGTGGTGAAAGGCCAGGCCCATATCGCCAACATGAGCGACCCGCAGATTCCGGCAGAGCTGGCGGCCACGGTGGCGGGCGTTGTCTCCCTGAATGACTTCCGGCCTCGCCCGATGTTTCGTCCGCGAGCTAATTCCCGCCCCAATTACACTTTCAGTTGCGGAACCGACTGCACCGAGAACGCGCTTGTGCCTGCGGATTTGGCGACGATCTACAACTTTAATCCTGCCTTCACGGCGGGCATAACGGGCCAGGGCCAGACGATCGTGGTGCTCGAGGATAGCGACCTTTACGCCACGTCGGACTATACTACTTTCCGCTCCGTCCTGGGCCTTTCAGGGAGTGGCACCCTGACCACCGTCAACCCGGGGGGCTGCGATGATCCGGGCGTCAACAGTGACGATGTGGAGGCAGCGCTCGATGCGGAATGGGCGAGCGCGGCGGCCCCCAGCGCGGCCATCGAGCTGGCGTCCTGCGCGGATACTGGTACAACCACCGGCCAATTCATTGCCCTCCAGAACCTTCTCGCCAGCGGCACGCCGCCGGCGATCGTCAGCGATAGTTACGGCGAGTCCGAGTCGGACCTGGGCGCTGCCGGCAACTTGTCTATGAGCTCGTTGTACCAGCAGGCGGTGACCGCGGGTGTCTCCCTCTTCATTGCCGCGGGTGACGAAGGCGCGGCCACGACGGACTACGACATGGGGGACGAATCCTACACCTACTTTGGAATCAGCGTGAATGGACTCGCCTCCACGCCCTACAACGTGGCCGTGGGCGGGACCGACTTTGCCGATACTTACCAAAACACTAACACCACCTATTGGAACTCTAGCTCTAACAACAGCGGCACCTATGGGTCGGCCCGATCGTATATTCCCGAGATTCCTTGGAACGACTCCTGCGCCAGTGTGATTATTGGCGATTACGCGGGAGACTTGCCCACCTACGGCTCGACCGGGCTTTGCAATGAAACCAACTATTTTTACGAGAATTACAACTATGAATTCCTAAACACCTCCGCCGGTGGCGGCGGCCCCAGCGCTTGCGCTACCGGCGTACCGGATTACCCCGACCTGACCGGCGTAAGTGGCACCTGCGCCGGATATCCCAAACCCTCGTGGCAGTCCTTGTACGGCAACCCGAGCGATGGCGTGCGGGACCTTCCCGATGTTTCAATCTTCGGTTCCGACGGATACATCTGGGGCCACTACTACGTGATGTGCTATTCTGACCCGACCACCGGTTACGGTGGCGCGCCTTGCAGCGGCGCTCCCGACACGTGGGCGGGGGGTGGCGGGACGTCGTTTGCCTCGCCCATCTGGGCGGGTATTCAGGCGCTTATCAATCAGGCTTCCGGGAGCCGGTGGGGTAACCCGAATCCCGCCTATTACGCGCTCGCCGCGACGGAGTACGGCTCCTCTGGCAGCACGACTTGTAAATCCAATGTTGTTGAGGCGGGCAACAACTGTGCCTTCTACGACGTAACCCAAATCCCACTTCTGTACACAGGTACAGGCACGGGAGGCGATACCGACCTGCCTTGCTCTGGGATGAATTGCTATTTGCCGGGGGGCACTTATGGAGTGCTTTCCACATTCCCTCAGACCCTAAGCTCGGTGATCGTCACCAACCTGGGAAGCGGATATACTGGCCTTCCTTCCTGCACCCTGAGCGGGGGCGGCGGATCGGGGGCGACCTGTAGCACCTTCTCGACTGGCGTTGTCCTTCCGGTCACCCCATCCACACCGCTCCCCTCCCCGCTCAACTTCACGGCCGGTTCAGGTTACTCCTCAGGTGCAGTGTGCACGCTCACGGGCGGTGGCGGAACGGGCGCGACTTGTGAGGCGGACACATACAACGCGGAAGGACTCACATGTGGTAACAACTCGGTCTGCGCAGTGCTTCTCGACACTTACGGAAGCGGCTACACCTCCGCCCCCACTTGCACGATCACCCCATTCAATGGAGGCGCCGGTTCAGGCGCATCCTGCACCGCCAGCGAGGGGCCGGGAATCGCCGCCAGCGTTAACAGCGCCGGCAGCGGATACACCAGCCTGCCAGGATGCATTCTCAGCGGGGGCGGGGGAACGGGCGCGCTGTGCGCTGCCCTGGCGGTTAACACCAGTAACGGTTATATCCCCGCGTTCAACGCTGGGCCGGGCTGGGACTTCGCCACGGGAATCGGGTCGGTCAATGTGTCGAACCTGGTGTCCAGCTTCACCTCCGTGACCGTGTCCCCGGCCAGCCTCACGTTCGGCAATCAATCAGTGGGGACGCCCAGCGCGGCCAGCTCAGTGACTGTGACGAATAACGGCAGCGAGTCTTTGACTTTTACGAACATCGCCGTGACGGGGAACTTTGGTATCGCGGCCAGCGGCACCACCTGTAACACCAGTACGCCGGTTGCCGCCCACGGCAGTTGCGTGATTAATGTGACGTTCACGCCCACGGCCACGGGCAGCCTCTCGGGTAACCTCACGCTCACCGATAATGCCACACTCACGGTTAGTCCCTATGGCACCCCGCAGATGGTCAGCTTGAGCGGCACCGGCACCCAGACCGGCATCGCCATCAGCAGCGTGATCCCGAGTTCCGTGACGTTGGTTCAGGGGGCCAGTGCGCAAGTGGTGACGGTGGACGTGACCGACACGAACTACACGGGCAGCGTCACGCTCTCCACCAGCACGCTGCCCAGCGGCGTCACGGCGACGATCACCCAGCCGGGGACGGGGAGTTCGGGGAGCATCTCCCTCCAGGCCGCCAGTAACGCCGCGCTGGTGACGAACCAGACGATTACCATCACCGCCAGCGGCAGCGGGGTGAGCTCCGTCACCAGCACCTTCAGCCTGACGGTGAGCGCCGGTCCGAGCATCGCCATCAGCAGCGTGATCCCGAGTTCGGTGACGCTGGTTCCAGGGGGCACGCAGGTGGTGACGGTGAACTTGACTGACACGAACTACACGGGTAGCGTCACGCTCTCCACCAGCACCCTGCCCACTGGTGTCACGGCGACCATCACCCAACCGGGGACAAGCAGCTCGGGAAGCATCTCCCTCCAGGCTGCCAGCAACGCCCCAGTGGCGACCAACCAAACGATTACCATCACGGCCAGCGGCAGCGGGGTGAGCTCCGTCAACAGCACCTTTAGCCTGACGGTGACCTCCGCTCCGAGCATCACCATTAGCAGTGTGAGTCCCCCCTCCGTCACACTCCTGCAAGGGGGCAGTTCCCAGGCGGTAAATGTGAACTTGACCGACACGAACTACACGGGCAGCGTTACGCTCTCCACCAGCACCTTGCCCAGTGGGGTGACGGCGACCTTCACCCAGCCGGGGACGGGGAACCTGGGCGTCATCAACTTGCAAGCGGCGAGCAACGCTGCCGTGGTGAGTAACCAGACGATCACCATCACCGCCACCGGCACCGGGGTATCCGCCACCAACACCTTTAACCTGACGGTGAACTCCGTTGCTCCCGTGGCCGGCGTCTCGCCGTCCAGCCTGACGTTCAGCAACCAGAACGCGGGGACCACCAGCGCGGCGCAAATGGTTACTCTGAGCAACACGGGCAACGCGGCGCTCAACATCTCCGCCATCGGCTTTGCCGGCGCCAATGCCAGCTCTTTTGCTGTCGCCTCCACCGGGACGACTTGTTCAACGACTAGCCCTGTCGCGGCAAGCGCCTCCTGCACGATCAGCGTGACGTTTACACCCACTACCACCGGCTCGCTCACTGGCACCCTGACCATCACCGACAACTCCAATGGGACGACGGGCAGCACGCAAACCGTGAGCTTGTCGGGGACGGGTACTGGTCCCGTGGCGGGCGTCTCGCCCACTACCCTGACGTTCAGCGCTCAGACCTTGACCACCACGAGCACGACGCAGCCGGTCACGCTTAGCAACACAGGTGCCGGCGCGCTCACCGTCGCCAGCATTACCGCCAGCACCAACTTCGGTCAGACCAACAACTGCGGGACCAGTGTGGCGGCCAGCAGCTCCTGCACGATCAACGTCACGTTTACACCCACCACCACCGGCTCGCTCACGGGCACCCTGACCATCACCGACAACTCCAACGGAGTGGCGGGCAGCACGCAAACTGTCCAACTCAGCGGTACGGGCCAGGACTTCTCGGTTCCCACACCTGGCACTTCTTCCAACACGGTCGCGCCTGGTGCAACTGCAACTTACGGTCTAACTGTGAACGCCGTAAATGGATATTCCGGGACGGTGACCTTTACCTGCACAGGGGCGCCCTCCGGGGCCGTTTGCACGGTTTCGCCGAACCCTTATACGGTAGGGAGTACCCCCAGTCCCACCGTCTCTGTTACAACCACCGCGCCTTCGCTCAGCGCGCCACGCTCTCGGCCCCTTCCCCCGCTTCCACCGCTATCGCCGGTCGTGAGAGGTCTGTGGATGCTCGCGTTGGTACTTTCCGCAATGGCGTGGGCCATCTGGCGCCGGAACCAACCCGGCGTGGGCCGATGGAAGTCCACAATGATCCCGCTGGCCGCGGGAGTCATGCTGATCCTTGCGCTGGCAGGATGCGGTGGTGGTGGCAGCAGCAGCCCCAGTCCGCCGTCTAACCCCGGAACCCCCGCCGGAACCTATACGCTGACGGTAACGGGCACCGCGGGATCCGATAGCCATAGTGTGACGCTGACGCTGGTCGTGAGTTAGTCAAAGCAAGACGCCGTAAATTGTGGATCGGCATTAGATTCCGGCGCTCACAAAGTGGGGGCACGCCATAGCGTGCCCCCACTGACCTTACCTGTAGTTCTCAGCTCCCCCGCTACAACCACGCTCCCGCCCCCGGCATCAAATTGCAATCAGCGGCGCCGTGCCCTGTGGAGCGTGCCACGGGCATCCTGCCCGCGCCCGGATACGTAGCACGGGCATCCTGCCCGTGCCCCGTCATGGCCAGGATGGCCATGATACGAACTTCTCGCTCGCAGCACTGGATGCCTTGCGACACTCTGTGGTATTTTTATGGTGCTGATCTAACAGGTATCGAACCCTTCCTTGCGGAAGGTTGTCCGGAAAAAAGGCGGCGCGGCGAAATGGCAGAACGAAACGGGTGGAGGTCCATGAGAACCTTTTGGGGAGTCTTGCTCATTCTGATCCTGGCGGCGGCGCCCGGGTGGGCCACGCTCGGCGAAGCGGAATCGTCGGTGGGCGCGGACCGGCAATTCCTGCGCGGCCAGATTCGCCATGAAGACCATGCCACCTATCGGCTCCACGAAATCACCGACGCCAACGGCGCCACGGTCCGCGAGTATGTCTCCCCGGCGGGCAAAGTCTTTGGCGTTTCCTGGCACGGGCCCTACCTGCCCAACATGCAGCAGTTGTTGGGAACTTACTTCACCCATCTCCAGCAATACGCGCAAGCCCAGACGTCACGCCACGGCGGCCCCCTGATTATTGAGAAGGACAATTTTGTTTTGGTCAGCGGCGGGCACATGCGGAGTTACCACGGCCGCGCTTACGTGCCCAACCTCCTGCCTTCCAACGTTACGGCGGAGGTGGTGCAATGAGGCGCAAGCACGCTTCCCCGGCCGCGCTGGCCGGCCTTCTGGTGGTGCTGGCGGGCGGGATATTCCTGACCCGCTGTACGATCACCCGCACCGGCAACGACATCCCCCTGCCGGTCATCACCGTGGCGCCCGCTTCCGCGTCGCTGCCCGCGGGAGGCGCGCTGCAATTTTCCGCCACCGTGGTCAGCCCGCTCCCCACCACCATTACCTGGACTGTAAATAATGTCCTCGGAGGCAATTCTACATTGGGAACGGTTGACGCTTCCGGGTTATACACGGCGCCGGCGGCGGTCCCCAATCCGTCCACCGTGACGGTTGCCGCCGTAAGCTCGGCGGAAACCTATCCCTCCGGTTCGGCGATCGTCACCATTACGCCCCCGGTGGTGAATGTCCTGGTCAGCGTTTCCCCCACGGACTCCTCGGTTCCGGTGGGAACGGCCGTGCAGTATGCGGCCACCGTCACTGGTACCACCAACACCGCGGTTACCTGGTTTGTGAATGGCGTGAAGGGCGGCAGTTCCACGACGGGAACCATCTCCACCTCCGGGCTTTACACGGCCCCCACGGCTGCACCCAGCCCTCCCACCGTCGTCATCACCGCCACCAGTCAGGCGAACACCAGTGACTCCGCCTCCACCACCGTCACGCTGTTGGCCTCCAACGCTGCGCCGCTGTTCGTCAATTTCGGGCCCAATGGAAACACCGGGAATCCCAACACCGCTTATTACAACGGGCTCTTCACCACGGTCAAGGTTTGCCTGCCGAGCACCGCCGACTGCCAGATTATTCCTGACGTTCTGGTGGATACGAGTTCCGTGGGTTTGCGCGTTCTGAATTCCGTGCTCACCACCGTTCCCGCCACCGAACTGCAGACGGTGCGCGACTCCGCCGGGGACCAAGTGCTGGAGTGCATCCAATTCCGCGATACCTCGTATGTTTGGGGACCCGTGCTGGTGGCTGACGTGGACATCGCCGGCGAAACGGCCTCCTCCGTGCCCATTCAGGTGATTGGTGACACCACCCTCTTCGTGCCCTCCCCCGGTTGTCTGAGCCTGGGCCCCGGCCCCAACCTTGACACCGTGGCGGCCCTGGGCGCCAACGGCATTCTGGGCGTGGGCAACTTCGTTCAGGATTGCGGCCTCAACTGCGCAGGCGGCCAGACTTTCTCCTCCTACCCCTATTACGTCTGCCCGAAAAACAACTGCATCGCCGCGGCGGTTCCGCTGCCCCAGCAGGTTTCCAATCCCGTCGCCTTCTTTGCCAAAGACAATAACGGCGTGGCCATTTCCCTGCCGTCGATTTCTTCCGCCGGCGCTCCCTCCCTTCCTTACACCAATGCCGCGGGAACCAGCTCGGTTTCCGCCGGGCTGCTGATTTTCGGCGTGGGCACCGAGAGCAATAATGCCCTTCCCAGCGGCGCCACCCTTTACGCCACCACCGCCAGCGGCGATTTTTCCAAGGTTGTTTACAACAGTCACACTTACACCTCGGGAGGGTTCCTCGATACGGCCTCGAATGCCCTCTATGTTTCCGACCCGAACACCCTCGACGCGGCGGTTTGCGCGGACAACCCCTTCTACTGTCCCAACGCCACCCTGCCTGTTTCCCTCACCAATTACGGCGCCAATGGCGCCTCCGGGACCGTCACTCTGAGCATCGCCAACGCCGACATCCTGTTTGGAAATAATCCCGGCTATGCCGCCTTCAATAACCTGGGCGCCCCCAGCGGTACGGGGGTTACCACCGATTATTTCGACCTGGGATTGCCGTTCTTCTTCGGCCGCAACGTTTTCATTGGAATCGCCGGCACCACTGTGCCCACCGGCGCGAGCGCGCCCAACGGTTACTTCGCCTTTTAATCTTGGCTGCTGGATTCACGGCTACCCGGATTGCGCAGAGCGCAGCTCTGCGGTTGGATCTGCCCACCGTCCACTCCCCCCTCGGATTGCGCAGAGCGCAGCTCTGCGGTTGGATCTGCCCACCGTCCACTCCCCCTTCGGATTGCGCAGAGCGCAGCTCTGCGGTTGGATCTGCCCACCGTCTACGCTCCCTTCGGATTGCGCATCTCTGAAACCTTGATGTGGTGTCAAGCGGATTTTTTGTTGAGCATGCTCCGCGATTGACACACCTCTCCTCGGGACTTCAGAATGGCGGCAGCC
>Ga0326727_10005780_pt1 | contig 34847 bp, 36 predicted proteins | sample MB2enrmetagenome_FD_207643 | JGI IMG/M metagenome (GOLD analysis project Ga0326727, IMG submission 207643) | Lab enriched peat soil microbial communities from McLean, Ithaca, NY, United States - MB29MY | ecosystem: Environmental > Terrestrial > Soil > Wetlands > Peat | place: USA: New York...
AGTGGGGCAGCGCGCTGGCGCTCGCCTGCAACGTGTTCGGCATGGAGTGCATGGTCTACATGGTGAAGTGCAGCTTCTATCAGAAGCCGCATCGCCGCACCATGATGGAATGTTGGGGCGCGAAATGCGTTCCTTCCCCCAGCGACCTGACGCAAGCCGGGCGGAAGATTCTTGCCGAAGATCCCGAGACCCCCGGCAGCCTCGGGATCGCCATCAGCGAAGCGGTGGAAGACGCCGTCACGCATCAAGACACCAACTATTCGCTCGGCAGCGTGCTGAACCACGTGCTGCTGCACCAAACCGTGATCGGGCAGGAGGCCCTGGCGCAGATGAAACTCGCCGGAGCTTCACCGGACATCGTCATCGGCTGTTGCGGCGGCGGAAGCAATTTCGCGGGGCTGGCATTCCCGTTTGTGCCGGAAAAGGCCGCGGGCAAGAACCTTCGCCTGATTGCTGTCGAGCCCGCCGCGTGTCCCACCATGACCAAGGGCATTTACGCTTACGACTTCGGCGACAAGAGCGGCATGACTCCCCTGCTCAAAATGGACACGCTGGGGCACGACTTCATCCCGCCCGGAATCCACGCGGGCGGCCTGCGCTACCACGGCATGGCGCCCCTGGTGAGCCTGCTCCACCGTGAGGGCGTGGTGGAGGCGGTGAGCTATCCGCAATTGAAGTGCTTTGAAGCCGCGCTGACCTTTGCGCGCGCCGAAGGCCTGATCGTGGCGCCGGAAACCTCCCATGCCGTCTGCTGCGCGGTCGACGAAGCGCTGAAGGCTAAGGAAGAGGGCAAAGAGAAAACCATCCTCTTCAACCTCAGCGGGCATGGGCACTTTGATATGGCCGCGTACGAAAAGTATTTTGCCGGCGAGCTTTCCGATTACGAATACCCGGAAGCGAAAATTCGCGAGGCGCTGGCGCACCTCCCCAAAGCTTCCTGATTTTGGATTGTGGATTTTAGATTTTGGATTCTGAAACTGGGACTGCCCGCGCTCCCAATCCAAATTCCAAAATCGCAAATCCAAAATCGGCGAGTGGCTTCTTGGTTTTGGATTTTATACAGAGCAATGCCCAAAAACTCACGTCGCCACGTATACATTTTGGATTTATGGTCGTAGGACGTCATCGTAAGCCATGCATACGCAATCCAAAATCCAAAATCGCAAATCCAAAATCGGGCTACGCGTCTTTTCCCAGCGCCACCACAAAATACTCGGCGGGAGTGGCGCCGATGTTGCGGACTCCGTGCTCGTCGTTCGACCCCACGAAACCCACCGAGCCGGGGCCCAAGCGGGTTGTTTGCCCGCTGATCATCACCTCGAGCGTTCCCTCCCTGATCAGGAACATCTCCTCGTGCGGGTGGTGATGCGGCGGGTGCGGCATTGCCCCCGGCGCGAGCCGGGTCTGGTGGACTTCCAGATAACAGCCGTTGTGGAGTTCGCCCGATAGCACGGGGCGCATTTCATTTTCGCCATTTTTTCGTACCGGCATACCTTCGTATGGAAATACCTTGCTCGGTAATGCCACCTTCTGCGCCGCAACTCCAGGGGATGCGGCAAGCGCGGTTACCAGCAGGCACAAATCTCTTCGCGAAAAGTCCATGGCTCTCCTCCGGCACTCATGAGCTTCGACCTTTTTGTTGGCCCAACCAAGAGCATATCCCCGCAGAAGAAAATTACAAGTATGGTTTCATGCTTCCCGCCAGCGGATTGCACGTGCGCCGGCTGAGTTTATTGCCATTGGAAGAGAAGGTAAACTCACTTCCGCCCAACCGCCCTGGAACAGGAGACTGCCCGTGAATACGTCTGAAGGCAAGCTGCTCGTCGGAATCGATATTGGCGGCACGAAGACCGCCGTCCTGCTTTCCTCGACCCCGCCGGAAGTCATCGCGCGCAAAGAGTTCGCCACCCGTCCAGCGCAGGGGCCGGAGAGAATGCTGGAATTGATTAAGTCGGGAATTCGCGAGATGTTGGCTGAGCAAGGCGCTGACACAACCGCCATCGCGCGACTGGGCATCAGTTGTGGAGGACCGCTGGATCGCGTGCAGGGGATCATCCAGTCGCCGCCCAATCTGCCCACTTGGGATGACGTGCCGATCAAGGCCATCCTCGAGCGCGAATTCCAAGCGGAATGTTTGATCGAGAATGACGCGAATGCCGGGGCCGTCGCGGAACATCGATTTGGAGCCGGCAAAGGCTGTCAGAACATGGTGTTCCTCACCATGGGCACCGGCCTCGGCGCCGGCGTCATCACGGACGGGCGACTCTATCGCGGCTCGAACGACCTGGCTGGCGAAGTGGGCCACGTTCGTCTGACCCGTACGGGCCCCATCGGTCACAACAAAAAAGGCTCGGCGGAAGGTTGGGCAAGCGGCGGCGGCATGGCCCAGGTGGCGCAACAGGCGGTGGCCGCGGCGCTCAAGAAAAAACGCCCGACTCGCCTGGCGAAGTTGTATCGATCCGGGAGCCCGATCACCGCGAAGGATATTGGCACGGCGGCCCGGCAGGGTGACAAGGTCGCGCTGGAAGTTCTGGAGACCACGGGCGAAAAGCTGGGAGAAGTCTTGGCGATCCTTGTCGACCTGCTGAATCCCGACCGCATCGTGATCGGGGGCCTGGCCATGCGCCTGGGTGATTTGCTCCTCGAGCCCGCTCGCCGGGTGGTCAAGCGTGAGGCGCTGGAATTGCCGGCGCGCACGTGCCAGGTCATCCCGGCCGAACTCGGTGAGAGTATTGGCGATGCCGCCGCGCTCTGCATTGCCATGGGAATCTAGCGCTCGAATAGCGCTTCGCGAGAGGGCTTTTCCTGGCAGATCCCTACTGTCCCCCGGGCTGATCGGAGGCTGGAGCCGCGTGCTGCGGGGCGAGTTGGCGGCAGACATCCGCGACGGTATCCGACGCGAGGTCTGGGGCGTGCCAATTGTAGGTTTTCGGGAGCCAAAGGGCCTTCTGCACATCCTCGGGGGTTCGTCCCTGCTTCAGGCGCATTTCCACTTGGGCCACGAGCCATTCCAGGAACTTGCGGAAATCCACCAAGTCCTTCTTGCTGCCGGGGGCGCCGTGGCCGGGAACGTAGGTGTCAACATCCCAGCCCTCGACTTGCCGCAGCACCTCGATCCAGCGGTGAACGTCGCGCGAACCAATCCGCGGAAAATATTGGTTGTCATAAAGCTCACCGAGGAAGAGCGTTTTGGCGGAAGGCAAATAGACGACGGCGTCCTCGGGGGAAGTCGCGCTGTTCAGCAGGCTGGACATTCGGATTTCCTGGTCGCCCATGTTGAGCGTCATTTTTTCATCGAAGGTTTGGGTTGAGGGCGTTACGTGGAAGCCCCGCATGCGCGCTTGCAGCCGCCATCCCTCTTCACCGCGCATGCGATTAGAAAGCTCCTGCCGGTACTGGAGCATTTCCGCTTGCGCTGCCTTGGTGGAAATCAGCGTGGCCTGTTCATCGTAGAATACTTCGTTGCCCAACATGTGGTCGCCGGCCGAGCTGGTGTTAATGACGTAGCGGATGGGGAGGTCGGTGCGCTTGCGAATTTCATAGAGCAGGTCGCGCGCGTTCATTGGACTATTGGAGGTATCTACCACGACCACGCCCTCCGAAGTCACGATGAATCCCGCCGTCGCCGCCCGGGTGAAGAGGGGATCGCATTCCTGATCGATCACATCGTCAGGAATCCACGCGAAAACTTTGGGTTTGACCTCTTGGACACTGTAAAGCCCCAAGGTGGCAGAAAGGGCGCGAGCAGAAGGCATCAATCCGAAGACCGTCAACATGAAGCCCAAGGTAAGAACTTTCAACTTTCGATTGTCCTTAGATGTCCACATATACTTGCGCTCGCCAGCCCTGTGGGGTTTTTTCCAGCGCGAGTTGATGATAAGTAATGGCCTTAACCAGCAGTTTGGCCTGATGCCGCGACCGCTGGAATTTTTCGCCGCGCGCGAGGGCGCGCAACGAATCGTCGTGAAGGCTCAGGATCTCAAAATCCCGGAAGAGCCACCCCTCGGCGTCATGCAGGAACAAGAGCTCACTCAGCCAATTCACCAAAAGACTCTCAGGGTCCGCTCCATGCACCTGCACGGGTACCACCTCGCGAGGGTCGATCGCGTCCAATTCTACAACCAAGTAAATCAGCGCGCGAGCGGCATTGACAAAGGTTTCCTCGCGGGTCAATCCGAACGCTTCGAAGCCCACATCCGCCGTGTGTTCCAGAATCCGAAACTGTTGCAATCCAGCCTTCCCGGTCTTCAGCCCTTCTTGGGGCGATTTACCCGCCATAGATGAGAGATCGAAGCGGGCCACCATCATACTGAAGAGATCGCCGCTTGGGTAGCCCACGGGCAACTCTGCTTATGCGGGTGAAGAGGAAAGACCCGCTGAGGTAGCGTTGGATTCAATCCGCGAAATACCCGAGGAATCGTACCCCCCCCCGCACCAAACTGTGCGACTCCGGCAGTATGCCGCGCTTGCCTTTTCCTGGCGCGTCAAGTAGGATGGCGAGAACTTCTGGTCATCTTATGTCATCGAACGCTTCAGGTAAGATAGATGTGTGGCTGGTGATGGGATTTGGCGCGGGGCTGTACTACTTTTACAAAGGCTTTCGCACTTATCGCGAGTACCGTGTGCTGATGGACACTCCCGAAATCCCGATTCGTAGTGTCGCCATGGGCCTGGTGGAAATCCACGGCAAGGCCACGGGGGTCCCACCCACACCCAGCCCTGTTACCCAGACCCCCTGCTACTTCTACAAAGTGGATATCGAGCATTGGGTTCAAAATAAGAACGGCGGAAGCTGGGTGCACCTTGCAACCGATGCCGACGGAAAGAGGTTTTATCTCGCGGATGCCACGGGCAAGGTACTGGTGGACGCGCACCAGGCGGAATACGATTTGATCCAAACCGCCAAGGTTGAAACGGGACGAAGCTCCGGATTGGGCCTCGGGCGCCTCCTCTCGGGCATTGGGGGCTCCACTCGGGCTGCGGGACCCGCGCTGCCGAGCGCCGACCTCTGGTCTTACGCTTCCGCGGCGGTCTCCCGTCGAAAAGGCAGCAGCTTTTTTGGGGGGGGTGGAGGTTCGGGGGAGCGCTACCGGTTGAGCGAATACTTGGTTATCCCTGAGCACTGGTACGACATCACAGGAACCTGCGTGGAGAATCCCGAAGCTCAGGACGAGTACGACCGCAATATGATCATGAAGGGAACGAACGAGCCAACCTTTCTGATCACCTGGCGAAGTGAGAAGGAAATCAGACGGACGCTGCGCAACCGGGCGGCTAAGTATATTTTCGGCGGCGCGTTTCTGGCCGTGGCTTGCCTGGGCATCTTCCTGGCAAAGCACGGAGCTTTCTGAATGCTAAAGGAGAAACCACTCGATGGGCATAACAATCTTGGTGGGACTGGTCGTGATCCTTTTCGTGGTGGGGATTTTCGCCTACCTCATTACCATTTACAACAGCCTGGTGCGTTTGAAAAACGATATCGACAAGGCCTGGGCGAATATCGACGTTCTGCTGAAGCAACGGCACGACGAGCTACCCAAATTGATTGAGACGTGCAAAGGCTACATGCAGTATGAGCAGAAAACCTTTCAGCTAATCACCGAGGCCCGGACGGCATTCATGAAAGCCACTTCCGTCGGGGAGAAGGCGCAGGCCGACAACATGATTTCCGGGGCGCTCAAGAGTTTGTTCGCGGTGTCCGAGAACTATCCGGAGCTGAAGGCCAACAACAATTTCATGCAACTGCAGAAACGCATCTCGGAGTTGGAAGAAAAGATTGCCGACCGGCGCGAGTTCTTCAACGATGACGTCAACACTTTCAACATTCGTATTCAACAGGTGCCCGACGTGTTCATCGCCGGCATGATGCACCTACAGCATCACGACCTGTTCAAAGTGACGGAGGAAGATCGCCAGGACGTCGATGTGAAGATGACTTAGACCCATCGGGGCGGGACGCGCAACCACGCTTCTGCCCCCAGGCGGTTTGATCCGAAAGGAGCTGGATATGGTAGTCGCGGCAGTGGTCATCGCTGTATTGGTAGTTGTGGCGATCGTCGTCATCGGGCTGATCGTGTACTTAATCGGCATTTACAACAGCCTGGTCACTCTGAAGAATGACATTGACCGCTCCTTCGCCAACATTGACGTGCTGCTTAAACAGCGGCACGACGAACTGCCGAAGCTCATTGATACCTGCAAAGGCTATATGCAGTACGAGCAGAAAACCTTGCAGGCAGTGACCGAAGCGCGCACGGCCTATATGCGCGCCACTACTCCCGCCGAGAAGACTCAAGCCGATGGCATGGTCAGCAGCGCGCTCAAGACCTTGTTTGCCGTGGCGGAGAACTATCCGGACCTGAAGGCCAATACGAACTTCATGCAACTGCAAGGGCGCATCACGGAAATCGAGGAGAAGATCGCCGGGCAGCGCAGCCGCTTCAATGAGGACGCCAACCTTTTCAATATCCGCATTTCCCAAATTCCCGCCAACTTCGTGGCCGGCTTCATGAGGCTGCAACCGCACGCGCTCTTCCAAGCTGCGGAAAGTGATCGCGAGGATGTGAAAGTCAGCTTCACCTAAAAAGGTGTTGTCCAGGCCGATCCCGGCCATCGCGAAGACCCTACCAGCGCCACCCGGCGGCGGTGAGGGCTTCTTGCCCGGATGATCAGCGTGGAGGAGGAAGGTTGATCATGTCGGCGCCACTACCCTTAGCTCGCGCTCCGTACCCACGTAGGAGACCGGCGTTCACCTTTAATCCCGGCGTGATGATTTATGGCTTCCGCGGACACTGGGCGGAATAATCGGGGCTGGAACAAAAAGGCCCGCTTGGGGGAGCGGGCCTGGGGAAAGGAGGAAAACCTAGAACGGGTTCATTCCTTATCTCTTCTTTTTCTTTGCCTTCTTCACTGCCATATTTTTCCCCTCCTTTGCTGAAGTCTTGGCGTCTGCGTGTAGAACCACAATTTGTGGTCGCACACTGCATTACCACAATATGTAGTAGGCTTTGGATTTTTTGTCAAGAAGAATATTGCGACCTACAGGTTTTTCCCCTGATTCGCAGAGATCCGAAATCGATTCGGCGTAAGAATTCGCGCCGGCGATCAGGAAGGCAAGATCCGGTTTGTGGCCGCTTGACATTTCCAAAATTAGGACTAGAGTGTAACGAGGAAAAGTAGCGGTTTCGCCGCACGATCGGCCCTAAGAGATGGCGGCGTTCGCACCTGCACCGCGCAGATCGAAGCGCTCGAACCTCCCCCTACGGCTCGTCCTGCGGCCTGCGTAATCCCCGATTGGTCTGCCTCCACGCCCGAGGGAGTGGGCGCGAATGAAGGAGGTCGCCATGTTCCAAATGATTAACGAAAGTCCTACGGCGCTCGAGAACCGCAAGATGCTTTTCTACAAGATCGGCATGTTCATTGTGGCCCTCGCTGCGGTAGGTGGTGTTATATTCCTTTGCGTGCGGGGCCTAAGCTAAGCACGGGTTACCGCCGATTTACAGGGAACTGCTCTTTGACGAGCCGCAGCGCCTGTTCGCGGCCGTGTATGCGCCCTTCCAACTGCGCGTCCTCCACGGTTTGGAGGATCGTTTTAAAAATCGGTCCAGGACCATAACCTTGCGCAATCAAATCGTCGCCGCGCAATAAGGGCGCAGGTTTGATCTCTTCCATGGGCGTTTCTTCCAGCATCCTCCGCGCCAGCTCATAGTTCGTCAAATCGCCATGACTCGCGAGGCAGTCCAGGCGGTGCAGTTCCAGGTGTTCTTCAAACCCTTCCATGCGGAGAAAGCGGAGCTGCGTTGAGCGTTTCATGCGGGGAAAATCCTTGAAGCGCAGGTGATGCCGCACCAATTCCACGATGCGTTCGGTGTCACGCGTGGAGATCCGCAAGCGGCCGCAGATCTCCTCCGCCATCTTGGCGCCCACTTCCACGTGGTTGTCGAAGCGAATGCGTTCGCGGATGGTGAAGGTCGGGGGCTTGCCGACGTCGTGCAGGAGCACGCCCAGAGCCAGGGTGGGAGTCGGCTCCCGCAAACCCTCGAGCATCATCAACGTGTGAATCCAAACGTCGCCCTCGGGGTGGAATTCCGGCGGTTGCTCCACGCCTTGCAGACGCTTGATTTCCGGTAGTACCTCGACAAGCAAACCGGACTCGTCCAATAGCTCGAACCCCGCCCGCGCTGGCCCCTCGGTAAGAACCTTCACGATCTCGTCGCGCACGCGTTCCGCGCTCACGGCGTGAATCTGCGGCGCTAAGTGGCGGATCGCCGCCAGCACGGCGGGGTCCAGCCTGAAGCCGAAGCGTGCCGTGAAGCGCACGGCGCGCAGCATGCGCAGGCGGTCTTCACTGAGGCGCTCGACTGGATCGCCGATGGTGCGCAGACGGTGGGCGCGGATGTCCGCTTGCCCCCCCACATAATCCAGCACCTGGTCACTGAGCGGGTCGTAGAGCAAGCCGTTGATGGTGAAGTCACGCCGCTGCACATCTTCTTGCGGGGTCTGGGCGTAGCGGACTTCGTGGGGGTGCCGCCCGTCCGCATAAACCCCGTCGCTGCGAAAGGTCGCCACTTCGACGTTGCCTGCTTCGTGGGGAACGATGACCACCCCGAATTGGGCGCCCACCGTGAGCGCGTCAGGAAAAAGCCTCAGCACCTGATCGGGGGTTGCGCCCGTGGTCACGTCATAGTCCTTGGGGGCGCGGCCCATCAACATGTCGCGCACACAACCGCCCACCAGATACGCCGGAAATCCTTCCGACCTCAGGCGGCGCACAATTCCCGTTGCCGTTTCGCGCTTGGCATCCATGATGGTCCATACTTGATCCCCGCAGAGGATCGATTGAGTAGCCGGGGGCAACGCCCCCGGCTGCTAACTTATGCCCATGCAGGGCGTGAAAAAACCACCCCTCCGTGCTCACCAGGAGGCACGCCGTTTCTGACACCCCGGATGACCGCCGGGCGGATTCGCGAGCTATGGCTGGGAAGAAACCGCGGAGGAATCTTCGCGGCTGGCTTGCGTGGGGTGTTCCTTTTGCATCAGGTCGCGATAGAAGTGCCCGGCGATTTCCGCCGCGTGCGGGCCATGCATCATTCGTCCGCCGCGCAGTAAAACAACGACGACATATTGAGGTTGGAGTTCGCCCGCGTAGGAGACGAACCAACCCAGACGCGCACCGTTTTCGCTGCAGGTCCCGGTCTTTCCATAAATGGAAAGATCCGGATCGTAAGCGGAGCGGCCCGTGCCGTAAAGCACGGCCGCCGCTAAGCCGTCGCGGATCTGCGGGATGTATTCAGCAAGGTTGTCCAGGCGCCGCCGCACGACAGGTTGGAACGCGGCAAGTTCTTCAGGGGTGCGTGGATACTGCAACGCGTAAAGCGTGCCGCCGTTGGCAATGGTGGAAATAACTGCGGCCATCTGCAAGGGTGTCACTTCCACATCCGTGCCGCAATAGGCGAGGAATCCCACGCCCCCTTGCTTGGGCGGAGCAGAAGGATAGTGGCCGGCCGACTCACCCGGAATGTCCAGACCGGCTTTTTCCCCCAAGCCGAACTCGTCCGCGTATTCCGTAATGCGCTTGAAGCCGAGCATCTCTCCCAGCTTGTGGAAAAAGACGTTGTTGGAGCGGGCCAAGGCATCGGTTAGATCGACGCGCGTATGGTTGCCCACGTAGAGCTTGGTGGCGGGCGTGATGATGCCTTCCCGCAGGGCGGCGAGCGCCACCACCGGCTTGAACGTCGAGCACGGCGTGAAGCCGCTCGAAAGCGCCAGCTTTTGATTCACGATGCTCAGGATGCGCCCGGTGTTCGGGTCGACTACCACCATGCTGCCATTCAAATTTCCCAGGGCGTCGCGGGCCGCTTGCCGAATGACGGGATCATCACCGGCGGGGTTGTCGTCGGCGCTGGGATCGCCGTTCGAACTAAGGCGCCAGGGATCCCGCACCTGCCGCGAACGGCGCGTGGTGCGACGGGTGGCGGTAGTCTTAAGGGTGGTGGATTTCGCCGCGGAGGAATTCTTGGGAGGAGTTGTGGAAGAGGTGTCGGGGCTGTCCGAGCTACCCCTCGGCGCGGCGCTGGAAGCAGATTCGATCGCCAACAACCAGACAGTTGCCAACGCCAGGATGGCAAGTCGCTTTAACAAGTTTTTCACTGATCTCCTAAGTTAATTGGATGCCGTTGGCCTTCATTTCGTTTCCCCTGGCGCCGGTAAACAGAGAGAAGGTCTTCTTTCCAAACTGCCTGGGGGTGGCTTTAGGAGCCCGTTCCCCCTACCCATTATTTCTTAGCACGAGCCGGGGCTGCCCCCTCCGCAGACGCTGCCGCGGCGGCTGGCTCGTGATGCCCGGGGAGGTTCAGGGCTTTTCGCACCTGGCCCTCCAGTTTCTTGCAGACATCGGGATTGTCGCGCAGGAACTGCCGGGCGTTTTCCCGGCCCTGCCCGATGCGCTCACCTCCATAAGAGAACCACGCGCCGCTTTTCTCGAGAATGTTGCGCTCGGCGGCGACATCGATCAGGTCGCCCTCTTTGGAAATCCCCTCGCCGTATAGGATATCAAATTCTGCCTCCCGAAAGGGAGCGGCCATTTTATTTTTTACGATTTTCACCTTGGTCCGGTTGCCCACCACGCGGTCGCCGTCCTTGATGGAGGCGATGCGGCGAATGTCCACGCGCACCGAGGAGTAGAACTTGAGAGCCCGGCCGCCGGTGGTGGTTTCGGGGTTGCCGAACATGACCCCGATTTTTTCGCGAATCTGGTTGATAAAGATAAAGCAGGTTTTCGACTTGGCCACGATGGCGGCAAGCTTGCGCAGCGCTTGCGACATCAGACGCGCTTGCAGGCCGGGAAGCGAATCGCCCATGTCGCCATCGAGCTCGGCCTTGGGGACGAGCGCCGCCACGGAGTCCACCACGAGCACATCGACGGCGTTCGAGCGCACCAGCGACTCGGCGATTTCCAATGCCTGCTCGCCGTAGTCGGGCTGCGAGACCAGGAGGTTATCAATGTCCACGCCCAGCTTTTTGGCGTAGGCAGCGTCCATGGCATGTTCGGCGTCAATGTAGGCTGCCATGCCGCCGCGCTTCTGCGCCTCGGCCACCACGTGCAGCGCGATCGTGGTCTTCCCGCTCGATTCAGGGCCGAAAATCTCCACCACTCTGCCGCGCGGCATGCCACCCACACCCAGCGCGGCGTCAAAGGAAATCGCTCCTGTGGGGATGATGTCCACCGGCACCAGTGCGTCCTTCGTCCCCAGGCGCATGATGGAGCCCTTGCCAAATTGCTTCTCGATTTGTATCAGGGCCAGATCAATGGCCTTGTTTTTTTCAGTGCGATCTTCCGGCATGATTGTGTCCCTCGCATTTCAGAAATCTTACCCTCACAGGTCATTATCGGCGGCCACAGAAGTCTTGATGAGAAAATTTTAATTCCACCTGCCGCGTTGGGCGCGTACCTCCCCAAGTATATGCTCCGGCGGTCCAGGAGGGAATCAATTCGTCTTTAAGAACGTTTCACACAGAGTTCACGGAGTGACTTATCCCTTGCCATCGTCGAACCACTGGAACACAGAGGGCGCGGAGAACATCTCGGGGGCCTCTCTCTGGTCTCCGTGCCTTGTCTCTGTGACCTCTGTGCGAAATTCTGTGCCTTCTTCCCGGCCCTCCAAGAAACTCATGAGTAATCCGGGCAAGTGCCGACTGCCAACTGCTTTCCGCCTACTGCCTACTTCTTGGGTATTCGTAGAACCCCCGGGCGGTCTTGCACCCCAGCCAGCCGGCGGCGACCATCTTTTCGAGCAGCGGGCAGGGGCGATACTTCGAGTCGTGGAAGCTCTCATATAAGACCATCATGATGTCCCGACACACGTCCAAGCCGATCAGGTCGGCGAGTTCCAGCGGCCCCATGGGGTGGTTCATGCCCAGCTTCATCACGTTGTCGATGCCCGCGGCGTCGGCCACGCCTTCCATCAGGCAGAAAACCGCCTCGTTGATCATGGGCATCAGCACGCGGTTGGAGACGAATCCGGGAAAATCGTTCACGCGCACCGGAGTCTTGCCCGCCGATGTGGCCAGCGCGATGGCCTTCTCAACGGTTTCGGACGCGGTTTGCAGGCCCGGCACCACTTCCACCAGCTTCATCACCGGCACGGGATTGAAAAAGTGCAGCCCGACGAATTTGCTGGGGCGCTCGGTGGCGGCGGCGAGGCGCGTGATGGAAATCGAAGAAGTGTTGCTGGCGAAGATCGTCTCCGGGGGACAGTACGGCTCAAGCGCGTGGAAGACCCCGGCTTTGACTTCGAACTTCTCCGTCACCGCCTCGATGATGAAGTCGGCCCCGGCGAGTTCTGTGAATACTATCGTGGTCTTCAGGCGCTCGAGCGCCTGTAACCGCTGTTCATCCGTCAGGCGCTCTTTTTCCACGTCCCGCGCCAACCCTTTTATGATGCGCTTCGCGCCCGCCTGGACGAAGGCCTGCGAAGTATCGAGCAAAATCACATGGTGGCCCGCGCGAAGCATCACGTGGGCAATCCCATGCCCCATCTGGCCCGCGCCGACAACCGCGATTATGTGATTTGGTGATTCAGCGATTTGGTGATTTTCCAGTTGAGTCATGAGCGCGTCCTATCATTTGGTGATTTAGCGATTTAGTGATTTAGCGATTTTATAATCCAAGGCTCTTTCAGCGCCTTATTTTGATCTGGCTGTTTGCAGAGATGAACCGAAAATTCGAATCAATTCGTTGGCTTCCGACAACAGCTTTTCTAGTTGGGTTTTGCGAACAATCCCTGTTTCAACCAACAGCTCAAGCCAGAAGACGGTTTCGTCAGCTTCCTCAGTCACCACGGCCAGCTTCGAAATAAAGTCTGCCCGCGAGCGGGACCGGCACACGGCACGATAGTTAGCAGCTACGGACGTACCAGACCGTAGAACTTGCTTCCCGAAAACACGCGCCTCTTCTGTTTTTGGCAGTGCGCGGAATAGCTTCACGATCCGTATCGCGAACTGTTTGCTTCTCTCTCGCAACTCTTCCGGTTGACTTGGCATTTGTGCCTCAATAACAGTCCTGGATTGTTAGACCAATCACCAAATGGCTAAATCACTTAATCGCTAAATCTCTCTCCGGAGGGGGTAGTTGTCGCCATGAATCTCACAAAACATGCCCCGAAAACGCCCTTTACGGCAAATTGGCCTTCCCAACCCGCAATTCTCTGCAAAATCCGTGCTATTTCGACGTAAATGTCCGACATTTCGTGGGGCATTTTGTCGTGATTTTGTTTGTTTTCATACACATTCCGGCTTTCCTCGTCATAAATTAACATCTTTTTTGTGGGCAGTCCCCGCGTGTGACTCTTGTTTGTTGATGGCGTGGCGGAATCGCCACAACAGGCGGAGGTTGGAGCCTTCCAGGCTCGGCATGGGCGCTGCCTTTCATTCCCAGGCACGGACTTCGCAATTAAGTATACTCACACACCTAGGCTTTGGCAAGGACAAAGTGAGGAGTGCTGGCGCAGACTTGTTTTGTAAGGTCTGCGATCGGTCCCCGATTGCCAACGAAAAACCGCGGACTCTTCAAGCAGATCCGCGCTTGCTACCTTGCTGCCGCGCTATGGCTTTTTCGCCACCATGCGCAAGACGTCCGTATCACGGCGATCGTAGAAGTCCGACTTCGCCCTGACAATCTCATAGAATTCGATCTGGAGAGCGTCAAACATCTTGAGCATGCCATTGCGGCCAACAAAATCGGCGCCGCATTCCATGACCACGATTCCGCCGGGCTTTAGTGAATCGAGGACTCTCTCGACGGGCACCAATGGCATGCTCCAACTGAACAGGATGAGGTCGAACCGTTCCTTGCCAAACTCATACTCGCTGTCGCGAACGGCGGCTGTATGCAAGGTCAGCCCCAACTCCTTCGCTCGCTTCTGTGCGAGCGCGACTCCAGCATCGCTAATATCGAATCCCCAGACCTCCCAACCAAGCTTGGCCAGGTAAATGGCATTTCGGCCTTCCCCCATGGCATAGTCCAGGGCGACGCCCGGGGGCCGCCCTTCCACCTCCTGCACAAGAAAGCTGTTCGGGGCCTTGTTGAAGTTCGACTTGCTATTGGTGTAGAAGCGATTCCAGTAGTCGCTTTCCAGCAGGTCGCGCTCGGTTTGAATCAGGTTCGTCCGGCGGGCGATCTCGCTATCCGCGACCCCTTGGCTCCGGAGCCACTCCGCGTACCGCTGCAGGATCTCTTCCTTCGTCACCGAAGGATTCTCGGCGTGCAGCTTCGGGACAAAGGTGTTTCGAAACTCGCGGTAGAAGTCGTATTCCGGCTTCTGACCGAAAGCGAGTGCCGAACACACGAGCATCCCGACCACCAGACGGTGGAAATGCGTACGAAGAAGATAAGCCAAGACTTTCATTCTGGGCTCATGACCGACACCGCAGGCAGGCGCCCCGATGTATCGGGGCGGTTGGTCCCCAATTACCAACGAAAAGCCGCGGACCTATCAAACAGGACGCGCTACGCTTGCTACGCCTCACGCCCGGTTCAACCATCCCACGACGGCACCGCCGATAGCAGCGACTGGAGACAGGAACAATGACGCGAGAAATATGCCTGCGGGAAGGTGGAAGCCATGCGAGTTCCGGGCCCAGATGTACCCGCCCAAAACAGTGACGACAATGCTGATTGCAGCCCCGAGAAGAAGAGACTCGCCAGCCTTCCGATTCCCTCCAATGGCACAAATGATGGCGACTGCAACGACACCAAGCATAAGGTGCGGCGTAAAAACCTCGACATCCTCCGGTTGAATGCTCGAAATTGCACTGTGACGAAGGAACTCAACATATTCCCCTATGATGAGAATGCATTCCCAGACAAACAGGCTCGCCAGGAACTTGATTACTCCCACGACCGTGAATGCTTTCAATTTTCACATGGGCAACTTAGCTCCCTGCCTGCCGTCCAGTCCCAGGTTTCACCTCTCCACCGCGAGCGCCACGGCATTGCCGCCGCCAAGGCACAGGGCGGCCACGCCGCGCTTGGCGTTGCGCCGGGCCATTTCGTAGAGCAGCGTCACGAGGACGCGCGCGCCGGAGGCGCCGATGGGGTGGCCGAGCGCGACGGCGCCGCCATTCACGTTGGTCTTTGCCGGGTCGAGTCCCAATTCTTGTATTACGGCGATGGCCTGGACGGAGAAAGCCTCGTTCAACTCGTAAAGGTCCACATCCTCAGTTTTCCAGTCGAGTTTTTTGAGCAACATGCGCACGGCGTCCACGGGCGCCATCATCACCCATTTGGGCTCGACGCCGCTCGCAGCCTGTCCCACGACGCGCGCCAGGGGCGTCTTCCCCAACTCGCGAGCCTTGTCCAGCGATGTCACCACCAGCGCCGCCGCGCCGTCATTTGTGCCGGGAGCGTTCCCGGCAGTCACTGTGCCATCCGGCTTGAATGCGGGTCGCAGCCTGGCGAGCGCTTCAAGCGACGTGTCCGCGCGCGGGAATTCGTCGGTCGCGAACTGGATGGGCTCACCTTTCTTTTGCTTGATGGAGATGGGCACAATCTCGTCCTGGAAGCGGCCATTCCTGATGGCGTCAATGGCGCGCCGGTGGCTCTCCACCGCATAGGCATCCTGGCGCTGGCGGGTGATGCCGTACTTTTCCGCCACCAGCTCGCCCGTCATCCCCATGTGGAAGTCCTCGTAAGCGTCCCACAAGCCGTCGGTGATCATGGAGTCGAGCACTTTGCCGTGCCCGAGGCGCATCCCCGCGCGGGCCTGGGGCAGAAGGTAGGGGCAGTTGGTCATCGATTCCATGCCGCCCGCCACCACGATTTCAGCATTGCCGGTTTCGATGGCCTGCGCGGCCAACGCCACGGCCTTGAGGCCCGAACCGCAAACCTTGTTGATGGTCATGGCGGCGACGCGATTGGCGAGGCCACCCTTCAGGCCCGCCTGCCGCGCCGGATTCTGGCCCAGTCCCGCCGGCACCACATTGCCCATAATGATTTCATCCACCAGGGCTGAGTCGATTCCCGCCCGGCGCACTGCCTCGCGGACGGCGAAGGCGCCCAAATCCACCGCGGAAAAAGGCGTAAGCGAGCCCTGGAATTTTCCGATAGCCGTGCGACAAGCTGAAATGATGACAACGTCAGGCATGATTTTCCACCCCCGGCGAAAAGTCTGTTCTCGGCAATTGAAAATGTCAAGATCACGCAGCCGCTTGCCCGTCACCCTCGGTAGGGTGATTTCCGCACCTGCTTGAACTTTCATCTGGTGCTCACATAACCGTAACAATCGAGACTTAGTCTCTAAACCCGCAGGATCACCTTACAAGGCTTAAGGGGGGCAATCATGTCAAAAGAGGCAGCAAAGCACCATATTCAAGCAGCGGAACACCACCAGCACGCGGCGAAGCACCATCTGGAAGCCGCCCGGCATCATGAGGCGGGTGACCACGAGGCAGCCGCCCACCACGCCCACACGGCGCAAGGGCACTCCCACCACGCAGCCCATCACGCCGCCGAAGCGGCCAAACTCCACGTTGAGCACCACGGACACAAGGCAGCGGGCGAATGAACTGAAGTTGAAGATTTGACAGGAGTTGCAAGGAGGACGGGTTCCTTCATAAGGGGGGAACCCGCCACTCATATTTGGCTCACTTAGAGAGGGAGAACAAGACATGGCGACGGCAGCATCGGCATTAGACACAAAGTTGACGGGCGGGGCGGGAAGGTCAGCAAAGATCGGATTGCTCGTCTTTGGCGTGGCCCTGGTCATTGGATTCATCTATGCGGCCACCCACTTGGTGTCTGACCTCGCGGGAATTCATTCACCGGAGGTGATGCCCTTCGTGTTGCTGGGGATCGCCCTGCTGGTGGCGCTGGGCTTCGAGTTCGTCAATGGCTTTCATGACACAGCCAACGCCGTGGCCACGGTGATTTATACGCACTCGATGGAGCCCCACGTGGCGGTGGTGTGGTCGGGCGCCTGGAACTTCATCGGTGTGCTCTTGTCGAGCGGCGCCGTGGCTTTCGCCATCGTTTCCTTGCTGCCGGTCGAGCTTATTCTGCAAGTGGGCAGCAAGGCCGGATTTGCCATGGTATTTGCGCTGCTCATCGCCGCCATCATTTGGAATATCGGAACGTGGTACTTCGGGTTGCCCGCTTCCAGTTCACACACGATGGTGGGCTCGATCATCGGAGTGGGCATTGCCAACCAGTTGATGTCGCTCAAGACGGGAACCAGCGGAGTGGACTGGGGCCAGGCGGCGAATATTGGGAAGTCCCTGTTGATATCGCCGCTGGTGGGATTTGTCTGCGCGGCTGGCCTGCTGCTCCTGGGCAAGGTCCTGGTCCCGAACAAGGCGCTGTACGAAGCCCCGAAAGGGACGGAGCCCCCTCCGTTCTGGATTCGCGCCCTACTGGTCCTGACTTGCACGGGCGTCAGCTTCGCGCACGGCTCCAACGATGGACAGAAGGGCATGGGGTTGATCATGCTGATTCTCATCGGCACAGTGCCTACGGCGTACGCGGTGAATCATGCCGTGACAGCCAAACAGACGCAAGACTTCGTTGCCGTGTCAACACAAACGGCGGAGACCCTCGGGCACTACGTGTCGCCGGACGCCGTCGTAGGCGACCCGCGCGACGAAGTGACGGATTACATTCGCTCGCGAAACTTTACGCCCAACACCATGCTGGCGATGCGGGAGTTGGTGAACGGGATCGGCACTGAAATGGCGATGTACAAGGAGCTGAAGGCCGTGCCGCAGGATAAGGTCCGCAACTTCCGCAATGACATGTATGTGGTCAGCGAAGCGCTGCGCCTGATGCAAAAGTCGGGCAACCCCAAGTTTGCCGCGGCGGATGCGGCCGTGCTGAAAAACTATAAGACCCACATCGATGGCGCCACGAAGTTTATTCCCACTTGGGTGAAGGTGGCCGTGGCGCTGGCGCTGGGAATGGGCACCATGATCGGGTGGAAGCGGATTGTGGTGACGGTGGGAGAGAAAATCGGGAAAAATCATTTGACCTACGGGCAGGGCGCGGCGGCGGAAATCACGGCGATGTTTACTATCGGCGCCGCGGATTGGTTCGGTCTGCCGGTGAGTACCACCCACGTGCTTTCCTCGGGCGTGGCGGGAACCATGGCCGCCAACCACACCGGACTCCAATGGAGCACGGTGCGGAATCTCGCCATGGCGTGGGTGCTCACTCTCCCCGCTTCTATTGTTCTGTCCGCCACACTCTTCTGGGCCTTCCGCAGAATAAGTATCTAGCGCGACGAGCAGAACCCTGAAGCCGACGGCTCATAAAGGACTGGATCCGGGAACTGGCAATACGGTTGTGCAGGGGAGAAGACGACAATGCTTCCACCAAAAGTAATTGTTTCGCCGATTGATTTCAGCGTGCACTCGGATGATGCGCTGAAGACGGCAGCAGACCTGGCATCTCGCTTCGGTTCGGAGCTTTGCCTTGTGCATGTGGTGCCTGCCTTACCGAAGCTGCCTTCCCTGCGGTCATTCTTCAAAGAGGGAGAGTACGAGCAAGCGCTGCAGGCGGATGCCGAGAAGCAACTCGCGCAAATGGTCGAGGAGATTGCCCGGCGCGGCATCGCGGCCAGGTACGCGGTAGGAACGGCGAACGATACGAGCATGGAAATCCTTCGGATCGCAGAGCACCAGCACGCGGACCTGATCGTGATCGCAACGCACGGGATGACCGGCTGGCACCATTTGGCTTTTGGTTCGGTGGCCGAAAAGATCGTGCGGCTTGCCACCTTTCCGGTCCTGTTGCTGCGGGCGCGACCCGAGGATAAGCCGGGCGGCGCATCCGCCTCGTGAGACTCCATCTCGGCCAGGCGCTAAGCTTCGAACAGCCAACCAGATTCAACTTAACGAACGTGTTCCCTCGCCGTTTGCACGTCGCCCGTTTCAGGGCCTTGTCCCACTTCGCTGAGAGCACTTCAAACACGCGCGATTTTAAGAGCTTTTCGACTCGCGATTCAGGCAGAGGGCCTCGAAGCCCGCCCCGGTGGGCCACTGGTTGCAACCTTTGCAGGCTTTCATGTCGCGGTTTTTGGTGGCTTGGCTGGTAAGGGCCGGGTAGAATGAGGCTCTTGATTCCGCGAGCAAGAAATCGACGGCGACGCGAGGATGGAAATGGAGCGGTCGAAGCGGGCATCGAGGAGGATACATTGAGACCGGCAAGTATCGAGTGGAAAGAGGCGCTGATGACGCTTATGGCGCTTTTGGTGATTTCACAATTCGCGGCGGCCGCCCAAAAGCAGGCAACTCCGGCGAAGTCTGCCACGGCGACCTCGAAGCCTGCAAGCAGTCAACCCCCCAAGATTTGGCACTCCGAGGCCACCCAGCATGACTTCCGCGTGGAAGTGGCGAACGATCTATTCCGCGCAGTGTGGGTGAATATACCTCCCGCCGCGGCGAAGCAAGGCGTTCACATTCTCACGGAGTGCCGCCGGGCAGGGTCGAAGTGGGTAGGCAGCTCGAACATCAGCATGCTCTTTGCAGTTCCCGGAGCGCCTACAGGAAAAGATACCAAGCTGTGCTCTCTTACCGTGCGCCTTGAAGTGGACTCCATTTCTACGGAAAAGATCACGGGCCATTCAGAAACGTTACGGTCTTTCGACGTCAACGCCTGCCGCGTGCAACAAACGGGTTGGGGGGAGTTTACCTGGATTCCAAAGAAATGAGCGAGCGCGGACCTGCCGTTTAGGTCCGCGGCTTTTCGCGGTCGAGAGGGACATGCCGCAGACCTCCAAAGCAGGTCTGCGCCAGTCCACGGCTACGCAGCGCCTCCGCGTAACAGCTCGATGATTTTTTTCGGCGCCCTGGAGAGCCAAGCCGCCTTCATTGCTTCGTGGACAGTGTCGGCATTCGCGGCTTTCAACCGGATCAGTGTGCTTCCTTGAAGTCCCCATGCTCCGGGAGCGGGCATAAACACGGTGGGATTGGCCTGAACGAAGATCCGTTGCTGCTCGGGTGTAAGTTTGACCATTCCCCAGCTTTTGTCCGGATAGCCGAGGGTCGCGAAGATCTTCCCGCCCACGCGAAAGTCAGGGTGGTCCATGTGGCCGCGATCCTCGACTTCGGGCAGGCTCAGACCCATGCGCCGGAATTGATTGACGCTCATGGAATCCAGGCCTGCCTATGCTTTCACTTTCTTGATTTCCTCGATCAATGGGGGGACGATTTCGAAAAGGTCGCCGACGATTCCGTAAGTGGCGACTTCGAAAATAGGCGCTTCCTTGTCCTTATTGATGGCGACGACGGTGTTTGAGCCCTTCATGCCCACCATGTGTTGAATGGCGCCGGAGATTCCTAGCGCCACGTAGAGCTTGGGGGCAACGGTTTGTCCGGAGCTTCCGATCTGGCGGTCCATGGGCAGCCAACCGTTGTCGCAGATGGGACGCGAGGCGCCAAGCTCCGCCCCCAATGCATCGGCAAGTCTTTTGGCGAGATCAACGTTCTCGGGCGCCTTAATCCCGCGGCCCACAGCGACGATCAGTTCCGCCTGGGTCAGGTCCACGGCCTGCTTGGCTTCACGGAAGCGTTCGCCGGGTTTGGCGCGAATGGAGTCGGCAGCAAGCTCCACCGCCACGGGGGTGATGGGCGCCGCGCCCGAGCCACGCTGAAATGAATCTTCGCGAAACGCCGCAGCCTGAAACGAGACGAAGTAGGGCGCTTCACCCACCAATTCGACGTCGGCGCAATACTTCCCTTGGAAAACCTGGCGAACGAAGATGAGCTTCCCCTCTTCATTCCGATAGCCCAGGCAATCGCTCACCAAGCCGCGATCAAGGGCGGCGGCGAGCTTGGGCGCAAAGTCACGCACTTGATAAGTGTGGCTGAAGACCACGAAGCGCGGCTTCTGCTGCTCGATCACCGCGCGCAGCGCGAGCGTATAGCCGTCCGCGGTGTACTCTGCCAGCAGGGGTGAGTCAACCGTCAGGACCTCCTGCACCGCGGCAGCCGCAGCGTCCGCTGCCAGCGACGCGAGATTGTTTCCTAAAAGCACGGCAGTGACGCTAGTTCCCAGGCCTTGCGCAAGGTGCTGGGCGGCCGCCAGCGCCTCCCAAGTGGGGCGGGTCAGCTTGCCGCCCTGGTGTTCGGCAAAAAGCAGAATGTGATTAGGCATAGATGAATCCTGCTCACCGCAGAGACGCGGAGGCGCAGAGATTTGAATACAAAAGTCCTCTTCTCTTTCTCTGCGTCTCAGCGCCTCGGCGGTGAGGCGATTAATTCGGGTCCACGACCTACTCCCCTTCCACCGTCGGTCCTGTGACTGCCGGGGGGGATGACTCCGTTGAGGCGGACTCTTCCGACTGCGACTCATCGCGCGGCGCAGCTTTCCCTGCCTTTCCCGGCTTGGCGGCTCGCTTGGGTTTTGACAGGGTCGCGGTGAAGGATTCCAGCGTTTCGCACACGAATTCGAGCGGAATCGACTTATAGTATTTACCCGCCTCGAAGCGCTTGATCTGTTCACGCCACAACGGGCTAGTGCGCGCCTGTTCCAAAGCTTTTTGGTCTCTCCAAAACACCAGCCACAGGTATTCCGGCTTGCGCGCCTCGAAGATTTTGATGAAGTGAGCTCCCACGCAGCCGTCGATCTTCTTGAGCGAGGGGAGCGTCACCTGGCGGCCGAATTTCTCGTAATCCTCAACCCGCTTCTTGCGAGCTCGCATTCTCCAAATGTGAACAAACATGGTGAGCCTCCTTATGGGGTAGGGGCGAGCGGCGCTCGCCCCTACGGCTAGATTACCCGCGCCTCGTTTTTGAGCTTGTCGACGAGGCGCGTGGCGATTTCTTTGGGGCTGCCTTGCAAGAACTCCGTTTGGGCAGCCTTCACGGGGGTATAAACTTTGACGATGCGCTGGCGCGGGGCCAAGTCCTCGGCGGTCAGGCCGAGCTCCGCCGCGCTAAGTTTCTTCACGGGCTTCGATTTCGCCGCCATGATGCCTTTCAGCGTGGCGTAACGGGGCTTGTTGATGCCCGATTGAATGGTAATCACGGCGGGCAGCGGCAAGCTGATCCACTGAAACCAGCCGCCCTCCAACTCGCGCTTCACACGTAGCGCGCCGCTTTCGACTTGAATCTCCATAATAATGGTCGAGTGCGGCAGGGTCAGAAACTCCGCCAGCACTACCCCGGCCTGGGCGGCCCCGAAATCGTCGGACTGCAATCCGGTCAGAACAACGTCGGGCTTCTCTTTTTCGATTGCCTTGCCCAGAGAGCGCGCGATGCCGAAAGCATCAAGCGTGGCAAAGGCAGGGTCGTCCAGATGCAGCGCGCGGTCGGCCCCCTTGGCCAGGGCTTCCTTGATTGCCTGTTGGGCGCGCGCCGGTCCGAGCGTGGCCACTACCACCTCGCCGCCATGCTTTTCCTTCAGGCGCAGGCCTTCTTCCAGCGCGTAAATATCCGGCTCGTTGACTTCGAAGCTGAGATCGGCTTCCTGCACCCAGGTGGCTGCGGAATTCAGCCGCAGCACGGAGTCACGGGCGGGAACCTGCTTGATGCATACGACGATTTTCACGGCGACAGTTCTCTCCTGCGAGGGAGCATCCAAAAATCTTGCGAAGCCAGATGACGAGTCCGGCGCGGGCCATTATATGCGAATTGCGGCACGGGCGCAGCGGTTTAGCGCGGATTCTTGCGAATGGCAGGATGGGCGGGCTTCTTAGGGCAGCGGGCGGGAAGCAGAAGGCAGTAGGCAGCGAGCGCCTTTTGCAAGTCCCGGCGAACCGGGAAAAGCAGGAGGCGGGCAACAGTTGTTGACTGCACACTGCCGGGCTGAGCAGGCTGCGCAAAAACGCTTCCATGCTTTCATCCTGAGCCCGTTCGCTGTCATTCTGAGCGCAGCGAAGAATCTCGCTCTGCCCGCCCAGAGGAAACTGCGTGAAGGACCCCGGCAGTTCGCGGGGGTCGGTGAACAGAGCAAACTACGGGGGTTCTTCGCCCAAAATGCGGGCTCAGAATGACAGCCCCCGCGAGTTTTTCCGCAACCTGTGAAGCCCGCCTCTATATAAAGCACCGCGTTCCAGGGTTTTCACACAGACCCTGAAGCCCCCTTCCGACCGCACCATGAGCAGAGGATACGGACCACCTCGATTATTCCACCGCACAGAGAACAAGGCGCAGCCCCCAGTATGTGCTACATTTCCCGTCGGAAGGAGGATGCAATGATGAATCAGCGGCTTGACGGTCAGGTGGCGGTGGTCACGGGCGCCAGTAAGGGCCTGGGCAAGCAGATGGCGAAAGCGTTGGCCGAGGCAGGGGCCACCGTGGCCCTGGTGGCGCGCAGCGGCGAATTGCTGGAGGGGGTGCGGGCGGAAATCTTGACCCGCGGCGGCAAGGCCCACGCCTTCGTTGGCGATGTCAGCGTGGAAGCCGACGTGGCTTCGCTCACCGGCGAAGTCCGCCGCCAAGCCGGCGTGCCCGACATTCTCATCAACAATGCGGGCATCAACATTCGCAAGCCACTCCACGAGTACACCCTGGAGGAGTGGCGCCGCGTGATGTCCACCAACGTTGACGGCCCTTTTCTTTGCACTCGCGCCTTCGTGCCGGGCATGATGGAAAAGAAATTCGGCCGCATCATTAACATGGCTTCCACCATGGCGCACGTTTCCCTCCCCCACCGCGCGGCGTACAGCGGGAGCAAGTTCGCCGTGCTCGGCATCACCAAAGCTTTGGCGCTGGAATTGGCTCCTTACAACATCACGGCCAATGCCATCAGCCCCGGGCCCTTCGCCACGGAACTCAATCGCGTACTTCTCGAGGACCCCGTAAAACTGGTTGACTTCAATGCCAAGATTCCCTTGGGCCGTTGGGGCAAATTGGAAGAAATTGGAGCCTTGGCCGTGTTCCTGAGTTCCGAGGCCTCCGGTTTTATTACCGGCACCGACATCGTCATCGACGGCGGATGGACGGCACAGTGAACGGTCCGCCCGCGGTTTCCGTTGCCATCCAGCGAGTACTGAAGTAGCATTCACGAAGGGTGCTTTTCAATATGACCGGGCAGGCGAGGTCGGTTCTGGTGGGGGTGTGCCTAATGGCGAGCGCGTGTGCCTTCGCGGCCTCACCCGAGGACGCGCAGAGCGGGCCCACCTCTAAATCTCCCCCTCCGCCGGTCTCCCTCTACGAAGAAAGGCCGATTAACTGGAAATCCCTCCTTCCCGATGTTCTTCATGACCAGCGACCCATTTGGACGTTTCCTACCAAGCTTGCTCGCGGGGAAGATTGGAAACCAACGCTGGGGATTGCTGCTGTCTTCGGAGGGTTGGTGGCGCTCGATCCGCACGACAGCCCTTATTTCCGCAACAACTCGTCCTTTTCCACATTCAACCGTCGGGTGAGCGGGACAAATACGGCCATCGGCATCGCACTCGTCCCGGCCTCCTTCTATGCTTTGGGATTGGTGCGCAAGGATTCGTACGCGACCCACACTTCGCTACTGGCCGGCGAATCTGTGGTCGACGCCGGGATCCTGGCCTGGGTTTTGCAGAATGCCACCGGCCGCCTGCGACCGAGTGCCGTCCCCTCGGGAGGGAACTACTCCGACACATGGTTCAAAACCTACCAGCCGCCCCTCCGCGCGGACGGAAGCTTCCCCTCTGCGCACTCTATCGCGGCATTCTCCGTTGCCACGGTCTTCGCGCGCCGTTATGGGAACCACCGTTGGGTGCCCTGGGTGGCATATGGGGCCGCGACCTTGGTGGGCTTCTCCCGCGTTACCCTGCAAGCACATTTCCCCTCCGACGTTTTCGCCGGCGCCGCATTTGGTTACCTTATCAGCCGATTTGTTGTCATGCCGGGGCGAGAGCCGGAGCCTTAGGTTCACTAAGCCGAGCGGTGGGGGGAACATCCTTGACGCCAATTCAAGCGGCAATTGACGCCCTTCGGGCGGATTGCTAAGATGACAGGGATCAGCCTTTCGGAAGGAGCCAGACCGTGGACCGTCAGACCCGCCACCAATTGAAGCATGATGAATTTAAGGACACGTTAGTACAATTCGAAGAATATTTGAAAGAGCACTACAAGGAAATCCTGAACGTCACGATCATTGTGGTCGTGGTGGTCGGGTTGGCCGCCGGCCTGAAGTATTACACCGACCGCCAGGAAGCCGCCGCCAACGTCGATTTGGGCGAAGCGCTGGCGACGTTCCGCGCTTACGTGGGTCAACCTACGCCCGGCCAAACCGAACCCGGCGGGGCCACCTACACCACCGCGCAGGAAAAGTACAAGAAAGCTCTTCAGGAATTCGATGCCATTTTAGATAAATACAAGATGCCTCCGCGGCCGAAGGCGGTGGCGATTGCGCGTTACCAGGCGGGCGTATGCCAGGCGCTCCTGGACGATCACACGGGGGCGATTCAGACCTTGACGGAAGCCAGCATGGACCACGATGCGGAAATCGCCGCCCTGGCGAAATTCGCCCTGGCGGGCGAGTTGGCGAAGTCCGGCAGGACGCCGGAGGCGGCCAAGCTTTATCAGGAGTTGGCCGATCACCCCACGATGACCGTGCCCAAGGCGAGCGCGTTGCTGGCCCTGGCAGACGCATATCGCGAGTCGCAGCCGGCTCAGGCGCGCCAGATTTATGAGCGAGTGGAGAAGGAATTTGCCTCCAACGCCACGGTGGCGCAGGCCGTCAAGCAGGACATTGCCAGCCTCACGCCGTAGTGCGCCGGGCGCGGCCGGCGGCATCTAGTCCGGGTTTCTCGCCTCGAAGGAGAGGGGCGGGGCTTCACAGGTTGCGGAAAAACTCGTAGGCGCTGTCATTCTGAGCCCGCATTTTGGGCAAAGAACCCCGTAGTTTACTCTGTTCACCGACCCCCACGAACTGCCGGGGTCCCTGGCGTAGTTTACCCTGAGCGGGCAGAGCGAGATTCTCCGCTGCGCTCACAATGACAGCGAACGGGCTCAGGATGACAGCATGGGAGCGTTCTTCCGCAACCTTTCCAGCCCCACCCTTCCAAACCCCATGAGGTAAGGGATGGATCTAAAACAAATCAGGCAAGGTTCATGGGTCATTGCAATCATTGCGCTCGCGTCGTTCGCCGCCTTCTTTTTGGGCGGTCTCGCGCAAGCGGTTTTTATCGCGATTGCATTAAGCAGTGTTTGGCTCTTTTTCAGAACCGTCAACCGCCGGCTCTTTTCGGTATTTCCCGGGCACGGTGATCTTCCTCACGACCATGTCCTGAAACGGCTCTGGCGGGTTTTCGTCGAGGTCGTTCTGCAATATCGGGTGGTGCGCGACCGGCCTTGGGTGGGCATTCTCCACGCCTTGGTTTTGTGGGGATTCTTCGCCTTTGGGTGGGTCAGCGCCAACCACATGCTGCTGGGCTTGCGGGGACTTGACAAGGCCACCGGGGAGCGGACGTGGTACGGCGCGTTTGTCGCCGTATGGGCCGTGGCGGTGCTGGTGGGAATGATCGGCCTGTCGTTCCGCCGATTCGTCTTAAGGCCCAAGGCCCTCGGGAAGCTCTCGCCCACCTCCGGTGCCGTCGCCTTTTTGATTTCGGCGCTCATGGTCACCTACCTGTTGGGCTGGGGAGTGTTTCCGGTCGGCGGCCTGTCTTGGAAAGTGAATTGGTGGCTTCACACCCTTTCTTTTTTTGCGCTGCTAGTGGTGATCCCCCTCTCGAAGCACCTGCACCTGGTGCTTGCTCCGGTCACGATTTTCTTCCGCTCGGAAACCACCAGTTCCATGCGCGCGCTGCGGGAAGACGGCGATGATCTGGGGATGATTCACTTTAAGGACCTCGGACGCAAGGATGTTCTGGATGTCGATGCCTGCGTCGAGTGCGGCCGTTGCACCGATCTTTGCCCCGCCAATCTCGCGGGAGGAACGCTGAGTCCCAAGGAAATCATCCTGGACCTGCGCCAAGGCCTTCTCTCCGGCGGAGATGTGGTGGCCGGAACGTCGGAAGAAAAGAAACAGGGCAAGGTCTTCATTACCGACGATGACCTGTTCCAGTGCTATTCCTGCGGCGCGTGCGAGTATGTCTGTCCGGTGGGTGTCGAGCACGTGGGCAGGAAAATCCTCGACCTTCGGCGCGGTCTCGCCAGCGAAGGCCGCATCTCGAACGACCGGGTCAACCAGCTCTTTACCACCATGGAGCGCGCCCCCCACAATCCCTGGGGCATTGCCCACGACACGCGGCAAAAACTGATCGAGTCAAAGCAATTCCCGATTTTCGACGGCACGCAGGAATGGCTTTTCTGGCTGGGATGCGGACTGAGTTACGATGCGCACGGGCAAGCGGTCGCTCAGGCCATGCGGCAGATTCTGGATGCCGCGGGGGTTTCCTGGGGCGTTCTGGCGCGGGAAACCTGCTGCGGAGAGCCGGCGCGGCGGGCCGGGAACGAATACCTCTTTATGGAGCTTTCCGGAAAGCTGGTGGAGTCCTTTGAGGCCGTGCGCGTCAAGAAGATTGTCACCTGCTGCCCCCATTGCACCACGATGCTGGACAAGGATTACCGCCAAATCGCGTCCTACACGCAGCTTGGAATCAAGGTCATGCACCACGCGGAATTCATCGCCGAGGTGCTGCCCAAGCTCCCGCTTCGATCTTCACCTGCGGCCGCGGGCCGAGCGCCGCTCGGCCCCACACCGGCAGCCGTGACCTATCATGATCCCTGCTATCTGGCGCGGGGACGCGGCATCACTGCGGCGCCACGGAAGATCCTCCATGCCGCGGGAGTCACGATAACCGAAGCCGCCCATCATGGTCAGAACACGCAATGCTGCGGAGCGGGCGGGGCGCAACTTTTTGTCGCCGATGACACCCGCGAGCAGGGCAAAGAGCGTGTAAACCAGCGGCGCTTCACCGAACTCATCCAAACCCAGGCCAGCACCGTGGCGGTGGCGTGCCCGTACTGCCCCATCATGCTGCGCGACGCTGCCAACGCCCTCAAGCGCGATGATGTCGAAATTCTGGACGTCGCGGAAATCGTGGCCAAGAACCTCGCGCCGAAGGTGGGGGGCGGAGCTCCATAAGCGAGTAGCGCGGACCTGTTTTGTGGGTCCGCGGTTCGTACCCAAATGACCACGAAAAGCCGCGGACCTAGAGGACAGGCACACGCTACGCTTGCTGCGGAAAAAACGCTTCCATGCTGTCATCCTGAGCCCGTTCGCTATCATCCTGAGCGAAGCGAAGGACCCCGGTATTTCGCGGGGGTTGGCGTACAGAGTAAACTACCGGGGTTCTTCGCCCAAAATGTGGGCTCAGAATGACAGCTTGCCATCTAATAATATCAAATGATATGCTGTCTGCTGCATACGGATTCACAAAAGCCGTATGCAGGGAGCGTATGATGCGTACCACCTTAAATATCGACGATGATATGCTGCGAACCGTGCAGGAGGAAACGGGAGCCCGAACGAAGACCCAGGCCGTCCATGAAGCCCTGAAGGATTTTGTTCGGCGGAAGAAAATCGAGAGGCTGATTCAACTTCAGGGTAAAGTTCGTTTTTCCTCCGACTGGAAGACTCTGCGGAAAGGCTGGGAGCGCACTCACCGTGGTTCTCGTTGACACCTCTATTTGGATCGAGTTTCTCGATCGCAATAATCCTTCCGTGCGTCGAGACCTCGAAACGCTCCTACGGCAGGAGGAAGTTGCGACCGCCGGCGTGGTCCTTGCAGAACTGCGGGGTGGATGCCGGTCCACCCCACAGGTCCGCGGGCTCATGCAAGCGATGGAACCGCTGGTATACCTGGAGACGGACCGCGACTCCTGGCTGCGTGCGGGTGAGCTTGTTGCCGAGTGCTCCGCACGCGGGTTTCAAGTCGGCATCGCCGATTGCCTGCTCGCGGCTTTGGCGATGCGCGAAAGCGCCTCTATTTTCACACTCGACCGCGACTTCGAACGCATTCCCCGGCTCCAGCTCTTCCGAAGGCAGCGCTCCTGAACGAGTGACCCATTTTCACGCCCCGAGGGTATCCAGCACATGCGCGCAACCGAATTTGAATTCCGCAACCGCTTTTGGTTCATCTGCCTGACGTATTTCGTGGGCTTCGGAACTTACAAGTTCGACCACCTGAACGCGGCTGTGGCGCTGGCGCGCTGGATGTTCAGTAGGAGCGATCCTCATCTGGATTCTCTGGCGGCCCGGCACGCCCTTCAGGGTCTGTTCGCCCTCTCGGCGTTGCTGGTTACTGCCGCCGCGTGGATTCGCACCTGGGGAGGCGCCTATCTGCGCACGGAGGTGGTCCACGATACGGCGGTGCGCACGGAAAGACTGGTCGCGGACGGGCCTTACCGCCATCTTCGCAATCCGCTTTATCTCGGCAATCTACTTTTGGCCACCGGCATGGCACTGCTGGCCAGTCGAACCGGCGGTGTGATCTTGATCCTCGGGAATCTGCTCATCGTGTTGCGCCTGATTGGACGGGAAGAGGCCGCCATGGCGCAGTCCCAAGGTGAAGCGTATCGCGCTTTTCTGGCGGCCGTCCCGTGTCTTTGGCCGTCGCTCTGGCCCCGCCTGCCCGCCAGTGGCTTGCAACCGAGATGGCTCCAGGCTTTCTTGGGCGAAGCGCATCTGTGGGCTTTCGCCTTGAACGGTTTCCTCTTTGCGTGGAAGCTGGATGGTCGTTTATATCAGATCGTCCTGTGTGTCTCCTTTGCCGCGTATTTTCTGATGTGGGCCGTGCTAAGGCGTTTGGGATGGCGGAACTCGCCACCCCCTGCGCCCGACCGGCCATTCCCCCCATCCTCATGATGCTGGCGGGAAGGTTTCTGTGTACATCATGAGATTTTGTGCCGCGCGCCGGGAAAGAACTATAATTTGAGCGCGCCCATGGTCTTGAGGGCGAATGGGGGCGAGCATTGCGTCACGAAGGGGGCCTTCCGGCACGGCAGCCGAACATTCCCAGATCGAGCGCCTGCCCATCCGTCGGAACCCGCCTGATGGAGAATCTGTGTAGCGCGCCGGCCGCGGCTATTGGGCCACCCCTGAACAGAAAATGAACTTTACTGCGAAAATCGTCGCCCAAGGGTGCGTCGTAAGAGTTTCGGGGACAATGCGGTGGTAGAAGGTCTGGAAAATCAGGATGAAACTGGCGTTGAATCGAGCGGAGAGCCGCTGGATCATGCCAAGTTGGCGCCCAAGGAGGGCGCCAGGCGCTTCACCTTCTGGCAGCGTGTGCAAATCTCTTCAGCAAGCTGGATGGGGTCCCTCTTTGTCAGCCTGATCGGGCGCACTTTACGTTGGAAGGTCATCGGCTGGGAAAACTGGGAGGCGGCGCGCCAGATGGGCAAGGGATTGATCTATACCTTCTGGCATCGCGAAATTTTTTCCGCGACCTGGTTTTGGCGGAAGCGCGGCATCGTGGTCATGACCAGCCAGAATTTCGACGGCGAGATCATCGCGCGGATTATCTTGAAGCAAGGTTATGGCACGGCGAGAGGATCGAGTTCACGCGGCGCTACCCGCGCCCTTGTGGAAATGATTCGTTGCCTGAGACGAGGCTCCGATGTCGCCTTTACCATCGATGGCCCGCGCGGTCCGCGCTATGTCGCGAAAGGGGGGGCGGTGTTGCTTTCGCGCGCCACCGGAGCCGCCATCCTTTGTTTTCACATTGCCCTCTGCGATGCCCACGTTTTTGAAAAAAGCTGGGACCATCACCAGATCCCCCACCCCTTCTCTCGCGCCGCAGTCTTTATTGCTCCTCCCCTCGTTGTTCCACGGGACGCTGATCCCGCCACGATGGAGCGGGGACAATCTCAGGTCCAGGCGACCCTGGATAATCTTCGCCGCCAGGGGGAAGAGTGGGTTCGCCAGATGCGCCAGGCTGGGGGAACCCTGCCGGACGCGACAGGTTGCGGGCCGCGCCTGCCCTAAACTACTCCTCGACATGCGCCCCCTCTACAATTCGCCGCAATTCCGGATAAATCACTTGGGCCTGAGCGCGTGACTGTTCCAGGGATCCGGAGGAATCGATCACGTAATCCGCGCGGCGGCGCTTTTCCTCCACGGGCATCTGCGCCTGAATGCGGCGCTCCGCTTCCTGGAGTGAGATGCCCGTCTTGGCCATCAGGCGTTCCATCTGCTGTTCGGGACGGCACCACGCCACCATCACTTTGCGCAGAGTGCCAGCGATGCCCGACTCGAAAATCAGTGGCGCGTCGAGAATCATCACCGTAAGGGGATTCCGCCTCTGCTGCTCGGCCGTGAGTTCCCGTATCCGTGCGATGATGCGCGGATGGACAATGGCATTGAGCAGACGCAATTGCTGCGGGTCGGCAAACACCTTGGGGCCAAGTTTCCGCCGGTCGATGCGGCCGCCGGAATCGAGGATATCTTTCCCGAAGTGCTCGATGACCTCTTGATAAGCGGTGTGGCCGGGCTCAATCACCTCGTGCCCGATGCGGTCGGCGTCAATGATATGCGCACCCAGGTCCTCGAAGTATCGCGCCACGGTGCTTTTTCCGCAGGCGACGCCTCCGGTGAGGCCAAAGGAAAGTCCGAGGTCCGAAGTCCGAGGTCCGAAGTCAGTTTCCTGCAAGGCATTCCCTCGAGTCGCTGTGAGTGGCTAGTGCATAGTGGATAGTGGTTAGCGCCCGCGGGCGGTGACTAGCCACTATCCACTAGCCACTGCTCTTCTCAGCCGCGCGGCCTGAATGGTGTTTGACATCAGCATCACAATCGTCAAGGGTCCGACGCCGCCCGGCACCGGGGTGACGGCGCCGGCGATGGCCCGCGCGTCTTCCGGTTGCACATCGCCCACCAGCACCGAACCTCGCTCTTGTAAGGTGGCGAGAGGCCCGGCGGCATCGTGGAAGATCTTGCGCACTTCCTCTTCCGTCGTCAGGCGGTTGATCCCGACGTCGATGACGGTCGCGCCGGGCTTGATAAAGTCGCCCGTGACAAAGGCCGGTTTCCCCATGGCCGCCACCAGGATATCCGCTTCGCGCGCCACTCCGGGCAGGTCGCGCGTGCGGGAGTGGCAAATCGTGACCGTGGCATGTTCGTGCAGCAGGAGCATGGCCACCGGCTTCCCCACCATATCGCTGCGGCCGATCACCACCGCCCGCGCCCCTTTAAGGGCAATCTTCGAGCGCTTGAGTATTTCCAGAATTCCCGCCGGTGTGCAGGGCACAAACCCCGGCCGCCCCTGCACCAGATTCCCCGCGTTGACGGGATGCAAACCGTCCACGTCCTTTGCCGGGTCGACGGCCAGCAGCACCGGCTTGGTATCAACCTGGGGAGGCAAAGGAAGCTGAATCAAAATTCCATCGACCGCATCATTGCGGTTAAGGTCCTTCACCAATTCCAGCAGCTCCTCGGTGGTCGAGTCTTTTGACCGCTCGATTTTCTCGCTGTAGAGGCCCAGCGCTTCACAGGTTTTCACTTTGCTGCGGACATAGATCTGCGACGCGGGATTCTCACCCACCAGCACCGCGGCCAGGCCGGGGGTGACGCCCACACGCTTCAGCTCCGCAATCTCGAGCAAGAGTTCCGATTGAATTTCGTCTCGAATTTTATTCCCGTCAAGAATGGTCGCCGCCACGGTTGGTCTCCCAAAATCAGTGGTTAGTGGGTAGTGGATAGTGGTTAGTGGCTAACGGCCGGTGGGTGGTCACTGACCACTGTCCACTAACCACGAGCAACTAACCACTGCCTTATTCGCTGGGAGTTTAGCACAACCGACGAACTGCCGATTGCCGATTGTCGATTTGCAATCAGCGTGCGGGGTTTCGGGGGTGGGCAGAGCTCGTAGCCACAGTCAGCGAATTTCTGACTGTGGGTTTTTCTCACGTGTGCATTCCCAATTCGAAGCGCCTGTCCTCGGCGGATGATCACCTTTTTTTAAAGAAGAACCCGCGGTCAGGAAGTCGCTGACCGCGGCTACCAGCATCCCCGCAGAGTCACAACCGTGGGAGATCGCAGGCGATGAAAAGCAACCGGCCGCCCCATCCCACGGCTATCAAGTCGAGCTGACCACTTCTATGGGTAGGCCGTTATACGTCCAAGTGCCAGCCGTGGCGGCGTCCTCGGCGGTTGGAAAGCAGTAGCCGACAAGGCAGGAGCGGTATCTCCCCACAGCGCGCTTGGGATATTGGCCAGATCTGTCGTGAGAAGGAGATTTTGACGCCGGTTGTCGCGGTGGGCAGGATGATTCATCTGGGGTATCTTTGGCACCCATCAGCGGCTGTGCTTCCCGCCAAAACGCCAAGGATGGTTGCAAGCCAGCAACAGCCGGGCACTCACGTGGCTCTCAGCCGGTCCGTCATGGCAATTTCGCGTACTCGGCTTTGGCTTGGTGGAGGATGGGGATGTCCGGGTCGGCGTCTTTCCATAGCGTGAAGAAGTCCTTATAGGCGGCGCGGGCCTTGGCGAGCCCGTTGGGCTGAAGTGGCGAGTGCATGTCGGAATTTTCGCCGTGGCGGCGTAAGCCTGCCTCCGCAGCGTAGGCGCGGCCCAGGCCCAAGTGTGCCAACGCACCGATAAGCGAGTTCCCTACGACACCCGGGTGGTCGAGGATCTTCCGGAATTCGGCGGCGGCGGCCGTACCCTGCTCCGCGGCCAAGTACGCCTCACCACGCAGGTAAGCGGGAAAGAGAGCATAGCTCCCTTCTCCCATCTCGTAGGGCGCTGCTGCCGCCAGCGCTTCCACTGCCTTGTCAGCCTCTTTGGAGGCGCTAGCGCCCCCGAGGATGGCGGCGGCGTGAAACATCGGCAGGTAAAGCGACTGCACTGTCTTGAATCTTGGGAATCGCTTCGCGAGATCATCAGCCAAGCGAAGGGCGCGCGCGGAATCGCCACCCAACCCCAGCGCTATCCCCGAGATTCCCTCTGCATCATAGCCTTTGGAGATGGCGAGCACAGCTACCACCTGCTGCCTCCCCAAACTCTGGTTGCCGACCAGAATCTCGCGCAGGCCGGCCTGGGTCCCGTAGAGTGCCGCCGTTTCTTTATCATCGGCGCGTTGCGCGGACTCAATGGCGCGCCGCGTCAACTCGCGCGCTTTGACAAACTGCCCGGCATACGCCGCCGTGTCCGACTCGTCATACAGCATCCTGTCTTCATATCCCGGCGTGCCCATCAGCTTGGCAGCCTCTCGCTCCATCCCCGCTCCATCATGCTCGAGGAACGCGACGGAGTAGAGGTAGGAGTGAATCGGGCGCAAGTCAAGACCGTGGGCCTCGGCCTGCTGTGCCGCGGCGTTGGCCTCATCCAGACGGTCGAGGTACACGTACACCCCGACAAGGTTCGCATAGTTAATCCCGCTCCCAGGATCGAGTTCCACGGCTTCACGAGCCGCCGCAAGGGCTTTGTCGGCATCGCCCTCAAGGATATAAATGGAGGAAAGGTTCGCAACCGGAACGCCGTCGCGTGGGTAAGTTTGTGCCCACAACTCATAGATCTTGCGAGCGGCCTCCGAGTCTACCGCCGCATGCGAGTCGATATAGAACCTTTCCCGCTCGCTCACCCGCTCGCGCAGTTCGATTGCCATGTGCATGCTTTCGGCGGCACTCGCGCGATCGCCTACAGCGCCGTAGGCCATTGCCAGCCGCGCCCAAGCCATGGCGAACTGCGGGTCAAGCCTGACGGCCCGTTGGAGAGGGGGGATGGCGGCGGCGTAATCGATCCTTACGATTTCCGCCTGGTAGCCAAGGCTGTAGGCTCGCATCGCGTCGAGGGACGACGTGGTGACGTTCTCCGGCGGCGCATCATACCTCTCCACCGAGGCCAGCGACTCGCCCAGTTTCTCGCGCATCCTGGTCGCCGCCTGGCCCAGCGCCTTGAGCACCTCTTCCTTACCGTTGGCCGTCACCTGCTCCTCGGTCAGCACGTCGCCGTCCTGGCACTTCACTGCCTTGAGTCCCAACACGTACTG
>Ga0326727_10005781_pt1 | contig 34845 bp, 23 predicted proteins | sample MB2enrmetagenome_FD_207643 | JGI IMG/M metagenome (GOLD analysis project Ga0326727, IMG submission 207643) | Lab enriched peat soil microbial communities from McLean, Ithaca, NY, United States - MB29MY | ecosystem: Environmental > Terrestrial > Soil > Wetlands > Peat | place: USA: New York...
TGCGCTGAGGTCGGTCTGAATTTCGAACTTGTCGAATCGGTGCTGAACATCCGCCGCTCCATCGGGGGCCACCTTCGACACCGTCACCGTACTTTGCTGGTTGAGGCGCAAGTTCGTCGGCATGGGCGGGAAGAGGTTTTTCAAGTCAGGTGGGTTGGAATCTATTTTCGAGTTCGTCCTGACCGTCGTCACATAAACGATCGACTGCCCGGGGTGGTATTTGCGGGTTAACATCACCTTGCCGCCCCCCCCCTGCGCCACCGTGGCCCCGGCAAGCACCAGCAGTAGAAGCATCGCTCCCCCCACGGGCCGCAAGAGGCGAGTCACCGGACGCCAATTCCAAGGTCGGGCCCGGCCGGCTCGCCGCAGGACCGCCCGAATTAGGTTATTTCGTAGCAACATGTTCAGCATCCTTTTGGTATTTTTCCAGGCACTCGCGCGAGCAGAAGTGCAGCGTATCCGCACCCCGCCTCAACTGCTGGGAAAGTTCTGTGGAAACAAACATGCCACACACGGGATCGCGAGCCATTTCTCCGCTATGCGCTGCGGCGGGGGGGGAAGCCGGCGGAGCACCCCCCGAAGTCCGAATGTGAATCCGGGGAGAACGGAATAGAGACCCGAGACTTCGAGTCATCGCCTTGAGAAAGAGCGCCAGGATGACGAATTCAAGAACGTCGAGAAGAAAACTTCCCATAAGGGGTCAGACGGCCTTTCACTCCGGGGGGATGCCTGAGATCCAAGGATTGGGGGCTAGAGACTGAGCTCTGGGCTTTTCCCCAGCCCCCAGAAGCCAGCACCTAATGTGGTCCGGCCGCGCTGCCGGATGAGCGAGCGGTATTAATTTGCTCTCTTAAGCCCGCCAGGGCTGGGTGGTTGGGGTTCAGCTTGTATAAGCGATCCCATGCTTTTTGCGCTGCGGCGAAATCGTGAGTGCCCTGCAGGTTCACCACAATGGCATTGACCATGGTCGGTTCGTGTTGAGGATTGATTGCCAGTGACTTGTCATATTCGCGCAGGGCATCCTGCGGCCGCCCCATGTAGAAATACGCGGTGCCCAAATCGGTGCGGGCATTGACATTTTTCGGATCAAGTTCCAGCGCGCGCTCATACCACTCAATGGCCTTACGGTATTGCTTTTGGTCGTAAAGAAAATTGGCGAGTTTTAGGCGGACGTCGGCGTCTTTGGGGTTCTGCGCCGCCATGTCCTCCATCTGCTGGATGACCGCCGCGCTGTCGATGGGAGGATGCCCCTCTGGCAGGCCCTGCTGCGGCATTGCTCCTCCGGCGGGAGTGGAAGTGGCGCCTCCCGGTGGCGGCATTTCGGAAGGTGTGGCGACGGTCTGCGCCGCCTTCTGCCGGGCGCTCCAGTTCATTTGCGCATCGGTGATGTACCCCGCCAGAAAACCCACCGCCAGGAAAATTACTGCCGTAACAATCGTTTCCTTTTTCATTTGCCCTTCTCAGTTGGATGAATCGCCAGTCTAATGGACACGTAGAGGGGCGTCAAGTTTATCGGGTCATTGAATCATCTGGTCATTGGTTCAATAAGTGATCGGGCGATTGGAGCACTATCCCTCAATGACCCGATGATTCAATGACTCAATGTCCTGGCTTCCACTGCTCAAATACCGCCTTGATGCTCTCGTAGCTCATATGGCGGGCATCGGCGAATTGCCCCTGGTCCATGGCGTACACAAGGTTCCCGCGCGAATTCAATACCGCCAGGGCGGGGATTCCACGCTTCATGGGTACATGGTACTGCTCGGCCAAATCCAGATTCTTATCTTCGCGCCCCACATCAATCTCGACGATGACAAAGTTCTTTGCGATGATAGAAACCAATTCAGGTTTATGCATCTGCGCATCCAGCGCATGGCAGTCGGGTCACCAGTTGGCGCCAAAGATGAGCACAATGTTTCTTTTGCTCTCTCCCGCGTTGGCAATCGCCGCGGCAATATCGTGATGCGCATCCGCCTTCTCGTCATAGATGGACGCGGTGGGCTGCTGTCCGGCGCAGCCTATGACGAGCAGGAACAGAATGGGAAGCCAGTATTTAGGGCGATTCATCAATACTCCTTTCGCTTCCATCATAACTCAGGTCTTCCCAAATCCCGAGAGGTTGCCGTTCACTACCCACTCCGGATTGGGCTGTGGTAGCATCAAATTACACCATAAGGAAGCTGAATCAACCATGGAGTATACCGGACAAGCTGCATCCCGATTCGCTTTTGCCGACATCCTTTATGAAAAGAAGGAAGGAATTGCGCGCGTCACGCTGAACCGTCCGGAAATTTACAACGCCTACTCCTCCGACACGCTGCGCGAGATGGCGGAAGCCTTTCGCGACGCCGCGATGGACGATGCCGTGGGAGTGGTTGTGCTCACCGGCGCCGGCGACAAGGCCTTTTGCGCGGGAAGCGATGCCAGGGAGTTTTCCAAGGAGTTCCTGCGTCGTCCGCGGAATTTCTGGAAGTTTCAAGGCTTGCTGTCCGAGGCGCTTAACCTGTTTCGCCATCTGGGCAAGCCCACCATCGCCCGGCTAAACGGCGTGGTGGCGGGCGCGGGGAATGACTGGAACCTGGCGGCCGATTTGGCCATCGCGGCGGACCATGTCCGCTTCATGCAGATGGGCACGCGCGTGGGGTTGGTGGATGCCTGGGGTGCAACTCAGTGGTTGCCCCTGGTGGTCGGGGAGCGGCGCGCGAGAGAGATGCTCCTCACCTGCGATGAGGTCACCGCCGACCAGGCGCTGAATTGGGGGCTGGTGAATCAAGTTGTCCCCCTCAAGCAACTCGACCGAGCGGTAAACGCCTTGGCCAAAAAGTTGATTCAGAAATTCCCCGAGTGCACACGTTACACGCGCCAGCAATTGGACATGTGGAAGGATTTGGCGTGGACACTGACGACGGGCCACGCGCGCGATTGGCTTGCCGTGCACGCCACCTCCTGGGAGCCCTACGAAGGCATTCAGGCCTTCATTGAAAAGCGTCCCCCCGACACCAAGAATTTACGGGAGCAGGCGGCGGCGGGGAAATCCAGTGAATTCCTCTGGGGCGCCCACACGCGCAAATGCGAGAGCTGCGGGGCCAAAGGCATTCCGGAAAAATTTGACTATTGCGGGAAATGCGGCGGTAAATTGAAGTAGAAACGGGATACGGGTCTCGGGACACGGGATACGGGGTTAGAGATGCGGGATTAGAGAGGAAGAATTTAGCCAAACCCGTGTCCCAGCTTCCCAGTCCCGTGCCCCGAGGCCCGTGTCCCGTATCCCGAATCAGGAGGACTCCATGGCGGACGAACCGGTTGAACAAAACTCCGAAGGAGCAAGGGACGAAGCGAAGAAGGATTTCAAATATATCCGGTGGGATGACTCGGGGGTGGTGGCACACCTCACCCTGAATCGGCCCAAGCAAAACATCATGAACATCGACATGCTCCGGGAAGTGGCACGGGCCATTGAAAGCCTCTCCGCCCGCGAGGATGTGCGGCTGATCCTGCTGGATGCCGCCCCGGAATGCGAGGGATACTTCTCTCTGGGCGTGGGCGCGGAGGGGTACACCCAGCAAATGGTGTTTCAGATGATGGATGCTTTCCACAGCATCTTTCGCGTCATGATCGAAATATCCAAGCCCGTACTTGCCGTCGTGGACGGGGTGGCCTCGGGCGCGGGCGCTGAGTTGGCGGCATTCTGTGATTTGGTGATCGCCACTGAGATTGCCCAGTTCCGCCAGCCAGAAATCAAGCTGGGGGTGTTTCCGCCCATGGGCGCGGTTGTTTACCCGCGCGTCATTGGGCCGCGCCGCGCCATGGAACTGCTCCTTACCGGCGACCCCATCAACGCCTTGCAAGCGCAACAAATGGGTCTGGTCAATCGCGTTGTGCCGCGCGAAAAACTGAAGGAAACGGTCGATGCCCTGGTGAAGCGCATCTCCGAACAGAGCGGCCCCGTGTTGACCTTGCTCAAACGCGTGATCTTCGAAGGCACGTGGCGGCCTTTCCCGGAGGCGCTGAAGAGAGCCCAAGACCTCTACTTGAACCAGTTGTTTGATCTTCAGGATTCCCAGGAAGGCCTGCGCGCACTCGTCGAAAAGCGCAAACCGGTGTGGAAGAACAAGTAGGGTAGTGACGATTGATGGGCAGGATTGCCGATTTTCGATTGCCGATTGGGCAAAATCGAAAATCGGCAATCGGTCATCGGCAATTGCCTTGCTCGTCGCGGCTTCTTAGAGCTCACCCAAAGACTTTTCCACGTCATCCAAGGCAGTTTTGGAAAGCTCGCTCGGCAGCGGGTCGGTAGATCTTCGCGCGTAAACGTGATCGCCGGATTTCGCCGCCTCCACGATTTCCGTCGTGCTCTTATCTCCGGATTGGACATTGAAGCGGTAAGCCGGTTTGGCCAAGCCGAAAGCCGCCAAGCTTCCACCCTTGGGGAACGAATCCGCACGCAGGTCGCGCAAATGGGTCAAGATGGTATCCATCTTATCGGAATTCACGATCTTGGACTTGGGCGCGGTCTGTTTCCATTGATTTCCCTGATGCTCAAAAACCCAATGACCCTTGGGCGTGTCCACTTCCAGGCGCTTCACGTCGAACGAGGAAAATGAAAACAGGTCTTTCTCGCGCAAATCCGCCGGACTCTTCTTGAACTGGGTGACGAAGTCGGAGTTCAAAGTAAAGACCGGGTCGAGCGCGGAGTTCATGGCGAAATAACGATCCGAGTCCTTATCCTTTTTCCCCACCACGATCGTCTGCGTTCCATCGCTGCCCGTCAACTGGAGGTGCAGTTCCGGCGATCCGAACCCATAGTCACCGTTTTTCTTTTTATCCTCTGCCGCGATCGTCTGCATGGTCAGGCCGCGTAATTGGCTCACCAATCCGTCCGCCGTGAAGCGGTCCGCGCGCACGAGGGGAGGGAGCGCCAAATCCCAAACGCCCTCTGGATTCTTCTCCAGCGTCCAGGTTGTACCCTTGTATTCAACTCCGATCTTTTGAAGTTGGTCCGCCTCCAGGGTCAGCGCGCGACGGTCGCGCAAGTCAAAGCTTTTCTTCTCCAGGGAAGATTTCAGATAACTGGCCAGGGTGATGACTTGCGGATTTCCGCTGACCTGCGCATACAAACCGCCGCTGGTGGGCGTGTCGTCACCCAGCAGCAGAGTGAAGGACTGGGGTTTGGCATCGGTGGTGATTTCCAGCGTGAAATTGGGCGGATCAAGGCCATAGTCCTTCAGGCTGGTGGGGTGCGGGTCAACAACCTCGTCGACGGTGGCAGTGGTCAAGCTATTCAGAACCCCGGAGAAGTTGCCTTGGTCCACTCCCAGGGGATGAGGATCCGTGATGGTCCACTTCCCACCTTCGCGGCGGCAGGAGAATGCATCACCGTTATTAGGCTTAAAAGTGATGGACTGGATGTGCTGCGCATCGAGGGAAAATATCTTCGTCTGATTACTGGTTTCGACGGAGGGTTTCTCGCTGCCCTTGTGCTTGTCGTAATAAATAAACGCTCCCCAAGTGGCCCCCAGGACCACCAGGGCAATCAGGGTATTCAGGTATTTTTGCTTCTTCATCGACTTTGCCACCACCGTGCTTGCTTGTCACTCGTCACTGCTGTTTTCACCGGCGCTCCCACCATACCAACACGCCTGCCAGCACGATCAGGAGGGGGATTCCGAACACGCCCAGAATGAGCACCCGGCGCATCTGTTCCGCATTCATTGTCAGGTGCTGTGATTCTGGCGGCGTGGCCCGAATGGAAATGAGATCCTCATCTTCTGACAGCCAGTTGATCGAATTCATGATGAAATCGCGGTTGCTTTGAAAACCCAGAAAGCTGTTTGCCGCGACCAGGGAAGTTCCCAGGACTACGAAGCGGCCTTCCGTCTTCTTTTCCCCTCCCCCTGAGACTGAGCCCGCCACGGCTACGGAGAGGGGCCCCTTCATGTCCTTCCCCGCGCGGAACTGCTGGATCTCCTTTATATTGGGATTCCAGTCAGCGACGCCATAACTGTCGGCGGAGGTGTCGCAGAGAGAGTCAGCGCTCACGCCGGGTTTGGAGTCCTTGCCAACTTCAAACGAGCGCGAAATGGGGAAAAGGGTGGCGCGGCCGTTGAGCGGCTGCGCGATGGGGTTGGTCCCGTACTTTACGATCAGGGGCATGTACGGTTCGGTGCCGAAAATCTGGGCCACCGGGTTCTCGTCGATCACCAAGTCATTGCGAGCCGTCACCCCAAAGTCACCCAGCATCTTGGCGAGATTGGGAAGTTCGACCCCGGCATCCAGCATGATGAGGGCGCGCCCGCCGTCTTGAAGGTACTTGTGGAGGATGTCAATTTCCGGGGGGAGATAGTCATTTTGCGGACCGGCAATCACCGCCATGGTGCAGTCTTTGGGGATTTCCATCTTCTGCAAAAAGGGTAGAGTTTGCGTCTGGTAGTTCTCGTTGCCGAGTTGTGTTTTGAAGTGGTCGTAACCCTCGCGGTCCGTGCCGTCCAGGTTGCGCTCGCCGTGCGTCTGGATGAAGCAAGCCGTCCGCTGGCCTTTTAGTACGCGCACCAAGGCATTGGTGAGCCCTTCTTCGCCGTCCCCCTGCGCTTCCATATGACGATCGCCGGCGGACACCACAATCGTTCCATAGCTGCGCACGCTGTATTCCTTGGCCAGGGCCGGCTGGCGATCGGGATCAACGTACTTCACTTTCAACCGGTTCGAGGCTGATGAATACATCCCGAGCACATCGCGGCGTTCGCCGAAGTTGCGCTCTTTGTCGAAGGCGTAAATCGTCACGTCCCGGTTCAAGTCCTTCAATATTTTGCGCGTTTGGTCCGAGAGGCTGTACTTCTTGTTGGGCGTCATGTCCCATCGCTGGTCGTGGTTGTTAACAAACCAGTTTACCAGCACGATGAGGGCAATCCCGATGAACGTGTAGAGAGCAAAATTAGCTCCCGTCAGAACTTGTTGTCCGGTGCGGCCAGCAATGCGATCTTTCCAGGCCATGGCTAAGGCCTCCCTTTCAGGGCTTCCACGGAGCGCGCGGTCAGGAAAATCCCCAGAATGATGACCGAGAGGTAATACACGACGTCACTCAGTTGGATAACACCCTTCGAGAAATTATCAAAATGGGTTGTCAGCGCGAGGTAAGACATCACCTGCCCGACGGTACTTTGGGAATATGCGCTCACCCAGTCCAGCAGGTAAAGGAGCAGGAAAGCGGCCAGGCCCACCGCGCCCGCGATGATTTGATTCTTGGTGAAAGTGGAAATCCACATACCCAACGCCATCAGCGCGCCGCCATAAAGCAACAGCCCCAGCGCATTCGCGATCAGCGGTTTGGCATTGGGATTCCCGTAAATGAAGAGAATCGTGAAGTAGACAAATGTCAATGCCTCCAGAATCGCAAACAGAATCATGGAGCCCAAAAACTTTCCCAGGATAATTTCCATGTCCGTGAGCGGGGAGGTGAGCAGGAGTTCGATCGTCCCGGAGCGCTTCTCTTCCGCGTATAGCCTCATGGTAATGAGGGGAATCAGAAAGAGCAGAACCACCGTAAGCACCCCGCCGAGAATGGGCCGAATAATGTATTCATTCAGGCTTAAGGGCGGTGCGCCCATTCCACCCTGCGCCTCCATACGGAGAGATTGAAGGGCAAAGAAGGCTGTGGAACTGTAAAAGACAAACCCGCCTATCGCGGTGTATACGGTCATGACCAGGTAGGCGATCGGCGAATGGAAGTAAGCTCGCAATTCCTTCCCTGCCACCGCCATGACATTGCGCATGGTGCGTTTCCTTTCGTTGGTGCTGGGTACTGGGGACTGGGTTCTGGGGAAAAGCAAATCCCGATCCTTGCTCCCCAGCACCTGGCCCCAACACCCAGAACCTAATTCGCCGCTTTCTCGGCTTTCGCTGCGGCCTCTTCGCTAAGATCCTTGGTGGTGAGCTTCAGGAATATTTCCTCCAGGCTCAAACCGCTCGTTTTCAGTTCGTACAACTTCCAGCCGGATTCCACTGTGGCGCGCGCCAGTTCCGCGCGTACATCCTTATCTTTTTCGGAGTGAACTTCCAAGGTCACCCGGTCACCATGGGACTCGCGGGGTTCGACCCAATTCACGCCGCCGACGCGCTGGAACTTCTCGATAATGGCTGCTGCCGGACCCTCCACGGTAAGGAGGACGGTTTCAAACCCCTGCAGGCGCCGCGTAAGTTCGTCCGGCGTCCCGACCGCCACAATCTGCCCGGCGTTGATCACCACCACTCGCTGGCAGGTTTTGGAGACTTCCGGCAGAATGTGCGTGCTCAAAATCACTGTGTGCTGGCCCCCCAATCCCTTAATCAGTTCGCGGGTTTCGATAATTTGTTTGGGATCGAGGCCGGCGGTCGGTTCGTCGAGAACCAGCACATCGGGGTTATGGATCAGCGCCTGTGCCAGGCCCACGCGTTGCCGGTAACCCTTGGAGAGTTTTCCGATCTGCCGATTGCGCACATCGCCCACCGCACATCTTTCAACGATCTCGTTCAGGCGCGATTTAATGTCGCGGCGTGATACACCTTTGATCCGTGCTACGAAGGCCAGATACTCAGCCACCGTCATGTCGGGATAGACGGGAGGAGTTTCGGGAAGATAGCCGGTGCGCCGCTTCGCCTGCAGGGGCTCCTCCGACACATCGTAGCCCGCCACACGAACCTTTCCCTCCGTGGGGGGAAGGAATCCCGTGATCACGCGCATGGTCGTGGTCTTCCCGGCGCCATTCGGACCGAGGAAGCCCAGCACCTCTCCCTTCTGCACACTGAAGCTCACGCCGGAAACGGCTAACGTGGGTCCGTAACGTTTGCTGAGATTCTCAACTTCGATCATGGAAAGCCACCCTTCCTGCTTCCGAGGATATGCAACTGCTTCCGATCTCTCCCGCCCATCCTGTCGACGTGGGTCTTACGGACAATTGAACGACCAAATTGAACTTCCTGGCTTGCGGATGCCTAACCCTCTGCGGATTCCGAAGCACATTCAACCTATAAGGATTATCAGAAAAGGCGTAGGGTTGCCAAGTGGTTTGATGATTTAGCTGTTGCCGCCTCATTTCAGCCCACCCTGAAAACGGGCTAAACCTGTATACTGTGCGGCCTGTGAATGCCCATACCGGAATGACGAGTCGCAAGAGGGAGCTATGAACAGACGGCGGTTTGTGAAGGATTCGCTATTAACCAGCCTGGCGGAGATTACAAGTGCAGGTCTCTATAACGGCAAGATCATGGCGGAGCCGGAGAATTGGATACCTCCCGGCACGGCACGGCAGCCAGTAATTCCGCACCGCATCTATGATCACCTGCTCGTTCCCCCCAAGCATCCAGACTACACGCGCCGTCACGTTCAGCCGCCCGGATGGGACACCTTCGATGGGCGCACGCACCTCACCACCCTGCGAGGTTTTGAGATCCACGATGGGCTGATCGTCGGATACCAGGAAAAGATTGAAAAGTATGTTGTGAGGCATGCGCTGGGAGACGTGCTTTGGGTTTCTTACCCGATTTTGGAAGCACGCAACCTCGGCGACCTCGCCGACGAAATCAAGCGGCGCAACCTGTTTTTGTTTGACCTGTGGGGCTTCGTTCCCGGCTCCGGCCCGGGGAGTTATTGGCAACAGTTCCGGGCCCCGGCGGGCGTATTCGATTTGCTCGAATCGAAGTTGGGCACCCACTGGCTGGGAATGGATAATGGCGAGCAGGATGGCCGGTACATCGGCGGCTACGCATCCGAACTATTTCCCTCGTCGGCAGGCAGGCGGGAGCAATACCTTAACTTCCAGCGGCACTTTGAGCACCTCACCGGCGAGCTTGGCAACAAGATGTCGACCCTCGTCTCGCTCAACTTCGGACACTACTTTTTGAAAGAAGGTGTTTACACCCTCATAGGGGCGGAGACTGCCCAGGCGCTGCCCAACGGGCAAGTGTTTTACGCCTTCATCCGCGGCGCCGGAAAGCAATATGGAGTGCCGTGGTTCGGGAACGCTTCGGTGTGGAATCGCTGGGGTTGGAAGCGGTATGCCCCCGACATCCAGGACGGCCGACTTAACGGCGGTCCCACTCACGGCACCAGCCTGAGTCTGCTGAAGCGCTTGCTTTACAGTCATATTCTCTATAACAGCATGATGGTGGGATTTGAGAACAGTTATTTCCAGGATGTACAGCGCCCACCCGCCACCGAGTGGGTGGAGGGGGACGAGCTTTCGCCCATCGGGCTGATTCAGCGCGCCGCCGGCAAGTGGCTGCGAGCCGCCGGCCAACCGGGCGTGATGATCACCCCCGTTGCGCTCCTGCTCGACTTCTTCGCCGGATGGACATTCCCACGCCACCTATACACCTCCGAGGTGTATAGAGTTTGGGGCAACCTGCCTTATGAGCCTGGCGATTACCTGGCGGACGGCGTGCTCGACATGATCTATCCCGGCTATCAGGACTCTTCTTATTTCCACGACGAATCGGGATTTATTGCGCCCACGCCCTATGGCGACGTGGCCGATTGCCTCTTGAGCGATGCCCCGGCGTGGCTCCTGGCTCGCTACCCGCTGCTGGTGATTGCGGGAGAATTGGGCGGAGGCGCGGAAATCCGCGACAAGCTCGAAGCCTATGTCGAGCAGGGTGGGCGCGTGATCCTGACTGCGGGGAATTTGGCCAAGCTTCCCGGCGGACTGGCGGGAATTCAGGCCGGGGTTAGCTTAAAGCAGTTCGACAAGGGCACGGCGATTCGAGTGGGCCCGCCCGCGGTGATGGAAGACAGGCCGTTTGAGCTTCACACTCTAGTGCTGCCAAAGACCGCGCGCATTTTGGCGGAATGTTCCGGAGTTCCGGCGGCGGTCACGATGCCTTTTGGAAAAGGTGACATCACGGTTCTTGCCAGTCCCTTCGGCGTGAGTACCGCCGAAGCGGAAGGCGTTGGCGCAGCGCTGGCGGGCCAACTTCAGAACGAAGTGGATAAGCCGTTGCCCAAGCCCTATCCGCTCCTGAAGCACACCCAGGCGATTCTGGATAAAGCATTGCGCACCCAAGTGTTCTTTGAGGCGGGCGAGGGTCTGAGCCTGATAACCTGTCGCAAGGGTCCCGGCGAATACACTTTGGGGATTACGAACAATTCCTGGCGGGCGCGGCCTTTTAAGATCATTTCGCACTGCGGGCCGATCGAATCCATACATGAGCTGTCCCTTGATCAGTCAGAAAAGGGGGCACTTGGCCATCTGCCGGAAGGCCTGGAAAAAGGCAATCTGGGCGTGAGCGACGAGAGGAATATCGCCGGCGGTGATGTTCGCATCTTCGTGGTGCACGTAAAGGAGGAAAGTATTGAGGTGATTGCCCACGCTGTTCCCTCCGCACGCCCGCGAGGCCGGGTCCTGCCATTGCGGGGCGCGCGCTCCCTGAAGGAAGAGGTGCTCTTGCGGCCGACCTTCTTTGAGCACTTTGACAGCATCGTAGTGGATTGGCGTTACCTGCAAGAGCGCGACACGGAACAGTTGAAACGGGAAAACGTGTGGATCCGCTTGCAGAGGCTGGGGTGTTATGTCGATTTCACTTCAGGCATTAACCTGTATCCGGATCTCCGCCTGGTCGATAACAGCGAACCGGAATACGCGACCTCGATGGCGGCCATCGAAGAGGTTATGGCCAAGATGGATGCGCTGGAAGCGCGCCACCTTATCTTCTCGCTGCATCGACAGCCGGAGAACAACTTCACGCGCGAGCAAACCTGGCAATCGTTTGCGCAAACGCTGCGGCGTGTCTGCGAGAAAGCGGCAGAACAGAAGGCTACCGTCCACCTGCGGCTGAGCGTCGGCGCACCCTCGCAAGACTTCAGGCGGGTCGCAGCGTTGCTTGATCAGGTCGGCGCGCCCAATTTGCGCTTGGCTCCCAGTACAGCGCTGTTTCTGAGCAGAACAAACGCAGTGGCGGAATTTACCGAGTCGCTCAAGGAGAAGGTTGGCTTGTGGTTGCTGAGTTCTGTACGAGTGGACGTGGCGGGAAGGGCGTGGGACGCGAACGCCCCAATCCATGAATGCAATGACCGCCGCGCCCTGGCGCAGATTCTTGCCCTTGCCCCCGAAGCGCCAATGGTGTTTGACGCGTTGTACAAGAATCACGACGACGAATATCTGGATGCCAGGTATCTTGAGGAAACCCCACGGTGACAGACGCAAAGCGCGGACCTACAAAACAGATCCGCGCTATGCCTCGATCAGGATGCGGCCAGTGTACAGGTAATCTCCCGCTCAACGAACGGCACGAGCCGGGCCGGTCCGTGCCAGCCATCCACATCGATGTTTTCGAGGTGGTGGCGCCAAGTCCCCACCGCGCGGGCGTTGCCTTCGGTATTGGCCACCCGAACCTTTAATTGGTTTTTCCCAGGGTGGAGTTGTTCGGTCACGTCGAAGGTGTACGGACCCCACGGCCGCTTCCCCACGGACTGGCCATTCACCCAGGCTTCCGCGCACACCCCGACCACGCCGCAATCCAGAAGTACGCGCTCCGCCAGCAGCGGCACCGGCACGTCCACGGTCTTCTCATAAACCATCGTTCCGGAGAAATGTTCCAGCCCCGGCACTTTCCAGGTTCCGAGCGGTAGCACCGCGGTGGTTGTGGAGAAAGCCAAGGGACGATCGAGGATTTCACGAGCGGTGACCCGCAAAGTCACGGTACGCGCGTCGCGAGGAAGGTTGATTTCCGCTGCGGTGAGAACCTGTTTATCGCCGATAAACACAAGGTACGCATCCCGCAGCGGGGGGATACGCAGCGTGCGCGCCACGGGTGGAATCGGGAAACTCAACCAGCGAAAGCCTTGCGGCTGCGTCTCGGGATCATCGGCAATTCGTGAATTGGCCACGAGGCCTTGGATGGCGGCTCCGTTGCTTTGCTCGATGCGGCAATTGAATTGCGGTTGTTTGCCGTCGTCCGGACTGTTGTGGAGGAACTTAATCAGAATGCTGTTCCAGCCGCTCTTGAGGGTGAGGGGAATGCGCGTTGCAAATCCATCGATGGGGTCAAAGTAGAGGGGGCGCACGAAGCGCGAGTACACCTTTTCCTGATTCACAAAAACCGTGGTGGGGTGAGGCGCTCCCAGCAACATTACCGCCTCACCACCTTGCGGGTGGTAAACGTTGGTTTGGAGGTAAACCGTTCCCTGCATCACCTTGGCGCGCAGCACGCGGCCATAGTTGACGATGTAGTTGTCGGGGCCGTAGGGCCCACCTGCCACCTCGATGTTTCCATTCCCCTCCGGGGGTGCAATGGAATCGTCGGCAGAGTTGAATTCCACCCAGTGGAGATTCTCGCCTTCGTTGCCGATGTATGCCTGGGCATAATTGACGCGTTCCTCGCGCTCCGGTTCGTACACTTCTTCCAGGCCGCGGTCATCGGGGTTCGGGAACAGGCCAATCACATTCCACTTCTGGATCGAGCGCATCTGCGGAGAAAGCCACAGGGGATTCCAACTTGCCTTGTCGCCGGTCTTCGCGAACCAGCGCTCCTTCAGGCCCCGGCCCGTGGGATCTTCGCGCACCTGCGCATAGGGCAAGTCGATGGAGGGAGCTTCCACCGTAACGTTCCACTCGCTCGAAATATCGAGCGCCGGAGCGCTCCTGGAACGATACTCTCCCCGGTAGCGGCTCTTGCCCTTATGCAATTCGGCGTAAGCGGTTTTGTCGCCGGGCACGCCGCGCCCGTGCACGACAACCTGTTTTTCGTCGGCGCGCAGCACATGGAACTCTTCCAGGTTGGTGGCCGAGAGAGCCAGGGGTTGGTCCGCACCCGTGGGATCAAAAACCACGTAAGCGGCATCCCAGGGGCCCAAGGCCAGGCGCACCAGAGTTTTGTTCCCCTGAGTTTCATAGAACAGCGGTGAGCGCTTTCCTGTAGGCGCCTCCCATTTCTCCGGACGGCCCTTCGCCTTAAAGCGCAGCAGGTGGGTGCGCGGCTCGGGCGTATCGTTGACAACCCAGTAGAGATCCACGCCAGCGTTCCGCTTGTGCATGGCGAACAGGTGGTCGGACGACGCTTCCACCAGTTCTATGTCAGGATCCACTACCTCGCGAATAATCTCGACGAGGTCGGTGACGGAACCGGGCAACCAGTACGAACTCCCGCCGTTTGCACTCTTGCGCATCGCGGAAGGTTTGACCGAGGAGCGAAGATCAAACACTTCCTCCCAAATTGCTTTCAACTCCGGGTCGTCGCGGCCGGTCTCGACGGAGTTATAAGGCAGGCGGCGCAGAGCGATAACCGTTCCCCCCGCTCGATAGAAGTCGCGCACCCGCATGGCCGTGCTGCGGCGCGTGGTGGACATGGGGGGAAGAATCAAAACCTGAAACTCCAAATTGTTGATGCGCAGGCGGCTGCCGGAGAACTCGCTTTTGGCGAGGTAGTAATCGTCCGCGACCAGGAAGTCGTACCGCGCCTCGGTGAGGCGCAATTTGAGGTCAGCGTATTGCTCGCTGGTCTCCACGGCCTCGGGACTCCAATTGGAGTTATCGAGAATGCGAAGCGTGCGGTCCTGGTGGAACGCAGGCGCCGCTTGTCCCCAGATGGAAACTTGCGGGTAAAGCACAACCAAATCGGCCAGGCGCTGGCTTTCGCAATTGACGAAGCTGATACGCCGCATCTGGTCAGCGTAGAAGCGAAACCAGGGCAGGTAGGGTTGCCCGCGGAACCAGTCGGGCGGATAGTTCGTCCGCGTCAGATCATAATTGAACGCGTGCGGAATGAACTCACCGATATCCCAGGCGCCCAGGCAGTTGGAAGTGCGGCGCATCATTTCCGGGCTCAGATAGGAGTTGCTGCCGAGCACGCCCTGATTCTCACAAACCGTGTGCTTTCCCTCAAATGCGGCAACGGAGGTGACCTCCTTCAGCCAAACCGATTCGCGCGCCCATTCCATCAACGTGTCGCAGCCCGGATGAGTCATGGAGCGCTGGATGCGATAGAAGTCGCCCTGCCACGCCGGCCCCCAGAAGAGTGATTCCTCCCAAACGTGGCCCGAATGATAGATGTTGTGCTGGTTGCACCAATCGGTAACCTGCTTCCAAAAGCTGTCGGAATACAATTCGCTGACCGTGTCGAGGAGGTCGCACCGGAGTTTCTCCGTAAGGGAACCGATGTCGTAAGTGAGACCGGGAAGGTTGGGGATGAGGTCATAGCCCGCCTTGCGCCGGAAGGTTTCAAAAAGGCGCGGCGTCCAGGGCAGTTTGTCTCCGTAGGAACCCTCGTGATCGGCAAAGGTGGCGGGCATGGCGTTGCCAAAGTACTGGCTATAACGCTTGTAGAACTCCTCGTAATAGATCCTAATAAACTTAGCGATTGCGTCCCGGCTCATCAGATCCACCCTGCTCATTTGCGCCACCGCCGGTACCAGGTCATAGACCGTGATGAGCCACTCTTCCTCAGGCACGTCCCAGGAAACTTCCTTGGCGCCCTTCTCCCAATTCACCATTCGCAGGGAATTGCCATCCAGGTGGTCCGGCCCCAGGCGCTTCCCAGCCACCACGGCGACGGTTTTCTCCGTGACGGGGGAACTCCACCGGCTCGGGCCGTGAACGATACTCTCCGTGGGCCGCATACGCCGCAAATGGAACTCGGGATTGCCTTCAATGACGTGGCTTTTGTTGATGCCCGGCATCCAGTAATCGCGCGCCTCACCGCTGGGCCACTCAAACTCGTCGACCATGCAGAGCGAAAATCCGGCCTCCTTGGCGGCCTGCAACCCCCCGCCCAGCGCCTGCCACCACTCTTCCGACAGATAGCGGGTCTGGAGGCCGTCGCGGTTGTGGGCATAGGCGCCGTAAACGCCATGCTCGACCATCTGGCGAATCTGGCGTCCCAACTCCTCGCCCGTCAGGGCGCCGTTCCAAAACCAGAACGGCCGGATGCTGTATTTCCTGTCGGGATCGAGGAACTTCTGGTAAAGCGCTGCCAGCACGCCGGAGAGTTCAGCCGGCTGCGCAGAAAGTGCGGAACCATCTTTAAGCGCCAGGCCGCCCAAACCGGCTCCGGTGACCTCCAGAAAATCCCGCCGCGTCATCTTCATCATGAATGCCTCCCCAAATTATGAATAAACAATCAAATAAATATATCGAGCCCGCGATTATAGACGCCCGCGCCACGCCCCCGCCATCGCCGCAGCAGAAAGCGGGTCATTTGACCACTGCAAGCCGGCAGTGAATGTTGCGCGCGGGAAAAATCCAGGCGAAGTGTTTTTCGTAGAAATTCACTGAAATCCATGCAATTAACCGCCCCAAATTATCCAAAAGGAAATTATGGCCAAAGGCCAGGTGCCGCTCGAGAATCCGGAACCCTCCCGCGTTATAGGTGAAATTCTCAAAACTCCCTTGTGTGAAATAATCGAAACTGTGAAATCCCAGGTGCACAAGGTGGGTGGGGTCCGTGTATGAGTCCATCGAGCTGTAATGCGGGGTCACGATCACGACCTCCGCGCCGGGCTTGGCGATGCGGTGCACCTCTGCCATGGCACGGAGGACGTCGGGCTGGTGCTCGAGGAAATGGGAAAGATAAATTTTCCCGGCACAGGAATCGCGGACGGGCCAGGGAAAATGCGCCAGTTCACAAAGGACATCGGCAGCCGAGCCCGGCTGGCGGTCCAGTCCAATAGCGCCGGCGACCTGCTTCTTTTTTCCGCAGCCAATGTCGAGAATCAGCATCGGGACTCCGTCTGGAACGAGGGATACGGGACACGGGATGAGGGATACGGAACACGGGGCTCGGGAATAGCGGAAGGGGGAGCAGTGGTCTCACCCCCTCGCTCCGGGACGCGTCGTTAGAAATTCGGGCGAGGCCTCGAGTCCCTTGTCCCGTATCCATTGTCCCTTATCCCTTGTCCCGTACCCCGTGTTTTTCTACTCCACCACCAGCGCCGCGTGGGGCGGCAGCCGGAGCGTCTGGCCATCGGGTGCCAGCGCGGCGCCGTCGAGGGCGTAGAGTTGGGTTAATTTGTGCGCCATACCGGCGAGCCCGGTCAAGCGGCAATCCACGGGCAGTTCCGTGTAGTTCACCACGGCCACGCGCCCGCCGAGCGGGAAGACAGCAACGCGCGGGGGCGCGTCTAGCGAGGTGACGGTGAAATCCGAAACTTTGCGCCGCAACACTTCCAGCGCCTCGCGGAGTTCAGGGGTGAGTTGTGCGACGCGGTTTTGCCCATCCACGTGCGTCAAATGCGGTAAGGCATCAGAGAACACCACCAGCTTCCCGCCTCCAACTTCCATTGTTTTTATATATTGATCCTTTTCGAGGTCGAGCGGCGCGGGCGTGGGCAATTGCGGATCACCGTTCAGCCGGTGCGCGAGCGGTTGGCTGATGAAAGCGGTTCCGCCGGCGGCCAGCAGGCGCAAAAGCTTGGGCACAAGCTCCGCATATCCCAGCGCCTGTGTGGTGAGGATGGCGGCGCGGGCGCCTTCGGGAAAATGTGCAGTCGGCGCCTCGGGAATCCCCAACATGCCGATTTCATCGAGCACGTACGCTTCGTCACCGGGGTCGCTGGAAACGGGCTTGTAAGTAGGAATGCCCGTCCAGCCGGAGACGAATGTGGCGAGTTTTTCGTATTGGGCACGCCGCGGCGCGAAGGCTTCCGCTTGCGCCTGGTAATCCGGGGAGGTCAGCGCGCCGTAATGGAAGAGAAAAGCCTCGGGAGCGCCCGCCAGAATCGTGGTCAAGGGCTGATCAAGATAAAGCGTGGGCGTGGTGCCGAAAGGATCGAACCAGCCGCCGCCGGTTTTCGATCCGCCCACGTCGGTGAGCCAGCGGTAAATGAAGTAGCCCTCGTACTGCTGCTTGTTCCCCCACTTGTCGGAGGCGGGATCGCGGAGTTCCGTGCCCACCCAGATGCGGTCGAAGATGGCCGCTTCCTTGTCGGGCACGTAGCCGCGCTCCTGAAACCGATCGTACCACTGGGGGAACTTGATGATGACCTTTACGTGGGGATTCACGGCTCGCGCGGGGCCGATGACCCGCTCGCGGCTGATTTGCAACATCTGCTTTTCGTGGTACTGATCCCAGCTCAGCGACCCTTTCGCCGCCGCGCACTCGGAGCATTCGCAGTCGGTGCAGAAGAAATCATCGATCATGATTTCGTCAAACAGGGCGGCGGTAAAACGGAAGATTGCCTCCAACCGCTCCTGCGTCTCCCGATTCGTGTAGCAGACCCAATGGCGGCCGCCGCTCGAAGGCTTCTTGACCCCTACGGTGGTGACGCAACCGGAAACCCCCAGGCTGGCTTGGCGAAAGAAATCGCGCGCCGCCTTCAGCGTGGCTTCCTCGGCTTGGTAGTTGTCGCGAAATGATTCGATATAGACCTTGGTGACGCCCATCCTGCGGCAGAAGGCCAGCGCTTCCTGGCGGCCTTGCTCGGTTGACAGGTGATCGCGCACATCCTGCGCGGTGAAGAGCGTGGACCACGTGACGGCTGCGGCGGGGCGCGCCGGGAATAGAATCGCGGCCAGCAGTATTATTGTGAACAACCCGGGCGAAGAATTGCGATACGGCCACTTTCGGTGGCATGATGAAATCACGGTAGGACTCCCTGGGGAATAAATCGCCGAAAGCTCACAAATCATGGACACGCCGCACCGAACGGCGCAAATGCACACCATAACGTAACAGGGGGGCAAAGTGAAGTGCCCACAGGGTCCCTCAACGTCCGACGGAGCGCACGGCCTCACCGATGGCCTTGAGCTGGCGCATAAAGGCGTCGGAAATTTGGCCGGTGGGACCATGGGGCACATCCCACGTCACCACCCCACCATGCCGGACGATGGCGGCGCTGATCTCGGCAACCTGGGCGTCGGGAAGGCGAGGCTCGCCGCCGCTCCAACGTGCACCGAGGAAACTCAGCATGTGGAATTGCGTTCCATCCACCCATCGGCCATGACACCGTACGCGCGCGGGGTCGTCAATCTCCCCCGCGGTGTAGTCCTCCTGCTCGGTTTCCGCAAAAATCGGATAGAAAACTCCGGGATTGAAGGCCACAGCGCTCGCGGGGTTTCCCTGACGCGCAGCGGCGGCGAAAGTCTGGAAATTCGGTGGCGGGCAGGAGCGGTACATCGCGTTCGGCCAGTAGCAGCCGTCAAACCACCAGCCGCGCACCTTGTCGCCCCAGCGCACGGACCATTCCGCGATGACCTGCTCCCATTTTCGCTGGAAATTCGCGTTGCGGTCCGGGCCTTTCGTCCATTCGAGCGCCTGCATGGCCACGGGGTCGCGGTCCGGAGCGCCGGCGGGCAGGTAGACCATCAAACTGATGTGCCGGGGCGCGAGGGCAGCGTAAAGGTCGCCCACCAGGTCGCGCTGCGAGCATTTGCTCGGCCGGATTCCGACAATCGAATCGTAAGCGTGGTTTGGCGAAAGGTAGTGCCCGGAATTCTGCCCGAGGGTGATGACCAGGTAGCCCGCCCCCACGGATTGCAGTTGGTTGGCCAGACTTTCCACATCGAATCCGTCGATCAATCGGTTCCACTCGGCCGGTGGCAGGTCCGGGCTGCCGGCGAGGTAGTGCATGAAAACTCCCCATTTTGCCTGGTACATCCAATCCGCTCGATTTTCAGCCGCTGATAAACGCGTCGCCATGGATGAAAGCACGCACGTCAAGATTAAGATTGCGCAGCGTGGCGCGACCCTAGCCTGGCAAGAAGTCCTCTGCGCATGCAAGGTCAAAGAGGGGGGTTGGCTGACTGACATATTGTCACTTCTCGAACCTGTTTTCATAGACATAGTCGGATCATCCTTCATTTTTAACATCTTTTTGGGTCCGCGCTTCTCCCGTAACCCGTTCCACAATAACTTGCGTATTTTCAGTATATTGGAGTTTTGCCTCGTCCCTCCGATTTCCCCCAATTGTGGTCTAAGTTCATTTGTTTTCATTAACATAATCGTTTTCGCGGGTTGTCCAACTGCCGGTTCGTTTGTGTAACTAACCTATTCTCAATAAGTTGAATCCCTGCCTCTCCCATTCCGATTTTCTCGATTGCCCACTAACAACCTGTCTTTTCATATACATAATCGTTTTCTCACGTTTTCTTTAACCTCGCCCTCCTGGGGCGCGTGTCGTCATGCAAGCTCCCTATTTTCATAAACTTGAAATTCTGACGCCCGTGTCCTGATTCCGGCGATCAGGCTTGAACCGCCCGTCTTTTCATATACATAATCGAATTCGGTCGTTTGATTGGGAGCCCATGGAAATTGGTTGATTCTCGGCAACAGAATCTTCTGTGTACCGCTCCTAAGGATGGCCGTGGGCTGCGCGATTTCACCGCCCCCCAGGCCTTTCCTACTCTCCCTGCACGGTGATGGCCATAGCCTAGCATCAAATTTGAATCCATGCCGTGGCCCTCATCGGCTGGCGAGGGTTACCACGGCCGGCGGCAAATTCTCGAATGTCGCGCGCACAGTTATCTCGCCGGGGTTCGTCGCGCATTGCAGTAGTATTCGACCCACGCCCGCCGATATCTTTGCGATGGGCGCTCCGCCAATTCCCCTCAACACTCCGGGACCCGCCACTTCAAAGTGAACCTCACCCGCGATGGGAACCAGTGTGCCTTGCGCGTCACGCACTCTAACGGTAATTTCCGAGACGTCGGTGTGGAGAACTTCGAGGTCGTGGGGATTCGCATCGACCTCCAATTTCGCCGGCGGCCCGGCCGTGCGCAACTCGTCCGTGAGTTCGCGTCCGCCGCAACTGCCCATCGCTTTTAGAGCGCTCGGCTCATAAACAACGTCCCAGCGCATGGGATCTTCGCCCTTGCGAACGCCCTGCGACTGCGCGCCCAGAAACAACTCCACCGAAGGGCAGTTGGTGACCACGGTGACCGCGCGCGGCTTGCCTTCTTCGCCGGGCCACGTCCAATGGCCGCACAGGTGGACCATGGGCTCCTGCGTCCACCGGCTCTTGAGGTAGTACCAAAGTTCTTTTGGCAAGCGCGTGGAATCGAGCGCGCCCGAGTGCTGCTCCGGCCAGACGGGCCAGTAATCGGTGCCGTAATCGTGCATGCACCACAAGGTGCTTCCCGCCATGTAGCGGCGCGATTCCAGGATGTCGAGATTGGCTTTGACCTGATCGATCTGCTTCATCTCGGCGTCCAAATCCCCGCGCCGCGCGCCGGCATTCGAGTGTTCGCTGGTCACGAGCTTGCAGTTGGGCAAGAGGGCGTGATCATGGTCGATGCGATTGGTCTCGTAGTTAATTCCGAGCACATCGGGCACCTCCACGGTGCCCAGTTTCTTGCCCTCGTCAGGATTATTCTCCGCATAGACCGTCAGCCGGGTGGGATCGGAAGCGCGGGCGGCCCGCTGCAGGCGCTCAAACGTGGGCCGCGAGCGGCCTTCGTTCATCAGCCCCCACAGAATGATGGAAGGATGGTTGGCGTCGCGCGCGATCATCTGGCGCATCATGGCTTCGGCGTTGCGCATGAACTGCTCCCCGCCGATGTATTGCCAACTGGCAATCTCTTCGTAAACCAGAATCCCCAGGCGATCGCAAGTGTCGAGAAAAACCGGATGTTGCGGATAGTGCGACAGGCGCACAAAGTTCACACCCGTGGATTTCAGGATCTCGGCATCGCGCACCTGTAAACGGTGAGCCAGGGCGTTGCCGAGGCCGGGATAATCCTGATGGCGATTCATGCCGCGCAGTTGCAGGCGTTTGCCGTCCAAGAAGAACCCATCGTTCACTTTGAACTGATACCAGCGAAAGCCGAACGTGGCGGTGTCCTCATCGGAGGGCGTAGCGCCGTCACCCAATTGGACATGGGCCGAGTACAAGCGCGGCGTATCCACGGACCACAGGGCGGGGTTGGGGATGGGGCCGAAAGTGAAGTCCAAAGTCTTTTCCGCGCCTGGGGAAAGCGTCGTGCTAAGCGCCTTCTCCCCCACGTTCTTTCCCGCGGGATCGAGGAGTTGCACCTTGGCGGTGCATGTGCGCTGGTCGGCGTAATCGTTGCGCACCCTCACCGCTACGTGCGCGACGGCCGCCGATTCCGACACTTGCGGCGTGGTGACGCGAATGCCGTACTGCGGAATATACATGCGGTTCTTGATGACCAGCGCGGCCTTGCGATAAAGGCCTCCGTACAGGTCGTAATCGGGAATATCCTTCCCCGGCAGGACGTCCGGATCATGGACGTTGGTCACCTTGACGGCCACCAGGTTATCGCCCGGCTTGACGAATTCCGTCGCGTCAGCGCTGAAGCCGGTGTAGCCACCCATGTATTGGCCAAGGTGATGCTCGTTCACCCAGAGGTCCGCCACGGAGTACGCCGCGCCGAACTCCAAAAAGACTTTTCGGGAAGCTTGTTCCGGCGAAAGCGCGAAGTGCTTACGGTACCAACCGATGCCCCGGTAGTATCCTCGGACCGGCACAAAAGTGTTCTGGGCGTTGAAGGAATGGGGCAGATCGACGGGATCCCATCCCGGGCCTTGCTCGAACCTGCCGAGCGCTTGCCCGCCCCCGGGACGCTCGTATTCCCCCAGCCGAAAATACCAACCCATAGAGAAGTGGAGCGAATCCGCCGTGCGCAAAGGAGTGTCTTGCGGTGCGGATTGCGCGGCCTCGCGGACTGGTGTGGCCAATGATAGCAAGAGTGGCAAGGCAGCAGCCAAGGCCAACCACCGCGCGCTACGATTGAATCTGGAAAATGGCATTTTCTTGATTCCTTTCCACGCGCCGATGATGGTCTGGCTTCATGGGAGAATTCGGGCGGCGGTTTGAATCGGGAAGCTGATGAACAGCCATTACTTTGGATACCTTGGCAAATGGCGCCGAGATTTCGAAAACTTCCAGATGAAATTCCCTTGCTTGCCTTCCGGCGCCCAAGAGTATACGCCCTTGCGCCCTCAAATAGGCCTGCCCAGATTCGCCAAGAATCCGATTTCTCCAAGGCGGCACGGGCAATCTTCTTCCTTCCGGTCGCTTACTCCACTCCCTTACAGAGAAAATTTTCTTATATGGAGCATAAACAAAATTTATTGGTGTCTGGCGTGCCCCAGAGGTACTCTGCAAGCTGGCGTATGTTCGAAAATGCTCAAACTCGCTTGAAGCTCTCCTTTTCGCAACTCCCTCTAGGTATCATTACCATCCTTATTATCGGGGTCATTCCGTCGGACCCCGGTTGATAGCTTCCTAATTCAAGTTTTTGAGGCCATCAGCAGGGGAACCGGCTGATGGCCTTTTTTATTTTGGGCCACATTTTGGAAAGGAAAAGCCGATGACGAAAAAGACAATGACGGGCGCAGAAATCCTGCTGGAGTGTTTGGCGCGGGAAGGCGTGGAATGCCTCTTCGGTTATCCGGGCGGCGCGACGTTGCCGCTCTACGATGCGCTTTACGACCACGGCATTCGCCACGTGCTGATGCGGCATGAAGAGAACGCTTGTTTTGCCGCCGAGGGCTACGCCCGCGCTTCCGGCAAGGTGGGTGTGTGCTGCGCAACGTCCGGCCCGGGCGCCACCAATCTGGTGACCGGCTTGGCCAACGCTCACCTGGACTCCATCCCCATCGTCGCCATCACCGGCCAGGTTTCCACCAAGGTCCTGGGGACTACGGGTTTCCAAGAGGCCGACACCTTCGGCATCTCTTTGCCTTGCACCAAGCACAATTACCAGGTCCGGAACATCGCGGATTTGCCCCGGGTAATTCACGAGGCGTTCTACATCGCCGCGACGGGCCGGCCGGGCCCGGTGCTGATTGACATCCCCAAAGACGTCCAGCAGGCGAAGGCCGTTTACGTTCCTTGTGATGAACTCGACCTGCCGGGATACCAGCCGCCCGCGGAGGGTGACCCTGCCCTCATCGCGCAGGCTGTGCAAATGATGTGGGCGTCCGCCCGCCCTCTGGTGTATGCGGGTGGCGGGATTGTTTCCGCCGGCGCCGCGCGGGAGTTGCGCGAGTTCGTCAGCCTTCTCGACGCCCCCACCGTATGCACTCTCATGGGCCTGGGAGGATTGCCCGCAGACGATCCAAACTTCGTAAGCATGCCCGGGATGCACGGCAGCTACGCCGCCAATATGGGCCTGACCGAGTCCGATTTGCTCATCGCCCTGGGCGTACGTTTTGACGACCGCGTAACGGGAAAGTTGGCCACCTTCGCCCCGCACGCCCGGGTCATCCATGTGGATGTTGACGCCTCCGAACTCGGCAAGAACCGCAGCGTGGAGGCCGCCATTGCCGGCGATGTGAAGTGCGTGCTGCGGCAGATGAACGATCTTCTCAGGGAAACGCAGCCCCGGTGCGTTGAGCGAAACGCCATGGAGCGTGCGGCTTGGCGCCGGCAGGTGCGGGTTTGGAAATCCGAGTATCCGTTGGGGACACCTGCGTCCCACGAGGTGATCAAGCCGCAGCAACTGATGGCGGAAATCGACCGGCTGTCGGCGGGCGCTGCCGTAGTGGCCTCCGACGTGGGGCAGCACCAGATGTGGGCCGCGCAACTGATCCGCTTCAATGAGCCGCGCCTGTGGCTCTGCTCCGGCGGATTGGGGTCCATGGGCTTCAGCTTGCCTGCGGCCATTGGAGCGCAGATGGCCCGTCCCGATAAGCCGGTTTTCGCCCTGGTGGGCGACGGCGGCTTCCAGATGTCCATCCCCGAGCTCGCCACAGTTGCCAATTACCAGTTGCCGATCAAAATCGTGGTTATGAATAACGGCCACCTGGGGATGGTGCGACAGTGGCAGGAATTGTTTCATCAGAATCGGCTGAGCCACGTGGAGCTTGATACGTTTCCCGACGCCGGGAAACTCGCGGAAGCTTACGGACTGCGAGGACTTACCCTCGATGACCCCAAGTCCCTGGCCCAGGCCTTGCACGATGCCGCCAGCACGCCCGGGCCGTGTCTCGTGAATGTGAAGGTCGCCCCCTACGAAAACGTTTACCCCATGGTCCCGTCGGGAGCAGGAATCCACGAAATGGTCCTGGGGCCGGAATACGGGAACCGCGAATCCACACCGCCACCCGCGGCTTCGGCCGTTCGGCCTCACGACGAGCCCGCTGCTCACGCGCAGAAATCGCTAGTCGTGCTTGTGGAGAACGCGACCGGGGCGCTGCAACGAATCCTGACCGTTGTCACCGCGCAATGTTGTTTGGTCAAAAGCCTTTCCGCAACCCCTGCAGGCTTACCAGGCCAACTGAGCGTCAATCTCACCCTCGAAGGCGATGCGAGGGCTTTATCGCGTGTCGCGAAGAGAGTCAGTAAGCTCGTCAACGTCCTTGAAACATCGGAACTCCAATTGGAATTGCCGAACCACCAAGTGGAGGCGCCGGTCCCTCACGCTGAGTTTTTCCAGTTTGATCCCGAGATGTTTGATCCCCTGAACGAATTGTTGAACGATCCATCCGGGCAGGAGAACGGCCAACCCGAAGCGCCCAAGCAATCCTTCCGCCCCCGCCGCAAGCGCTGGGCGCAGGAGTGCGATGCCGGGGCAGGGCCGGTGTGAGGAATCGGGTCATTTGATCGGATTGGGCAGAGCAAAGCTCTGCGTCCGTGGATTCGCCGTGGATTCGCGGCCATCGATCCGCAGAGCTTCGCTCTGCGCAATCCGAAAGGGGGGATAATCCGAAGGGGGGGATCCGAATGAAGGTGATTTGAATGGCGCAGCTCTGCGTTTTGGCGCGGGAGATGGAGGCGAACAAAGCGACCGAACTGCGGACGAACATCCGGCGATTCGTAGGTGGAATCAACGACGGAAATGTGGGGTTACTTCTATCTTTACTCGCACCTGAAACGGTTCGACGGGGTGGAAAACGTCTGTGAATGCCGGCGTGGCGGTGGGCGTTACCTGGGAGACATAGGAGTAGTCAATGTCGTGATCGCGGCGGTTAAGCAAATTCAAAAATTCGACCGCAACGCGCCATGTGTTGTTAATTTTACGACCGACCTCCGCATTGAGCAACGCCGTTGTCTTTGAGCGATAAATCGCGTCAGACGTCAAATAGCGCGGGCCAAAGTCGCGCAGGCGCAAACTCGCCGAAAAGCCTTTGAGATCGTGCAGTGTGGCGCCCGATGAAATCACCAACCCAACCGCTTCGGGCACCCACTTACCACCCGGACCTTGCTCAAAATTGCCGCCCCCGATCGACACCAGCCCATAGCAATCCGAGTTTGCTGCGCAAAGCTGGCCATTCCCGGTGATGTACGTCGCATCAGCGGGGTCTAATTCGGTAAAACGGGCGCGGGAGTCCGCCATGTCAAAATCAAAAGCCCAATGCTGCCGTGGCGTGTAGTAGTTCGCCCATTCAACGCCATAGCGGTTGCTCGACTGTTCTGAGGGAACCGTGCCTCCGGTGTCGCCATCCTGCTCCAGTTCGGAATTACTGTGGAGATACCAGAGCGAAAGGGTGCTTTGCAGATGGGGGACGGCCACCGTGCGCACACCGGTTTCCGCGCCTTTGGTTTGGATCAGAAGGGGAATCTTTGCGCAGGGCGTATTGGAGTAAGGATAGTCCGGCGAAACTGGTTCATAGTTTTGCGTTGCGCCACGCACGTCGTTGCTGTGGAAACTGAATCCGCCCTGCACGTAGAACTCCGTATCGGACCACGGGCCGAAAACCAAACTTAATTTTGGGCTGGGCAGGAACTTGTTGACCGAGCCGGAATTGCGGGGGTCCGAAAAGCTGGTGATGACACCTCTGTCGTCGTCGCCGCGCAGGGCCACGACCGAGCGGAATTTGTTCGCCCACTGGATTTTATTTTCCACATAGAAACTTCCCAGCGTGTCCGTAAATTTGTTCACATCCGTGTCCGCGGGCAAATAACCGTTAGGCTCGCCGGGATAGGGAGCGAGAACATCTTCTTTGTCCACGCGCACGCGATTTTCCGTCCGATAAAGGCCGTTGTTGATCCAATCGTTGCGGATCTGCAGGCCGAACGTGGTTTCCACCCTACGGCCCCACCATTGACTGAAAACCGTGTGGCGTGCGTCCAGCCCACCCACCCAGCGCGTGTCGTGCTGTTCGAACTGGTCGCCCTTGACGGGGTCATACAGGTAGTAAGTGAAATCGGAAAACAAGTCGAGATCGTAATAAAACCCATAGGCCATCACGTTCGTCTCGGAATTTGCGCCGGTGTGATGCCATTCACCCTGCAAACTATAACGCCCTGAATTGCCACCGTCAGCCGGGTTCAGGGCGCCGAAGAAACCCACGAGGGGCACGGCGTTATCGGGGATTTGATCGCTCGAGTTCCATTTTCCATGGTAACCGCGGGCCGTGATGCTGAAACCATTGGCGTCTCCGCCCCGGCTGTAGGTTACAAGTTCGTTGAATTTGGCATAACCATCCGGATGCTTCCATGGGCCGTCATCGTAATAGGCTTCTCCACCGGCCAGCAAATTGCCCAAGCCAAGCTTTTGCGATGCGCCGAAGACGACCCGCCCATAGCCAAGCATGCCCCCTTCAAAATCGACGAAGGTCTCGGGCAGCGTCTTGAAAAACACCAGATCGGCATTACCAGCCGAGCCATAGTTGCCGACCTCAGCGGAATAAGGACCTTTCTGGAAATTCACCCGCTGCACAAACTCGCCGATGACGGTGTTCATGTCCGAGTACCCCTCGCCGTGCGCGTGCGACGGCAGGTTAAGCGGCATACCGTCAAGGAAAGTGGCGAAATCTGTGCCATGGTCAAGATTGAAGCCGCGCAAAAAATATTGATTGGCCTTGCCGCCGCCGGCGTGTTGCGTGATGATGAGACCGGGTATCGTCTCCATAACTTCTCCCGAACGAAGAATCGGACGATCCTGGATTTCCGTTGCGCCCACCGTTCCCTGGGTGGCGGAAACGGCAACTCCGATGAGGCTATCCTCCCGGCCCTTCACGGTTATGGTGCTGCTCACGGGGCTCACAACCAGAGAGATGCGCAGCGGGGCCGGCGCCTCGGTGGTCCCTAGGGTGACGGGAGTTTCTTTGGTTGCAAAACCGGGATTAGATACGACGAGTTGATAATTACCTGCCGAGAGTCCGGAAATAACGAAGGAGCCGTTCGCGTCCGACTGTGTCGTTCTTTGTACAGTACCGTTCGCGCTTCGAACCTGCACGGTAGCCCCGGCAATCACCGCGCCAGACGTGTCAACGACAGTTCCTGAAAGCTGAGTGATTCCTTGGGCAAAAAGAAGGCTGGGAACAAGAAGCAAAAAGAACAGCACACATTTCCATTTCATTTGCAACTTCATCCCTTCGACCTCCTCTGAAATACGTCGCCGTCCCTCCGGAGGAATTTCCACCCGAGGGATGGAGCAGGGACGATAACACGAATTTACAATTCGTGCTACCTATTATTGTTTGTTCTGAGCGGGCGCAACCACGTAGACGTATTCCAGGGGGCCTTCACCCGTGTTCGCGACGTTGTGGCGCGTGGAGGGGGGAATGTAGGCGAACGCGGGCGCGGCGAAGGGGCGGGGCGCTTGGCCCTCCAGGCGCGCTTCACCGCGGCCGTGCAAAATCACCAACGACTCTTCGTTATTTCCCGTCGTATGCCAGCCGACGGTTTCGCCGGGCATCAGGCGAACGAATCCGCTGCGCATTCCCGCCGTCTGCGGCGCGCCGTGCAGCAGCGGGCAATCTCCCTGGGCGCATTGGAGAGGCAGGGTGAGCGCCTGGGGCTTTGGCGTCGGGGATGCGAGTGGTGAAAAGGTCCGGGTCAATAGAATTCCTGCGACGGCGAGGACGGTGGGAACGAAGCGTTTCATGTTTGCTCTCCCGGGCGATCGGCGTTTTTCGTGGAACACGAATTTCCAGATCGTAATACAAGAGGCAACACCTTACCGCCTTCCCTTGATGATTGCAAGCGATACCTTTTCCCTACGCATCCCACCCCAAAAGGCCATTTCGCTGGTAGTATGGGAGCGGTTTTGAAAAGCTTTGTCCTTGCCCAAGGAGACGCCATGTCAACGTTGATTCGAACGGGAATTTCACTTGATAGCGAACTACTGCGGCGGTTCGACCGCGTCATCCGAAAGAAAGGCTATAAGAACCGTTCTGAGGCGATCCGCGACTTGGTGAGGGACTACGCCGTGGCCGAGGACGTGGAAGAAAACCGCACAGTGGTGGGAACCTTGACCATGGTTTACGATCACCACCGCCCGAAGCTCTCGGAGCAACTCATCGAGGCGCAGCACGACGCCGAGAACAAGGTGCTGGCTGCCACGCACGTCCACCTGGATCACCACAATTGCCTGGAAGTGATCATCATGCGGGGGCGTAGTTCGGAGGTGAGCCACCTCGCGGACCGGATTCTGAGCCTGCGGGGGGTAAAGCACGGCAAACTCGTGCTCACTACGCAGGGGAAAGGCCTGTAGATTCATTGCCGATGGTCGATTGCCGATTGAACTGGCTGCGAAATATACCGTGGACATTGGCAACGCGCCGGGGGAGAATTCGAATCCAAGCAGGGGTGTTAGGAGCGCATATGAAAATGCAGACGTGGCGGCGAATTTTGATGTTGCTGCTTCCTTTTTTGCTGGCAGGGCTTTTTGTATCAATAGGTTACGGGGACGAGGGTGATCCCCCGGGGCGGGTTGCGCGCTTGAGTTTTGCCCAAGGCAAGGTTTCTTTTCAACCTTCTGGGGAAACCAATTGGAGCGAGGCTTCTGTAAATCGCCCGGTTACCACTGGGGACCGTCTTTACACTGACCAGGGCGCTCAAGCCGAACTGGAGGTTGGTCCGTTTGCCGTGCGGCTCTCGGGAGCCACCGATGTGACCCTGGCCAATTTGAATGACCAACTCATGCAATTGGGAGTTGGACAGGGCACCCTCCGCGTGACCGTTTATGAAATGCCGCCCAACAATTCGGTAGAGATTGATACTCCCAACGGCGCGCTGATCCTGCAAACTCCGGGCTCCTATCGGGTGGATACCGCTGCTGACGGCAACTCCACGCAAGTTACCGTGAATGCCGGCACCCTGCAAATCAGCGCCGGAGATCTTTCGCAAACCGTACAAAGCGGGCAGGCCGTGCAGTTGGCGGGCACGGGGCCCGTGGCGGCTTCGAACCTTTCCGTGCCGCCGCCGGATGATTTTGATAAGTGGTGCGCGGGGCGAGATCGGCGCGTTGAAAATTCCCCTTCCGTGAAGTCTGTGGGCGCCGCCGTCCCCGGTGATGAGGACCTTGACACCTACGGAACGTGGACCGAGAAGCCCGACCTCGGCCCGGTGTGGGTTCCCGCCAACGTGCCCCCAGACTGGGTTCCCTATCGGAATGGGTATTGGGCTTTTATCGAACCCTGGGGCTGGACGTGGGTGGAAGCTGAGCCGTGGGGCTATGCGCCCTTCCATTATGGCCGCTGGGCGCACATTGGACCGATTTGGGCCTGGGTTCCCGGCCCCGTCGTGGTGCGGCCTGTGTATGCGCCGGCATTGGTGGCGTTTGTCGGCGGGCCGGGCTTTGGCATGGAGATTGGCGTCGGCGTTCAGGCCTGGTTTCCTCTGGGGCCGCGCGAGCCTTTTATGCCCTGGTATCACTATGGGCCGAACTACATTCGTGCATTCAATGGTGGCGGCGTGGTGAATTTTGCGTCCATTCACTACATGAATCGGGAGGTCGCCGTCACGGCGGTTAATGGCGACGTCTTTCGTGGCGGCCTGCCGGTGACCCGCGGACTGGTGCATGTGACCCCGGACCAACTCGCACGCGCGCAGGTCATCCCCCATCCGGAGGTTAGTCCCACGGGCCGGGCGGTTTTCGGGGCGCGGGCAGTGGCAGCCCCGCCGGTTCGCGCGGCAAGGTTTGGAGCGCCGGGTGCCACGTCACCCGGGTCTTCATCAGGTTCGCGAATCTCTGCGCCCGCACCTCGCGAGGCGGCACGTACGGGTGGTCCACCCAATACTCCGTTTCCGCACATGTTCACTCGTAATGCGCCTGCCCCTACGAACGCTCCCTTTGCGGCGCGGCAGGACGCCTATTCCGCTCATCCCGGACGCCCGCTGGAGCCCCAACAAATGGATAATGTGCGCGCGGGAAAGCCCGCCGGGCCAATGCAGGACAAGGAGACACCTCCCCACCCGGCGAAGCAGCAGAGCCAGAGCAAATCATCTTCTTCCCATGGTGATGAGCATGGACATCACTAAGCGCTGAGGGGATCGGGCGCGCTTATTGCGCCGGGCAGGAGGGGGAATTCCCTCGCTCCCCAAACCTCCGAGCACGTCGTCACGCACCACGAACGATGGGCGCCTTCCCCGTTCCCCCGCGTCAATCACGGGCAAAATGTCCGTGCGACTTTCTGTCATCCCTCGGACCCCGCAGTCCCGCATCGCAATTCTATTTGAGGTGAAATGCGCATGGCCAAAGTACGCGTGCGGTATACGGATTTTTTTGCGCAAACGATCCAGCGGATGCGCGAGGACGGCTTGCTGCTGGTGACTCAGGGCGCAGATGGAAAACCCAATGTCATGACAATTGGCTGGGGAACGGTGGGGGCAATCTGGTCAAGACCGATATTCATCGTGCTGGTCAGGCCCTCGCGGTACACCTACAGCCGGCTGGAAGAGGTGAGCGACTTCACGGTCAACGTGCCTCCGCGGGAACTGGCCGCGGCCGCGAGCCATTGCGGAACGGTTTCCGGGCGCGATCACGACAAGTTTCAGGAGATGCACCTGACCGCCGTGCCCAGCCGTGAGGTGCGCGCCCCGATTATCCAGGAATGCGTTCTGCACTATGAGTGCCGCACCGTGCACCGCAACGATGTGGTGCCGGGCGCGCTCGCCCAAGCCGTCCGCGACGAAGCCTACCCGGAAGGCAATTTCCACCGCATCTATTTCGGTGAAATCGTTGCGGCCTACGCCGACGAAGATGCGGAATTCCGTTTGCGCGGGAATCCTCCGATCCGGTAACGCCCTGAGCGTCGCTCGCCGGTTTGTTTCAGGATTGCCATGGGGCCGTCCAGTTACATCCCCGCGATTTTGGCGGTGCGACGGACAACGTCGAACGTGCTGTCTTCGGCGACCACGTGGCCGGAGAGCTTCTTCTTGCTGTTGGCGATGACACGGCGGCCGGCCTCGGTCTTATCCAGGTTCACCAGGGCAGATTGAATTTTTTTCGCCAGCGCCCCATCCAATCCGATCCGCACGGCGATGGCGTCATGAGGAATGGGGTCGGTGCTGGCCATAATCACGAGATTGTCCGACGGCATTCCGCGGGCCTTGGCGATTCCGAGAGCATTGTCGTACGTGGCGCCGGCATCGACGCGTCTGTCCAGGACGGCCGCGATGACCTTCATGTGGTCGCCCGCGAAAATGGTTTCCTGGAAAAAGCTATCCGGGTTGATGCCCTTTTCGACGAGCATCGCACGCGGGTAGACGTAACCGGAAGCGGATTTTGGGTCGACGAAGGCAAACCGCTTTCCCCTCAAGTCGGCGAGCGACTTCAGCCCTCCGTCCTTGCGGGCCACGATGATGCCGCGGTAGGTTGCGGAGCCGTCGATGACCGACTGGGCGATGATCCGGATCTTTCCGCCGCGGACCGCGTCCACGTACGCAAACGGCGAGAAACTTCCGATGTCCACTTCGCCCGCCTCCATCTGGGTGCGGAGGTCCCCGTAATTTTTGGCGACGTAGAGAACAACTTTCTGTCCGATGACGTCGGAAAGGTAGGACGTGAGGGGTTCGAATTCGGTCCGCTCGTCCGTTTGCCCCAGCACGGGCGTGAACCCAAACCTCAGGTCTCGCGCGGCGACCGGACGACCACCGAACGCAGCAACAAGAACGGCAAGAACCAACCAGACGACATGACGGCGGCCCATCCCCCACCTCCCCTTAGTAAGATTCATATATCACCTTGGAACTCGGCGAAGCCTCCGGAAAATCCATTTCGGATTCCCAGCGCCTATGCAGTGTACACCCAGCCATCCTCCATCGCTCGCCGGTTCGTTTCAGTATTGCCTCCGCGCGGCATCGCGTGTAGATTGACCGCACGTCCAAGTGGGGGCGCAGAGTCCTTTGTGACCGCACCATTTTTGTGACGGTGGCTTACTTCAAAGCTCTGCGGGTTATGGCTCTCATCTGGACGGCCTGGATTCGCACCGCCGCGAGTTGATTTCCTATGAAAGAGGGTGATGCCATGAAAAAACTGTTCCTTATGATTCTGTTTCTTAGCCTGGGAGTAAGCATGGGGTTTGCCCAGGCGGCGAAGACTCGCTTCGCCATCGTGGGCCTTGACCACGGTCACGTGTGGGGACGGATGCAAACCCTCTTGAAAAACCCGGATGCGGAACTGGTGGCCATTGCGGACACGCGCCCGGAATTGATTGAGAAGGCGAAGACCTTGACTCCCTCCAGCGTCAAGTTTTTCAGTGACTACACCGAGATGCTCGACCAGATGAAGCCTGATGCGGTGATTGTAACCACCGCTAACAACCTGCATCTCGCCATCCTGCGGGCTTGCGCCCGGCGGCACATCCATTACTTTACCGAGAAGCCCATGGCCTCCACCGGCGCCGACGCGCGGGAGATGGCGCGCGTGGCGAGTGCGGCCGGCATCAAGCTGATGGTGAATTACCAGAATATCTGGTCACCCGCGACGCAGGAAGCCGCGGCGCGTCTGAAGGCCGGGGAACTCGGCCCCATCCAGAAGATGATCGTGGAATTCGGCCACAACGGCCCCAAGGCAGGCAACAGCCCGAAGGAATTCATTGCCTGGCTCTACGATCCCCGGAAGAACGGCGCCGGCGCGCTCATGGATTTTGGCTGTTACGGCGCCGACTGGGCGATGTGGATGAAGGGACGGCCCCAGCGCGTCTTTGCCTATGCGCTCAAGCTCAAGACCGCCGAGCATAATGAAGTTGAGGACGACGCGGAAATCCTGCTGGAGTATCCGGATGCCTCCGCCATCCTGCTGCCTTCCTGGGATTGGTCGTACGGCAAAGGCCAGGCAGAGTTCTACGGTCCCCAGGGCAGCTACCTGGTGATTGGCAACGGATTGCTCTTCCAGCCCGCCAAGAAACGCGTCGGCATTGAAAATCCGAGCGGAACGCCGGTTACCACCCCTCCGCTACCGCCCGAGAAGGTTGATGGAATCGCCTACTTTCTTGACTGCCTCCGGAATAACAAACCGATTGAAGGCCCCGTGTCAGCAGAGTTGAATGTGGGAGTGAACGAAATCCTCGACGCCGCGCTTGAATCCATTCGCACGGGCAAGGCGGTGAGTTTGAAGCCGTAAAGCTGGATTGCGCAGAGCGCAGCTCTGCGGTTCGCGTCCATCTCGCGCGCTAAAACGCAGAGCTGCGCTCTGCGCAATCCGGTCAACGGGTAGCCCGGGGGTGGGGTGGAGGTATCCGTCACCCGACGGATTCCTCCACGGTTCTTCCCAAACACGTGCGGAATTCCCACGTGTGCTAACGCGAACGCGAGATGAAAAGTCGCACCGGAACGCAAAACGCGCGTACCTGCGCGGTGCCTGCTCCGCGCTTGCTCGCAGCCCATCCCTGGGCGTCCAATGTCCTTAAGCGATTCCTTAAGCGTTGTAGCCGGGGCCGGCAGGCCACCCGCACTCTTTCCACACCTTTTCCCAATTCCAGATTCCGGACGCCACCTCGATGGGCAGCGGGAATCCGAGCTGATGTGCGAGCATGCATACCTGCCCGCGATGGTGGGCTTCGTGAGCAAGCATGTAGCACAGCATTTCCACGCCCGCCGGCCAAGGCCGACCCCAGCCGTCCCGGCGAAACTTCTTGACGCGGCCCCCCCCACTTCCAAGCGCTTCGGCGAGCATCTCCGCGCAGCGAGCGGCGCTCTCGGCCAATCCCGCACGGGCCTGCTGCGGCGTGCAGTGCGCGCGGTGGAGTTGTGGTGGAACCTTCAGGTGCGGAGCGGTAAGCCTGACCCACTTGCAGCGGACATTGTGC